>ERZ773006.222-NODE-222-length-30701-cov-3.9801_pt1 | contig 30701 bp, 31 predicted proteins | sample MGYA00580843_ERZ773006 | MGnify/ENA primary metagenome ERZ773006 (study PRJEB29015, sample SAMEA2738011) | human oral metagenome | biome: human oral; feature: human-associated habitat; material: dental | place: China | collected 2052 ...
GAAAACCGTTTCTCACGTTCTAGAAACTTGTTATAGAGGGGGTGTTCTTTATCGAATCCCCAAAGCTTGTCGGCCGTTCCCTCTTTAATCGCATAGTATCGTTCGACCAATTCTGGATATCGAATGGGATTACTAATGAAGAGCGCATCCCTTTCTTGAACATCGTCAAGTTTAGCAAGCTCATAGGGCCGTTCGGCTAAGTAGACAGCTGTAACAAATGAGACAGGTAACCTTAGTTCAGAGGCTAGTCTCTGAAGCCGGCTCTCTTCATCTCTCGTGACACTTCTTTGATAAGGGACATTTTCTGTATAAGTCATTTTCGATGAATCTGTTGGCCTCATTACATTATCTAGAAATCGATGCCCCGCCAGGTCATTATCTACGCAAAGTTGTACGTCTAGGTCGTAGTCCGGTTGTTGGCTCTCAGAGCTATTTAACATGCCGGCTTTGGTCAAGAAGTTATGAAGCGTTTGTTCCTTTAGGCCTTCCATTTCGATTAGCCAAGCGTCTTGCAATTGATTTCGATGCAAATCTAGATAGGATAGTAGGTCAATGGCCGCCTCGAAAACATAGATTCTTCTTGGGTGTGGCCCTGTACGGATATTGAATCCCCAGTTCCCTTTTGAATTGGCCATAATCCATTTTTTTAATTGCCCTTCTTTGGGTTGTGTCAAAGCGATGGTGGCTCCTATAATCTTGTCTGAATCGTCTTTAGGAGGAAGCCCGTCCTCAGTCCAGTTAAAGACTACGTTATTCCGGGTATCTTGTGTTAAGTACCCTTCTTCAAATAATCGCTTCACTAGCTGTTTGCTTAACCCACGGCCTTTAGTGAGATAGGTATAGGCGCGACTATTATATTTTGCTTTCACTACGTCATATTTGAAGCGCTCTTTCTCTATAACGCTAGGAATATACTCTCTGTTTTCACCGAATGCCAAAAGTTTTTCGACAGCCTCCTGGAAAGTGCAATCCTCAAAGTAGCGAATAAAATTGATAGCATTACCCTTTGCGAGCTTCTCATAAGGATTTGAATTATGGACAAAGTAGTTATTCTGCTTGTCAATGACAATTGAGTCATGCTCCTTAATAGAGACTTTAACGTACCGCGGACCTTCATTTACTACCTGCCCAATACCTTGATTTGAAAAGTAATCCATAATGCTGACTGCGGAAGCCTGGTTAATTTCTGCCGTAGTAAGTTTTTTCTTTACGTGATGTGATTTCCGGCGTTCGTTCACGAGTAATTCCTCCTTTAAAAAATCCACCATTTGCGAGTCAGGCAAGTGGTGGATAAATTCTAGTTTGAAAGATCTAATCCTTGTTGGTATTCTAATTGACGATACTTTTCTTTGTTTAAAAAGTCTTGCTTAGTTTCTCGGAGACTATATTTTAAGTCGCTTATAAGTTTTGATTTCACCAAAATCTTTTGAGGATGATAATAGCCATGCCCCTTTACACGAGGATTATATTTTGGAAACTCCTTCTTTAAGTTGGTCAACAACACGTTACCTAACGATGCTTTAAGCGTGGACAATTGTTTCTCAGCATAGTTGTTAGTGCCACCATATAATCTCTTTCGAAAAGCTTCTTCTTGTCGGTATAACAACTTTAATTCACTGAGGGCCGTTGCATATTTTTGGTCTACTAGCCGCTCAGTAATTGCATCAATTTGCTCCCTAAAAGGCGCCATCGCATTCATATTGTATCGCCATAGGCGTCGATCATCTGGCAATTGCCGAACTAGCCCTTTAATCTGTCCACGCACGCTGACCTGGCGTTTTAATTTAAGTTGCTTAAAGGGTTCTCGTATTTGATTACGTGCAAGATTGCTAGCACGGGTTAGTTCCTGGCTACGATCGACTAGGGTATTAGTAAAGGTGCTACGCGTTTTCTTAAAGGTTCCCTTCGGCGCCTTTGCTTTTCGTTGACCTTTATACTTTCCTGACTCAATAATTTCGCGACTACTTTCAGCCTCGACTAGCGCAACATGGACATGTATATTATCTGTGTTGTAATGGATAGCTCCCACCCAACGAGCGGTATCATTAAACCCCATTTCTTCCATAAATACAGTCATAGCATTTTCCGTTGCGTGCTTGATGGGCACATCGTTCAGTTTACCGTCTTCTGATAAATACCCTTGTTGTTTTAAAAAAGCATTATCAAAACTAAAAACTGTTTGCCATAGCGGAGATCCATTTTCTTGAGCGCGCGAAAAGTAGTCTTTCATACTTTCAATATCCGCCATCGATAACGAAGGGGTACCTTTCGTGAAGGTATTGTTTGTTTTCTGAGGGTCTCCTAAATAGGTGAGGGTTTTATTTCCAGACCAGTGTGTTTCGCGACTGTTCGAGTGTTTCTCCAAATCGTACTCGGATATTTCTTTAGCATCTTGCCGATCCATATAGTTGACGTATTTATCATAGTTGATTACCTGCCAACCAGACGCAGAGGGTTGTTTGGCATTCGGAGTTTTAAACTTAGACATCATCACGATTGCAGGTTTAACCATTTAATTCACCTAGTAATCTTTCTTCTCTCGGTACTCACTAATTTTTCGACCATACGCCTTTTCTGCTTCACGAATGATTAATGATTTTTCGATATCAACTAATTTTGCTTCCTCTCCAAAAGTCATATCTAAATCGTTCGTGATTAGATAATGATTCATGACATCTAACATAATCCGCATGTACTTTTCTGTGTACCCCGTGCGCAAACGTAAGACATCATATAGTGGCTTGAGTTCCTTCATCAATTGGGTGACGATTTGGTGATTTTCTTGACTAGTTTTTTCAGCGATTAAGAACGCGATGGCAGCACTGATAGAAGGCAAACGCTCTTTCTTTTTAATTTCGAGTAATGCCTCGTGGTCTGATTCAGATAATACTATGTGCTTTCTAATTGTCATTCGTGTTCCTCCATTTCTTCTGTTAGCAATGCTAAGACTTCGGTATTCTCTTTAATCACGCGATTAAGTTCATATTCCTCTTGGTTTACAGCGGATAGGTATTGATTAAGTTTGTCTGGTTGCATCGGTTGGCTAATCAAATGCAGCAATAATTCTTGCAAAGACACGCCCTCTTTACTTGCTAGTTCAGTCAGCTGAGCGTGCAAAGACTTAGGGACATTTCTTATCAAAACATCTGGCATTATTCTCCCTCCATTTTGTTTAGGCAATCAATAGCTTTCAAAATCGCCTCAGTATTTTTTTGAATATGCGTAGCTACTTCAGAATGTCGTTTATAGATCTCTTTTTCTAATGGTAACATCCCGTCTGATTCAGCCAATTCTGTTAATACAGAAACTAAATACTGATTAAACGACTTATGATATGACCGTTTCGATATTTCTTGTAGCCTAGAGATTACATGGCTCTCTAGGCCTCTGATTCTGATTTCCTTCATATAGCCCTCCTATATAGTTTGTTTCGGCGCAAACGGTAGGCTTCTGACGAAGCTATTGGACGCTCCCTACGGTCGCTAGCAGAGCAAAAATCCCGCGTCAAGGGCAAGCCTGACGGTGGTAGGATCTAGGCAGCTAAAGCAGCGAGACCTACCACCCTTGACGCAGGATTTCCGCCCTGCTCTTTTTGAAGTAAGCCCGGCTTCACCGGGTGAATTAATCAAAAGGAGTTGGTAGTTATGCCACTTGTAAAATGGAACATCGATAAACTCGATATGATATATTCTAAAGTCATCCGACTAGTAGATAATTTATTTGGAAAATCAAATCTCCATGTTGTGGTTTGGTCTTCTGGTTCAATTAGTTTGATTGATGGAAGTCTGATAGAGGAACATGAAATATTGGACTCGAATCCATTGAGTTATCCTAAGAATGATTGGGAGCATAAAATTAAAGCTGTGCGTATCGAAAATGCTACTGATGTCGTATCAGAGGTTTACCTTTTGCCTGATGGAAATCTAGGATTTCTCGTGATAGGTTCCTGGCCTCTTAGCCTGGAATATTGGCAAGAGCAGATTCAAATGGACAGTATGGAACTGGCGCTCAATGATAATTGGCAATACAGTTGGCAAGCTCCAGTAAAAGCGGAAGATGTCAGCTTAGAAAAGGCGAAGAAGTTGATACCGTGGTTCGTCGGTGAAGACTTCATGTACATGGTTTAAGACCCTAAAACACGTCGATATATCGGCGTGTTTTAATATGCCCGGAGGGCCATTCTCCAAAACGAACCACCCACCACCAGGTGGGTGGTTCAAAAATTTAGGGCGGACGCCCCTAAATTTTTGTAATAAGAGCATAAGGGGTTTTGTTCCCACGTTACGTGTGAACCCTTGCAGTGCAAGGGAAACCGGTGATATCACTATTGAGTAAATTGCCCACTAAATGCCCACTCTATTCAGGCCAAATGTATCACCTAATAGGTGATTTTGCCCACTAAATGCCCACTCATTGGATGACTGCTTCATCGGGGTTCATGTTGTTTTTTTGCGTGTATTCTTTGAGTTTTTCAGATAACAAAGCAAGCTTTTCTGTCACTTCCTCTTTCCTTTTTTCTTGAACTAATCGATCTGATTCAGCTTTTGTTTTTCTAGATTCCAGGACGGCAATATCCGTTTCTGTTTGCTCTTTTTCTTTCGCTGTTTCATATTTCATTTTGTTTTTTAGCCCTTCGATTTGGACTTCAGTGGCTCGTATATCTTCGTCTAACTCTGTCATTTTTTCTGGAATTTCTTTATTCAAAATATCGGATTGTTTCGCAATCTCATTTTGGATTGATCGAGTAGATGCATATCCTTCTCCGACCTTTACGTCATCTGGAAGAAGCATAAATTCCTGATTATTTGGATGTCTATGTAGGATTAAATCAACAGACTGGTTAGTAGATTGATCTGTTAATACGAGCATCATTGATGCCCATTTATCAGGGAGGTTATCGACTTCGATTTCATAGTAATTGCTATCTCCTTTGAAGACAGAGGTCATCGTATTTTTTGACGAATCTCCTTTAATTTTTGTTTGGATATTCAGCTTCACTTCGGACTGAACACCACGATTATTACCTGTTAAATATGCCATTAACAACATTCGTTTTTGTTCTCTATTGAGATATTTTTGCTCCACCCTTAGTGAATATGATCCTAGATTCAGCGAAGTATTCAGAGCATATTCCTTAGCGCTCAAGGCCGGTTTATAGAGCATTCCTACAACCAGAATAAACAGCAATGTTAAAGTTGCAAATATAGCGAATGATTTGTATCTAAGCGTAATTGATTGGTGATAACCATGCATCATTCTGTCGAAAATACTATGTTTTTTGTCTTTGTTTCTCTCGCTCATATGCACCCTCCCTTAAAGAAATCTAGCTGGCTTCTCTGACGATTTTTCTTTGAGCGCTAGGAGATAATTAATCATTAAGTATTCTTTAGATGTCATTGTTTACTGTCCTTTCTTTTTGGATATATCGGGCCGCACAGCGAAATCAAAGTCTCGCATTGGATGAATCCCAACAGGATTTCCTGGAGTGCTTGACTCAATTAATTCGTTATTTCCGATGTACATAGCAACATGATAGGTAGCTCCAGGAGGGCCCCAAAATAAGAGGTCACCAACTTCTAAAGCATCCTTGCTAACCCTCTTTCCGGAACTTTCTTGTGGTACAGTCCAGTCCCCAATATCGACTCCGTAGGTTTGCCAATAGATGTACTGCATGAAACCTGAACAGTCGAATCCGACGATATTAGTTGCATCTTGTACTGAGGGGTCATAGATACCCGTTGATGGGCCTTCTTTGCCACCTCCACCCCAAGAATACGGCAATCCAATTTGAGATTTTGCAACTTCTACGAGGTCTCCATTGGCACCATTAGAAGATGTCTTGTTATCCGACTCTTCTACGAATTTGTTGAAGAGATATCGCTTCTTTTTCGCGGCTTTCTTGGTTCCCAAAGGGCCATCACCGCCCTGTTCCGCTACCCTTTTAATCTCATCCGTATCAAACCCTAAGTACCACATAGCTTTTGGGACATAGTGGAAATTTCCTCCGTTTCGATACATGTAAGGTATTCCTAACGCGGTAGAAAGCTCGTTAACATAAGGCAGTGTCTCGCGTGAAGTATTGCCAAGACTGGGAGCTACAACGGTAGCTGAATACTCCTCCGCCACTTTAATAGTCCAGTCAAGATTGTTTTTGTTAAGGTAGTCTAGAAAGGCGTGTCCAAAGTTATAGCCTGCTAGCACCGCCCATATACTCTTGCCATATGTATTAGCTTTTTCAAGTGTGTTCTTGAAGTGGGTAATACCCTGAATAATGGATTCCTCCGTAGATAAGGTATTAGGAGGCAACCCCTTTGATTCAGAGGATTGAAAGATGTCTGCAACGCCCCCTCCTCCTGACTCTACAGCAACAATCGCTAGTACATATGGAAGGTATTCCTCAGAGACACCCTGGGCGCTCATTTCCTGTGCAATTCGGTCTTTCCACTTCAATACCCCCTCAGGTAATCGCGTATTCTCTAAATCAATTTTTGATGTGATTCCACCACTATTGGTGCTAGTAGATCTAGAACTAGCTGAATTATTTGAAACTACACGCCCATCGATTTTCCCGTCTACGGTCTCTGATTTTGAGGCATGGTTCGTTTTCCGTGTAGTATCCGCAATGTCATAACCAAAAGATTTCAACATCCCCCACATAAGGCTCTTAAAGCTCGTGTGATCGTTGCCGTCACTCGCAGGTGAATATTTGTCGAGATAGTCCTTATAAACTGATTGGCCAGTGTCAATATAATTATTTCTAACAAGGTGAAAGTAGGACTCAATCCCTGTCTCAATGTCTTGTATATCTTGGAATTTTCCATACGCAGTATCTACCGCTCCAAATTTTGAGCCTTCATACCAACGGATACACCCAATATTATAGCGCCCACCACATGAAGCACGACCAAAGGTTGTCTCCTTGGCAATCTGACCCATGAAGGCCCCAACCGCGACTCCGTAATGATCTGCATAACGCTTAATAGTATCGCCATAGCCAATTAACGGTGAATCCGGATAGTTAGCACGTAGCCAATTATCAATGTATCTACCTGTTACAAAGGGAGGATCAGCAGCATCTAGGCGGAACTTATTCACCCAAGTAAGATCAGCCCCATTCGTTTGAATTGGGATTGTTTTATCGGCCTTCGAAGCATCGTAAATCTGAGCATCTTTTTGATCGCTTGAGCTCTGTTGGTAGGTTTCTGGTGTATTAGTAATCAGACCTAATGCCAACGTAGAAATGATAATCGCAGTGATAATCAACGATAAACAGCCGCTACAGCCAAAGAACACTGCCAACTTTCCAAATCGCTTAATCATTTATTCTTGTAACTGAACAAATGATACAATCGCGTCTTTTGAATCATCAAATGTTACTTGATAGACCACTTGTTCCTTTTTGTTATTTTTGTTGCCGATAATCGTATAGTTAACTGTGAATGGTGACTCTGACGTGATAGTATAAGTTGTTAAAGATTCTTGGCGCTGCACCTGGTTGTCTACCAAAGCTTTATATTGGTCGTATAAGGCTGTCGCCATACTTTCCGTTTTGAAATATTTTCGAAAGAACGATGGATCCGGGATGACATCAGGTTTCACGTTATAAAACCCAATGGCTAACTCTCGCCCTTTCAGAATAACAGTTTCATTATCATACGCAACTTGGATATTACTACTGAACTCTTGAGGTGCTGACGGATTGGGAGTATGTTTAGCTATAGGTGTCTCACTCACATTAGATGCATCACTCGAGGAGTGCTCAGACCCAATAATCGTTGTTAACGTGGTAGATGTCTGTTGGTCTGCTTTTCCCGTTAGCCAACCCCTCAGACTGTTACCTGCAAAAACAAAAATACCAGTTAATATCACTAGAACAATCATTAAGACCAATCGCTTATTTTCATCAAATATTTTTTTCATTATCCAATCCTCCTATAAATCTTCCGCCTTACGGCCACCACCTCGGAATAGCGTTAACTCGCGACTACTTGCTTCAACATCAAATTCAAGACTGTGACTACCTGATATACTCATCAAGCACCGCCCCTGAGGATAACGAGGGACACTTTCAATTTGTCCTTCAGCGATATCAAAGGAAGTCAGATCTTTTAGGTGATCCACATCAGAAGAATCGATTCGAAAGAAGAAGCGGTATTGACTAAATTTGTATATTTCTCTCAGTAGTTCGGACATATGGTCATCGTTTTGTTTTGGAACTAATGAAGTTGGTGATTGAGTCGCTAATCCGACACCAATGAAATACTTTCGTCCCTCACGCTGCATCGTGTTAATGTACTCTGTAATATAAGGGTTATGCCAATTGATTAAATTATGACATTCATCGATTAACATGAGACTTCTCTTGATAAAATCAAATGCTATTTCTCCACGTTCGTATAATCGCGCCTGTTTCTTGCCGTGATTCAGCAGAGTTGCCCAACAGAGACTTAACGCATTAAACAACTGAGCAGTTTGAATATTCTTATTGTTCAATGCCATTAGGCCATCGATGTTGAAGAATAAAATCTGTTCTTCAAGCAGATTTGAGATGCTTGTATATCCATTGAAAATGTGCCCGAATGACTCTAGGTATTGAGTTAAATTAATAACGAGTTTTTCATATAGTGTGCGCTCAAAACTTCCTTTTTCGGACTGGCTGAGTCGCTCCTCAAGATGCGCCACTACTTCGCTTAAAATAGGATAGGATTCTGGATGCTGAGTCGTATAATTACCAGTCAACTTATCACCATGGAATCCTTTTTTCTTATAAAGAGCGGACAGTGATGTCCGGAATAAAGATACTTCCTCTTCGCTTGCTTTAGGGTTTAAAGCTTGATACCAGATCCCTAGCTTTGAAAGATGTTGTTCAAATGAGGCTTGTTCGTTAACCTGATGAGTCTCATCGTTTACAATAGTTGGGAATACCTGAAAGATATTAATTCTCCCTTCTGTCCCATCCAATGCAATCTCCTTCCCATCGAGGTACTTAATTAACTGAGAATATTCACCAGATTTATCAAACCCTCTGATAACGTACCCTTTAGCTGCCATGTTATACATAATCTTTTTTAAGAACGTCGATTTCCCGGATCCCATGTGCCCAATTAATAAAAAGTTATAATGCATTCGATACACGCCATCAAGTTCATACATATCTAGGATGATATTTCCGCCAGTTCTAGAATAGCCAACTTGTTGACCTCGCTTGTCATGCATAAATACATGATTAGCCGGGAATGTAAGCGCCGCTTTGTCTGATGGCACATCTAGGCCGATACGGTGGTTCGGCAACTTACGTTGTTCTACGTGGTCTAAGAAGAATGATTGATATTCATATTCTTGTTCCATTGCTAACGGGGTGGCGAGAAACTGGTCTTTTTGTAGAGTACGCCGCACTTCTTCGATCCTCTTTTCCAAATCATACCGAGAATCTGCATAAACAATAATTCGATTAGTCATGTATTTCATCGTGTTGTTATTGCGCCGAATATCTTTGGCAAGCTGATTCAGGAAGTGATATTCTTCCGCAGCGATGTCACGTTGATATTCCTCACGTTCCATAACTGCCTGAGAATACTGTTCGCGAATTGCTCGCTGAACCTTATTCATTACCTCATCAGACTCTTGATTGGAGATATCTGTAATCACGTATGTATTGGGAATATTATGTAAGTTACTCTGCCAAAAACCTTCGACATCAGTGGGATATCGATAAATGTATAGGCTAGTCATGAAAGTATTCCCTACTTGAATCATAGTATCAAGAAATACAAGATTCCCCATAGGTTGCGTATCAGTTAAAAATTCAAGATTGCGATTTTTTTTGAGCTGTTTCAAATCCATCCATTTTCTCCTTTCTAATAATCAAAAAAAGCGGAAGATGTCGGGTTGTTTAGCCGGAAGTAGAGTTCTCGTTTCTGCTTAAGCGGTACTGGTAATAGTTTAATGGAACCCGCAAAGTTGATAAAATCTTTCCGGCATTCTCTGAGATCTTGTACCGTTTCACCTGAAAGGAGCACAAAAAACTCCTTATTGAGTTTATGTTCCGAGAGCCATTTCATTTCAAAATAATTTTCCATCAAGATTTCTTTATGCTTTGGTGTCTCGGTCAAACTCGCAAGTTCTGCATAATAATGCTGTGTAGCGCTAGTTTCTAAAGGTGTGTAAATTGTGATGACCTTAAAAGGCATCACATAGAGCTTCAGAAGGGCTTCATACTGATAAACAATATCCCATAAGGCCCGTTGACTCAACCCATTAAAGTTAACCCCCACTATTCGCAATAAGTCATAGAACTTATTCTTCCCAACAATAAAATGCTCCTTTGATCCGATGGTACCTTTGTAAGGCATAATATCTAACGTTGTTTTTCGGAGGGAAGAAGTGGGCCCCTTTTTCTGAAAAAATGGCCATAGTCCTTTCTTACTTGAAGGCTTGCCCTTTTCCTGCTTAATAATTTTTGCTTTGACTAAAGCCTTTTCTTGCTTATTTAAATCAAGGTGCATCTAAGGTATCCTCCTCTAACTGATTAAGATCGATATACCGACTATCGGCCTCACGTTGTTTTAAATCCTCATATAGGAATCCAATCTCAGATCGCGTAATTGTATGATAGACAGACTTATCACGGATAAATGCGTATCGCAACACTTGGTAATTCCGTCGACGTGGATTTCTGCGTGGCTGATAAATTGCGAAAAATGTGACGATAAGCAATGCCACCAAATAAATGGCATTCACCCAGATCGAAGCAATCCAATCTTTTGTCACATTCCAGAAGATTATTGCACCACCGAGGATGGCAACGTCAATTACATATAGGAAACTATTTAATTTCATCTCGGTCGCTAACGACGAATTTAGGCGGCCATTATATTGACTCATGATAATTCCTCCTTTAAAAATCCACCTTTTGCCAAATTGGCAAAAGGTGGTCTACGTAAATTATAGTTTTGGTCGTTCTGAATTTTTTGATGATTCATTCAGATTCGTTGGCTTAGGGATTGCTGACTTCGTTTGTTGATTACTGCTATTGTATATAGTTGCTTGACTGCCCTTTTGTGTCTCACTATTTGGGTTCTTTGTATGAGATAAATGTTGATAGGATAGTTTCTGTGAGTCAACCTCACTAGATCTAGCACCTTCAGTATTGCTCGAAAGATTAGTCTGACTAGTTTGTAGAGAACTGCTGATCTCACGACCTACTTCAGGTGATTGTCCAGATGTGCCGGCTACTGATTTAGCCATAGATTCTTGCACGTATTCGCTACGCTTATCGGCTTCATTCTCATTTGAATTCAATTCAGCACCACTACTACTAGCAAAGCCAAGTTTTTCCCGTGCCCACTCTGCGGCGCCTTTCCCTGCATTAAATCCACCTTTTACACCACGTACTGCATTTTTAACCAGACTCGCAGCACCTCTGGCTCCGGTATATAGACCGCCCGCGAACCCTAATAAAGCTCCTGAGGTTGATTTTAGCCCTGCATCAATACCTGTTAGTTTATCAATAATTGTGGGACCGTCCATCACTGCAAGTCCAAGACCGACCTGCAGAAAGACACTAACGTAGGTTTCGAGGTCTTTATTCTGAATATAGGCGACCAAGGTGATATATATCTTGACGGATATCGCCGAGAATACAAGTGCTAAACAGATGTTTTTGAAATTGTTCAGAATCATTTTGAGTGAGGTCGCTTTTTCAAAATTAAGAAAGTTGAAAATCGGCAAGATAATACGCATAATAACAATTTCAAAGGAGAGTTTAATGATTTTTATAGTACTTACAGTTAGTACGATAATCATAAAGATGGTGAAGATAAACACCGCTAAGTAATTGAAGTTGAATCGATAGTAGCGCTGTGGGATATTCAACCATGTTCCTTGATCCACCTTAATAAGTTCTAACTGTCCCTTACGATCCATCCCTAGTTTATACCCATAGATTTGCGATGAAATAGAGTCAAAATCTATTTCACGCGCCGGATGGTGGCTTTCCCAAAGTTCCTTCTCAGCCTGCTCTTCCCATTCTGGCAGCACTTCATTGGCACTAGCCCCTTTTTGTTCTAGAATCTTATTTAAAAAAATCCGATATTCTGATGGGTGATCATCTGCATATACTTTCATGTTCGCAGGGGTTGCTTCCTCAGACTCTTGATTTCGAATCTGTTCTTTGACTTCTTCCGCAGTATTAATTACTTCAGCATAATCGAAAAATTTAACGCTTCTACTATCAAGATGGAGCATCCTTTTGGGAGTACCATCATCATAGGCTATCTGAAAGTTTGAGTCGACTAATTGTGGTAGGTCTGTGCCCGTTTTGTTGATTAGGTCATACACATAATCTCCAGACGCGACCGAGTTTTCCCAAATACCTTGTGTTAACTCTTTAGTATAAGTTAATACATTCATCATCACCGTTGTACTGCAGATAAACACAATAAATCCCAAGCAGGCATTTTCTACTACCTGAGAAATATCGTGTTTGGGGTTAATAATTTTCCGAATGCACAAAACAATAACTGCGATAGTCGCAATAGCCCACCCAAGTCGTTCAAACCACGGTAGCATTTCTTGAATTTCTGGATTTTCCAAAAATCCGGTAATAAAACCAATTGCAAGATATAAGGACTTCTGAAGGACTTGCAGGATTCCTATTAACCACTTGATGATAGCCCACCCCACCCATCTCGCCATAGTGGTAAACATATTGTCTAATTGAAAGTATTCGCTATGATTGAGCAGAGTGTCAAAGATTTGTTGTTGTTCCGGTGTCATAGATTCCCCCCTCTCTTACACAAGATCTTCAAAGGCGTTAATGTGCCTTCTAATAAATGAATTCAAATCTGACTCCGTCACTACTTGGTTAAGTTCATCCATTAATTCAGGATAATCCTTCACTACAGCTTCGCTAATTAAGATGTACAATGGCGATGCATAGACTGTTTCATCGGTCAACGTTTGGTCTGTCAATTCTTCAATCGTAGCAACATCACTCTCTGTGCCGTAGCGGTCATTATAGGGTTCTAGTTGTTTCATTTGATCATCACGCTCCTTGTGTACTTGTGTGAGTTTAACGCTAGCTTCGGTTGGCGCTTCAATAATTCGGGCATCAAGCATATCCACAAATCGCGTTAACATCGATTCATCCCAATCCTGATTTCCGTGGTATCGTAGGCCAAGACTATCAAACGGTTGCCGAGTAAATACATCGGATAGGTACTGGTAGGCAAACATAAATCTGTGCGGCCCTGTGTTAAAAATTGGATAAGGAATAGCATCCTCAAATTGATCGCTTTTCCGTTTGGATCTCATGATAACATTCTCGCCTTCAAGTAACCTAGAGAGTTCATCAGGTGTTAGTAAAGGTCTTGAATCTGTCTTTTCGCTAACGCTTTTGTTAAAGCTCCATGGATTCCCTGACCGGGTTTTTTCTGTAACTTCTTTTTTACCAAGAGATTCTGAAAATTTCTTCCGAGTTGCTAACGAAGAAGAGGCAATAAAGCCAATATTCATCACTTGATCTCGAATGAAATCAGCCGTTTCTTTACCGTATTTAATCGTTAGCTGTTCATCGGCCTGTAAGAACATCTCGAATAACATTCCGCGTCCTGCCCCAACCGATAGCATTGACTGAATACTCTTAAAAGCGGGTAAATTTCCAAATTCGTTTAAGTAAAAACGAACTCGCTTTGGTAATCTGTCACCATGCAGCGTAGCATAGCGAGATAGATAAAAGTAGCACTGCTCAATCCAAGTTGTTGCTATAGTGTAGTTATTATCCGTATAGTCAGGTAAGACTATCATTACAAAATAAGGGGTTTCTGATTGTGTTAAATTTGCGAAATCAAAAGTTGTGCGACGAGTCATGCGATTCAATTTTGGTGTCAAAAAATCCAAAAGCGCAAGGCCTGTTGAGGCCATGATGGATGAACGCATCTGGCCGCCACTTAACCCTACTCCTGAGAACTGTTGGCGAGCCACGCTTGTTAAAGGGAGTGACTCGAAATATTTGTCGGCCTTATATTGAACTGAATTATCGTCTCCAACCGTCTTACCTGAAAGTTGAATCATCATATTCGCAATTCCGTAAATACTAATGGTTTCTTTCATATCTGAGAGAAGAGGTTTTTTTAATATAATTTCGCACAGCCCTAGAATGTTTGCGTTGGTTAACCCTCTACTACCATTTTGCCAAACTTTTTCATGTGCGTTTGGTTCGTGGAACTGGGAATGCGTAAAGGTTTTACATAATTCGACAGCATCGTCAATGTCTCCTTGGTCGTAGGCCTCAACTGCTAAACTAAGCGGGTTGAATCCAAATGATTTATCCGGGTCCACAAGATTTAAACATTCTACTCGATAACCACGACTAATCATTTCTGCTTTTACTTTTTCGATGGTTTCGTATTTAGTTGTTGTACAAACGATATGCGGTTGTTCTTCGCTTCGTGACGCTAATTCAATTTCCGGTAACAATATTGACTCATCCTTACCTGATCGCGTACGACCATACCAAAGAACATGTAAATCCGACACATCGATGTAGGCAATGCCTTCGAACCTTGAGATCAGTACGCCGCTATCTCCTTTATACTTAAAAATATGCCCATATTCATCTTCCTCTGTTGGAAAATACGGTACACTTTTATAGGTATGCTTAATTTCTTTATAAGATGAAAACCGACTCGTCGCCTTATTCCCGACGCGTAAATCACCATACAGTGCATGCCATTTGATGTATAAGCCAAAACAGATAGCCCATACGATTTTGAACATTAATAAATATACCAACCATAAATTGAATGATGGTCTAAGTGCCACCCAACTAAAAGGTCGCTTTTGAGTAAATATCTCTTTAAAATGGAACGTGATATTCAGCATGATGTTAGTAATAATAAAGCTAGGACCTAAGGCGATTAAGGCAGTAATCCCAAACCAAATTCGATCTGCTCTTTTTTTTAACATAGACATCCTTCCTTTCTGAGGTATCGAAATTAATAACCTTTTGCCAATTTGGCAAAAGGTTATCCCCTTAACTCTATCTCTGGTTCTTTAGTAATACTTAGGTGGTTGCTCTTTTCTTTAGCTTGTTCCTTGATTGTGCTTAGAAACTTTCCGTCAACCTGCTGATCAACAAACTCTGTGTAGTCTTGTACCATATCAAGCGTTCCCTGTATGAGTTCAAGTCGCTTTTCAGATGATAGTTTTTTTGAGTAGCTTGATAGATAGGCGTAACTAACATCCATTTCTTCTGCACCGTAATAAGCCATTGTCAGGGCAGCCACCCCTTCTGCTTGCACTTCTTTTGCGGCCGTCTCGAGTTTTGAATAACGATGCAGTTGACTATGTGCTAGCTCGTGGGTCAGGATAGAAAAATATCGGTCGTTTTCTGCATGAGCGTTCATCACAATTCGGTGATCTGCCGGGTAATAAGAACCACCGTGGCCGGGGGCTAACTCTTTATCTGTGACCACCACTCCCTTTTCCAAAGCGTAAGCCTTGGCTGCTTCAATTAATGGGCTGTAGTCCTTAACGGTTCCTGATTGATAATTTCGTCTAATGAATTCTGGATATCGTTCTTTCGGGAAAGTCGTTTGAGTGACATCAAAGACGTAACTTTGTTGATATCCCACTATGTGATCCCTTGAAGCAATGGCACCGGTTTTTACCTGGGTTTTGATTGCATCTGAAGCATCCCTGAGGTTTTCCCATTTGCCTGAATTATCTCTGTATTGTTTGACAATCACAGGACGAAGTACAGCAATTCCCTTTTCTCCCTTTTTTATACTAGCTCCCTTTTGCTTCCAATGAGAGAAACTCGCAACTGCTATCGCTCTAGGGTTTTGACTTCTTATTAGCATCTGATTTCGGATGGAGTATTCATAGAACTGTTTTCTGAAAGCAATGAAATCAAGTGCTAACTTGGGGTCTACAACATATTTGTCGACCTCTGAGTCAATCATTGAGGTTAGTTTTTTAAGCTCTCGTTGTCTTTCTTCAATAGTTTTTTTCTTAAAAGCCATTAATCTACCTCCTTATCCAGTTTTTCAAGAATGTACATACCTGAACCTTGATCGTTTAAGTATAAGCGTCTTTCTTCGGTGTCAATGTATAATAGGTGGTCAAACTGAATACACTCGTCAAAAGCACCCTTATCTTGATTAGTAAAAGGTTCTTGAACAGTTGCTCGGTATACCGAATCTTGTGTTACAAGCGTTAGTGTTTTATTTTGCCGTTCGATGCAGAAACATAGTTTCATCTGCACACCTCCTAGGAGTATTTTTGATGGTTTAAGACCATTTCTATAGAAGCCTAATACTTTTTTATCAGACTTCCATAGAATGGGCTCAAATAGCCTTATTTTTGTGCGTTCTGCGTAGGCTCTACTGGTGGCTCAACAGGAACCGAGTATGCTAATGGCGCAGGTGTTTTACTTTCTTTGTGATAAACTGACTGGTTATCTTCTTGGCCAACGTATTTATATCCGTTGGCTAGAAATCCTTCGTGCGTAGCGCGTTGGTCTTCACCGACACCTTCTGGCAATGGTTGATTCTCTTCTTTAGTCACAGGCGCTTGTTGTTCTGATTTAGCAACTGCTTCTGTAACTGATCGCTCTTCGGTAGTGGAATCAATCGTTTTTTCAACAGGCTTCACTTCTTCACCATTAACTGTCACGTTAACATCAACTTTATTATTTACAGTTACGTTTACCTCTGGTTTAGTCGCCTCTGGTTCCTTAAATGTCACATCAAAATAAACTCGACCATTACTGTCTGTTTTCTGTGTGATTTCATGTTCTCCCGGCTGACCTTTATGGTACTCTTTAGCAAACGCTTCTGCTTGTTCTTTAGAGGTAAAGTACTCTGCTTTTTCGTACTTTGTCTCCTTTACAGGAGGTTTAGATGCCTTATCTTTAGGGTTAGTTCCAACTGACATTTCCGTACCGTTTGTTACACCGTCCCCATCATCATCTGCTAATGGATCTAATTGAGGTTGTTGATTGTGGTGCCGAACGATCCCATAGTAAGGAACCCCGTTCGGCAAATAACCTGCAATATAGGTATCAAAAGGTGTATCTCCTTGAGATTGACCTGTTGCAATTGCCTCTGCTTCTGACGCAAAGAATCCGGCAGGAACTGGATAGTATGGAGTGACTGGCTCTTCTGGCACCACTGGCTGAATTGGCTCCTCTACAGTCGGTGGCGTTACAGGTGGTTCAGGAGCAGAAGGCACTTCTTCTTTCGGTTTTTCAGGTTTCACAACAGTAATTTGGTTGTTGTTTTCAATAGGTTTATTTACCTCTTGAGTAGCTTGTTGATCGGCGATTGCCACAACATTCGTTACTGTTGGTTTAGAAGGTTTTTCTTGGCTCAACTCAACAACCTTTTCAACGGATTCAGTTGTTGACTCACTAAACGAAACGATTTCATCAATCCGTTTCTGTTTTGTATCTTCCGTAGCAACATTCTGGTCTTTTTTGTAGACTAGTGCGAATTTGTTGAGTTGGTCTGTTTGAAAGACGGTCTTATCATCTTTGGTAGATACTGGTAAAGTTTTATATTCACCATCTGGTGTTAGAAACAATACTTTTTCTAGCTCGCCACGCAAGTTCTGTTTTTTAACTGAGATTTCTGCGGGGGTGTTTTGAAGCGGCTTGCCGTCTTTATCCAAAAGCTCTACCAACAGCAAATCATACAATTCGCCATCTAATTCAACGGGTAGATGTTGTACTAGCTTTTGAATTTGAGCGGAATCCCGTACTAACTCAATCTTAGCTTCTGAAACATCACTGCGGTTCAACTTATCATGAGCAATTTTAACAGTCACACCAAATGCTTCGTTTTCAAATAAGCTAGACTGCGCCATGGTTTGTACTTCTCCAGATTCAGTCGCATGAACAACAACTCCAATAGGGGCACTTGACAACGCTAATACCGCAAAAGCTACTAGCGACTTCTTTAAATTCATATTGGTTCCTCTCTTTCTGTTTAGTTCTCTTTATAATTTATTAAGAGCCTATTTTAAATTATCGTTAAGTTGTTTTAACGAATCTTCGTTCTGTGTTTTGGCTGATTCCACAGCCGCCTTACTTTCATCACTCAAATCGCTACTTTCTAATGTGGACTGCCCTTCAGCAATCGCACTTGATAAAGCATCGTACTGTTCGAAGTAAGACTTCAATTTTTCAGAATTAATCTGCTCTTGAATGGCCCTAGCTTCATCAACGCTGCCTTTCTTAATTAATTCGATAGCTTGATTTTCTTTTGCTAGGAAAATTAATTTTGAAATAGCTTCTGACTTCAAAGAATCATTAAGTTTTTTAGCTTCACCTAATTGATTGGTCTTAATAAAAGCTACCGCCAATTGCGCGAGTCGATCATCTGAATCTGCTTCATCCTTTAAATCAATCACTGTTTGGTAATCGCGCTTGAGATAAGCCAAATCAAATCTACCTTTCACGTAATCTTGTGTCTTAAGAAATTCCTCAAGATAGGGGATACCTTCGGTTCCAAGGTAGAAAATTGATCGTTCTATTCGAGCGTACTCCTTTGGATATAGGGTTAGCGCCTCATTAAACCGTTTGTCCTCTAGCAGGGTGGTAAGTCTTTCGTTAGAAGCAACAGATGTTGCTTCAGCCTGAATTTCACTTTTTGTTGTCGACGGATTACCTACAGGGATGTGTTGTAACAAGTAATATCCAAAAGATGCAGTAATGATTACAGCTCCGGCCACTACCAATGGTCGCCTATAATTTTTGATAAGAGTACGGCAAAATTCTAAATAATCTTGCCAACCCTTTTTGGTTTGATCTAATGGGCGATGATAGTTAGATACCTTTTCGCCATGTTCACGTTTCATTGACTGCTGTTGATACTCTTGTTTGAGTCGAGTAATTAGTGACGCCAAAAATTGATATTGTGGATTTTCTTCAACATCATTTTCGGTCAATAGGCGATACTTGTTTTCTAAATAGGACGGATAGAAAACGACATCGCCGTGGCCAAGCTCGACAGTATAATCTAATACAGATTTATTGTCGCCATCTTCGAATACCTGGATTTTGAGTTTTGCGGAAATACTATTCGTTTTGCAGTACTTATCTAGCTTGCTGATTAAGTTTACCCCTCCAATAACGGAGTACTCGGCCGCATCTTTGACCATCGATTTCAGACGACGATTTCTTGTCCTGAATTTAAAAAACATTGACTGCCTCCTTTAATTACTGATAACCACTGCCATTCGCTAATGAAGCGACATAAGAAATAATACCCGTAACAGATGCGACGATAAATACCTTAACTAAGATACCCATAATTCTCTCTTTCGATTCAGCGGAAGCCCGGCTGCTTACAAACCCCATTATACATGCGACAATAACAGCGATTACAGCACAGGCATAGGCTAATGATTGTAAGCTAGGCGTAATACTGGTTAATGCGCTTGTTATTTTTTCAATGGGGTTACTCGCCTGAAGTAGAATTTTCTGCATCTTTTTTCTCCTCCTTACTCTTTAGCGTCCTAACGATGAACTTAGCATTTTCTGATACGAACGCTAAGTCTTGCTGATAACGAACAGCCACTGGGTCAAGTCCTTTTGCTTTCATGATGGCTTCCGCCATCTCACGCATTTGGGTTGCCTCCTGCTTGCTAATTTTCTGTGACATATAAAACCTCCTCGAAATATCACCTCTTGCCAAATTGGCAAGAGGTAAGTCTAGATTAAACTTCCTTACGTTTAGGTAGTACAAACATACCTAACATAAGTAATAAACCTCCAACCAAAATAAACGCATTTGTAGATTCTCCTGTTTTTGGTAATTCAGGGGTATGCGGTGGTGTAGGTGGAGTTGGTGGTGTTACAGGTGGAGTTGGTGGTGTAAAGGTTACTGTTTGACCGTAGTCTTTGTAATCTTTATGTTCTGCTACACTCTCACCTTTAGCTTTCTTCACTTCGTCCTCAGTGGCATCTTTAGATACTAATAAGCGTTCTGCTTCTTCTAAGATAACTGCTGATTTACCTGACAAGTGTTCCGTGCTTTCAAAGTAAATTGGAACGGTAACTTTTCCATTTTCTGATTCAGCTTTAAAAGTAACCGTACCTTTTGGAATAGAACCATTAATTCTAATGAGTTCCTTGGTATCTGGGTACACCGCTAAGCCAGATAAGCGATAGTATTTGCCCGGGCTAAAATCTTCATATTGGACAACATCCTCAACTGTGTAAGGCTGACCTGCTTCCACTTCCTTCTTACCATTAATGGTAGCAGTAGTGTGGATTTTAGGGTTTCTGATACGGACAGTTTGACTTGGGTTATCTAGCTTTGCTTCACTTGCTACATGACGGCCATTAGTGTAGAGGTCTTCAAATGCAACTACTTTCTTGCCTTTCAAGCTGCGAGCATCAAACTTAAAGAACAATTCGGCAAAGAACTCTTTAGTCTTGGCTTGCACTCTTGTAGAAGCCGTTACCTTCTTACCGTTATAAAGTAAGTCTTCGCCTGTTTCTACATCTTTAAGCGTCCCTACTAAGTCATAGAACTTGCCAACAATAGCACCCGCTACTTTGACAACGTCCTTTAATACTACCTCTTGCAACGGATCTACTTGTTTTTCGCCTTCACTGTCAGTTAAAGTAGTCCCGATAGTCGGTGGGACCTCTTTGTTTAAGATTGTTTTAGAAACCTCAACAAGAGGGGTTGCTTTACCTGTATTGGTTAGCTCCACTTCATATTTTTTATTATCCAAGACATACTGTCTTGGCGCTTTCACTTCAACTACTTGGTAATGACCTAGTGGCAACTTTTTACTGGTTGCCTTACCATTTACATCAGTAGTTAAGGTATCAACTACTTTTCCTTGACTGTCTAATACGTTAAACACAGCCCCTGATAAATAATTGTCCACTTCGTGGTCTTTCTTAATCAAGGTGATTTGCCCTTCGCTCGGCAAAATATTCAGATTAAACAAACCTGAAACAGGATCTCGGAAAAATAGGCTAGCAAAAGTTTGCGCTCCTGGACGCTTATAAAGTAGCGACACAGGATCAGATAAAGTAGCAGGGTCTTGTTTTAGCAAAAATTCGCCTGTTTTAGCGGTTGCGGTTGCGGTTAAGGTTAAATCATTACCTTTGCGTTCTAAGGTCACACCGTTCATTTCTGATGGCAATTTCAACTTGTTAAATACACCATTGGTATCAGTCAATGTTACTGACTTACCAACCTGTAAATCTACTGTCTTGCCATTCCAACTTGGTGTATTTTTCCATGCTGCAATCTTAGCATTGACTTTTTCTTTGAAAGAATCGTAAGCTTTTTGATTTTCAGCAATATAGCCTTCATTCAAAAGTTTGAAGCCCATATTTTCCCACAATAGCGCTTGAGTGAATCCGGCATTCTGCCGTGAGGGTAAATCATAGTAACCGTATTGAACAATTTGTTCAAGCTTTAAGCGAGTGTTCTTATCAATATTCACTCTACCTGCATCTAAAGTAGGTGTTAGAGTGGCTTTGTTTTCTAGCGTCACATTGTCTGGTAAGGTTTCAGCAGAATATTGAGTGCCTGCTACCCACTGTGTCATAGGTTCAATACAGAACACTACTTTGCCATTGATTGTAGTCACGTAGATATCATCATAATATCTACCAACCTCTCCTCTAGAATAGTAGATAGTACCTAGCTTGGAACCCTCTACCTTTAACTCACCATTTTCAGAAGTAATAGCATTCCTAAAGCCTGAATAGTTACTCCCTGCTAATACCTTAGCTTCATGGTCTGTCAACTCTACCTGCCCTTTTTCAGACAGTTCAGATTTTAGTCGATCTTCAATATCAGAAACCTCTTTCTCTTCTGACGGTTTTTCTGTACTTTCAACTTCTGATGATGTCAAACTTGATTTAGTTTCTGTTGATTCAGATTCAACCACTGATTGAGATTCAGTATTCTGTTTAGTCTCTTTATCTGCCTCAGAAACTTTAGTCTCAGGTTTCTGCTTGACTGACTCTGTTTTTAATGGTGTGTTTTGAGTAGCATTCACACTCGCAACCTTTGGGGTGGCCGCCAATACGCTAGCACTGGTCAGAGCAACCAAAGATAATAGGACAATCGCGAAGAGCACTAGTGTTCTCTTAACATTTCGCATACTATAAATTCCTTTCTGTTAATTTAGCTGTTGTGTTAAATAAATTGTGGAGGCTCTCGCGAACCGTATAATGGATTATTTACCATCTTTTAATCACTCCTTCTATGTTTAGTGTATAGAAAAAGCCTCTTAGAAGAGGCTTAAATTAGTTATTCGAAGACCAAAAGTCAACCCCATAATACGGGATGCCGTTTGGCAGATAGCCTGCTAAATAGACTTGACAACTTGCTTTGTCTTTTCCATTTAACTGTGAGTATCCATAGGATTCGGCTTCGGCAAAACTTCCAAAATAACCAGGTGGTATAGAATAAAACTCTTGCCTTTGAAAATCAGATTGTGAGGTTGGGACTGAACCTTGTTGCTGATAATCATTTAAGTTTCGATTAGATTTTGAATCGGCAAGCACCTGTTCATCAACTTGATCGTTTGTTTCGGTAGATGCTGATACTGATGAAGCCGCAGCCATTATGTGAGGCTCTAAATTTTCAACAATTGGCAGTTTTGGTGTTATTGTAAGTAAAAGAGTTAGTATAGTGATTAGGGATATGATATATTCCATTACTTTCCTCCTGTTCTTAATTCATCTCATAGTTATAGCTAAGGTGTTCAACAACTGCTTTCTCGATGCTTGTTGCGTAGTAAGCAGTTTTGTTCCAAATTTCTTGGTGTTTGGTATGCTTATACGCTCTTACCAAGGCGTGTCGCGTAACTTCAGCGATTTCGTAGCCTCGGTAAAAGTCTAATTGTTCTAATAAATCACTGATACGAGCGCTAAATTGACGCGCATCTGGGTAATAATGATATACGCCGTATATCATATCCTCAATAGCTTTGCTTAGTGACATATGAAGAGTTCCTAAATCTTCGCTCTTCGAAAGCACTTTTAGCGTAGCGATAATAATTGGGTGGTATTCTTTATTATTTTCCAAATCGAATAGGTACTGTTCTCGCATTAGGCTTTGTAATTCATCGTCAGTAGATAATTCATAATTTTTACTCACCTGTTCAGATAGAATTTTTTTCTGGGAATGGTCAGGTAGTGATCTATATTCATCTATAGGTAATCTTGTATTTACTAAGTCAGTCTTACTAGGGCGCAAAAAACGACGACTCTGAGTCGCAAAATTTGCGACCCGTTCTCTTCTGTAGCGCCAAGATTGCCTATATAAAGGCTTTTTTGAGACGAGTCGCAAATTTTGCGACTCGTCTTCTTTGGCCCGATGAAGCATCTTTTTATTGAAACTCAATATTTTAACTTTAGGCCCTCTAGATACATTCCTATTTGACATTGTTTTCGACAATTTCTTTATTGATTCTTCAGACCACTTCGTCTGATCTTCGTCAGGAGCTTCAAAGATTTCTAGTTGATCACTTTGAATATTAGAGTAGTTTAGTTCTCTGACATACATCTGTTGAGCACGCCCGGTATTTATGATATCTAGTAACCCGAATGACACTAGCTCTTTTTTTATAGCAGTAACTTTCCGTTCGCTGCATCCTAACATCTTCGCCAATGATTCGTTTGAAAAAAAGAAGTACGGTTCATTATCCTTATTTCGAAACCCTCGAACATCACTTAATCTTGCCCTGTCCATAAAAAAAGAATACGTGACCTTCGCCGTTAAAGACAAGTCAGCGTATTCTTCGCTTACGAAAAGTATTTTCTGAAGTTGGTAATATTGTGTTCGTGCAAAATCACCACTCTTTATACGTGGCATCTTTCCCATATTTTCCTCCTATACTAGTGACTCAACCGATTTTAGTTTAAAGAGGTCGATTCCTTTTTTGCCCCGTTGTGTTAAAAGTCCGATTGTCATTAATTCACGTAGTGCGCGTTTATATTTATATGGTGTAATGCGCAAATAGTTAGGAATTTTCTTTCCCAGAATACCTTGTAGCTCTTCGTTTGGGCTATGCTGTTGCAGATCCCATAATACTGAATATACGACAACGGCCGTCGTAGACAGCCGTTGATGTGTATCGTGTTCGAAAAGAATGGAAGGCATTTGAAAATGTCTTGTATATTCTGTCATTTATAACGCTCCTCGTGCTCTTGTGCTGCAAGCTTGTGGTTTTTACACGCTTGATAGTATTTTTGAAGATATCGATTATAGGCCTGAGATGTTAGTGCTCTGTCTTCAGAATAACCATTTAGAATCTGCGCTTCTCTTTCAGCTAAATCCTTATAGCCACTCTTTATTAGCGTGTATCCAAGTTGCTTCAGGCTATTCGCAAGGATAATTGGGCCAATAACTATAACCGCTACTAGAACTAGCTTCCAGAAATTATCTCGGAAACCACCTAATACACAAGCGATGGATAAAATAATAATCGCTAATCCACCTATCCCCATCCATAGCCATTCAAAGAAGATGAATAATCCTCTGAATATGTCAGAGATAATAGATAACGCAACGAGTATATTTCCAATGATAATTTTAGTCCTTGACAACATCGTTGGCGGCCTCCCACTCTGAATATTCGGTTTGCTCTGAATGGGCTGTGGTCTCTTGGCATTTGAAGCAATACAAATGCTTAATATGATCTTCTTTGTGACGCCACCCGCTGTTTCGCCACATTGGATATACACTACCACATTTGGTGCATTTGAGTTTAGTCTGAGTCATGGTTGGCATTTGAATCACTCCTTTCGGATAGTATAGCAGATTATGTTATTGAAGTGAATAATTCACTGAGGGTAAGCTACTTCAGAATACCCTTTTCTTTTAGAAATTCGATAACTGAAAGAAACACATCCTCATTCACATCTTTTTTTCTCTGATTATAGTCGGCATAGAGACCTACATAGTCAGTGGAGGGAACTCCTTTTGAAGGATGCTCTAATGCTTTTTTCAGCCCCTCACCCGTAAGTGTCTTTTGTTCCAAGATATTTTTGGCGAGTTTGTCTGTTAAACGCTTTTTGCTGACTTCCAAATAGTCATCCACCAACTGTTGAGCTTCTGGCTCTAAAACTGTCAATTTTTCCGCTACCGACAATGATAGTTTCCCTTCATCGAATCGTTCAAATAATCCTGGGATGAGGTTGTTTACGCGAATATAACGAGCGATAGTCCTACCAGAATCCGCAGACTCCTCAGATAGCTTATCTAAAGAATTTCCTGCTCCTTTCACGCCCTGGGATTTAATAGCATCATGACGCATTTTGTACGCCTTAGCTTTTTCACCAGGAGTTATCTCCTGGCGTTGATTTAAGTTGCTGTTAACTAAAGCAATGGCTGCCGCTTGGTCATCCATCTCTTTGATGATAGCAGGAATCATAGATTCGCCGTTTGAAATAAAGGCATTTACCCGGTTGTGTCCGGCGATTATTTGATATCTACCTTTTCCATACGGTCGTACGATAATCGGATTTAATAGTCCGTTCACCTTGATGTCTTCCGCCAGTTCTTTAAGTTTGCTATCTGAGTATAATTTGAACGGTTGGTTTTGATAGGGGTCAAGTCTAGTTAAAGCAATCTCCTTGATTTCTGGTTTTGCTTCGGAACCAGGAGAGAAGAAGGCATCTGTCAAATTAGGTGAATTAAACATGACCCATCCCACCTTTCTCCAGAAGTTCATCTGCTAAATCAGAATAGTTAGCTGCTAATTTGCTACTTTTCATTTTGTTTAAAGGAATACGATCCGCGTATGACTTGCGCGCCTCTACTAGCTCTTTAATCTCTGCCTTCAGCAGCAATCCAGGGTATTTTTCCAAAAGACGTTCACGGATTTCTTTGGCTAGGTTGTTATTTGGTACCTTTGTAAACAAGATACCTTCTACTTCAAGCCCCTTGTTGAGGCGCCGTTTTACATTCTCAACGTGGGTAAATAACTGTCCAAGACCTTCGAAGGCACCATGCGATGCTTCCACAGGTACGATAACAGAGTCGGAAGCCGTTAAGGCATTGATCATCAGAAGGTTAAGAGCAGGCATTAAGTCCACGATAATATAGTCGTAAATCTCTCTAGCGTTGATTCTTTCGAAAATCTCGTTCAAGTAATACTCGCGCGCGCTCGCGACTACTAACTTCATATCAATAGCCGACAAGTCTAGGGATGTTGGGATATAATCCAAATTTTCGGAATGGTTTCTCACAAGACGGCTAGCGTAACTTTCGTCACCCTCTAGCTCCATCCAGAAAGCTTCAGCGATTGTTAGTGAAAAGTCCCGGCAGTCTAGATAGTTACTCAAGTTGTGTTGTGGGTCTAAGTCAACCAATAAAACCTTATACCCTTTTTTAGCAAGTGATGCTCCTAGGTTCATGGCAGTGGCGGTCTTGCCAACGCCCCCTTTTTGATTTGCAATTGAAATTACTCTTCCCTGTTTCTTCATAGTACCAACTCCTTTTTAAAGTAATACCTCTTGCCAATTTGGCAAGAGGTTGAGCGTCATTTACAAATATATTCGTGTATCAGTAACAACAACACAAATATGACGTGAGGAATCAAAAAAAGTAATACTTTCAAGTCTTCTTTCTTTCTTGTCTTCCACCACAGATACAAGCTTGGGAAAAACAATAAAAGTATTAGAATCACTGCTATCCATAATAAGTATTTCTGCAAAGTCATTAATTTTTCTCCACTCTATCGGGCAATTTACCATCATTATAGGCAATTACCTCTTGCCAATTTGGCAAGAGGTGTAATGTTATCTGTATTTTATTTCTAGCATTAGCAAAAGCAACGGGGCTAAGATGAAAGGGATTTGGTAGAGTGACAACCACATATAGAAGCGCTTTTTCGTTCTCATCCATTTAATCAATGTGTAAAATGAAACAACGATTGCCAATAGTATGGCAATAACGAGTAATGTTTTCGACAACATTCGAAATCCCCTATCTTGTCAGTCTAGCAAATTCTTCCTCAGTTACAACTTCCTCAAATACACTAGCGACCTTCAGTGCCCTTTTTTTAATCATAAATACCATCTCCTTGTTGGTTATTTGTAATATAAAAGAAATAGAAGTTTACCGGTTTTTGTGGTAAACTTCTATTTGCAGTTTTTCGTGAAAGCCTTTGTAGTTGCTCGATTAATCAATGAGTGCCTGCAAAGGTTTTTGCCTTTGAAAGAGTGTATATTATGTTAACTCAAGGATATGAGAAATTATCATGCTATCTACTAACTCTTCTCCCTTCCACTAGAAAGGATTTATAATATGAATTTTGAATTTACCAATCAAGCAATCGACTTTATCCAACAAGCGCTGTCCCAGCATGATAGCAAATCTTACCGCATCCTCATGGATTATGTGGATGGCAATAGCCCTTATAATGACGATCCAGTTGGCTGTCACTGCAATGTGATGGGCAAGTATCGACTGCTCTTTGTGGCCAACAATGACCCTGAGGTGCCTTTTGGCCTTTATTCAAGCAAGTTTGAGACTAATTTCCAGCCTATTTACCTTAATCCCCTCTATGATATGATGTTTGATCATCAACATAAGATTGGCTTTGATCCAGCATACCCAGCCTTGACTTTATCAAGTGATGCAGGACAAATCACACCTAAATTACCTTTGATTGTGGCACTTCCTAACTCGTGAAAACGATGACAAATGACCTCTAGCATGCTATAATAGAGTCACTTATAAGCGCAATATTTAGGAGGTTTCCTCTATGGATATTCAGTTATTTATTCAACGGCGCAAGTCATTAGGGATTTCACAGTCTGAATTGTGCCAAGGAATCTGTACCCAAGCCACCCTGAGTCGTTTTGAGAATCAAGGACAAGTCCCTTCTGTTAAAATTTTACTGGATTTGTGTCAGCGATTAGATATGAGTTTAGGCGAACTCTTCCCACGTCAAGATGTCCAATCGACTGAACTTTACCAGCATATTGAAGCGGCTGAAAATGCCTTTGTAAGAGCGGACTACAAGTTGGCCAGTCAGGAATTGGCTGCTGTGGATGCCAAGCAAGTCAGTCCCCTCTCGCTTAAGAAACGCTATCTTTATCTTAAGGGTTTCCTAGCTGCCTTGGCCAAGGCTTCAATCAATGATAGTTTCTTCTACTTAAATCAACTAATGACCGATTTACATACCGATTTCGAGCCACTCTATAGTTCCTTGGCAGCTGCCGGTTTGGGACTAGCTTATGCTAATGCGGGAGAATCTGAACGGGCCCATCACTACTTTGAGAAAGCTCAAGATGGGTTGCTAGATTATGAACCGGCTAATAGCCAGGAATTATGGCGTATCCTCAATATTATCCTGCACACAGCTAATTTCTATGCGACTGCCCAGGAATATGACCAGTCTGATCGCCTCTTGCGACATGGTATTAGCCTTTCTAGCCAAGCAGCGGTATCCCATTACGTCGATCGCCTCTACTTCCGCCTTGCTCAGAATGCAGAAGCGCAGGGCTTAGAAGTCGAACAAATTAAGGAATATAGTGCAGACGCCCTGGCCTTTGCTAAATTTAATGGCAATAGTCAGTTGCTAGCGCGTATTAAGCAATTCCAATCTCATATCTAAAGCAAAATCCCATTATATCATATATGATATAATGGGATTTTTTTGTAGTCATAGGTTTTTACTGAAGGCTTTTTGGGTTTTGTAACAATCATAGCCAATGGACTGATAAAAGGCGTGGGCCCCAGTGCGGTGGCTAGCGGAATTGAGGCGAATGTGGTGGATGCCCTTTGAAATAGCTTGGGCCTCCAAGGCTTGCGTTAAAAGCCGCCCTATTCCTTGGTGCTGATAGGCCTGGTCGACTGCTAGCGCCATAACATTATAGGCAGGATCGCCATAAAAGGAATAATAGTAACTGGCGTGGACAATGCCCAAGACCTGTTTAGACGCTTCTTGACTGCAAGCCACTAGAAGAATCTGCTGGTCATCCGCTAAGAGAGCCTCTATGCGTTTCTGGCAGGCTTCTAGGGGATAATCATAGCCTAATTCTTGGCTAGCTAGCTTTTGAAGGGCCGCCGCATCCTCAAGCCGGGCTGGTCGAATATCAATAGTAACCGTCATTTTATCGCCCTTCCTGACTTGCTAAATTTTCGGCTGGCGATAAGGCTTGATCGGCCCAGGCCAATTTGATGTGGCAGTAGCCACTAGGGTGTTTATCTAAGTAATCTTGGTGATAGTCTTCAGCTGGCACAAAATGAGCTAAAGGCACGACTTCAACAGCCGTTGGCCGCCCTGCTCTTTGCTCAAAAGTAGCCACTAGGGCCTTAACAGCTGCTTCTTGACTGGCACTAGTGGTGTAGATTCCTGTGCGGTATTGACGACCAACGTCACCGCCCTGCTTATTGAGGCTAAAAGGATCAATAACACGGAAGAAATGGCTAATTAAAGTCGCCAAATCAATCTGGTTAGGATCATAATGGATGGCTAGGGTTTCTGCATGATCTGAGCTTTTAAGACCTTGATAGGTGGCCTGTGGGCTTTTGCCGTTGGCATAGCCAACTTCCGTATCTACCACACCTGCCAGGCGCTTGTAATAGCCTTCCACGCCCCAAAAGCAGCCTCCTGCTAAATAAAGTGTTTCTGTCATCGTCATACCCCTCTCTCGAATCTTGATAGTTCTATTATAACATAAGCCCAAAATAGACGTCCTCAAAAAAGCACCAAGTGCCGGGCACCTGGTGCTAAAATCGTTAGCTATTTGCGATTATTTGATACGTCCTGGACGTTCCTTGTAACCATAGTAAGCGTCTTGGAGGATTTCCACCATGTCAGCTACCATCGGTAAGCGTGGGTTGGCTGGTGAACATTGGTCTTCGTATGCTAAGTAAGCAATTTCTTCGACTGTGTCCATGTATTCCTTCTCATCCACGCCTTGGCCCTTGATACTCATGTCAATCCCAACACGTTCACCTAGGTCATATACTGCTTTTGCTAATGCATCGACTGCTTCTTCAGGTGTTGAAGCTGGCAAGCCTAACATCTTAGCAATGTCTTGGAATTTAACATCGGCCTTGTAGTAGTTGTATTTTGGCCAAGTTGCAGCCTTAGCTGGACGAGTCCCGTTGTAACGGATAACGTATGGTAAGAGAATGGCGTTAGTACGGCCGTGAACAGTGTGGAAGAAACCACCAATCTTATGAGCCATAGAGTGAGACATCCCTAAGAAGGCGTTGGCAAAGGCCATACCTGCCATGGTTGAGGCGTTATGCATCTTCTCACGTGACTCAAAGTCAGCATTCTTAACAGAGCTTTCTAAGTTTTCGAAGACTAACTTGATTGCTTGTAGAGCCAAACCATCTGTATAGTCGTTAGCCAAGGTAGAAGTATAAGCTTCCACTGCGTGGGTCAAGACGTCCATACCAGTATCAGCAGTAACGGATGCAGGAACGGTCAAGACAAAGGCTGGGTCCACGATGGCGATGGTTGGGGTCAAGGAGTAGTCAGCCAATGGGTATTTACGGTTATTCTTCTTATCAGATATAACGGCAAATGGTGTTACTTCAGACCCGGTACCAGAAGTGGTTGGGATCCCAACGTACTTAGCCTTTTTACCTAATTCTGGGAAGCGGAAGGCACGTTTACGGATATCCATGAATTTTTGTACTAAGTCACGGAAGTCAACTTGAGGTTGTTCGTAGAACATCCACATTACT
>ERZ773006.226-NODE-226-length-30252-cov-6.31811_pt1 | contig 30252 bp, 41 predicted proteins | sample MGYA00580843_ERZ773006 | MGnify/ENA primary metagenome ERZ773006 (study PRJEB29015, sample SAMEA2738011) | human oral metagenome | biome: human oral; feature: human-associated habitat; material: dental | place: China | collected 2052 ...
TTTTTTAATTCTTCTTTATCTTTATTATTGTTTTCAATTGTTAAACGAATTTCGCCTTCAAAAGGTGTTTTTAATTCTTTTCCATAATAACCAAATGCTTCTTTACGTTTACCAGTAATAGGGAGATATTCAATTTTTATAATTCTAGATTCTTCATTTAAAGGATTATCAGTTATTATATTTTCTTTATTTAAAATAATTTTTTTCTTTTCATCAGTATTGTTTTTACTAGCAATTAATATTCCTTTTTTGTTAATGGATTTATCGTACTTAATGGTAAAGCCTTTATAATTTTCTTTTAAATTTTCGTTCGTGTTTACCTTAAAATTATTATAGAAAAAATCACCATCAAATAAAATCTCTATATTAATTTCATCATCTTTTTCATAAACAACTTTCCAGTCTGAATTTGAAATATAGGTTTCTTTTGTATTAATATTTATTATACCTGTAATTAAAATAATAGAGATAGGTAATATTAAAGCTAATGAGCCAATTGTTTTGCTCATTACTTTATGTTTATTTTCATTAATTTTTATCCAAAAAGCCCATAATAACAAGCCTGTAAAAATTGCTAAAGATATAACTGCAATAAAATTATCTTTATCTTCATAACTTAAAAACCATTCAAGCATAAATAATTCCCCCTTATTTAAAAAAGAAATATCCAATAAACAAGCCTATAATCAATAAAGAAAGTAATAATGTTCCTATATAAATTATATAAAATTTATCTTTCTTTTTAGATATAATTAATAAAACTATTTCAATAATTGAAGATAATATAATAATCAAACTCAACAAAATTTCTTTATTCATTTATAATATTTTCATCCTTTTTATTTATATTTAATAATATTTCTTTGTGATTGCTGTAGAAAAGATCTTCTTCATTATAACCATATTTAAGCTGAATTATATTTTCATCTTCGTAAAGAATTTCCATATCAGTTGATGGCAAATAAGGATTATCAGATTGAATTTTCAGGATTTTACCTGTTTTAATCAATTGATAATTTTTATCAGTTATAATTTTTCTTGTTATGGGATCTTTCATAAAAAATAATGTAAAGGCTGAAACTGCAAGTATAAATGCAATTCCAGCAAAACCTTTATGGAAAAACCAACATTTTAATTTCTCTAATTTATTATAATATTCAGTTTTTGATTCTTCATATTCATTTTTAGATCCTAGAGAAATTACTTCAAATATAAATGCAAATAAACAAGTAAAGAATATTATTAGACTTATCCATTCTGGTGTTTTAACCAAATGATGAATTACTGTTTCCATATATTTTTTATTCTTTCTTTTTTTAGATAAATGGACTAACTATAAAAATCAAAGTAAATAATGCAGTCCCAATGTAAAGATATTTTTCTTTATCTTTACGTAGTGATAGTGCCATCAATACAGATGCAATAATGGTTAATAGAATAATAATAATTTTAATCAACATAGTTTTTATCCTTTCATTTTTCAGGTTCAAATAAGTTTTCTAGGTCTTTTTTACTTTCATTATTTAATTGAGATATTTTTATCTTTAATTCCCCATCATAATCTGAGCCCATTTCTTCTTCAATATTAAATAATTTTAATTTTTTACCTTTACGTTTTCTATATTCAACTTTCGATATTATAGAATTTTCATTTATTTTATCCTCTATTTCAATATTGGATTTACTTAAATAAATTTCCTTTTTTTCTGAGGCATTATCTTTATAAGCTTTAACAAAACCATTATAACTAACCTTAAAATCACCCCAAATTTTTTTATCTCCAAATTTTTCTCCAGGTTTATAAGTTTTAAAGATTGTTCCATCTTTTAATGAAATATCTATATCTGCCTGAATATTATTGGAGTAAATTTGTTTCCAGTCGCCATCGTAAACAAGTTCAAATTTAGTATTTAAAGCTAGAACAATTAATGTAATAAAAGATAGAAAAAGAGTAATTAGTGTCGGAACAAATATTATTTCATATTTAATATCTTTTGCTGGTGTAAACAATATTACTAAACAACAGAAAAATATGAAAATAACAATAAAATAAATTAAAAAAATCAAATCAGGTACCTCCTATAAAATTTCTATTTGTTTGATTTTATGTAATTCATTTTCAATATAAGAAAAGAAATTTTCAGGTTTTAAATCTAGAGGTAAAACAATTGGAATTTTAACATCAATTGTACCTAATTCAGTTTCAGCATTAGCTTCAATAATTACTTTACCTAAATGTAAATCTTCACTTACAAAACCTTTATTATAATTAATATATTGTTCATGAGTTAATGTTTTTTCAAAATAAATTTTCCTTGTATCTGAATATAATTTATAATCGTTCTTATTATAGAAATTAGCATAAACTTTATAACCATTATCTTCAATGAATTTATTGGCTTTAGGCATTTCATCCAACCAGAGGAAACCTTCTTTACTAGTGTTCCAAGAAATATTAATAAAATTATATAAATTCAAGCTTACTAAAGGAGAATAAGTAATTTTTTTAGATTTAAATAATTTATTTTTAATTTTAAATTCAATATTAACTTTAGGAAATTGGGCAAACCAAGCAATAAAAGTCAAATCATTTTTATCAGCTTTTAATCTATAATTATTATCTTCAGACCATTCTTCAATATTAAAATCTAAACTTTTTAATTCTTTGTAAAAATCAGTAATAGCATCTAATTTATCATTCGTTGATTTTTCATCATATAAAGAATCTCCAATAGAATAAATTACTTTTCCATTTAAATCTAAAATATCTAATTCTAAGTTACTTTTTCTATTCAATGTTAAATCTTCAGACGAAATTCTATATTCTACCATTTCTTCCTCTTCTTTCTTTTTTTATTCTTTTATTTCTATTTTACAATAAAATTAATTATTTGTAAATATAAAAGATTACTTAATTTAATTAATAAAATATTTTACAATTTAAATAAAATATAATATAATAGAAATAAAAAACGGAAAATAAGATGAAAGAAAATCAAGAAAAGATATATAGAGACCTCATTAATAAATTATATGGATTAAGAAGTCATAAAAATAAGGAGTAAAGAAATGGTAAAGAGATATAGTAGAGACGAGATTCAGACATTAGAAGATTTAGAATTATTTTTGGGAGAACCTAAACTTACAGAATTATTTATACAGCATTATTTAAAAAATGTAAGTTCTAATTTAGTTGTATCTGATGAATTGAAAAACATATTATAGGAGTATTATTTAATGAGCTATGTATTTACATATACGACAAAAATAAAAAATAAAAATTATAATCAATCATTATGTAAATACATATCTGATTGGAAAATAGTTTTTAATAAAATACAAAGAAAAGTATGGCAACAGATAAAAGCAGAATATAAAGAAACAGGCGAAGTAAAAGGTAAATTTGTAACTGTATTATCTGATGATGAAATTGAATTAACAACTCGCACTAAAAATTCTATATTTTTGAATATGATTGGAAGGTTTCAAGCAATAAAAGAATTAAAGAATTATGAGTTAGAAAATACAGATAGAAGAATAGAAAGAATAGAAGAAGATATAGTAGAAATAAAAGATAGGATAAAAGAATTAAAGTACAAACAGAAAGAAGATATATTTGGACTTTCTGATAAGGAAAAAGAAGAATTAAAAAACACGAAACATAAATTATACTGGAAATTAAATAAGAAAAATAAATTACATCAGAGAAGAAATAATTTAGATAAAGAGATAAAAGAAGGTAATTTTAAATTATGTTTTGGAACGAAACATTTATTAAAAACAGACTATAATAAATTTGTAAAACAGAGAGACAATGAATTATTTTTTGTTGGACGAGCAGCAGAAACAAGTGGTAATAATAATTTTCAATTAGAATATAACCCCAAGAAAAATAATTTTAAAGTAAAAGTAAGAAAAGAAATAGGTTTAGAAGGTTCAAAATATGAGTATGGAGAAGTTCATTTCAATCAAAAAAGGACAAAACAAGTAAGGAAAATATTAAAAGATAAAAGTTCTGCTTTAACTTATAGAATAAAAATTAAAAATGATGAAATTTACCTACAATTAATGTTTACTTTGAAACATACTACTGAAGATTGTTTAACAAGAAGTAGTAATGGAGTTTTTGGTATAGATTTCAATAAAGAATTTATATCTGTAACTGAAACTGATAAGCAAGGAAATATGGTTAAGACATATAATTTAGATTACAGGTTTGGCGCCGGAAATAAAACGAAGAATGATTTGGAATTAGTGATAGGGAAAGTAGTCAAAGAAGCATTAGAAAAAGGAAAAGATGTAGTAGTAGAGAAATTAGATTTCAAAGTTAAGAAATCAGAATTGATAAGTAAGAAAAACAAGAAATACAATGAGATGTTAAGTAGTTTACCATACAGTATATATGGTTCGATAGTAAAATCAAAATGTGCAAAAAATAAAGTTTATTTACATCAAGTAAACCCGGCTTGGACAAGTTATATTGGTAATATTAAATATGCTACACCAAGAAAAATGAACATACATACTGCCGCTAGTTTTGTTATTGCTAGAAGAGGTATGAAATTTATTGATTTAATTGGTAAGAAAAAAATGAAACTTAAAAGAAAGAAAAGAAAGAAATACGAAAAAAGAAAAGTTAAAAAATAAATAATTAATTTGCCCTTAATATGGCATTAAACTGTTAATTTGAGTATTAACCAGGATAAGACCAAGAGATTGAACTTCTGGCTATGTTACTCAAATAATCAACCTAAATACCCAAATGAAATATGTTGCAATCCCTTGCTAATATTGGATTGACTGTTGAGATAGAATATAATTTAATGTAAAAGTTAAATTATAGGAAATTGAGGTACAACAAGGTTAGTATAGAGAAACAGAGATAGTTTAGGTATTGAATAACATTTTTAAATGTTACGTCATAGTGAAAAAGGACGTTAAACGATTCCGAGTGTTACACTTAATTATATAGATTACATTTTTCTATATGTCGGATTTCACTGTAATTCGTATAGGTTTAGAGAAAGGATTAAATGTCTCCTATTATGCAATCTCAGAATTTAATCGAGAACAAATGGTAGAAATATATTATGGATTAGAAGATAAAATTGATGTTAGTTGTTATGCTAATCCTGAATTTGATGAACACCAAATGAATGAAATTCGTTTAGGTCTTTTCAAAGATTTAGATATAAGTATTTATGCAAGACCCGAATTTTCTTGGCCACAAATGAAACAAATCAGGCTAGGATTAGAAAATAAAATTAATGTAGAATTATATTTAAATCCAAGTATTGAATGGCAAGAAATGAAAGAAATAAGATTGGGCTTACAAGGAAGTAAAAAATGAATCAAGAACAACTAGATTTATATAATGAAATAATATCTAAATATAATTTTAATAAAACTCAAAAAGAAGAAATTAAATTGGGTTTAAAAAAGAACCTGGATGTAAATTGGTATGCAAGGCCTGAATTTAACGATAGGCAAATGGAAGAGATTCGTGAAGGATTAGAACAGGATCTTGATGTTTCCTTATATGCAGAACCTGAATTTGACCACTTACAAATGAGGTTTATTAAAGAGGGTCTTGAAAAGAGCTTAGATGTTTCTATCTATGCTAGACCTGAATTTGATTTTGCACAAATGAGAATTATTAAATATGGAATTGAAGATGGTATTAATCCAGCACTTTATACTAATCCTGAATTTAACTATTATCAAATGGAAGAAATAAGATTAGGTATAAAACATGGAATTGATGTTACACCTTATTTAAACCCAAATATTGATTGGGAAGAAATGGAAAGAATCCGTGAAGAATTAGAAGGTAATAAATAATGAATCAAGAACAACTAGATTTATATAATGAAATAATATCTAAATATAATTTTAATAAAGCTCAAAAAAATGAAATCGAATTAGGTTTAAAAAGAAGTGTTGATGTCTCTATTTATGCTAAACCTCAATTTAGTTTTTATCAAATGGGTCAAATAAGATTAGGTTTAGAAGATGGTTTAGATGTAAGTATTTATGCAAAGCCTGAATTTGATGTTACCCAAATGGTACAAATTCGTTATGGTTTAAAAAATAATATTGATGTCTTTTTATATGCTAATCCTGAATATGATTGGGCACAAATGACAGTAATTCGTGAAGGGTTAGAAAAAGGATATAATATTTCAGATTATATTAAAACTAAATTTAACACTTCACAAATGAATGAAATTCGTAAGGGTTTAGAGCAAGGACTCGATGTTTCTATTTATGCTAAACCTGAATTTAATGAATGGCAAATGTGGAAAATTCGTGAGGGTTTAGAATCCTGTTTAGATGTTTCAATTTATGCAGTCCCTGAAATTCCTTGGGAAAAAATGGATTTAATTTCAAATGCTTTATTGAAAAAATTAGATATTAAACCTTATATTAAATTTAATTTAGATGAACTAGAACAAATAATTTATGGACTAGAAGATAAGGTTGATGTTTCTTTATATGCTAAACCTGAATTTAACCGATACCAAATGGCACAAATAAGAACTGGTTTAAAAATGAATTTAGATGTTAGTCTTTATGCAAATTCTGAATTTACATGGGACCAAATGGATATAATCAGGAGAGGTTTAATAAGAGGTTTAGATATTTCCATTTATGTTAATCCTAAATTTACTACTGGACAAATGAATGTAATTTTATCTGGTTTAGATTCAAATATTAATGTAAATTTATATGCAAACCCTAAATTTTCAGCTTCTTTTATGCTAAACATTAAAGAGGCATTATTATCAGGTTTTAATTTAGATAACATTGATTTATCTCTATTTAATGAAGAACAATTTAAATATATTTGTTATGGTTTAGAAGATAAATTAGACATATCCTGGTATGCAAATCCAGAATTTACAGAAAACCAAATGGAAGAAATATTCTTAGGCCTAGAAAATAATATTGATGTTTCTCATTATGCAAATCCTGAATTTGATTGGCTACAAATGAAAGAAATCAGACTTGGCTTAGAACAAAATCTTGATGTTTCAACTTATACAAATCCCAGTATTGATTGGCAAGAAATGGAAGATATAAGATTAAATCTAAGAAAAAAGAATAGTAATTAAACTATTCTTTTTCTTTTTTATTTGATTTATTAGTTTTAACTTTTTCTTCATCTTTCCAGACGAACAATGCACCAATGCTATTAAAGATATAGAAAATATATTTACCGACATTAGCAAAGTTACCTTGAATTAAAGCTTTTGCAAATTGAACGAAATTATAGAATAACCAAAATGTCCATTGATTTGTAAGTTTTAAAGCATTTAGACCATTTGCAACTAAAGAGAGGGCAAATGCAATTGTTGTAATATAAGCAAGCATATTCATGTTACCTGAATATCCAATATAATTAGTTACAAAAGAGAAAATAAAGGAAACAATAGTAATTGCAAAAACAGAAATGTAAAGTTTACTTTTACTCATTTCATTAGGTTTACCGTCTTGATAGTTAGACCATTTTTTAATTGCAAGAGTATAAATAATAAAAGTTACAGGATAAGTAATAATTGCAGCTTTATTACCTAGAATATAATCAATAGTACCAGATAGAACTGTATTAATAATTCCAAGATAATTACCAAGTTTATTTAGTTTACCTGTAAATCTTGTTGAAAGCATTGAAATTCCAACATTAATAACTGAGATTAAACCAAGTGGAATTAGTGAAGTCCAAGGTCCCCAGTCTACGAATTTATCTAATCTAGTATTTAGATAACCAGACCAAATTGCAATACCAACAACAAGTGCAACACCAAGCAAATCAAAATATTTAGACTTTGCAAAATTTTTAAGAATTTCTTTCATATTTTTCTCCGTTTTTATTTTATATATTTATTTTACAACAAAATTTTTAATTTGTCAATACTTTTATTTAAATTTAAAAAGAAAAATAGTTTTTTTGTTTTTCGTAGATACGTTTTTGAACCATAATACGTACTATTTATTAACTACGGAAAATGCCGATTTTGTACTTTCTGTATAATTCATCGGAAATACGAAATCTTACATCTACATTAAATCTACAGGCAAAATGATAGGTATTAAGATATAAACAAACGATTTACAAGAGATAAAATATATATAAATAAAAAAATTTACTTTTAAAGGAAAATATAATATAATAGAAATAAGAATAAAATAAAACAATAAAAGGTAATTTAAATAATGGATAAAAATAAAGATAAATTATATAATGAATTAATATCTAAATATGAGTTTAATGAAGCTCAAAAAATGGAGATTCTTTATGGCTTAACAAAAGGATTAGACGTAACTTGGTATGCTAAACCAGAATATACTTTTAATCAGATGCTTGAAATAAGATATGGTTTGGAGAAAGGTTTAGATGTGTCTTGGTATGCTAAACCTGAGTTCGATTGGGAACAAATGAGACTTATTCGAGGTGGGATTAAAGAAGGAATTGACCCTTCACTTTATGCAAAACCAAAATACAGTAGATATTTAATAGATGCTATTATTTATGGTTATAAAAATAATTTAAATTTTTTATGGTATGATAACCCTAAATTTGACGATGAACAAATAAATGTAATTATTGATGGATTAAAATCAGGTGTAGATGTAAGTTGGTATGCTAAGCCAGAATTTGATTATTTACAAATGAAACAAATTTTGTCTGGTCTTAAAACTAAGATTGAAGTTTCTGTTTATGCTAAACCTGAATTTAACTCTTGGCAAATGCTTGAAATTCTTAAAGGTTTGTATCAAAATTTAGATGTATCATGGTACGTTAATCCAGAATTTTACTGGGGTCAAATGGAACAGATTCGATTAGGGTTAGAAAAAGGTTTAGACGTTTCTATTTATGCTAAACCTGAATATAAATCAAGTCAAATGGAAGAAATAAGGTTGGGATTGCTTGATAAAATCAATGTTGAATCCTATTTGGACCCGAAGTTAAATACAGTAGAAATGCGAAAAATAAGATTAAATTTAACTTATAAAAAAAAATAATAAAATTAATTTTAAACAAATAAAAAAGAATAGTAATTAAACTATTCTTTTTTTTATTTATTTTCTTCTTCTTGATTTATATCCTAAACCTAAAGTACCAATTACAGATGAAACTAAAGTTGTAAGTATAGATGTTGAATTTGTATTAGGTAATTCTTTATCTTTTACTTGTTCTTTATTTTCAACAGGTTTTTCGTCTTTAGTAGATGTTTCTACTGAATCATCTTTATATTCAGGTTTTTCAACAGTAGGAGGTAAAATTAAATCTCCATTATCATCAACTGGTGTATTTGTTGAAATAGGTTCTGTATATTCAAGTTTTTCATTAATTAATGTTTCAGGCTCCTCAAAATATAATCAGATATAATCAGATATAAAAGTTTATATTAATCGGATAATTCGTACTTTTAACCTTGTTACAGGTCATTGAAGCCTGGGTTGACCCTGTTATATTTTGAATAACTCATTATTTTACTAATTCACTACTACTTACAAATATATTCTAACAACCCTTTAGCCATTTATATAAAAATATAAATTGTTATATCGAGGTGTTTATCGATCTAAACTCAAAAGTTTTTCACATAAATTCTTTGCGAAAATATACTCAAACTTTTATCCTCAATTTTAATTATATATTATTTTTGTGCTAATTTTTCATAATATGCTTTTACATATTCTGGTTTTGAATTTAAAGTAATATTTTTCTCATCTTTTCTATCACGAATATTAATACTAGCATTAGTATCAGCATTCATTTTACCATGTTCTTCACAAGTGAAAGTTTCGTTATTACGTTTTCCAAATTTTTTACAAATATGGCAAATTTGTGAGGTGTATGCAGGATTTACTACTGTTACTTTTATTGTGTTTTTCTCACAATAAGCTTCTAATCTTTCAGTTATATAACCTTTTAACCATGTATTAAAACGATTACGTTGTCTTCCTGAAAACATCTTATCTTTATCACTTTTCCAACTTAAATCCTCTCTTATTATCTCCTTTAATCCCTCATTTTTTACCATATCTCTTATAGCTTTATTCACTACTGATTTACAATGTTCTTTTCTTTTTCTTAATCGTTCTTTATACTGTTTATTTGACAAATTATTATTTAATATATTCTCTGCTTTTTCATAATTACCATTATATAATTCATTATAATATTTAGACCATAATCTTGATTTATTTGGACGTCTCATTTCATCAGAATAGGTATAAAAATATTGTGTACTATTCATTCCGTATGTGTTACCATTTGATAATGATAATATGTCTCGCATACCTAAATCAAGACCTAATACTGCTTCATGTCCAGAATAACTCCTTACCCTCTGAGTAAATGGTGCCAATATTTCTAATTTGTCATTTTCTAATATGCGAATTTGTATTGAACGTTTATCTTTATTAAATTTTGTCTTCATTTTGGCAGTGATACGATAACCTCTATTTGCCATTGTTGTTGTAATTTTGATTACTTTATTAGTTTCATCAGATGTTAATAATCCATAATTATTTTTAGTTAAATAAACATTGTTTGAATTGCGAATTTTAGATATTTTTACTTTATATCTTCTAACATATCTACGAATTAAATTGTTAAGTTTTTTATTATTAACAATTCCATGAAATTGTGCTAAATATTTATTACCCTTATAATCTATAGTACCTTTTCTATTTAATACTATATGCAAAAACTCAGGTATTTTTAGAATTGTAAAAATATATCTACGATCTTCTTTCGTTAAATCTTCATTATTTCTTACTGCTGAACGAACCTTCTTTAATGTTTGATTCCAATTACTCTTTATATTTCCTACTGCTTTATCCATCATTACACTTTTATATTCAAAATTGATGGATCTTATATATCCCATTTCTGCAATAACTTTTTTACGAACATCCGTCCGTTTCCCGTCTTTTACCAATAAATAATTTTTTATGCCAGAAATGGAATCTGTTATATGATTATATGTTCGTTTTTGTCCAAATGCTACCTCTTTTAACAAATCTATATCTTCTTTGTTTTGTAATTCTAATGGTATTATTTGAACTCTCGAAACTTCTCGCTTCTTACCCATTATCCTTTTCTCTACTTCTGTTTTTAACTTTGTTTTATCATAATTATATTTTACCTTATTTATTTCTATTTTACAATAAAAAATATATTTATTTATTTATATTTTTTATTATTGTTAATAATCAGTATATCCAATAACAGGAAAAAAGAATAGATTTAATTATCTATTCTTAACGGTGATTCATAATCTCTTTAAATTCTTCTGGGTAATTTTCTGCTAATGTACTCATAATTTTTACTTTAGCATTTTCATAAACAATAAATCTTTCACGATCCTTATCTGAAATTACAGGCAAAGTTCCTTGGTCTAAATTATCTGTCAAATCAGAAAGTTTAACCATCATAGCATCTAAATTATTGCAAATATTAGCAATGTAATCTTCATATTTAACATTTTCTTTATCATGGGTTAAAAATGTTAATGTAAATAGAATATCTTCTGAGATACCTTGTTGACGTAGGAAATCAGCATTGAATGGAGTGTCTTCAATAACATCATGCAATAATGCAACTGCTTTTTGCAATTTAGTTTTAATGAATGTTTTATTACTTGATACACGAAGAGGGTGGAAAATATATGGATCTCCATTTCTACGAGTTACATTTTTATGAGCCATTGTTGCTAACTCTAAAGCTAATTGTAATTGTTTGTTGTCTGCCATAATATCACCTATTAATAAATAAAAATATTTATTCTTTCTTCTTTATGTTTTTATTATATAATTTTATTTCTAATTTGTCAACACTAAAATTAAAAAAATAAACCTTTTTTAGGTTTATTAAAAATAGAATGTTAAATTCATTTTGAAGATTATTTTTTATCTTTTAAATCTGAATCTTGTTCAATTTGATTTTTGTACCAATTTTCGAGTTCTTCCCCCAATAAAAATTGATTAGGTTTATTACCCGTTTTATCAATTACATATAATTCATTAATATTATATTCCGTTTTTCCATCTTTAATAGCTTTATCAGTTATATGAGTGAGATATTTAAGGGCTCCAATTTGAGATATAAGACGTCTAAAGTTTCTTCTGTTGCATTTTGTTTGTAAATAAATTTCATCATAATCTTGTAGTTCTTCATATTTAATTACAAAATGGCAATGAAGTCCAACTTTCTTTGGATTATTTTTATCCTTTTTATCTATATCTCTATCGTGAAATATAAAAGCAATAAAAGAATAATTAGGTTTAATTTCAAAAAGCTCTTTTAAAACTAATTCTTTCCACTCTGATTCAGTTGGTGCATTTTCTAAGGTTACAACTTTTCCATCTTCATCTTGTTTATGAGTTTCATATTCATAATTTCTTTGGCAAAAAAAACCTCTACTTTTATTCATTTCTATTTCTTTTTTGATTTCTTCACGGGTTAATTGCATATAAAATCCTTTATTTTTCTTAATTTTTTAATCTAATTATCTTTAATTTCATTTTTTGGAATTTTAAAGATATTATTTTTATATTCAAGGTAAATGTTATCTTCATTTTCAGCTTCGACTTTTAATTTTGCATTTTGTAAACGTTTATTATTACTAATGAAATCAACTGTTTCACCTTTCCTTACAAGGTTATAATTATCTTTATTGTTTACATTTAAAGCATAAGATCCTTCTTTATAGCTATAAAATAAATAAGAAGTTAAGGCAATAATAAATACAACCATTGGGCTAATAAATTTTAAAACAACTTTAAACTCGAATAACTTATATGAGTTTAAACGGAAATAAATAGCCATATAAATTAATATAAGCAGAAAAATGGAATAAATAATAATCTGAGATCCAAAATCTTTAAAATATAAATTGTTAATTAATTCTTGCATTTTTATCTCCTTATTATTTTAATAATCTAATTTAACCAGAAAATCTGAGTACCAATCTGAATCGAATTTAACTCTATTTGATTCAAAAGAATAATGAGTTAATCCATCTTCAAAACTATTAATCTTAATATATTCTTTACCTTTAACAATTTTTAATTTTGAATTTTTAGCCAATTCAAAATGTTCAGATGGTAACCATAATTCTTTAATTTTAATTTTATTAATAAGGTCTGAATTATTTTTTTCTTTATTATAAGTTTCAACCAAATTGAATTGACCTGCAATTAAAAGTAAAACCTCTTTAAAAGAATAATCTTTAAATTCTTTTAAATTAACTGATTCTTCTTTTAATTTATAGATATATTTAAATTCTTTTAATTTTCTAACTTCAGACGCAACAGATTTAATTAAATAGATTTGGCGAATAATATCTGAATTGAATTGTTTTCTATTAGATTCATCAATCTTTTGGCCGACAATTTTTTTAATATAATTGCGCTTTGATTCACTTGCAGATTCATAATCTAACCCTAATTCCATTAAAGATATTTTAACAAGCAATTGTTTTAATAATTTCCTTTTATAAACAGAGAAATTTTTAATTTTTACTTGGATTTCAGTTTCTTCTACATTTTCAGGGTTAGTGATAAAAAATCCTGTCTCTGCCACCTCGACTAAATCTTTAAGATTAATTGTTTCCATATTCTACCTCATTTCATTTTTTTAATTAATTTATCTAATTGATTTAATTCAAAATTACTTAATTTTTCAAAATCAACTTTAGTTGTTATATTTCGTTTTAATCTACGAATAATTTTCTTTCTTTCAGACAATTCATTTTGTTTTTCTTCTTTTTCAATTTTAATTATTTCTTTATCAATTTTTAAAATAAGAGGTTCCAAAGCAGTAATTAATTTTTCAATTTCAATTCTATTTAAATTTGAAATAAAATTAAAAGATCTTTTATCAGCATAAATAGGAATACTATATTTATATGGATAATTAGTTGAGCATATTATATTAGCAATTTCTAGACTTATGCTACTTTTAATGTCTTTTCTACCATAACTATAAGGAGAAATCTTAACCGTAACATCATCTGAAATCACTTCTGTTTTAGATCCATAAAAAGTTTCATAAGTAAGATCTGAAGCTCTAATAACTTTTCCATTAATATATCCAACTTTATTATCGCTTAATTTATAAAGATATTCTTTTAATAATTCTTTTCGTTCATTTAAATTTACTTGTTTCTTTCTTCTCATTTTTATTTTACCTCATTTCAAATGGTTGCAATTTATGGTCCAATAAAATTTTATAATCAAATCCTAAATTTTGCACGCCTAATAGCCTCAATTAATTGAGAAACATTATACGATTTGTAAGGACTTAAATCTAATCCATTTTCTAAAGACTTACGAATTTCAAACATATAAGACCAATCTAAATTTTTGTCCAAATAATATGAAATATTAAGACCTTTGTTTAAACCAAGTCTGATTTCGTGCATTTGTTTATAATCGTAATATAATTTAGCGTAAATTGAATAATCAATCCCATAAAATAAACCTTGAACAATCTCTCTAATTTGAGGATTGTTAAAACCTTTATTTCGATAAAAGGCAATAAATTTTTCAAGCTTTTCAGCTTTTTCTTTGTCAGTAAATTCATATTGATTTTCAACCCTATAAATCAATTCCATTTTTGTTTTACCTCATTTTTTCTTTATATTCTCATTATACAATATTATTTTACTCCTGTCAAATTAAAGGATAAAAAAAGAATAAAATTTTTATTCTTTTAATTACTTTTTGCCCAGATTAAGCTTGACCTGAATTGTTCCATTTGTCCATCTGTAAACCCAGGATAAGAATAAATAGAAACATCAATATTAGCTTCAAGACCCAATCTTATTTCTTCCATCTGTATCCATGTAAAATCAGGTTTAGCATACCAACTTACATCTAGGCCCTTCTCTAAACCTAAGCAAATCTGGTACATTTGATTTTCATTAAATTCAGGTTTAGCATACCATGATACGTCTAACCCTTGTTCTAAACCTATTCTGATTTCTTCTTTTTGTTGCCTGTTAAAATTATATTTACTAATTAATTCATTATATATTTTTTCTTGTACTTGATTCATTTACTAATTTCATCCTTATCTTATTCATTTCTTCCCAATTAATATTTGGATTTAAATAGGGACTTACATCTAAACCTTGTTCTAAACCTATTCTGATTTGAGACATTTGATATCCCGAAAATTCTGAATTTGCATAAATAGTTACATCTAAACCACTTTCTAATCCTTTCCTTATTTCTTCCATTTGCCAATTATCAAATTCAATGTTTGCATAAATTGAAACATCAAGGCCTTGTTTTAACCCGTGTGTTATAACATTTAATTTATTTACTGAAAATTCCAAATAAGGAAAAATGTCTAGATTGCGTTCTAAACAAGATTTAATTAAACAAATTTTAAAATCTGAATACTCAGGTTTAGCATAAATACTCACATCAAGTTTCTTTTCTAAACCCAAACGAATCAGTTTCATTTGAAAATAATTAAATTCGGGATTTGCATACCAAGTTACATTTAAATCTTGTTTTAGACCTAATTTGATTTCTTCTTTTTGTTGCTCATTAAAATTATATTTACTAATTAATTCATTATATATTTTTTCTTGTTTTTCATTCATTATTATTTTCCAGTTCTAATCTAATTCTTTTCATTTCCATCCAGGTAATTCCAGGATTTAAATAAAGTATAATATCTATTCCTTTTTCAATACCTAATCTAATTTGGTCCATTTGTTGATAATTAAATTCAGGTTTGGCATAAATTGATACATCTATTTTATCTTCCAATCCCCACCTAATTCTTTGCATTTGTAAAAAATCAAATTCAGTTGTTGCATAAATGGAAACATCAATTTTAGATATTAAACCTTCTTTTATTTGAAGCATTTGAGCAAAATTAAAATATGGTTTAGAATAAATAGAAACATCTAAATTCAAATTTAAACCTGACCTAATTTCAGCCATTTGTTCATAACTAAATTCAGGTTTTGCATAAATAGAAGTATCAAGATCTTTTTCTAAACCCAATCTAACTTGTTCCATTTGATAACAATTAAATTCAGGTTTACTATATAATAAAACATTTAAATTTTGTTCAATTCCTAGCTTAATTTGTTCTTTTTGTCCCTTATCAAAATTATATTTAGATATTATTTCATTATATAAATCTAGTTGTTCTTGATTCATTCTTTATTACTTTCTAGTTCTAACCTGATTCTTTGCATTTCTTCCCATTTAATACCTGGATTTAAATATGATTCAACATTAAGACCTTGTTCTAAACCTAATTTTATTTGGTTCATTTGTTCCCATTCAAATTCAGGTTTAGAATATAAAGAAACATCCACACCTGATTCTAAACCTATCCTAATTATTTCCATCTTCTCGTAATTAATTTCAGGCTTAGCATACCATGATACATCAAGTCCATCTGATAAACCAGAGCGAATTTCCCACATTTGTTCAGCATCAAATTTAGGATTTGCATAAATGGAAACATCAACTTTATTTTCTAATCCTGTCCTGATTTCGCACATTTGGTCAGCATTAAATTCAGGTTTAGCATACCAAGACACATCTAAACCTTCTCTCAGGCCTATTCTTACTTCTTGTAGCTGATAATTGTTAAATTCCATATCTAAATAAGGTCTAACATCCAAACCTGATTTAACAAATAAAAAAGCTTCATTTATTTCTATTTTATTTTTTAAATTATATTTTTCAATAATATTTTCTAGTTCTGTTGCAGCTTGCTTATCCTCAAGAATATATTTACCTGCAACTTGATATAAAATTTTCATTTTCTCTTCTTTCTATTTAAATTTTTATCTTCTCTCTATTTAAACAAATTAGGTTTATAATAATTAATATATTCTTTTCTTACGAATGGAAAATAGATAGAACCATCTTCCAAAACCAACCTATAAATAGCTTCGTTATTAACAGATTCATATCCTGCAAAAATTAAACCTTTTGCTTTATTTAGAGCTTCATCCATGCTCATATTTCTCCCTGAAATATATTTATCTTTATTCATTTTTTACCTCCATTGTTTTTACCTAGATTCCACGTAGACGTAAGATTTCGTATTTATGATGAATTATACAGAAAATACGAAATCCTTGTTTTTTATACTCAATAGATAGTACCTATTATGGTTCAAAAACGCATCTACGAAAGTTTAAAAGTTTATTTTTCCAGTTTAACAGGTTTACTTAAACTAAGAATTTCAAATTTATAATCTTCTTTAGTTAAAGTAATATTTGAACCATTAAATTCTACTTTGAAATATTCTTTTAATTTATTAATATCTTCAACAGTTTTAAGTTCAAAATCTAATTTTAAATAAAACCTCAAATAAAAACTTAGTTGTCTTAAAATAGAATCATCAAAACCTCTATATTTATCAGATCTATAGGGTTCATCAAATTTAAACCAATAGAAATTCAAAAGATAAGTTTTATTATTTAAACAAATATTTTCTAGTTCTTTTTTAACTCCAATATTATTACCTGTATATTGAGATAAATAAACCGTTTCATATTCATTTAATTCATTAATGGGACAATGTAGATCTTTTGTTTTATGAGATAGTTTATCTAAAACTCTAATTAGTTCAACTTTATCAGGTGCAGTTTCTTCATTATAAAAAACAAACAATTGGAAATTTTCTTTTTCAAATTTATTTTGCAGTTTAGTTAATTCTTCTTTTGTTACTTTATTATTTAAGATTAAATCTAATGCTTCATTATAATATAATTGAATTAATTCTTTTCTATCCATTATTTAGACCTCTATAAATTTATATTTTTATTATACACTTTTATTTTTAACCTGTCAATAAAAATAAAAAGAAAGCGCTCACTTAAACGCTTTCTTAATTTATTATTCTTCTCCTCCATATATAAGGTTAATTCTCATTTCACTCATTTCATCTTCGGAAATATAATGTTTTGCATAAGAAGAAACATCTATTCCTTTTTCTAATCCTAAACGAATTTCTCTCATTTGGTTTGAATTAAATTTTTGATTCTCATAATAGGTTACATCTAAACCTTGTTCTAATCCTTTACGAATTTCCTTCATTTTAACAGCTGAATATTCATCTCTCGCATAAGGTGTAAGGTCAACGCTTTTTTCTAAACCTTTCCTTACTTCTTCCATTTTGGCAGAATTATAACCTGGTTTTGCATAAACAGAAACATCAACACCACTTTCTAAACCTAACCGAATTTGTTCCATGTCTTTATAATTAAATTCAGAGTTTGCATAATAACTAATATCTACATTATTAACAATTCCTTTTTCAATTTCTTTCCATTCTTCCTCTTTAAAATCATCCCTGTTTAGATTTTTAAAGGTTTCTTTATTCTTATTTATGGTTTTATTTGTGTTGTTTATTTCTTTATCTTGATTCTTCCATTCTTCATATATAGAATCTAATCGTTTCTTGTCCAACTCTGACATAATTTTTTCCATTTCTTCAGCTTTAATATTAGAGTTAGCATAAGTTGAAACATCCATATTATGTTCTAGACCATAACGAATTTTTTCCATTTGGACTTTGTTAAATTCAGGTTTTGCATAAACAGAAACATCAATTCCTTTTTCTAAACCAATCCTGACTTGTTCCATTTGGTCATAATCAAATTCTGGGTTAGCATAAACAGATACATCTACTCTATCTTTTAATCCTTTACTAACTTCCTCCATTTGTGAAGAATCAAATTTAGGGTCCGCATAGGCAGAAACATCTATACCATCTTCTAAACCTAACCTTATTTGTTCCATTTGTTCACAATCAAATTCTGGTTTAGCGTACCATGATACGTCTAGTCCTTTTTCTAGGCCCAAACGAATTTCAGTCATATCTTGAGATTTAAATTTTGGGTTATTATAATGAGAAATATCTAAATTTTTCGCTAACCCCAAACGGATTTGTTCCATTTGTTGCCAATCATATTTAGAATTTGCATAAATGGAAACATCTACACCTTGTTTTATCCCGTTTAAAATCTCTCTAGATTGTTTTTCATTGAAATTACCGCCAGTTAATTTTTCTAAATATTCTATATTCTTAGCTTCTATTTCATTCTTTTTATCAGCATATTCTTGTACTTCGAATCTACTAGAAAAATGTTGACTTGAATCACCTAAAGGGCAATTACCCTCTTGTGCATGACATACTCCAGGTGTACCGTCTTTCTTTACATGATATTTTGCCATTTGTCTCACCTCTATGGTTTTTATATAATTTTAATATCAAGTTCAAATAAATAGAAAAAGGATATTATAAAAATATCCTTTTATTTATTTAAAATATTTTCCAATTCTTCTTTTACTTTATTATTTACTTCTGATAATTTATTTCTTAACCATTCTTTTTGTTTAGGTGCAATTTTCAATAAATTTTCATAATTATTTTGGCAATAAGTAAAACAATCCTCTAAATTATCATAAATTAATTCAGGAAAAGCTTCTATCATTGTAAAATCATAAGCCAAACAATAATCTCTTGAAAACATAACTGGAATGCCATAATCAATAAATTCATAATTTACATATTCCATAGCTTTCATCAAAACTGACCTATTCTTTTCTATATATTTATCATCTTTATCCTTCTCAATATCTAAATTTTGTAATAAAGAAATTTGGCTTTTCATTCCTTTTCTTGTTTCTCTTGCTAATGTCGGACAGATTGCTACTCCAACCTTCTTAAATACTTCTTCTTTTTCATAAAAATTGTATCTAGGGTAAATATTAATTTTCCCTTTTTCTATATCTTCAGAAACAGAACATTTCATAGAATAAGGTTCTTTAGGAGTTTTATCTTTTATTGATTTGGCAAATTGATTGACAATATAAATAGCTCCAGATACAATACCTTTATTTTCTAATGTTTTAGGATTATGGTCATTACCCAAATATACATAAGGGTATTCTACATTACTATAATCTGTCTGTTCTAATGATTTGATTAATCTATTTATACCTTTAAATGATTGAAATCTTGCAATATATCCAATAGTATTTTCTCTATTATCTATTTCTTTATCAGTTAAAGTATGCAAGTTAATGTCTATAACAACATATTTTTTAGTATATTGTTCCCAATACTCTCTGCCTATTCCAGTAAGACTCCAAATATAATCAAATTCCCAAGTGAAAAATTTTGAAAATTCTTCTTGTGCCTTAGAATTATTTTTAATGATGAAATCTCCTTTTCTAGCACAATCAACAGCAATAATTTTCGTTTTTAATTTTTCTTTAATTTCAAAAATAGAATCTAAGAAATTTTTATGATTATTAAAGTCTCTTACAGGTGCCAAGAAAAATAATATAATCTTAGGTTTAATTTCATATAACATAGATTTCAAATCTTCAGCATTCTTATATGTAGATATTTGTTTTGTTGTTGTTTCTTTGGAATTAAATAAAGTTTTAACACCTAATATTTTATTAAACTCTATACCTAATGTCGCTGAACCTCCATTCCAATTTTCATCATGAGTTATCCAAACTACATCTTCCATTAATCTACCTCTTTCAAAATATTTTCCAATTCTTCTTTTACTCTATTATTCACTTCTAATAATTTATTTCTTAACCATTCTTTTTGTTTGGGTGCAACTCTTAATAAATCTCCATAATTCTTTTGACAATAACTAAAACAATCTTCTAAATTATCATATATTAATTCAGGAAAAGCCTCAATCATTGTTGAATCATAAGCCAAACAATAATCTCTTGAAAACATAACTGGAATGCCATAATCAATAAATTCATAATTTACATATTCCATAGCTTTCATCAAAACTGACCTATTCTTTTCTATATATTTATCATCTTTATCCTTCTCAATATCTAAATTTTGTAATAAAGAAATTTGGCTTTTCATTCCTTTTCTTGTTTCTCTTGCTAATGTCGGACAGATTGCTACTCCAACCTTCTTAAATACTTCTTCTTTTTCATAAAAATTGTATCTAGGGTAAATATTAATTTTCCCTTTTTCTATATCTTCAGAAACAGAACATTTCATAGAATAAGGTTCTTTAGGAGTTTTATCTTTTATTGATTTGGCAAATTGATTGACAATATAAATAGCTCCAGATACAATACCTTTATTTTCTAATGTTTTAGGATTATGGTCATTACCCAAATATACATAAGGGTATTCTACATTACTATAATCTGTCTGTTCTAATGATTTGATTAATCTATTTATACCTTTAAATGATTGAAATCTTGCAATATATCCAATAGTATTTTCTCTATTATCTATTTCTTTATCACTTAAAGTATGCAAATTAATATCTATAACTTTATAATTATCTGTATATTTACTCCAAATTTCTTTACCACTATCAGTTATATGCCAAATATAATCAAATTTCCATTTAAAAATACTATCAAAATCTTCTAATATTTTTTCTTTATTTCTACCTAATAAATATCCATACCTAGTACAATCTATTAAAATTATTTTTGTGTCTAATTGATAACTAAAAATTAATTCGTAAAAATCTTTTATTTTATCGCCTTTCTTAACTGGTCCAGTATATAATAATATAATTTTTGGTTTTAATTCATCTAAAAGTATCTTTAAATCTTTTAAATCTCTATAAGTTGAAATTCCACCTTTAGAAAATTCTTTACCTTTAAATAAAGCTTTAATACCTAATACTTTATTAAATTCTATACCTAATGTAAATGCACCACTATTATCTTGACCACTATTTCCTATCCAAACTATATCTTCCATTAATTATTTCCTTTTTAGGAACATATCGGATATGAAAAAAAGAATAGTTTAAACTATTCTTTTATTTTGCATTTTGAGATATATAACGCATATTTGATATTTTACGTTTTTTTGCCTCATCCATAATTTCTTTAAATGAATAGCTTTTTTCTTTTAATTCTTTAATAAATTTATCCATTTCCTCAGTTGGTGAACCGCTCCCGCCTACGCTAATGCTTATAAGTAGGAGCTTCTTGGGTAATATGCTGACTTATTGATTAGCTGACTAATCAACAGAGGTTGCATAAATTTACCAAGCTAACCCCGTAGTCCCTACGGATGTATGTATTTTATTGTTACACTAAACGCAAACCCTCATTGAGAATATTGATACTTGCGTTAACATCTCTATCATGGTGACTACCACAATTATCACAAGTCCAATCTCTAACAGAAAGTGGCTTCTTACCTGAATTGAAACCACAATCTGAGCAAATCTGAGAAGAAGGATACCAACGACTAATTTTAGACACTTGTTTTTCGTACCAATTAGCTTTGTACTCCAACATTCTCACAAATTCAGACCACGAAACATCACCAATAGCTTTTGCTAATTTATGATTTTTCATAAGATTTTTACTTGATAAATATTCAATACACAAAATGTCGTGGTTCTTGACAAGATATGTACTGAGTTTATGAAGAAAATCTCTACGCATATTAGCGATTTTCTCATGTATTTTAGCAACTTTTAGTCGTTGCTTTTGGTAATTCTTACTATCGGAGAGTTTTCTACCTGATTTCTTGGCCACTAAAGCCTTGCGAGATAAAATCTTTTGTTCTTTAGATAGTTTCTCTGACAACTGCTTGAAAAAACGTTCATTACCAATCTTCTCTCCAGTTGAAAGAATAGCAAAATCGGAAAGTCCAAGGTCGATACCTACTGATGAATTGGTTTTTAGAAGTGGAGTAATTTCAGTTTCACACAAAATTGAAATATAATATTTACCTGTTGTTGTCATTGAGATTGTTGCACTTTTAATAATACCTCTAATTTGACGGTGTGCCTTGATACGCACCCACCCAACTTTAGGTAATTTTATATAACCGTTTTCTAAGGAAATTCTACCTTTCTGATTATTGGTTTTGTAGGACTGACTATGGTTCTTTTTCTTGAACTTAGGAAAACCAAAGCCTGATTGGAAGAAACTTTTATAAGCTTTCTGAAGATTAAGTTGTACGTTAGATAACGCTAAACTATCTACTTCCTTTAACCAAGGGAACTCTTTCTTGTATTGTGCTGGCGTATTATATAGAATTTCTCCAGTTTTTTCATAGTATTTAATTTTATCCGCTAACATCATATTCCAAACAGCTCTTGAACAGCCAAATGTTTTAGCGAAAAACTGTTTTTGTTCTTCATTCGGATATAACCTAAATTTGTAAGCTTTTTGTCTAATAGTCATTTCTCTTTCCCTTGATTTTCGATATATTGTCGCAATATGGTTACTAAGCTCATAATAAATAATGAAAATTAGATTTTGAATTATTATTTAATTATATTTTACCTTATTTTTTTTATTTTACCTAAAAAAATAACAAATTAATAATAATTTGCTATTTTAATTTGTAATAATTTTATTTTTAGATTTTTTAATTATATAGATTAATGAGAAAATCGTTAGTAGGAAATATGTTGTTAAAAATCCAGAGAAAATCAAATCTGTAAAAGCTTTATAATTTAATAAGGAATTGTAAAAGTAGCTCAAAGAGATTACCAATAATGGCAGAATAGAAAACAAAGTTTTATATGCTTTTTTACCATCTTCTTTTTCATTTTTATTATCGTTAAGTTCTTGCATAAAAACAAAAGATAATGGTAAAGGAATAACTAATAATATAAGTAAAATATAATTCATTTTTTAACTTCTTTCTTAAATAAATTTTTCTAGTTCTTTTTGAATTTCAAGGTAATCGTATTCTTTACCTTCATTATCAATAACAACAACTTTAATAGGAGTACCTTCTTGATTATATAAATTATTTAATTTTAATAATTCAGTTAAAGAATAAGGAGTAAAAGATAAAGAATTTAACAATCTATCTGATTTAGCATGTTTAACCTGAATTTTTGAATAAGATTTAAAAAATTCTTTTTCTTTATTTTGTTTTTTTATTAGTTCAGCAAAATGGGAAGCACGTTTTTCATTAATAAAAATATTGGCAACTTCATTAATATATTTTGTTTCAAGATACTCGCCCATTCCTCTACCTTGCCAACGACTTTCTTTTTTCCATAAATAAAGGCGCCCATAATCGTCATAAATTCTTACAGGTTCATAGGGTTTAAAAACGTAATCTTCATCACCAATTAATGAGGGATTGCTATCTTCATTAAGTCCTAAAATATCTTCTGTTAATTCAATTGAAAAAACTGAGCCTTCTTGATTTACATAATATAATTTATCTCCAGGTTCAAAAATATAACTGTTAATTACTTTCATCTTTAACTCCTACTATACCTGAATATCTTTTATTTAAAATATCTAATTCTTTACTATATTCAATAATATTCTTCCAAGTTTCAATAGGGAAATCTTCATTCTCTAAAACATTGTAAATATAATATACTGTACCTTGTCCCTGTAACTTTTCAAAAATATAAATATCTTTATCTTCTTCAATAAACGATAATTCAGTAGTAAACATAAACGAATCAGGTTTAATTTCTAGATCTGGATAAAATGAAATTTTAATCGCTTCATCACTGTATTTCTTGTAAAGCTGAAATCTAATTTCTTCAATTAAATCTTCATCATCAAAATTAAATTTATTATATTTGTCCTTATAATTTAAAACTTCTTTTGTTTTGATAAGATTCAAAGTATTTTTAATTGAAAGATTAGCAAATAATTCATTATAAATATTAGTTAATTCAATTTCTTTATTTTCAAGAGCAATAAAAGAATCAATAACTTCTTGAGGAATATTAAATCCTAGTTCAACTTTAAATTCCCTGCCATTAAAATCTTCAAATTTCTCAATATCTAAACCTAAAGGTAAAGTTTCATTATATTTATCTAAAACAAATTTACTTACTTCTTCAAAATTACCCTGAAAAAGAATATTTTCATTTTTATCAATAACTTTATTATCGTCATAAACATGGTTATCTAATTCTATTGTTTTCATCTTTAACCCTTCAATTCAAACAAACGTAATTCATATCCTACCACTTTATCCTTTTTCATTTGGTGCTTATAGAATAGTGGTTTAAATAGTTTATTATATAGTTCAGTTGGAGCATAATAAGTAAATTCTTCTAGTTGTTTTTGAGATGGATGGAAATGAACATCTTCATCAGTCAACAAGATATCTTTATCTTCAAATTCTTTAGGATAGAAAGATGTTTTTTGTCCGTTATCCAGTTCACGAGTTGGTGTCCAATCACAATATTGTTTATCTGAAACCCATTTACGTGAGGTTTGTAATTCTTTAGATCTCATTTATATTTCTCCTTTTTAAGCAGCGTTTCTATGTTTTGGTCTGCGTTGATAAGCTTTACCATTTTTAGTTTTTGAAGCACCTGAACGTTTCATTTGTAAATGTGCTTGCAATTCTTCAGGCGTCATTTTAGCTTGATAGTGTTGTTTTGGTTGTATTTTGATTTTCATATTTTTTACCTCGTTTTTCTTTATATTCTTATTATACATTATTATTTTTAATCTGTCAACAAAAAATTATAGAAATATTTAGATTTTAATTGCTAAAAAATTAAAATAAAAAAGAGGTGGTAATAAATAAATTCCACCTCTAAAAATTTAATTTTTATTTATTAGTCTAACTCTTCCATTACTTCTCTTTCTTTCCATTCAAGGTAAGCATCCGAATCCCATAAATCATCATATTCAGGTCCTGTATAATCACCTTTAACTTTTTTATAAATGTTATTGTTCAATTTATCTTTTAGAAAAGGATTATAACTTCCATTTTTCATAGACTCCCAAGTAGATTTATATTTATCAGGATTAAAAGAATCGAATAATTTATTTATATCATCTGTTAATTCATAATATTCATCTTCATCTTTAATAAAAAGATCCTTTTCGTCTGCTATTGCTTCTATAACTTCTTGAGTTACAGTTTCATCTTTTGCTTCTTCTTCTATAAAAGTATCTATTCTTTTAATTTCATGTTGAACATCTTCTAATATTTTATGCTCTTCTTTATTTGCATATTCAGAATCAACGTATTCATCTTCAATACTATCAAGCTCTATAAATTCATAATCAAGTCCACTATTTTTATCTTTAATAATTATACTACTAAATTCTCCTGTAAACCGTTTATCTGTTAGAGATTCTTCATAAGTTAAAGATATATAACTTCCATATTCACCCCAATAATTCTTTTTAGTTTCATCAAACCCACGGAAATCCATCTCTATTTCTATGTTATCTTTTGCTCTATTGTTAAGAGCCCTTACAACCTCCATACTTTTAATTGCATTTCTACTATATTCTCTGTCCTGATTAAATATTGGCTTCTCGCCGTTCTCTTTTAATATTTCATTATAAAGAGGGGTTCTTTCAGGTTCCAAATTGTCTGGGTCTATTTTAAAAGGACCTGAGCCCAAATCAATATTTTTCTCTTTTAAGAATTTATTAAATCTTTCTTTTTGTTCATTTGTAATAAATCCATTTTGAGATTGAACTAAACCTTCATTTATTTTGTCAGCATAATCTTGTGCTTCTTCTTTACTTGAAAAATGTTGACTTGAATCTCCTAAAGGGCAATTACCTTCTTGTGCATGACATACTCCAGGTGTACCGTCTTTCTTTACATGATATTTTGCCATTTGTTCCACCTCTGATTTTTTAATATAATATAAAAAATATCAAAGTTTCAAATAAATTTAATGAAAAATAAAATTTAAAATTAATCAATTTAGCTTTAATCTAAAAACAAAAAAGAGACCTTTGAGTTAGGTCTCTTTAATGTAAATATTCAAATAACAAGCGGCCAACTTGACCTGGTTCAAAGCATCTTTCTCTTTTAAGTGATTGAACGTAAGAAAAAACGTTAATTTGAATTTACAGTATATATATCAATAATTTTTATTTTTAATAATTTTAATAAAAAAGAAAGTAAAAAATTACTTTCTATCGATTAATAAAAGATCTAACGAACAGGAAAATACCTGATAAAATTAATGGAGAAACAAGTAAACCAATTGCAATTAAAGCTTTATAATCTTTCTTAGGTTTCTTTTCAACATCTTCATTGTTATCAGATTTTGTTGGAACAGGAGTGGCAAATCCATTATTACCTTCATAATTTAAAGTAGAAGGATCTTGATAAATATTATTAGTGTTATAATTAGGGTGAGAATTAGGTCTCAACAACAAATAACCTAATAGTAAATTATTGAAAAGAGATCCATTTGAGCTTCTAGGTGCTGAATAGTAATTATTATTTAAAGATGAAAATCCTGAATAACCATTATATCCCCTATTCCAATTGTTATATCCATAATTGTTATTAAAATAACTATAAGATTTTGAATTGTTTGAAGGTTTATTTAAATCCAAAGTTTTATTATTATTTGTTTGTTCTTTAGATTTATTATCTGTAGAGTTTGAATTTTCTTTTGGTTTTGATTCTACAGGTTTTTTAGTTTCATTTGATTTAGTTTTATTTTCAGATGGTTTTGTTTTATTTGAATTATTATCAGATTTTGAATTAGAAGAGTTTTTATTACCTTCTGATTTTGATGAACTTTTGTTTCCATTATTTGAACTTTTACTTCCACCTGAATTAGATGAACTTTTACCACTTCCACCTGATTTTGATGAAGGTGCTTTTGAACCTCCTGAATGAGAGCCACCCGAGCGTGATGAATGAGATGAATGAGACGAATGAGAACTATGACCTCCATGTCCACCCCTTGCTAATGCAACTGTTGGAGACATTGTTAGAATTAAAGTTGAAGCTAAAAGAATTGATAGAATTTTATTGTTTTTCATAGTTGTTTTTTCTTTCTTTTTTATTATATTTCAATTATACAATATTTTTAATTGTTTGTAAATAGTTTATATAAAAAAAAGAAGAATTTTTTATTCTTCTTTATTTTTTACCCCAGGCATAACATAACAAATCGTCACGTTTAAGTTCTACGTTACTCCATTTTTCAAGCAGTTCTCTTGTATCAAAACGTTGGTCTACAACAACAGCATATCCATTAGGAGTTTTATAAGTTTTAATTTCCATCTCAGGGCGTGTTTCACCTTTTTTAGTTTGAGTACCAAGGTGGTGTTTTTGAATATCTGAAACAAATTCATTTAGAATTTCTTCCAAATCTCTACCTTCGATTGGGTCAAAATCAAATAGCCAATTTAGATGTTTTGAATCGTAAGCATTTTCTTTAAGTGCAGCAAGAGCAGCTACACGTTGTGGTAGGGTTGCAAGGTTAAATTGTTCATCTAGCATTTTATGTTGAAGTGCTCTAAATGTTTTACTGTTTGAACGAGGGTTTACTGAAACGTACATACGAGACATTTCACCCTCTAGTCCTTCTTGAACGAATGCTTCATTTCTTCATAAGTACGAGTTGTAGTAAAAGCCTTACGACGTTCTGAAAAGTTTTCTAGATCTTTATTATCTTTATTTCTACTTACAAATAGTACAACTGTTAATTTATCAGTTTCAAAATCTTCTCCGCGATTCCATTTATTAAAGTTACCCATTTTTTTTACCTCTTATTTTCTTTTTTTCTTTATGTTTTAATTATATACCATTATTTTTTATTTGTCAACACGTAAAATAAAAAAATAAAATTGTTTTTCTTGTAAATAAAAATGAGGTTTTATTTTCAACCTCATTTTTTAATAGTTATAGTTTAAGCAAGTTTAAGGCCAAAAGAAGTAGTTTCAAGATAATCCTCAGCGACCCAACGATTTCCACAACAATTTTCAAAATAAAGTGTTTCGCCTTCAAGTCCTCTTTCTTTGGCCCATTGATAAAGTTCTTCTACTGTCATATTTTTTACCTCGTTTTATTTTATGTATTTATTATATACTATTATTTTATGATTGTCAATAGGGGGAATCAAAAAAAAAGAAAAATTTTTTAGGTTTTTCTTTTATTTAATGTTTTTGATAAAAGGATAGACAATTTTTTCAAAAGTATCTAATTCATCAATAACAGATTTTGTTTTATCAAGTTCTTTATAAGTAGAGAAATTACTATTAAATAGACTTGATTCATAATTATTATCTCCAAATTCTTTTACAATTTCATAAGGTAGAGAAAAATCTTTACCAAATTGAGATTTCGTTTGAAAGACAATATTATTAGGAGAAACTTCAATTGAGATATAAGTAAAATCTTCTTTTTGATTAAAAGTAGGATTTCCAAATTTCTTCAAGGTTTCAAATTCACGGTTATAAATACTTTTAAGGATATTATATTGTAAATTTTGTTCTTGTTCTTTATTCATATTTTCCAACTTTCTTTATTCAAATCATTAGCGATTTTTCATGAGATATAAACGTTTTTCTTCCATTTCTTCAGCGCTTAAATTTTTCTTAGCATAACTTTTAGCATCTACTCCAAATTCAAGACCTAAACGAATTTGCAACATTTGTTCCCAACTGAAATAAGGTTTTGCATAAATGGAAGCTTTTACATTATTTTCCAAACCTTGGCGAATTTCCACCATTTGATCTACATTATATTCAGGTTTTGCATAAAGTTTAGCATTTACTCCGAAACCAACTCCTAATAAAATGTGATATTTTTGAGCATCTGTTAAATCTTTACCTTCAATTAATTTTTCATATTTTTCAAATTGTTTTTCAGTTAATTCCATTTCAATTACCTCGTGTTGTTTTTCTTTATGTATTTATTATATAACATTATTTTGTGTTTGTCAACAGTAAAATCAAAAAAAATAAGTTTTCTTTTTGTTTTTATTAAATTTAAAAAATAAAAAACAGGTAGTTTAAATTCTACCTGTTAATCAAACTAAACGTATGGGTCAAGTTCAACTTTTAGATTTCTACAAAGTTTTGCGAGATCTTTATAATCTTTACCGAAAACATCTTCTACTAGTTTTTCAGAACTATCTCCATAAGCTTTTTTAGAAAGCCCAAGATATTTTAATTTTTTATCAGTGCGAACATCTTCAGCTTCACAATAGAATCCATGTTTTTCTAGGAGTTTTGCAAGTGCTTCACGTTTTTGTTTTACGGTCATTCCTGTTACTTTTACCATTTATTTTACCAACTTTCTTTTTTTTGTTTTTCTTTATGTATTTATTATATACCATTATTTAATTTTTGTCAATAGAAAAATCAAAAAAATATAAAAAATTTTTCTTTGATTTTATATTAAATTTTGAGTTGAGCCTGAAAATAACAAGAAATTTTTTTGTCATGTTTTTGGAGGTAAAACATTGATAGATTAACCTTTTGTCTCGAAAAATTTAATATAAA
>ERZ773006.228-NODE-228-length-30050-cov-5.74996_pt1 | contig 30050 bp, 28 predicted proteins | sample MGYA00580843_ERZ773006 | MGnify/ENA primary metagenome ERZ773006 (study PRJEB29015, sample SAMEA2738011) | human oral metagenome | biome: human oral; feature: human-associated habitat; material: dental | place: China | collected 2052 ...
GAACTTCTCCAGTGACTACCAGGAAGGCGCGCACGCCCGGGTGCTCGACGCCCTCGTCGCCACCAACATGGAACAATCCAGTGGCTACGGCACCGACGAGCACTGCGAGCGCGCCCGCGACCTGATTCGCGAGGCCTGCGCCGCCCCCGACGCCGACGTGTACTTCCTGGTGGGCGGCACCCAGACGAACGCGACCGTCATCGACGCGATCCTCCTTCCCTGGCAGGGCGTCATTGCCCCCAACACCGGCCACATCAACATGCACGAGGCCGGAATCGTTGAGCGTGGCGGCCACAAGATTCTGGACGTTCCCGCCGTTGACGGCAAGATCAACGCAGCCGACGTTGAGCGCATCTGTTCGGCGTGGGAGGGGGATGGCGCGCGCGACCACATGATCGCCCCCGCCCTCGTCTACATCTCCCAGCCCACCGAGTACGGAACCCTGTACACGCGCCGCGAACTAGAGGAGCTCTCGCGCGTGTGCCGCGAGCGTGACCTGAAGCTCTTCGTGGACGGCGCCCGCCTGGCCTACGCGCTGGCTTCCCCGGCCAACGACGTCACGTTGGCCGACCTGGCCAGGCTCACCGACGTGTTCTACATCGGAGGAACCAAGTGCGGCGCTCTCTTCGGCGAGGCGGTCGTCATCCCGACCCGGGGCTCGATCCGCCAATTCGTCACCCAGATGAAGCAGCACGGGGCGCTCCTGGCCAAGGGGCGTCTCCTCGGCGTCCAGTTCGAGGCGCTCTTCGAGGACGACCTGTACCTCAGGATCGGTACCCCTGCCGTGGAAGCGACCGCGAGAATCCGCGGCGCCCTGCGGCAGGCGGGCTACGTCGTAACCATGAATTCGCCGACGAACCTGACCTTCGTGGCCCTCGACCAGGCCGGGCACGAGAGGCTGTCGCGCAAGGTCCGATACGGAATCTGGGAGACGCTGCCCGACGGGCGCCTGCTCGCCCGTCTCGGCACCTCCTGGGCGACCCCCGACACCGACGTTGCGGCTTTCGAGGAGGCCCTGGCCCGGTAAGGGCGTCACTCATATCCTCCGCAGGTGGAGTGCGTTGATAACAGGTTCATCATGCTGTTACCCTGCTATTGTTTAGCTATCAATCTGCTATTGTGGAGGTGTTGCATGGCGACCGCTACGGTGACTGTTCGACTCGACGCTGAGGATAAGGCTGCGATGGAGCGTGCCTGCAAGGAAATGGGGCTCTCGATGAATACCGCGTTCACGATCTTTGCGAAGAAGGTGGCGCGGGAACAGCGGATTCCCTTCGTTGTGGAGGTTGATGGCTTTTACTCGCGCGCCAACCTCGCTCATCTTGACCGCGGTATCGCGGAGCTGGAAGCCGGGCGTGGTGTGTCGCGAGGGTTGATCGAGGATGCGTGACCTCGTCTGGGCCTCCGAGGCCTGGGAGGACTATCTGTGGTGGCAGACTCAGGACCGAAAGACCCTGAAGCGCATCAACGCACTACTGCGTGATATTGCCAGGAATGGGCAAGGCGCTGGAATTGGTAAGGCTGAACCGTTGAAGGGGCGTTACTCGGGGTGGTGGTCGCGTCGTATTGACGGGGCGAATCGTCTTGTCTATCGCGTGCGCGATGATCGAGTCGAGATTATTTCTTGTCGCACTCACTACGGGGATCACTAGCCTGCTCAGCGGAAGCCGTCCAGTGGGCGGGCCGGGTAGATCGAGGGAGTGGGGGCGGGTTAGCCTGGGAGCATGACGCTCGACGACGAGACCAACGAATTCGCTGCCCTGACCGCTTCGCGCCGCTCCACGCGCGCCTTTACGGACCAGGAGATCCCCGCCGAGGTCCTCGACGCGATCCTCGCCGACGCGACGACCGCGCCCAGCTGGTCCAACACCCGCGCGTTCCGCCTGGCCCTGGCCACGGGTGAGCGCGCCCAGCGCCTGCGCCAGCACTACGGGCGCCTCTTCGACGAGGAGGTTGAGGCGCTCGCCCGCAAGAGCGCGGACCCGGAGGCGCAGGTCCCGCTGCCGGACGGCGACTACCCGGTGCGCAAGCGCTACCCGGAGGAGGTGCGCCCCGCCCAGATCGAGGTCGCGAAGCTTCTCTACGGGATCTACGGCGTCGAGCGCGGCGACATCGAGGGGCGCAACCGGGTGAACCGCCGCAACGTCGTGGCCTTCGACGCGCCCGTCATGGGCTTCGTGTTCGTCCACGAGGAGATGCTCCCGTGGAGCGCGATGGACGCCGGCCTCATGCTCCAGACCCTGTTCCTCTCGGCGAAGTCTCGCGGAGTGGACTCCTGCCCGGTCGGCATCCTGGCCACCTGGCGCGAGCCCGTGGACGCCGAGTTCCGCATCCCCGAGCACTATCGTTTCATCACCGGTTTCGCGCTCGGTTATGCGGATCGTGAGGCGCCGATCAACGCCATGAAGGCCCCGCGTCCGCCGATCCAGCTCCTCGATGGCAAGTGATGCTACGAGCGGCAGACCTCGCGGCGGTGTGCGACGCGTACGACGGTCACGACGAGGATGTCGTCTTCGATTGAGTAGATGATCCGGTAGTCGCCGACGCGGATGCGCCACGCATTCTCCGTGCTCGCGAGCTTCTTGACCCCATCGGGGCGAGGGGAGTGGGCGAGCAATTCGATGGCGTCCAGCAGGCGGGCGCGCACCGGGCGGTCCAGCTTGCGTACCTGGCGCGCCGCCGCCGATGTGAATTCGACGCGGTACATCGTCACGCGTCGAGTTCAGCGCGCAGGTCGGCCAGGCTCACGCGCTGCCCGTCGTCGTTGCGTACTGCCTCTCGGAAGGCCGCGAGATCGCGTTCGTCTTCTAGCTCTTCTAGGGCCAACAGGTCGTCGACGCCGATCACGATCGCCGTGAGGCGGCCGTTCTTCGTCACTCCGATACGTTCGCCGCCGTAGGAGGCTCGCCCGAGGACGTCGGAGAGGTTTGCGCGCAGCTCGCGAGTCGACAGCGTCGTAGCAAGTGTGTTCATAGTGGCATTTTAGTACATTGTGTACACGTTTGTGTTTGAATGAGCCCTACTGAGCGTGAACAATCCCCCACGGGCGTTCCCATCCCCACACGAAGCATCTACGGTGGACAAGAGGCCTCGGCCTGCTGAACGTGTTCGCAACCGGAAGGACCCCATGTCTACGAAGTCCCTCTCAGTCGCCTTCGCCTACGTCGGAGTCATCATCGGCGCCGGGCTGGCGAGCGGCCAAGACCTGCTTCAATACTTCCTGTCCTTCGGTTCGATCGGCTTTGTTGGAATCGTCGGCGTCGGCCTGCTGAACGTGCTCTTCGGGGGCATCGCCCTGCAGCTCGGCTCCTACTACCGCTCCGACAACCACGACGAGGTCTTCGAGAGGATCGCTCACCCGGCGCTGCGACGCGTCATCGACGTGGTTCTCGTCTTCTCCGGATTCGCCATGGGCTTCGTGATGCTCGCCGGCGCGGGCGCGAACCTCGAGCAGCAGTTCGGGATGCCCGCGTGGGCCGGCAGCGCCCTGTGTGCGGTGCTCGTGGTCCTCACGGCCTTCCTGGACTTCGACCGCATCATGAAGGTCATCGGCGTGTTCACCCCCATGATCGTCCTCGCCATCACCGTCCTGACGGTCTACGCGCTGGCTCGCCCCCACCCCGGCCTCGCCGAGCTCGACGCCATCGCCAGCCGCGTCCCCCCGGCCCTGCCGAACCTGTGGCTCTCCACGATCAACTACTTCGCGCTGTGCGTCGTCGGCGGCATCGCCATGGCCTTCGTCCTGGGCGGCTCGGTGCTGCGCATCGGCGAGGCAAGGCGCGCCGGGCGAGTCGGCGGCATCATCATCGCCCTGGTGGTCGGGGCCGACGCCCTTGCCCTGTACCTGAACCTGGACCGCGTCTGGGACGTGAACGTCCCGGCCCTGGAGATCGCGCGCTCGATTCACCCGGCCTTCGCCTTCGCCTACACGCTCATCATCTTCGCGCTCATCTACAACACCGTGTTCTCCCTGTTCTATTCGACGGCGCGCCGCTTCTCGGGCGGATCAACGACGCGCATGCGCCTGGTCCTCGTGGGGGTTGTTGCCCTCGGCTATGCGGCCTCGTTCATGGGCTTCAAAAGGCTCGTCGGAGCGATGTACCCGATCATCGGATACCTGGGAATCGCCCTCCTGGGGGTCCTGGTCCTCGGGTGGATCAGGCAGCGCTCGTCCGTGGCACGCGAGGAGAATCTGCGGCGCAAGCTCATTCGCCTGCTGGTGCGCAAGCACGCCGACGAGCTGGAGTACACGGACGAGCACCGCGCCCAGGCGCGCACCCTCGCCCGCGCCTCCGTCGTCAACGGCGTGGAACTGAGGCGGGACGCTGGATCGATCGCCGAGGAGATCGTCGTCACCCAGGACGATGCGGCGGCCTACGTGAGCGCCGCCCTACCCGTCGACGAGGCCCTGGTCGCCGAGGCCATCCAGGAGGGCGACCGGGTGAGCACCTGAGTCAGCTCACCGACGAGGCCGTCGCCGCCTCGTGCGCGAGCAGCCAGGCTTTCGCGCTGCCTCCCGCTGCGTAGCCGCTCGGGCCGTCTGCCGCCACGACCCGGTGGCACGGGCGGATGAGGAGCAGGGGATTGCGCCCGAGTGCGCCGCCGACCGCTTGCGCGGAGGCGGGAACACCTGCCTCGTGCAGCTGCGCGACGATCTGCCCGTACGTGCGTGTCGCGCCGTAGGGGATAGAGTCCATCGCCTCCCACACGCGCTGTTGAAAGTCGGTGCCCGCACTCGCGAGGGGGACGGTCGCGGGGGAGGGAGCCTCGCCCGCGAAATAGTCGTCCAGCCACGAGGCGGTCGCCCGAAGAGCGCGCGCATTGGCCTCGTCCCAACGGGCCTGCGTGATCGCTATGCCCCGATCCTCGCGCGAGGTCAGATCGCCAGCCAAGCGTGCTGAGGCCTCGTCGATGCCGACGGGGCGACCGAAAAAGCGCTGCCCGGCCACCCATAATCCAACGAGCGCGCCGCCGCGCGCGGCTAGCGTGAGGCGCCCGATGGGGGAGTCGTAGGAGGCGAGCGCCGGATCAGAACTGCTCGGGGTGATCTCGGTAGGCATACGCCCACACTGTCACGTGGGCGACGAAGCCGCCAGTGGACGGCTCGGCGACCACGGCGCGAGACAAGCGTCGCCCTGCCGAATGGGGCCGCCATCCCGTTGGGTCCATGAGATCGACAGGCTCCCCGGCGGCGCCGACAGTAAAATTGACCCGTGGATCCCCTTTTCATCGCCCTGTCCGGAATGCTCATCATTGTGGCGTGCCAATTCGTCGCGCCCAAGGTGCGTGTGGCATCCCCCCTGATCCTCCTGGCGGTCGGACTGGCGATCGGTTTCCTGCCCCAGGTGGGGGCCATCGAAGTCGAGCCGCACATCATCCTGGAGATGGTTCTCCCCCCGCTTCTCTTCTCCGCCGCCGTGCGCATGCCGACGATGGACTTTCGCCGCGAGATGCAGGCCGTCGCGATGCTCGCGATCCCCCTCGTCTTCCTCTCGGCATTCGCGGTCGGATTCGTGATTCACTGGCTGGTTCCGGCCGTCTCCCTGCCGTGGGGGGTGGCCCTGGGCGCGGTCCTGTCCCCAACCGACGCCGTCGCCGTGTCGATCGCGAAACGCAGCGGCGTCTCCCACCGGATCGTCACGGTGCTTGAGGGGGAGGGGCTTTTCAACGACGCGACGTCCCTCGTGCTCCTGTCGGCCGCGATGAGCGCCGGCCTGGCCGCCGACTCCCACGCCCTCAACCCGGGCCTCCTGATCGGCAAGGTTGCCCTCGCGCTGGGCATCGCAACGGTCATCGGCCTCGTGGTGGGTGAGCTGGGGGTGCGCATCCGCTCCTTCATCAAGGAGCCATCCTCGGACACCGTCTTCTCCTTCGTCATGCCCTTCATCGCCTCGATCCCTGCCGAACACGTCGGAGGTTCGGGCCTGGTCGCCGCGGTTATCGCCGGGCTGGTCGTCTCCCGTAGGCGCGCGGGCGCCATCTCCGCGACCAACAGGCGCTTCTCGCAGCACAACTGGCAGACGATGACGCTGGTCCTCGAAGGCGGCATCTTCCTCACGATGGGCCTGCAGGCCTTCGGCATCGTCGAAGAGGCCAGCGCCGTGGGCGGAGGCCTCGGCTTCGCGGCCTTCCTCGCCGTCGCCCTGGGGGCCCTGATCATGGTGATCCGCGCCCTGTTCATCGCCCTCATGCTGACATGGCTGGACCACCGCCGTCAGCACCGCCAGCGGCGCTTCGACGCCGAGGCCGAGCGCATCGACTACTTCGAGCAACGCATGAACGAGGCGTGCGCGGTCGATGAGGACATGCTCGAGGCTCGCAACCTCAGCCCCGAGCAGTGGGGACTCGCCCTCGAACGCTTCCGCCGTCGGCTATCGCGCCGTGAGCGCCGCAACGCGCTGCGAGCCACAGACCTGGACTACTTCGCCAACGAACCCCTGGGGCCGCGCGAGGGCAGCGTGATCGTGTGGGCGGGCATGCGCGGGGCCATCACCCTGGCGGCCGCGCAGACGATCTCCTCTCACGCGCCGCTGCGCGGATACCTGCTGACCATCGCCCTGTTCATTGCCGCCGGATCCCTCATCATCCAGGGGTTGACCCTGCCGGGAGTGATCCGCGTGGCCAAGCCGCAGATGGCCTCGGGTGACATCCCCGAGGAGGAGCGTGCGAAGCTCCTGAAGGTCATGGGCTCCGCCCTGGTGGACACCGCCCTCGCTCAGGCGATCCACGAGGTGGACGGCCAGACGCTCCTGTCCGCGGGGGTTTCGCGGACGCTGTCGCGGATCGGGCACGCAGTGTCCCATGACGGCGCCAGCGACGGCGATCGGATCGCCCGCACCGCCGACCGTGTCCTGAGCGACATCCTCCAGGATGTCGGCGCACCGGAAGGCGAAACGCACGAGGGCTTGCGCCCGCGGTGCGACGACGAGACGGATGAGACCGTCGGCGAGACGAGAGAAACCGGCGAGCAACACGGCGATCACGCCCGCGGCACCGTCGACATGAGCGGGGAGGACGTCGAGCGTTCCTTCACGCGCGAGCAGATCCGCGAGCTCGCCCTGGAGGCCATTCACGCCCAGCGCGAGGCGCTGCTGGGAGCACGCGACGCGGGTATCTTCTCTTCCGCTGCGCTGGAGGATGCGCTCGCGCGCCTGGACTACGAGGAGATCCTCCTGGTGTCCGGGCACGGCCAGGAACACTGACGCGACGGGGACGGGAGGGCCAATAGCGGCGCCGGGCGCGGTGACGGCCCGGAGGTCGGCGTGCCCGATCAGCCGATGGTCACCCGCGAGAAGTAGGCGGGGTCGTCTGTCGCGGAGTTGAGCGCCTCCTCGAGGCGCTCGGGGGAGACGAGGCCTTGGCGCGCCAGGACGCGGTAGGTCTGGTCTGCCTCGTGGGTGAGCATGTTCGTCACCGTAAAGCCATTGCGCTCATAGAACGCCAGGCGACGCACCCGCTGCTGGTAGTTGGGGGCCTCGCGCGTGACGGGCTCGATCTCCAGCAGCTGGGGGATGCCGGGATAGCGTTGAGCGACATGCGTGAGGATCCGCGTGCCGTAGCCCGCGCCGCGCGTACGTGCGTCGACCGCGAGGAAACCCAGGTAGAACAGGTCGGGGAAGGCGAGGGAGAAGGTGAGGGCGACGACGCGGTCGGCGCCTGCCTCGCCCGCGGGCAGGGACGCATCCGTCCACGCGTCGAAGGACACCCCGGGCTTGCGGGCGGCTCGCAGGAGATCGCACATCGTGATCTGTTCCTCGGGCGGGAAGGAACGCTCGTAGATCTGCCGGATCTTGTCGCGAATCGGTCCCTCGTCGGGCACGGGCAGGGAAGCGAGGTCTGTCATGGGATAACTGTAGCCGCCGGCGTCCTCTGCTCCTGCTCAAGCGGGACGCAAAGCCTCGGTAAGGTTTCGGGCACATCAGGGGATACGGCGGGGCAGTCAGGGAACAATAGGGGTGCGATCAGGGGTCACTGTGAGAGAGCGCTGTGTTGTGCGCACTGCTCCTCGGCTAGGCTGGCAGGGCACAGAGAAACGCGAGTAAGGATGAAGCGTGCTTGAGCTCACAGGGATCGTCAAGGCATATGAGACCGCCAACCTGGTGCAGGTCGCACTCAACAAGGTCTCGGTTGCCTTCCGCGACAACGAGTTCGTGGCCATCCTGGGCCAGTCCGGTTCGGGCAAGACCACGATGCTCAACGTCATCGGCGGCCTGGATCGCTTCCAGAGTGGCGACCTCGTCATCGATGGGATCTCGACGAAGAACTACAAGGCCCGCGACTGGGATGCCTACCGCAACAACCGTATCGGCTTCGTCTTCCAGTCCTACAACCTGATCCCGCACCAGAGCGTCCTGTCGAACGTTGAGCTCGCGCTCACTCTCTCGGGCGTGTCTCGTTCGGAGCGTCGCTCCCGGGCGTTGGAGGCCCTCGAGCGCGTGGGCTTGAAGGACCACGTCCACAAGAAGCCCTCGCAGATGTCGGGCGGCCAGATGCAGCGCGTTGCCATCGCCCGCGCCCTCATCAACGATCCCGAAATCCTGCTCGCCGACGAGCCCACGGGTGCCCTCGACTCCAAGACCAGCGTCCAGGTCATGGACCTCCTGCGCGACGTCGCCCGCGACCGCCTGGTCATCATGGTGACCCACAACCCCGAGCTCGCTCACCAGTACGCGACGCGCATCGTCGAACTGGCCGACGGCTCCATCGTCGCCGATTCCGCACCTTTTGTCCCCACTGAGCAGGACCGGCGCGCCGCGAAACCCGTGCGCCGCACGTCGATGGGATTCCTCACCGCCCTGTCCCTGTCGTTCAACAACCTGATGACCAAGAAGGGGCGCACGCTGATGACCTCGTTCGCGGGGTCCATCGGCATCATCGGCATCGCCGCGATCCTGGCGCTGGCCAACGGGACCAACGCATATATCGCCAAGACCGAGGAGGAGACCCTGGGGTCCTACCCCTTGACGATCCAGAAGAGCGGCCTCGACATGACCGCCGCGCTGGCCGGGGCGAGCTCCGAGTCCAAGACCTCCAAGGCGGCGCCGGACGGCAAGGTCGGCGTGTCCCAAATGCGGACCTTCGCGGACTCGATCCGCGACGCGAAGACCAACGACCTGGCCTCGCTCAAGACCTACCTCGACAACAACGGCGGCGGGATCGACTCGATGGTCAACGCGGTCGAGTACGACTACGACGTCGTCCCCCAGATCTTCCAATCGGACACCTCCAAGTCGACCGTGCAGGTTAGCCCCGACCAGTCGATGAAACAGATGGAGACCGGCTTCGGCGCCGGTTCCTTCTCCTCCATGATGCAAACGAACGCGTTCTACCAGATGCCCGCCGCATCCTCGCTGTACACCGCCGCCTACGACGTGGTCGCCGGTTCCTGGCCGACCGGCGCCAACCAGGTGGTCCTCGTCCTCGACGAGGACGGCAACCTCTCGAACCTCTTCGAATACACGCTGGGCCTGAAGGACCACAAGGAATTCGATGACCTGATGCGCTCGTACTACCAGGGCGCGCTCGGCGGCAAGACGCAGTCCGGTGCCCAGTCGGCAGCCCAGTCGGGTGCAAGCAGCACGGCGTACGACTACTCCACGATCCTGGGCACCACCTTCCGCCGCATCAACGCCTTCGACAAGTACACGTGGGACGAGACCTACAAGGTGTGGACCGACCGCTCCAACGACACCGACTACATGAAGAAGCTCGTGGACGGCGGCCAGCAGCTGACCATCTCGGGCATCGTGAAGCCCAACTCCACGAAGGGAGGCGCGCTGCGTCAGGGCATCGCCTACACGCCGGCGATGACCTACCAGATCATCGAGGAGGCGGCCGCCAGCCCGATCGTCAAGGCCCAGCGCGCCAAGCCCGACGTCGACGTCTTCACGGGCAAGACCTTCAAGGAACTGGCCGACAACCAGAAGAGCCAGTCCGGAGGCTTCGACATGTCCTCCCTGTTCACCGTGGACGAGCAGAAGCTACAGGCCGCATTCCAGATGGATCCGTCGAAGCTCCAGATGGACCTGTCCGGCATGGATTTCTCGGGCATGGACCTGTCCGGACTCGACTTTTCCAACTTGGACATGTCCGGCATGGACCTGTCCAACCTCGACCTGTCCGCCCTCGCTCCGGCCCCGGGCATGCAGTCGGGATTGCAGTCGGGTGCCGGCTTTGACCTGTCCACCCTCAACCTCGGGGACCTGAGCAAGCAGCTGCCCCAGCTGGCCAACGTTGACTTCCCGACCATCATCCGCTCGGCTCTGGCCGACGGGGCAGTCAAGGAAGGCGCTGCAGACTACCTGAGCGCCCAGGCCACGCGGATAGCCCAGGGCTTCCAGGATTACGCGCGCCGCCAGATTGAGCAGGGAGGAACCACTGACTTCGCGAGCCTCGCGGCGGCTTACTTTTCCCAGCCCGAGGTTATCGAGCAGCTGCGTCAGGCCGTCTCCTCGGACCAGGTGGTCGACTCCGACAAGCTGAGCGCCAACCTTATGAAGGCGCTCGGAAACGACCCGGCTCTGGCCAAGATCGGTACCGAGGTGTCCGCTCAGGTCATGAGCGCGATCTCCTCTCAGATCGCGGCGCAGCTGGGAGGCACCCTCACGCGGGGCGTTGGTGCGGCGATCGGCCAGGTCATGCAGGAGGCCATGACGAGCGCGATGACCTCCATGATGACCCAGCTCTCCGGCGCGATCGGCGAGCAGATGAGCACGGTCATGGAACAGTTCGCCACCAACATGTCCAGTGCCTTCGCGATCGACCCGAACGCCTTCGCCGAGGCATTCCAGTCCAACGTCGACGAGAAGTCCCTCGCCGCCCTCATGGCGACCATGTTCTCCTCGAACGTGCCGACACTGGACACGAACCTGAAGACCCTCGGATGGGCGGACATCTCCTCGCCCTCGAACGTGTCGATCTACCCCAAGTCCTTCGCGGATAAGGACAAGGTCAAGGCCGTGCTGGACTCCTACAACGCCGACAAGAAGGCCGCCGGTGAGACGGGGAAGGTCATCACCTACTCCGACGTCATGGGCTCACTCATGAGCTCGGTGACCAACATCGTCAACATCATCTCCTGGCTGTTGATCGCCTTCGTGTCCATCTCGCTCATCGTGTCCTCGATCATGATCGCGATCATCACCTACATCTCGGTCCTCGAGCGTCGCAAGGAGATCGGTATCCTGCGTTCGATCGGTGCCTCGAAGGGGGACGTGTCCCGGGTCTTCAATGCCGAAACCGTGATCGAGGGGTTGCTCGCCGGCCTGATCGGCGTGGGCGTGACCTATGGGCTGTGCGCCATCGCCAACGCGGTGGTCAAGGCGTCCTTCGAGGTGGAGAACATCGCTCAGCTCTCTGCGCTCACCGCGGCGATCCTCATCGCGGTGTCCGTCCTCCTCACGGTCATTGCGGGCATCATTCCCGCGGCCAGGGCATCCCGCCAGGATCCCGTCGAGGCGCTGCGCTCGGAGTGAGCCTGTAGCCGTGGGTGTGGGGCGGGGGATCCCGTTCCGCACCCGCGCCCCGCGCGGATGCCACGCTGACCCCGCAGATTGTTGGCGTGGCGGGAGCCGCACCCGCGCCCCGCGCGGACGCCACCGCCCGGATCGAGGGCGTCCTCGGCGCGTCCGCGCCGCGCCCTGCGCTAGGCTGGATGTAACGCCTACGCAAGGCCCTAGGAAAAGAGGAACCATGCCCACACCCGACAAGCTCGCCACCGACGCCGCCGTCGCCATCATGCTCGCGGAGGGTTTTGAAGAGGTCGAGGCCCTGGCCGTCGCCGACGTCCTCTACCGCGCCGGGGTACGCGCCGACCTCATCTCGGTGACCGACGCCCGGCACGTGACCAGCTCCCACGGCATCCGAGTGGTCGCCGACCGCATGCTCGAGGACACCGACCTGAGCACCTACGCGCTGCTCTTCCTACCCGGCGGGATGCCGGGAACCCTGGGCCTCAAGGCGACACCGGCGATCCAGGAAGAGGTGCTGCGGCGCGCCGACGCCGGGCAGCTCATCGCGGCGATCTGCGCGGCCCCCTCGATCCTCGCCGAACTCGGCGTGTTGGATGGGCGCCACGCCACCGCCAATCCAGCCTTCGTCAAGGCGATCGCCGGCGGCGGCGCCATTGTCCACGAGAACCCCGTCGTCGTCGACGAGGCCGTGATCACCAGCCGCGGAGCCGGGACCTCCCTGGATCTCGGTCTCGAAATCGTGCGGGTGCTCCTCGGGGACGCGGCGGTCGACGAGGTCTCCCGGGCCATCGTGCGCTCCCGTTGAGAGACGCGGGACTCGTCTCCTGACGCACCCATCCGATCGACCCGAAAGGAAGGTCAGCCCGCATGAGTCGGCGCAAGCCTCGTACCTGGCCCGACGCTCCCGCCCCGCTGGCGGCTCCCGTCGTCGACAACCACACCCACCTGCCCACCCACGTCGGGCAGATTCCCCGCGCGGACGGCGTGTGTCTCTCCCTGGAGGAACAGCTGGAACGTGCCCGCGCTGTCGGCGTGAGCGCCGTGATCTCGAGCGCGTGCGAGCTGCCGGACTTCGATCCCATGCTGGCCCTCGCTCGCTCCCACGCGGGCGTGCGCGTCGCCCTGGCGATCCACCCCAACGAGGCCGCCCTGCACGCCGGCTGCACCGAGGCCTCGCCCGACGGGCTGACCCCGCAGGCGCGCGACCACCACGTTCCCCTCGTCGAGGCTCTTGCGGCGGTTGAGTCCCGCCTGGGTGACCCGATGGTCGTCGCGGTGGGAGAGAGCGGCCTCGACTACTTCCGCACCGCCGAACCCGGGCGAGAGGCGCAGAAGGAGTCCTTCCGAGTCCACATCGACATGGCTCGCCGGGCGGGTCTGCCCCTGCAGATTCACGATCGCGACGCCCACGAGGACACCCTCGAGATCCTGGAGCAGAGCGCCGAGCGAGATCAGCGCATCGTGTTCCATTGCTTCTCGGGTGACGCGCAGATGGCCGCCCGGCTTGTCGAACGCGGCTGGTATGCCTCCTTCGCCGGGCCGATCACCTACCCCGCCAACGACGATGCGCGCCTGGCGCTGGCGGCCATGCCTCGCGAGCTCGTCCTGGTCGAAACCGACGCGCCCTACCTGACACCAGCCCCGTGGCGCGGCAGCCCCAACGCCTCCTACGTGATGGCACACACCGTGCGGTTCATCGCGGGCCTGTGGGGAATCGGTGAGGAGGAAGCGTGCGACCAGCTGAGGGCGAACACCGAGGCCGTCTACGGTTCCTGGTGAGGCGTTGGCGCCTCGCGCGGGGGTGAGGAGGGGCGCGCGGGGGTCCGTCAAGGCGGCGGAAGAACGCGTGAGTTGCGTCAAAGTGGTCGCGAAAGGGTAACAAATTGGTTACGGTGGAGGAGTCAGTCTGAGTCGGAGGACCCATCGCCCCCTCGCTTTCGAAGCGCCGGTGCGACGCGGCCAACGACTTGGAACCTACAAGGTCTGGAGACCCGTGAGCCTGAAGCCCTCCCGCACAGTCGTCATCTCCGTCGCCTCCGCGACTGCCCTCCTGGTGGCCGGCACAGCTGCCGCCGCCGTCGGCACCTCCTACCGGCACGTCACCCTGGAAGTGGATGGCGTCAGCCGCGACGTGTCCGGTTTCTTTTCCACCGCGGGCGACGCGCTGAGCACCGCGGGCGTCAGCGTTGGCGACCACGACCTCGTCGCCCCGGCCGCCGACCAGCGCGTCGCCAGCGGCGACACGGTTGTCGTTCGTTCCGCCACCGCCTACGACGTGACCGTTGACGGCGCCCAGACGACCGCGTGGTCCACCGCCTCCTCGATTTCGGGCGTCCTGACCGCCCTGCCCGCATCCTCTTCGTCGATGGCCGCCGACCGCTCCTACACGCGATCCGAGATGCCGATCGGTGAGGGCGGGGAGAACATTCACGTCGTCGCCGACGGTCACACGACCGACGTTGTCGCCTCCGCCTCCGAGGGGGCGAGCGCGATCCTGGCCAAGGCGGGCGTGAGCGCCGGCCCCATCGACCGGGTGACCCTGGAGAACGTCGGCGGCGACACCACGCTGCGGGTTGCTCGCGTCGTTCGCGGCACCGTTACGACCACGACCGAGATTCCCTACGAGACCGAGGAGCGTGAGGACGCCGAGGCCGAGGAGGGGACCGAGAAGACCGTGCAGGAAGGCGCGGCGGGCAGCGAGGTCACCCAGGCCTATCAGGAGACTATCGACGGCAACGTGACCGTGTCCGCGGTGCTCTCCACCTCCCGCACCGAGCCCACGAACCGCATCGTGTCCAAGGGGACCAAGGCGAAGAAGGCGGAAGAACCCTCCGGCTCATCCTCCGACTCCTCCTCGTCGTCTTCCTCCTCCTCTTCTTCCGGCTCTGCGGCCATCTCCGGCGACGACGCCTCCATCTGGGCGGCCATCGCCCAGTGTGAGTCCGGCGGTAATCCGTCGATCAACACGGGCAACGGCTACTACGGCATGTACCAATTCTCCCTTCCCACGTGGCGCAGCGTCGGCGGCACCGGCCTGCCCTCCGAGGCCTCGGCCGAGGAACAGACCATGCGTGCGCGCATGCTTCAGCAGCGCGCGGGGTGGGGCCAGTGGGGCTGCGCCTACAAGCTCGGCCTCGTTTGACGTGACATTACCCGCGGGACCGCCATTGTTCTGGCGTGCCCGCGGGCTGTCGCGCTAAGCTGACCAGCAACACCAATAGCGAGTAACTGGAGTATCGTGAGCCACCACCTGAGCACCTCGCTGAGTGCCTCCGCCGCCAGCGCCCTGCACGTTCTCGGAGCCCACCTGCGTTCCTTCGCGCCCTCCCCCCGCATCGTTCTCAGCGTCGCGGCCCTGGCCTCGGCCGGGGTGATCGGCGTCGCAGGCGTCGGCGTTGCCGCCTCCTACACCTCCGTCATGCTTGAGGTGGACGGCGTTTCCCGCCCGGTGACCTCGTGGGGAAACACCGTGGGAGATGCGCTGGAGGTTGCGGGCGTGAGTATCGGCAGCAACGACCTGGTGCAGCCCGGTGAGGGAGAGGCCGTACGCGACGGCGACACGATCATTGTGCGAACCTCGAAGGCGTACGCGGTGACCGTCGACGGTACGTCGCGCACCCTGTGGACGACGGCCTCCTCGGCCGATGCGATCCTTGCTGACGCGGCGCCCCTGGGGTCGGCCGTGACGCTCGCAGCGGACCGCTCCTCCTCGCGCGATGAATTGACCCCCCTCGTTTCTCGCGCCCGCAACGTCGTTGTGGCGGTGGATGGCACCAGCCGCGAGGTGGCTGCGCGGCCCGGCCAGGATGCGCGAGCGATCCTCGAGGCAGCGGGGGTGTCGGTGCATCCTCTCGATCGCGTGAACGTGTCGAACGGTCCCGCCGGGGAGCTGACGATCACCGTCAGCCGTGTCACCCGCGGGCAGGCGACCGAGACCGTCGAGATTCCGTTCAACGAGACCACCGTGACCAGCGGCGACATGTTCGTCGGCGAGTCTCAGGTGACGACGCCGGGCGTCAACGGCGTCACGACCTGGACGGTGTGGCAGGAAAAGGACGGCGACGAGGTGCGCACCTCCGTGCCGATCACCGAGCACTCCACCTCCCAGCCCGTGACGCAGGTGCGCACCGAGGGAACGAAGGAAGCCACCCCGGCGGCCCTCGTTGCGGCGGGCATCGACCCGAAGGCCACCCTCGAGGAGGCCACCGAAGCCAATGGAACGACCTCGGTGCGCTACCGCGCGAAGCTGGGGACGATCTCCTCCAAGGCCGAAATTGCTGCGATCGCGGCGGAATCGAACGGAGCCGAGGCCTCGGCTGCGGCCGCCGCTGCCGCGGCCGCCGGAGCGGTTCCGATGACCTACTCGGGCGAGGATCCGCGTGCGCTGGCCAAGCCTCTCGTTGAGGCGCAGGGGTGGGGGACCAGCGAGTATCAGTGCCTGATTCAGCTGTGGAACCGGGAGTCCCAGTGGAATCCCCACGCCGAGAATGCGTCCTCGGGAGCCTACGGCATTCCCCAGGCCCTGCCCGGCTCGAAGATGGCCTCGGCGGGCGCCGACTGGCGCACCAATCCCGTCACCCAGATCAACTGGGGTATCGGCTACATTAAGGGACGCTACGGCACGCCCTGCTCCGCCTGGGCGCACTCGAATGCGGTCGGCTGGTACTGAGCTTGAGAGCTGAGGAGGGCCGGGCCTGACAGCGGAGGTTGTCGGGCCCGGTCTTTCTGTTGCCTGATTCAAGTACGCGGATAGGTTGTGAGCACGCGGGTCAGTGATGGGTACGCGGATAGGTTGTGAACATGCGGATAGGTTATGAGCACGCGGATAGGACAGTAAGCTATCCGCAAGCCGATAACCTATCCGCGTAGCGATAACCTATCCGTATCCGCGTCGCATAGCGGTGGTTGCCGTGTCGCAACGTGTGGGTCAGGGTTCTCTATGCTGTCGGCGGCCTCGAATCGGCAGCCGCGAACAAGTCGACCAACTGACTGCGATCAGGGAGCTGATACACCGCCGCGCCGTGAGGCTGCTCGCCCCCCGAGGGGCAGAGCCTCACAGGGGGCCTCGCCCCGGCCTCGCCGGTGCCGTGCACTAGACTGGCCAGCGTGACCCAATCCCCTTCCTCCCAGCGCGCCCGCGCCGCACGCCGCCGCATCGATCCGACCCTGCCCGAGGGGGCCGTTCCCTCCGAGACGGGACTGCTCGGGCCCCTCGAAGTGCGGGCCATCTCCGAGGCCCTGGGCATCCGCCCCACCAAGGTCCTGGGGCAGAACTTCGTCCACGACGCCGGGACGGTCCGCAGGATCGTCGCGGCAGGAGACGTGCGCGCCGGGGACGAGGTCGTTGAGGTCGGGCCGGGCCTGGGCTCCCTGACTCTGGCGCTCCTGGAGGTTGGGGCGCGCGTGCGTGCCGTCGAGATCGACCCGCCCCTGGCCTCGGCGCTACCCGAGACCATCCGATCGCGCATGGGCGAGGCGAGCGGACGCTTCCACGTCGTCACCATGGATGCCACCGAGATTACCGGCAACGAGGACTTTGGCGTCGATTGGCCGCCGCCCACCAAGCTGGTCGCAAACCTGCCCTACAACGTGGCCGTGCCCGTGCTCCTCAACATGCTCGACGCTTTCCCCACCATCGAAGCCGTCGTCGTCATGGTTCAGGCCGAGGTCGCCGACCGCCTGGCCGCGGAACCGGGATCGCGCACCTACGGCGTCCCCTCCGTGAAGGCGTCCTGGTACGGCGAGGTTCAGCGGGCGGGCACGATCGGACGCACGGTCTTTTGGCCCGTTCCCGGGGTGGATAGCGCCCTCGTGCGCCTGACGCGACTGCCCTCACCTCGCGGGGACGAGGCGCTGCGACGCGCGACGTTCGAGGTCACCGACGTCGCCTTCGGGCAACGCCGCAAGACCCTGCGCGCCGCCCTGAAGAACTGGGCGGGCGGACCCGAAGCCTCCGAGGCGCTGCTGTGCGATGCCGGAATCGACCCGACCCGCAGGGGAGAGACGCTCTCCATCGATGAGTTTGTCGCCCTGGGCCGCGCCGTCCTTGAGGCGCGAGAAGGCGGAACCCTCCCGCCCTCGCAGGCGGCCCGCTGACGGGCGAACCGCTGCGGCGAAACGAAAGGATAGCCATGCGTGAAGTGCGTGCCAGCGCTCCAGGAAAAGTCAACCTAACGCTGAGGGTCGGCCCCCCCAACCCCGACGGCTACCACCCGCTCGTCACCGTGTTCGAAGCGCTGTCCCTGCGCGAGACCGTCACCGTGCGCACGACGAAGACCCCCGGCGTGCGCGTGGAGACGACCGCCTACCTGCCCGATGGCAGCGTCGACGAGGCGACGACCGCCGCGATGGCCGACCTGGACCCGGGATCCCACCTGGCCGTGCGCGCCGCCCGCATCCTTCAGCGGCTCGCCGCCGCCGGACCGTGGGCGTCCACCGCCGCGGGAGTGAGCATCCGCGTCGACAAGCGGGTCCCCGTCGCCGGAGGAATGGCTGGCGGCTCGGCAGACGCCGCCGCCGCCCTGGTCGCCTGCAACCAGCTGTGGGACCTGGGTCTGGGCGCCGACCAGCTCCAGGCTATCGGCCGCTCTCTGGGGGCAGACGTGCCCGCCTGCCTCGTCGGCGGAATCGCCCTGGGGACGGGGCGCGGAGACCGCATGAGGGTCCTCGCCGACGGCGAGGCTGGGGACACGAGCGCGCATCACTGGGTGATGCTCCTGGCCCACGAGGGCCTGTCCACCCCCGAGGTATTCCGCGAGTTCGACCGGGTAGATGCCGCCCGCGCCCCCGGCCTCGTCGAACCCACGCCCGGCGAGACGCGCGCTCTGCGATCCGGACCCGAGGAGCTTGGCCCACGCCTCGTCAACGACCTGCAGGCCCCCGCCCTGCGGCTGCGTCCCGAGCTGGCGCGCACGATGGAGGCCGCGCGTCGGGCAGGAGCGCTGGCGGTCACCCTCTCCGGTTCCGGCCCCACCGTCGCGGCCCTCGCGCGCGACGCCGAGCATGCCCACGACCTCGCCCGCGCGCTCGAGGCCGAGGACACCGTTGCCCGCGCGATGTGCGCCTCCGGCCCCGCACACGGCGCCGTGGTCGAAGAGACGGAGGTCAACTAATGGCACACCTGCTGGGAACGCAAAGCGTCGGAGCCCTCGCCGGGTCGCGTCGGCTCCTCGACGGCGTGACCGTCGGCCTGGACGACGGCTCCCGGGTCGGAATCCTCGGTCCCAACGGCGCAGGAAAGTCCACGCTACTGCGCATCGTTGCGGGCACGCAGGAACCCGACGGGGGAGTGGTGACCCGGCGCGACGGCGTGCGCGTCGCCCTCCTCACCCAGGCCGACACGCTCAATCCCGAGGACACGGTCGTTGCGGCCGTCCACCCGGGCATGGAGGAATACGAGTGGGCATCGGACGCGCGCGTGCGCGACATTCACGCCGGATTGCTCGCCGACATTGACCCCGAGGCGCTCGTCGGAACGCTGTCGGGCGGGTCGCGGCGGCGCGTCGCCCTGGCCAGGGTCCTGGCCACCACAGCGGACATCGTGTGCCTGGATGAACCCACGAACCACCTGGACGTCGAGGGGGTTGCCTGGCTGGCCGCCCACCTGAACGGGCGCTTTGCCCGGCCGGGTGCGAGCGGTGCGCTGCTGTGCGTCACCCACGACCGCTGGTTCCTGGATGCCGTGTGCGAACACATCTGGGAGGTCGTGCCCGGCGTGGACCCGGGCGGTGACCGCCCGCAGATCCCCGGCCGCGTCGAAATATACGACGGCTCCTACGCCGCCTACACCCTTGCCCGCGCTGAGCGCCTGCGCCAGGCGGACGTGGCGGCCGCCAAGCGCGCCAACCTGCTGACGAAGGAACTGGCGTGGCTGCGGCGCGGTGCCCCCGCCCGCACCTCGAAGCCGAAGTTCCACATCGCCGCGGCCGAGGCACTCATCGCCGACGTGCCGCCGCCACGTGACACCGTTGAGCTGGTGCGGATGGCGACCGCGCGCCTGGGCAAGGACGTCATCGACCTTGAGGACGTGTCCGTTTCCTTTCCGCGCCCCGACGGGACGCGCCTGAGCATCCTCGAGGGGGTCACGTGGCGACTGGCGCCCGCCGAGCGCGTCGGCATCGTCGGCGTCAACGGTGCCGGTAAGACGACGATTCTCAACCTGTTGCGCGGTGACCTTACCCCCACCTCGGGACGCGTCAAACGCGGCAAGACCGTGCAGGTTGCCACGCTCTCCCAGGACACGCACGAGCTCGACGCCCTGGCCGACATGCGCGTCGTCGAGGCCGTCGCCGACGTCGCCCAGACCGTCGTCGTGGACGGCAAGGAGGTCAGCGCCTCCCAGATGACCGAGCGCATGGGCTTCACGCGGACCCGCGCGTACACGCGCATCAGCGAGATCTCCGGAGGCGAGAGGCGACGCCTCCAGCTCATGCGCCTGCTCATGAGTCAGCCGAACGTGCTGCTCCTGGACGAGCCCACGAACGACCTCGACACGGACACGCTGGCCTCCATGGAGGATCTGCTCGACACGTTCCCGGGGACCCTGGTCGTCGTCTCGCACGACCGCTACCTCCTCGAGCGCGTCACCGACCACCAGGTGGCGCTCCTCGGCGACGGTCAGGTCCGTGCCCTGCCCGGCGGCGTCGAACAGTACCTGCAGATGCGCGCGTCTGCCGCTCGCGAGGCCTCCGGCGCGTCGCGCTCGCCGCTGCCTACCCACGCGTCGCCCTCCCCGGTGAGTTCCACCTCCGGTGCGTGCGCGGGCGCGTCAAGCTCCGGTGTCGCGCGCGGTGGGGTGAGCGACGCGGCGGCCAGGCGCGCGGCGAAGAAGGAACTGGCCCGCATCGAGCGCAAGCTGGAGCGTCTGCGCGGTGAGGCCTCGGACCTTGAGGCGAAGCTGGAGAAGTTGTCGATCGAGGTGGCTACGGATCCCTCGGCGGTGTCCGAGCTGACGAAGGCCTCGGCTGCCCACCAGGGCGTCCTGGGTGAGATCGACGAGCTCGAGGAAGCCTGGCTGGAGGCGGCCGACTTGCTCGGTTAGCCCACTCTGTGGTTTGCTGTTCTGTTCGGCTGACGTGACGCCGAGCAGGGAACGACAGCTGTCGATCAGATCCGATGGAGAATGGACAGTAGCGTGAGCGGACCAGGATTTGGACTTGTCATTGGGGCGCAAACGAAGGCGGCGGGCTACGTCGCGGACTGTGACAGCGCCATCGTCGACATTGCTCGGAACCTTGAATCGGATGTCGTTGGGGAATCCTCGCGGGTCAACGGCCCCTATCTCTCGATCCTGAGCGAGACGCTGGAAGCGTGGGGCGAGGGTGCGCGTGCACACAGGCTGGACTTGGGACGCTACGCGCAGGCCCTGATCGCGGTGGATGAGGCCCTCCTGGCGGCTGAAGAGGATGCCGCCGGCGCCATGAGCGGCATCGCCTCGGCCTTTGGGAGTGGGCAATGAGCGGGCAGAACCTGGTCTTTCACGAAACAGCAGTGAACTACATGATGGATGACATAGCCCGCGCTGCCTCGAAGCTACGCGAGAGCGGTGCGCAGATGTCGGAGTTCGTGGAACACGAGCTCGGGGAGTGGACGGATACCTCCGAGGCCAGGCAGGCACAGAAGGCCTGTGCGCAGCGCTTGGATACCCGGGTGGAAGAGCTATCGGGTGCGTTGGACGCATTGAAGCAGGCGTTCGAGGATATCCGCCAGGCGGGCATCAAGGCGGAAACCCTGGCTTTTGCGGCGGTGGACTAGGGGGCGACCATGGGAAACCACGATTTTGAGGTCGATATCGAGGCCTTGGTAACCGCCGCGTCGCAGCTGGCTGACCTGCAGGAGCGGAACAGGACGTACGACGTTGCGGATTACACGCCGAATGGTGCGATGGTCCGTGATCCGACGGTTGTCGGGGCGTTAGATCGATTTAACACCGCCTGGGATCAGGGGCTCAATGGGATGCTTCGAGATGTCGCCGAGGCCGCGGGACGCCTGGGGAAGGTGGCGGGGATCTACGGGGATTACATGAGTGCGTGCGAGGACGCAATGCGGCGCGCGCGTGATGCGGCGAGGTCCGTGTCAACAGAGCAGACGGTGACGGGGGCTTAACGTGGGCGTGTTGCATACGGGAGCACCCGACTTTGAGATCATGGGGGACGCGGCGGCTATCCGCGGGCGCGTCGCCGTCATGCGTGATCGCGCGTCGGACTGCGAGAGGATCGCGTGGTCTCTTCAGGAGATTTCGGCCCCGGGGTGGGTGGGGCGTGCGGCGGATCGCTTTCACGAGCACTTCAAGACGCAGCCCGACAGGTGGTGGTGTGCGTCGGCGACGTTTGGACGTGCCGCCGATGCGTGGGAGGCATATGCGACCGCGCTGGAAGAAGCGCAAGCGCGCGCCACCGCTGCCAAGGCCTCGTACGAGGCGGGGGTTGCCTCAGTGGAGGCGGCACTCGCGGAGCAACGGTGGGCATCGGAGCACCCTCAACACGACGCGCTAGGGTTCCCTGTGTGGGACTTCTCGTATCATCCGGAGCGTGATACCCGGCCGGGTGAAGCGGCAAAAGAGCAGGCTATCGCGGATTTCAACGCGGCGGTGGGCGACACCGATGCTGCGGGTGAGGCCCTGGCGCAGACCCTCTACGAGCTATCCGAGCGTTCACCGGACCCCTCCTGGGCTCCCGTTCATTTCGCGCGGCGAGCGGTTGCGGGCATCTTCGATGGCGTGTGGGGCCTGCTGACGATGACCTACGGGGTGGCGGCTGAAGCGCTGTGGGACTATGGGCGCTACATGCTCGGATGGATGTCGTGGGAAGAACTCATGGCTAAGAGGACGGTGCTTCCCAGTCGTGACATGTTGGCGCTGCGCGACGCGATTCTTGCGGACCCGAAGGGGTTTGCGCGGAAGATGGTGGAAGGGCTGCTCAATGTGGACGGATGGGCTGATGATCCCGGGGCTGCCCTGGGGGAGCTGGTACCGGGCGCGGTGCTCGCCGCGCTGAGCGTGGCTCCGGGTGCGGGTGCTCGTGCCGCCCGGCTGACGGCCGTGATCGAGTCTCTGCCAGTCATTGGTGAGGGAACGATGCTGAAGGACATCGGTGTCCGTGCGTTGCGAGGAGCGTCCAGGCTCGACATAGGAGCCGATGGTGCCATGGGGCGCCTGTCCGAGCGTTTGGACGACTATCTGCGTTCGCACGGGATGGAAGACCTTGCCGATGAATGGAAAGAAAAACGACTGCGCGTCCCTCCACGAAGTGCGGAGGATCTCATGGACCGAATCCCGCTGCTCCCCAAGCAGGCAGGTGGTACTGCTCCGCCTACTGAAGGCTTGGTAGACGGAGTGAAAGGTGGAGACCTCGTTAAACAGCGTGAAGTGGTATTGGGTGTCAAGCCCGATGGGTCTTCTTATACGTACGAGGAGTGGAACGCGGAAAATGGGCATTTCGATGTCAATGAGAAAGGGGAGAAAGAATGGGTAGAGCATTGGCCTCCGAATGATGGTTACGATGGTGAGCCGAAAGTATATTCCTCTGTTGCCGAATATGTGGAGAAATTCGGTAAAGATGTTGACCGTATCGGACATCCTGGAGGAAGTTATTTAGGGGCGATAGAGGATGGGGTTCCGGCTTCTTTTGAAGAGCGATCGCTTCGTCCAACATCTGTCAATGACTACTACTATCAGTACGAGTTTGCTGAGGCTCCTCTGCCGGAGGGTTGGACAATCAGGTCAGGAAAGGCTGCTGCGTGGAACCAGCAGCCAGGTGGGGCGACGCAGCTGCAGGTAATGAAGGACAATGGTGAACCTGCGAGCGTTGAGGAACTTCTTGCAAATGGAATTCTGAAGGGAAAGGATAAGCCTGTTGGACTTCATGGATGAATATGCAACAGTAATGAATCGATATGTGCAGATTGAAGTTCGCAATAGATTCAAGGAGGGGGGTACTGATCTGTCTCTGAACTTTGGATTTGGCGATGGGTGGCTGCTATGGTTGGAGGATGGGCGGTACTGCTTCGATGAGAAAGAGCGGGGGAAAATTAGAAAGGGTGGACTGTTTAATTCGCAGTCAATTGAGTTAACGCAAATTGTTATGCTGAATTGCACAGTGCCTTACTTGCGTCATGCACTGGGTTTTTTAAGCTTGTGTGTTCCCAATACGATTGACGAGCTGCCGGTGGGCTGGTCGGTATGTAAGACTGCATCTGCTTGCTATGAGAGTATGACAGGTCCGACGGGCGAGTTGCTTGATTTTGTGACTTGGAATCCGTCTCATTGTGTCCCGCTCGCTTGGCTCCATGGTGTGTCTCCGTCTGAGCTGCTGGGCGCATACATGCTTCCCGATGGTGGGCCTCTGTTGCGCCGGTGGTTGGGGCGCCCCTACGTGAGGTAGGTGCGCCTATGTCGCCGGGAGAATCGCCCGCGGAGGGAAAAATGATCACATCGGGTGAGGCGGTTTCCTGGGGGCAGCAGCCGGGAGGTGCGACGCAGCTGCAGGTCATCAAGGATAATGGAAAAGCGGCAAGTATTACAGACCTCCTTAAGGAAGGAATTCTTAAAGGAAAGGAGAATCCTGTTGGACTTCATGGATGAGTATGCGGAAGTAATGAATAAGTACACAGAGGTGGAGGTGTATAAAGGTTTTAAGAGGGGGTATACGGGCCTGTCGATTACGTATGGTTTTGCTTTGCGGGATATGTTGTGGTTGGAGGATGGTGTTTATTGTTTTGATGAGGAGGAGCGTGGGAAGGTTCAGAGGGGAGGGGTGTTCAATTCTCCTTCGATTGAGTTGACGCAGAAGGTGATGCTGAACTATACGGTGTCGGTCTTGCGGCACGCTCTTGGGTTTGAGTCGCTGGGGTTGCCGATGGATGCTGAAGAGCTTCCAGGCGGCTGGTCGTTATACAAGGCTGCTGCTGCACGCTATGAACGTTTAGATGGTCCAAATGGCGAACGCTTGGATTTTGAGACTTCTGGTGAGCGTTTCTGCGTCCCGTTAGCCTGGCTTTACGACGTTTCTCCTTCTGAGTTGTTGCATGCGTATATGTTGCCCTATGGCGGGCCCCTGTTGCGTCGGTGGTTGGGGCGCCCCTACGTGAGGTAGGTGCGCCTATGCCGCCGGGAGAATCCCATCCTGGGGACGATCATGGCAGTGACGCAGCCGGGGCCATCACCCCCTACACTAGGAATGTCTCGACAAAGGAAGCATGACATGGACATCAGTCAGATCCCGAACGTACACTCGCCGGACTTCCCCAACACGAGCGTGCTCAAGTGGGCCCCGGACGGTCCGGCCGTCCTCGCCCACATGGACCGGGCCACCGTCACCACCTACACCAGCTACCTGGCCTACACCCACGCCTACGGCACCCACGTCGACCGGCTCGGAGACCCCAACGGCAAGTACTTCTGGCAACTCCCCGACCACGGGCAGCCCTTCCCGTTGGAACAGCGTTCCCTCGACATCTACGCCGTGCATGACCCCTACTATCAGTACCGCATCCTCACGCTGCCGACGGGGTTCTCCATCCGTACCGGCATCAACATCCCCCAGTTCTCGTTCCCCGGGGGAGCCCGACAAGTCCAATTCCTAGCTGGCAAGTATGTCCTCACCGCCAACGAATGCCTGCAGCTGGGAATCCTCGAAGGAAAGGGGCAGGACTGATGTCCGTCACCGCCGACCTCATCGACTTCGCGCGCGACAGCGGCGCCATCTGTTCCGTCTATCGCGGCAACGGGATCGCCCTCACCTGGGACGGCGGGCGCAGCTGGCAACACATCTGGGACACAGAGGGCTCGCGACGCCCTCAAGCGTTCTATGGTGAGAGCGAGTATTTAGAACCGCGTGTCCCGACCATGATTAGCGACTATGGTGAGATCATGTTGAAATGGGCGATCATGCGCATCGGCGAAAAAGCGCGATGGCGCCGCCGGTGGCCGCGCATCGATGTTCCTGTGGGGCTTGAAAGCGTATCGCCCCAGTGGGGCTTCGAACAGCTGACCCCTATCACTGGTCGGCTCACCCTGGACGGAGCATATATCCCGATGGAGATGCGCACAATCTTCCCGGTGCATCCGGAACTCAATCAACTGACCCATGTGATGCAAATCGATTTCGATGAACTCCTCGCTGGATATATGGATCCATCAGGGGGCCCGTTTCTACGTGAGTGGCTTTCCTGACGTCGTCGGTGTCGAGACGGGTCGCAGACGAGAAGATCTGTAGTTTTTACCCCAGAGGAGGAAGACAGTGCTGAATGCATTGGGACAGTTCTTTAAGAGAGGTGCATCCGGGGAAGAGAAAGACCCGATGGCCTTCCTGGACGAGTATGCGGCGGTCATGAACCAGCACACTCGGGTTAAGGTGCGTAACGGTTTTAGATGGGGGCGTGCGGGCCTTTCGATTGACGATGCGTTTAGTGAGAGTGCGGTGTTGTGGTTGGAGGACGGGCAATACTGCTTCGACGAGGAAGAACGCGGGAAGATAAGAAGAGGTGGCTTTTTTAGTTCGCCCTCGGTTGAGTTGACGCAGAAGGTAATGGTCAACTACACGGTGTCGATCTTGCGTCATAGTTTGGGCCTCCCAGTGCTGGGTGTTCCGACCAAAGCTGACGAACTCCCGTCCGGTTGGGTGCTTCAAGAAACTCCCGCGTGGAGTTACGTTGCTCTTGATGGGCCTGATGGTGAGCACTTGGACTTTGAGGCCTCGGGGGCGCGTTACTGCGTGTCCCTTGCCTGGCTCTACGATGTGACTCCCTCCGAGCTGCTCAATGCGTACATGATTCCCGACGGCGGGCCTCTGCTTCGTCAGTGGTTGGGGTATCCCTACCTGAGATGAAGGTGAATGCCCCGGTGCGGTGCCGCTGATAGAGTGCTGAGTCCGGTCGGCGACGTGAGTGCTTCTTAAGTGCCGACTCTGACCCATAATCGCCCGCGCTGCCCCTCGGCGGCGCGGGCAAAGCCTTGTGTGTGGGCCGATCAGGGTAGGTTTGCCGCAGTCACGCAGCGCAGGCTCACCTGCCCGAATTACGCAAAAGAAACGCCGACTATAGTTGCGTAATTTGTGATGAAGCGGGTGCGAAAATAGTCTCCACAAGTCCGACTGAGAGCCTTGAAATTGCAACGAAAAGTCGTGCCGTTTGGAGCGTGTTGCGAAAAGGCGTATCACTGGAGTCAACAGCGCGGCCACCCGGTCGCGACCGACCCAGTGAAAGGCCCCAACGGGGCCACGTTGTAAAGGAAACTCCAATGGCAGACATGCCCCGCATCCTCGATTGCTCCGTCACCTCCTGCTCCTACAACAAGGACAAGAACTGCGGAGCCGCCGCCATCACCGTCGGCTACTCCACCTCCTGCACGACCTTCATCCCCCTGACCGTCAAGGGTGGCCTGGAGCGCGCCAAGCCCTTCGTTGGCGCCTGCCAGAAGGCCGACTGCGTCCACAACTCGGCCCTTGAGTGCACCGCCGCCGCCATCTCGGTCGGTGCGGGCACCGCTGACTGCCTCTCCTTCGAGGCACGCTGAGTTTCACTCACGGGCGAGGCCGTGGCCGGGGAAACCCGCCACGGCCTCGTCGTATGGAAAGAAAGAAAAACTCAGCGTCCCTCGCCCGAGCGCACCCGCAGCGTGGGGTGGGGACGCAGGCCGCGCTGGCCGTTCCAAATGAGGTTGACGACGTGGGCGGCCACCTCGTCCTTCTTCATACGCCGGTCGTCGAGCCACCACTGGCCGACCTGCGCGATAAGCCCGACGAGCATCTGGGCGTACAGGGGAGACCATGTCGCATCGAAGTCCGAGCGCTTGAACTGCTCGGCGATGATGTGCTCGACGCTGACGGCCACGTCACCCATGACGGAGGAGAAAGAACCCGCCGTGCGGTCCGAGGGGGCGTCGCGCACGAGGACGCGGAAGCCGTCCGTGTTGCGCTCGATGTAGTCGAGCAGGCCCAGGGTCGCGTTTTCCAGGATGAGGCGTGGGCGCTGCGAGGACTCCAGGGATGTCTGCAGGGAGGAGATGAGTGCCTGCACCTCGCGGTCGACGATGACCGCGTACAGGCCCTCCTTGCCTCCGAAGTGCTCGTAGACGACGGGCTTGGAGACCTTCGCTCGGGCTGCGATCTCCTCGACGCTGGTCGCGCCGAAGCCCTTTTCGGCAAACAGAGAGCGCCCCACGGCCACCAGCTGCTCGCGGCGTGCGAAGCCGCTCATTCGTGTCCTCTTCTCAGCCATGACCCCAGTATCACACGAGGCCTGGGTTGGGCCACGTGCAGACCACGCCGCGGGCGCGTGGCCGCGTTTGAAAGCGCACGCGGGGTGCAGGTATCATCACAGTGGACGCATTCCGCCTTGGTGTAACGGCAGCACAGAGGTTTTTGGTGCCTTTAGTCTAGGTTCGAATCCTAGGGGCGGAGCGACCGGTCCCGATGGGACCGCAGACCCCGAGGAGGAACATGTCTCGCCCCGCCGCCGTCATCGTCCTGGCCGCAGGTCAGGGAACGCGCATGAAATCCGCTCTCCCCAAGGTCGTTCACCCCCTGTCTGGCCTGTCCATGATCGGACACGCCCTGCGCGCTGCCCATGGCCTCGACCCTCAGTACCTGGTCGCCGTGGTGCGCCACCAGCGCGACGTCGTCGCCGCCGAAATCGAGCGCGTCCTGCCCAGCGCGATCATCGCCGATCAGGACGAAATCCCCGGCACCGGCCGCGCCGTCCAGTGTGGCCTCGAGGCCCTCGATCAGGCCGTCGAGCCCGTCTCCGGCACCATCGTCGTCACCTACGGCGACGTTCCCCTCCTCTCCACGGAGACCCTGGCCGAGCTGGTCGCCACCCACGAGGCCGCTGGCCACGCCGTCACCGTCCTGACCTCGCGCGTCGAGGACCCCACCGGCTACGGCCGCATCATCCGCGATGCCACGGGTACGGTCACCGCGATCGTCGAGCAGCGCGACGCGACGCCCGAGCAGGCCGCGATCAACGAGATCAACGCGGGCATCTACGCTTTCGATGCTGATTTCCTGCGCGCCTCCCTGGCCTCGCTGGGCACCGACAATGATCAGGGCGAGGTCTACCTGACCGACGTCCTCGCGGCAGCTGCCCCCGCCGGACGCACCGCGGGTGCCCTCGAGCTGACCGACCACTGGCAGAGCGCGGGCGCCAATGACCGCGTTCAGCTGGCCGAGCTTGGTGCCGAGATGAACCGTCGCATCTGCGAGGCGCACATGCGCGCCGGCGTGACGATCGTCGACCCGGCCTCTACCTGGATCGACGTCGACGTACGCGTCGGCGCGGACACCACCATCTACCCCGGCACCTGCCTGCGGGGGACAACCGTCGTTGGGGCCGATTGTGAAATCGGTCCTAGCGCCACGCTGATTGATGCGGAAATCGGGGACCGCAGTGTGGTTCCCACCGCGTGGATCGGCCAGGGCTGCGTTGCAGCCGATACGATGGTTGCGCCATATAGCACCATCGGCACATTGATCGCGGCGCCTCGCGCCTGATCCAACACAAGGAGAGACAACCGCATGAGCGGACTGGTGACCACCGGAGAGAAGAACCTCGTCCTCGTTTCTGGACGAGCTCACATGGACCTGGCTCACGCCGTGGGCGAGGAAATCGGATGTGGGGTCTCGCCGGTGACGGCCTACGACTTCGCCTCCGGCGAGATTTACGTGCGCTTCAACGAGTCCGTTCGTGGCGCCGACGTGTTCGTCCTGCAGTCCATCGCGGGCGACATCAACAAGTGGGTGATGGAGCAGCTCATCATGATCGATGCTGCCAAGCGTGCCTCCGCCAAGCGCATCACCGTCGTCGCTCCCTTCTACCCCTACTCGCGTCAGGACAAGAAGCACCAGGGCCGCGAGCCCATCTCTGCTCGCCTCATGGCTGACCTGTACCGCGCTGCCGGCGCCGACCGCATCATGAGCGTCGACCTGCACGCGTCGCAGGAGCAGGGCTTCTTCGACGGCCCGGTCGACCACCTCTTCGCCATGCCGGTCCTCGTGGACTACGTGCGCGGCCGCGTCGACCTGTCCAACACCGCAGTTGTCTCCCCGGACGCGGGCCGCATCCGCGTCGCCGAGAAGTGGTCGAAGAAGCTGGGTGGCACGCCCCTGGCTTTCGTCCACAAGACCCGCGATACCACGCGCCCGAACGTCGCCGTCGCGAACCGCGTCGTTGGTGACGTCGCAGGCAAGGAATGCGTCCTCGTGGACGACATGATCGACACCGCCGGGACGATCACCGAGGCCATCAAGGTCCTCATGGACGCCGGCGCGAAGAAGGTCATCGTCGTGGCCACGCACGGTATCCTCTCTGACCCGGCGGCCCGTCGCCTGTCCGAGTCCGGCGCCTCCGAGGTTGTCGTCACCGACACCCTGCCGATCCCCGCTGAGAAGCGCTTCGATCAGCTCACCGTCCTCTCCATCGCGCCCCTCCTGGCTCGCGCGATCCGTGAGGTCTTCGAAGACGGTTCGGTCACATCGCTCTTTAACTGAGCGGCTCCCGCTTCACATCCGCCCTCGTCGTGAGGTAACCTATTGGGGTTGCTCCGGCGAGGGCGGATCCGTATCCGCCGTTATCGACAGGGCCTGA
>ERZ773006.229-NODE-229-length-29904-cov-6.61915_pt1 | contig 29904 bp, 17 predicted proteins | sample MGYA00580843_ERZ773006 | MGnify/ENA primary metagenome ERZ773006 (study PRJEB29015, sample SAMEA2738011) | human oral metagenome | biome: human oral; feature: human-associated habitat; material: dental | place: China | collected 2052 ...
GATGTTTAATGAGTGTTTCAGACAGACTTTTACTCAGAAAAAGAGCCATTATAGAAACGGTGAATGATGAACTTAAGAACATTGCACAAGTAGAGCACTCCAGACATAGATGCTTTGACAATTTCATCGTCAACTTATTAGGAGTCATTGCCGCCTATTGTCTGTTTCCAAAGAAGCCTTGTATTAATGTACAAAGGACTATGGACACACAGCTTGCATTATTCTGAATTCGTCGAACTCACGTTATTTTAGATTGATAGGGGAACTTCATCTAATCTTAATAATAGTTTGAAACTTATTTATTGGGTGCTTTCAAATTGTCTGTACATATCCAACTTTAATAGTTAAAATCATTTAATTGCTATATTATTAGGGGCGTTTTATTCGATTATCAGTAATAAATTGTTACTTTTGCATGCGCTAAGGTACATTGAGAATAGCCTTAAATGGATTGTCTCATATAGGCTGTAATAGATAAGGAGTTGTGCCTTTAATGTGGAATTGTATAGTATCCTCATTGGTAAGATGGGATGAAGAACAATACAAAAACATTCGTCCAATAATATTGGGAGTGAATTGTTGGGAGACACATGAAACCTAAGAAATCGTAAGAACCTAAAAAATAAAACAAGTTCCTATATATAATAAGGTGTAAAAAGGATGGTTTGCAGTAGCGATAAATCTGTTATTTACTCCTTACGAATCCATTAGAAGTATAAAATCAAATATTCATATAATTAAAAACCTAAACCTGATGAAGAACTTTAAGGAATCTACGCAGAAGCATCTGTACTTCTCAGTTGCTTTTGCCTGCTCGATGGCTTTCATGCCAATGAGTGCTAATGCAGGTACGAGTATCAGCCAAGAAACATCAGTGCAAGCCGTTCAGCAGAGTGGTAATCACAAGGTGACTGGTAAGGTGGTAGACGCTTCGGGCGAGCCATTGATTGGTGCCTCTGTTATGGTCGAAGGTACGACCGAGGGTACAGTTACCGATATTGATGGTAACTTTATGTTGAACACGAAGCCTACAGCAAAGCTCGTCTTCTCTTACGTTGGTTATACTTCTCAGACGATTGCCGTCAACGGGAAGCAAACTTTCAATGTAACTCTGAAAGAAGAGGCAAACGCTATGAACGAGGTAGTTGTAACCGCTCTGGGTATCAAGAGAGCCGAGAAAGCATTGAGCTACAACGTTCAGAAGTTAGCTTCGGAAGAGCTTACTCGAAACAAGGATGCCAATTTCGTCAACTCCTTGAATGGTAAGATTGCGGGTGTAAGTATCTCTAAGAGTGGCAGTGGCGTTGGTGGTGCTACACGTGTCATCATGCGTGGTGCAAAGTCAATTGAGGGCGATAACAATGTGTTATACGTGATTGATGGTATCCCATTGTTCAATTTTAGCGGTGGAACAGATAGTGGTATCATGGGTGAGGGGCGCGTTAGTAGTGAGGGAATAGCCGACCTCAACCCTGAAGATATTGAGAGTATTAACGTCCTCGCAGGTCCTTCTGCTGCCGCACTCTATGGTAGTAACGCTGCTAACGGAGCGATCCTCATTACCACAAAGAAGGGTAAGGAAGGGCGTGTGGAGATAGCCTTCTCTACTTCTGCCGACTTCAGTTCGCCTTTGTTAATGCCTAAGTTTCAAAACAAGTATGGCAATAAACAAGGCTCGTATGAGAGCTGGGGTGAGAAACTGGATAAGCCCAGTTCGTATGATCCAAAGAAAGATTTCTTCCGTACAGGAACGAACTTCATCAATGCTCTGACTATAAATGCAGGTAACGAGATAAACCAAACCTTCGCTTCAGTAGCAGCCACTAACTCACGTGGCATAGTACCGAATAACACTTATGACAGATATAACTTTACGGTGCGAAATACCACTCGCATGTTTAATAAAAAGGTGCAGTTAGACCTCGGTGCATCGTATATTAAACAGAAGGATAATAACATGGTGTCACAGGGCGAGTACTGGAATCCAATCGTCGCAGCCTATCTCTTCCCACGCGGAGAGTCGTTTGAAGCAATCAAGACATTCGAACGTTACAATAATGTACGTAACTTCCCAACACAGTACTGGCCTATCCTTGATAGTCGATTTGCCAATCAGAACCCTTACTGGACAGCCTATCGTAACTTGGCACCAGACGATAAGGATCGCTTCATGTTCAATGCTGGTCTGACCTATAACATCTGTGATTGGCTGAGTGTAGCAGCCCGTGTGCGTTTGGATCAGACCTTTATGACAAGTGAAAGAAAGATTTATGCGTCTTCTTACGATTACTTCGCAAAAGCCAACGGAGCGTATGACTATTACGATTATAAGGATCATCAGACTTACATTGATGCAATAGCTAATATCAACAAGCACTTTGGTGACTTCAGTATAGCAGCCAACGTGGGTTACAGCTATTCGGACTATGGATCGCTAACACGTGGTTATGGAGGTAACTTAGTACTAGTTCCTAACAAATTCTCACTCAATAACATCGACCCATCGGATAGTAAGGTTCGTGAGAAAGGTGGCGAGTCGAACGTTAGAAACGTAGCTGCTTTTGCTAGTGCCGAATTGGGTTGGAAGAGTATGCTCTACCTCACTTTGACAGGTAGAAACGACTGGAATTCACGTCTTGTGAACTCTTCTGAGGAGTCATTCTTCTATCCTTCAGTGGGCTTATCTGGTATTATCTCCGAAATGGTTAAGCTCCCTTCATGTATCTCTTATCTGAAGGTTCGAGGCTCATATACCGAAGTCGGATCCCCTGTATCACGCTCTGGTATGACCCCGGGAACCATCACCACGCCTCTTGTTGGTGGAAGTCTTAAATCCACAGACATCTATCCCTTCACCGATTACAAGGCTGAGCGTACGAAGTCATACGAGCTTGGTTTGACTGCACGTTTCTGGCAGAAACTATCGTTCGACTTCACTTGGTACAAGTCAAACACATATAACCAAACATTCATCGGAGAGCTCCCAGAGAGTTCTGGATATAAAGCAGTTTACTTGCAAGCGGGCAATGTTGAGAACCGAGGAATTGAAATGTCTCTGGGATACACAGATAACTTCGGAGGTCTTCAATGGAACTCTTCTCTTGTTTACTCAAAGAACGTTAATGAGATAAAAGAGATGGTTAAGAACTATCATCATCCGTTAAGTCCGAAGCCAATCAATATCCCCGAGGTATCGAAGGATAAGGGTCGTGTATTACTAAAGGTGGGTGGCTCCATCAATGACATCTATGCCCGTAAGGTGTTAGCAAAGGACAATCAGGGCTTTGTTAACGTAAGTCCGTCAGGCGGAATCAACCTCGAAACAGTCGACCCAATATACCTTGGCAAGACAACTCCAGACTTCACGATGGGCTGGAACAACACTTTCACGTACAAGAACTTCGGTCTTTCTTTCCTTATCAATGCTCGTTTCGGTGGCGTAGTGACCTCTTCAACACAGGCATTGTTAGATCGTTTCGGTGTGTCGAAGGCTTCAGCTGATGCCCGAGATGCTGGTGGTGTAATGCTACCTAACCAAGGTCTCTATGATGCAAAGAAGTATTATACGCTTGTTGCAACCGGTGAGACAGACCTTGCGGGATACTACTGCTATAGTGCTACTAACGTCCGATTGCAGGAGTTGACATTGAGTTATAAGTTCAATCCACGCTGGTTTAACAATGTTGTTAGAGACCTTACACTATCGTTCGTAGCTACCAATCCTTGGATGATCTACTGCAAAGCCCCATTTGATCCTGAGCTTACTTCCTCAACAGGAACGTATGGTCAAGGTAATGACTACTTCATGCAACCAAGTTTGAAGAGCTATGGGTTCAGCCTAAAATTTAAGTTCTAAGCGTGTTGATAGGCATGTTTAATTCTAATTCTAACATAGTATGAAAGCAAAAGTATATAAATATATAGCAGGTGTATTGGTGCTTTCTTTGTTCGCATCATGCGACTTTGAGAAGATCAATACCAATCAGTTTGAACTGCTCCCAGAGGAGGGACTGATGGACGGAATAGTAATTGGTGGTCCTATAACAGCCATGGAGAAGTGTGTTGTCCCAGTAGGAACTCAAGCCGACGGAACCGATGTCGTCAATCGTTATCAGACGGCATACAACCTCGCAGCAGACTGCTGGAGCGGTTACTTCGGACAGAACAATAACTGGGGAGGACCTAATAACCTCAATTACTTCCTACGTGATGGTTGGGTTGCATCATCCTATACAGAGGCTTACTCAACAGTAGTTCCTCTATGGCAGGATCTCAAGGGGAAGACCGAGACGAAGTTCCCTGAAGCATTCGCATTAGCGCAGATCTTGAAGATATCTGCATGGCATAAAGCAACGGACATGTTCGGTCCCATCCCTTACAAAGAGGCTGGGAAAGGACTCATCACTGTGCCTTACGATAGTCAAGAGGATGTTTATAAAGCTATGTTCGAAGAGCTGACAGCGGCAATAGATGTGCTCACGCGATACGCTGATAATGGTACAACTCTCTTGTTACCAAAGGCTGATGCTGTTTATGGAGGTGATGTCCATAAGTGGGTCGTATATGCTAATTCATTGATGTTGCGCCTTGCTATGCGTGTTTACTACGCCGACCAAGACCTCTCTAAGAAGTATGCTATGCAAGCTATCAACCATCCTTATGGCGTGATGAGGGCTAAGGCTGACGAGGCAAAGATGGACAGAGGAGCCGGATTAGTGTTCCAGAATAACCTCGATGTATTGATCAATCAGTATAATGAATGTCGAATGGGTTCATCCATGTTAGCCTACTTGGGAGGTTACCAAGACCCACGTTTGGAGAAGTACTTCACGACAAGCACCCTCCCTCAGGCAGTCTCTGTTGACGCTATGGGAAACTATCTTGCGGTGCCGACAGGTCACGATGTGAGTTCAAACAACACCTTCAAAGGTGCCTCCCGACCAGCTATCACGACAGCAACTCCTACGTATTGGATGCGTGCATCAGAGGTTTACTTCCTCTTAGCAGAGGCTGCCCTGCACGGCTTCCCAGTAGGTCAAACGGCTGAAGACCTATATAAGAAAGGTATAGAAACATCTTTCGAAGAGAACGGCATACCATCTTCTGAGGTTGACACCTATATCAGTTCTGGACTCACCCCACTAACTTATTCATTGCACATGAGCAATCCTAACGTGAATGTTGATGCACCAGCTGTTACGAATGCAACGACAGAGTGGACTGGAACAGACGAGGAGAAGCTCGAGAAGATTATGATTCAAAAGTGGATCGCACTCTATCCTAATGGTCAAGAAGCATGGTCAGAGTATCGCAGAACGGGCTATCCTAAACTCCACACAGCCATCTCTAACCACAGTAATGGTGAGGTTGACACACAGACGGGCATACGCCGTATGCGTTTCCCAACTAATAAGGCAACCTCAAAAGAGGACATTGAAAATCTGGAGAAAGCACGCCAGATGCTTCGTGGTGGGCAAGATAAAGCCGGCACAAGACTATGGTGGGACAACAAGAATCATTAATAATAAAGCGAAAGATAATGAAGAACTTAAGATATGCAAGTCTATTACTAACCCTTTGCGCAGGCTTTATCTTCTGTGCTTGCAGTAATATGACTGATGTTGAAAATGAGCCGTTTGACCACATTGGTGGTTATAACACAATGAACAACAAGCAGAGTGAGAAGTATTATGCCGACCTACGTGCTTACAAGCAGCAAGCGGTTAATTATGGTCGACCAGTAGCTTTTGGCTGGTATTCCAACTGGTCTCCTGCAGGTACTTATCGCCGTGGCTACCTCACCTCAATGCCTGACAGTATGGACATCGTGTCCATGTGGAGCGGTGCTCCTAACCGCTTCAAGATTACCCCAGAACAAAAGGCTGACAAGGAGTTTGTGCAGAAGGTTAAGGGCACAAAGCTGCTGGAAGTAACCCTATTATCCTACATTGGCAAGGGACGTACCCCTGATGCTGTCTATACGGCAGTAGAGAAACAAGCCGAGAAAGAGGGTTGGGCGAATGACGCCAATCGTTTGAACGAAGCCAAGAAACAGGCTCGTTGGAAGTTCTGGGGTTTTGATGGTAATGTTGACAGCGATAGTCATAAGCAGGCACTGAGCCGTTTTGCAAAGGCATTGTGCGACTCCTTAGTTGCAAACGACTGGGACGGATATGACATCGATTGGGAGATTGGCAGTGGAGTGTTCGATATGGACGGTACACTAAGCCGTAACGAGGACCTCATCTACTTGGTTAAGGAGATGAATAAATACATCGGTCCGAAGAGTGATCCAGACCATAAAGGGCACCGACTCATCTGTATCGATGGGCATATTTGGAGCTTAACTCAAGCCTTGGAAGGCTATGTTGACTATTGGATCGATCAGGCTTATGGACGTTCAACCTACTATGATCAATATGGTATCGATCCGAAGTCTATCATCACAACTGACAACTTTGAGTCATCCTTCAAGACGGGTGGTGTACTCTTGAGACAAGCTGCCAGTATGCCAACTAAGGGTTACAAGGGTGGCTTCGGAGCCTATCGCTTCGATAATGACTACGATAACACGCCTAATTACAAATGGATGCGTCAAGCGATACAGATCAATCAGAAGGTCTTTGAAGACTGGAAGAAGAATGGCACTCCGTACAAGTCTGGCAACTAAAAGAGGCTATCATCGCATACTATTAAATTTCAAATAACACAGAGAATATGAAGTTTTCAATTATAAAATATCTATCCTTAAGCCTTGTAGCATTGTCTATTGCCGCTTGTCAAGATAGTGAGAGCGACCTCTTGAAAGCGAAGGTTTACTTTGAAAATAACGTGCAACACGTGTCCATGCCGGATTCTGGTACGAGTCTGGATGTTGACATCACGGCACGAATTTCCAATAAGCAATCATCCTCAACGGCTGTTTCTTACTCATTGGCAGACCCTTCACTCGTCACTACTTACAATCACAAGTATGGCACTGATTATATTGCTTACAAGGCAGAAAACGCCACATTAAGCAAGACATCATCGACCATTGAGGCAGGACAAATCTATGCCGATAAGGTGGTGTTGAGCCTTAATAACCTTGATCAACTCGAAGAGGGCAAGAACTATATGCTCCCTGTTAAGGTTCATTCAAGCTCTACTTCCATCATAGAAGGCGAAGACATTGAGTACATCTTATTAGCTAAACCAATCAGAATTAGTAAGGTTGCTCTATTCTACGATAGCTTTATCTCGGTTAAATTCCCTACTGGAACGTACTTCAAGTCATTTACCTACGAGGCCTTAATTAACCCTTATTACTTTGGTAATAACAATACAATCATGGGTACTGAAGGTATAATGATTCTACGCATTGGAGATGTTGGCGGTGGTATTGCAAAGGATATTTTGCAGATTGCAGGACAGCAGCATTACGAAGCTCCAGAGGCTTTGCAGACCAATAAGTGGTATCACATCGCCTTGACTTACGACCAAGCTACGGGCAAGACCGTCATGTATCTCAATGGCACGAAGTGGGCAGAATCAGCTTGGAGCATACCCGGCTTCAGTCCAAACAGCGATGTTGGCTTTAACATTGGTAAGATTCCTAACTTCCCATGGGGTACTCGCCCGTTCTATGGATACATGAGTGAGGTGCGCGTATGGAGTGTTGCTCGAACAGAGAATCAGATTAAGCAGAACATGCTAAGCGTCGATCCAAAGTCGGAAGGATTGGAGCTTTACTTCAAGATGAATGGTTCGGAGAAATCAACGAGTTCGAAGATTACCGATGCTGCTAAGGGCATTGAATGTTCTACGAACAATGTGACTATTGAGAATCTTGACCATCCAATTATGCTGAAAGACTTGCAATAAGAGGAAAAAAGGAGCCTCACCCCCAACCCCTCTCCGAATGGAGAGGGGAGTAAATACTACTATTAGCAAACAAAGAGGGCGTTTCTTCGATGTGAAGAGACGCCCTTTTCATTGCAAGGAAACGCCCTCTTCAATGCGAAGAGGGCGTTTCTTTGTTTTGAAAGGGGCGTTCCTTTAATTAAAGATAATGCCACACTGTAGGGACAGACGCCCTCGTCTGTCCGCATAAGGGAGGCTGCTTATAATGTAAGGTGGAATGTTGGGGCGGACTGACGAGGGCGTCTGTCCCTACTGTGAAGCCTCTCCCCCGCCCCTCTCCTAATGGAGAGGAGGGAGCAGATAGTGCCATTTCGCACAGAACTAACAACTCGTTTACTTGTTAACCAGTCTACTCGTCAACTCTACCTAATCATAATTTTGAATTGTGAATTATGAATTTTGAATTACACGTAGGCGTGAGCTTCTGTGGAATCTCGTGTTCCGTAAGGAACTCTGTGTCGCCTTTAGGCTTTGTGTCATCCATGTATTCCGTGTTAAGAAAAGCCTCTCCCCCGCCCCCTCTCCGAATGGAGAGGGGAGTAAATAGTATTGTTTTCCACAGAACAAGCAACTCGTCAACTTGTTAACCAGTCCACTCGTTCACTCTACCTAACCATAATTTTGAATTGTGAACTTTGAATTTTGAATTAAAGAGGAGCCTCCCCCGTATAGAACTTAATCAATCGGGTGATGGCTTGGGTGCATGCCGGACAGAACTCGGGATGGGCATTTGTGCGCATACGACAGTCTGGGTAAGCACGGTAAACACCGTGTTGAGCATAGCCAGCAGGCTCGTATGCACCCACTTTCCACTTATCTCTACGTACGTTCGGCTTATCTAAGTCGGTTGGTTCGGGCGTTGGTAATGGAGTCTTCTTATCGATCATTCCTTCCCACTTGTTGTGGAAGTCGACCAGAGTTGTTAGGTTCGGTTCCCACGGTTCGACGTCTTTTGGATACATGTTAATCTCCTCTTTGGCATAAGCATACTCATCGCCGAGACCCGCAAAAGAGTGTCCAAACTCGTGAACGACCACTGGTTTGAAGTAAGCGTGATGTGCCATTGATAGGTTGTAAGAGTTCAGAATACCGCCACCACCGTACTTCTCCGTGTTTACCAATACGATGATGTGCTCGTAAGGTGTACCCGCCAGCCAGTTGTGGAGGTCTTTGAGGTGGAGAGTCGTGAGGTATCTGTCACTATAGAAAGTGTCGAAATGTGAGTGGAGAGCCGTGTTCTTCCATATACCCTTTGATGGTTCGGACGTCCCGCTATCAACGGATGGAGCCTTGACAGCCACGATATTGAATCGAGAACGCAGCGATTTGAAAGGCTCGTGAGCGAAGAGGGCTTCCATTGCAATGCGACAATCCTTTATAAAGGTGGGCATCTCGGTCTCGGTGTAACCCTCCGCAATGTACGCAATATGTATGCAGTGCGAAGGATCGGCAGCCTGTTGCAAGGTTTCATAAGGTGTGACATTACGCTCACCGATGTGCCGGATGAGTATATCCCGTGGTGCAACGGTGTGCGTCATGCGGTTAGTAACCTCGCGCCGGTTGTTCCTTAGTTCGATAGTTACATCTGCCGTGTCCTTTGGATAAGGTACGAGAAAGACATTCTCAAACGATTTCTTGCTATCACCCTGCGCCTCGTCGTAGGTGAGCCACTCCTGAAATAAGGTGGAGAAAGAGTTTCGATAGATCACTTTCTGCGTGCGGTGATCACGCACAATGACCTGTCCATTGCCCTCAACAGGCACTTCGGCGAGTCGTTCGTGCTTGCCATACCAATGTGGGATACGTGATAGTTCGTCCACAGCGATGGTCTGCTCTTTCGCATTCCCAGCGAAGATGTAATCCAAACGCAGCGTTGCATCCTCGAAGTAATGGTTGAAATCCTGCGCAACAGCACTCATTGAGAGTGCGAGGAGTAAGGTAGTAATGACTTTTCTCATAGGTCTTGAAAATTGGTTAGAGTTGTTTTTTATCTTTCTCCAGATAGTTATCATCTGTTCAACATTATATATCTATCATTTGCAAAGTTATAAATAATTAATGATAATAACCATCAAGAAGGAGATTATTAATTTATCATTCATCATTCAAAGTCCATAGCTATGATTATTATTGAGAGTTGTGAGCTGTGCTGTTATCGGTTTATTTTGATACTAAAGAGAACTTTAAAAAGGTAGAATAGAGGTTTCTCACATAGTTCTTTCCTGTTATTTTAGATTCTGGAAGATAGTGGGGAGAGTGTTAAGATGAAATAGTCTCAGGATGAGAAAGTGTTTACGGAATAGAGAGGAGTTTTATTTTTGCTGTCACTACTGTCATTGTGCTTCTGTGTATAAACCATTGATAATGAATGAAATAACGTAAATGTTAAAACTGACAGCAAACTGAATTAAAAATAAATAGGGGTTTTTTGAAATCCTTTCTATAAAGTATATATATAAAAGATATATGCAATTAGTAATAAAAATACGGTTTTATCAAAAAAAAATTACCGTTCACTTCCTATTTAACAAATATTATGCCTATATTTGCAAACATGTTTAACCTGTGGTAATGAACCTCCATAGGAAAACTAAGAACCATCCAATATCACAAAAAAAGCAAGCTTTAAGCTCGTTCTAATAGCCAAACCAAGTCGTATCAAAGATAATAATCAACCTGAATAATTACATTTATGAAACTAAGAACGTGGATGTTTATCCTATTTCTGTTCACTGGATTAAGCTCTGCCTTAGCCCAGTCTATAACAGTAAAGGGTAACATTGTAGATGAGAATGGGGAAGCCTTACCGGGCGTAAGTATTATCCCTAAGTCAGCACCTAAGTCGGGTATTGTGTCGGACATAGACGGTTCGTTTACCCTAAACGTGCGTAGTGGTGAGAAATTAACATTCAGTTTTGTGGGCTACAACAGCGTTGAACGCACCGCAGCTCCACAAATGAATATCAAGATGGAACCCACTGAGCAAATGATGAATGACGTTGTTGTCGTTGGTTACATGGAACGAAAAGTTGCCAACACATCGGCATCTGTAATCAAAGTTGGTGCTAAAGACCTTGAGATGAAACCTGTTGCTAACCCCTTGGATGCCGTGCAGGGTAAGGTGAGCGGACTACAAGTCTTCTCCTCTTCTGGTGAGCCTTCTGCACGCTTATCTATGGCACTTCACGGGCAAGGGTCGCTTGGTGCGGGTACTGGTCTATTGGTTATCATGGATGGAATGCAGGTCAGTATGGCTGTGTTGCAAGCAATGAATCCTAATGATATTGAGAGCGTGCAGTTCCTCAAAGATGCTGCTGCAACCTCTATCTATGGTGCTCGTGCAGCCAATGGTGTTATGTATGTAACTACGAAAAGAGGGCGCACCGAGACTCGTCCCAGTATAAATGTTCGTGCCCAATATGCGGTCTCTTCACTTGCAAATACCGATTACTTCGATCAGTTGATGTCGGGTCCTGAACTACTAAGATACTATGAGGAAACAGGTATATATACGCCTCAAGAGGTTGCAACCTTTAAAGAGAAATACTTCAAAGAAACCGACTTTCAATGGTATAAATACGTTTATCAATCAGCTCCAATGTACACAGCTGATGTCTCCGTATCTGGTGGAAACACGGGCGTAAGATACTATCTTTCAGGTGGAGCACTCAGTCAGGATGGTTTGAGAATGGGCTCCAGTTATAAAAAGGTGTTCGGTCGTATCAACCTTGATGCGAAGTTGAATGATTGGGTAAGAGCCAATATTAACACCCAAGTATCATACGATGCTACACGCGTATCTCCCTTTGGTAACAACAATGCAGTTGGTGGTGGACTGGCAGCAATGAATGCTCCTTTTGCCTCACCTTACGATCCTAATACAGGCAAAGAACTGGTGCGTGTTCCTTTATTAGACATCGCCACACCTTCACATGTTATCTCTACGAACCCTGCGAAGACCAATAATTTCATCCTGTCTACCAATGGTAATCTTACTATTACACCTATTAAGAACCTCACCTTACGCTCTTTAATAGGATTGGAACTCGATTATGGTAATAGTCGTTCACGTACCCTTCCAAGCTATTATCGTGCTTACGGTAATGGAAGTTCCGAACGTTCGTTCTCAATGGCATCGAATATTACCATCACCAATACGGCTTCGTATAATATGACCTTTGGTGATCATCACCTGACAACACTGCTCGGACATGAATACACCAACTATAAGGATGATGGCTTCTCGGCTGCTGGTTCAGGCATACTGGACGATCGTCTCTACTTGCTTAACAATGCAACTAAGAATAAGAACATAGGTGAGGACACGAATGGATACGCTTTCTTGTCATTCTTCACACAGTTATCTTACGATTTCTCCGAGCGTTACTTCGTTGATCTTGTCCTACGTAACGATGCCTCTTCACGCTTCGGCAAAAACAAGCGAAACGGTCTTTTCTGGTCATTGGGATTGTTATGGAAAGCAAAGAAAGAGAAGTTCTTGCAAGATGTGGCATGGTTGAATGACTTAGACATAAAGGCGAGCTACGGTACTCAAGGTAACTCTTCTATTCCGCCATATAGCACTTCAGCTTATGCAGGAAAGGTCGGTCAGAAGAAGGGAGACATGAGTCTTGGCTTCATAAGTCTGGGTAATCCCGACCTTGGATGGGAGCATCAAAGCAAGTTCACAGTGGGTGTGAAGACTCGTATTCTCAATCGTTTGGACTTGAATGTGGAGTATTATAATCGTGTAACAAGCGATATGCTCTTTGAAGTTCCTCTACCTTATACATCTGGTTTAACAGTTGGTAGTGCTGGTTATCCTACTCGTTACGAGAATGCAGGACGCTATCTGAACCAAGGTATCGACCTCCAGTTGAATGTAGACATCCTACGTGGACGCGACTGGGGAGTATCAGCTAATGCGAACCTCAACTATAATAAGGATAAAGTTCTCGAACTCTTCGAGGGTAGGCAATCATGGCAAGAACCAGGCGGACAGCTCTCTTACGTTGTTGGAAAGCCTGTTCAATTCGTCTTACCATTATATAAAGGTGTGAATCCTGATACGGGTGTGCCTGAATGGTATCGCCCAGGAGCAGACAAAAACAAGCCTCATCGTGATGATAAGGACGTGGTTAACGAGTGGTCAAGTTCGCTGAATCAGAACACAGGAGTTGATGCTTACACTCCATTCACTGGTGGTTGGGGCATCTCCGCATACTGGAAAGGCTTTTATCTGAACGCCGACTTCTTCTTTGCATTAGGTAAACACATGATCTCAATGGATAAGCAGTTCTATGAGAATGACTACTTTGTTCGTGACAAGAAAGATAACTTCAATGGTTCAAGAAGGCTCTTCGACTATTGGAAACAACCAGGAGATAAGACGGAATTCCCATCTCTTGCATGGGTTCGTGACCCTTCTCACCAGAGTACATACTTAGACTCGAAGATGCTGGAAAACGCTTCTTTCATGCGCTTAAAGAACTTCACTCTGGGCTATGAGTTACCTCGCAGAATGCTTGGACAGCAAAAGGTTATACGTTCAGCAAAGGTATTCTTCACAGGTCGTAACCTATTAACATTTACGAAGTTCCGTGGTATTGACCCTGAAGTAAACCGCAACGTTTCTTATGGAGTGAACCCTAATACAAAACAGATGAGCGTTGGAGTGGAACTTGGTCTCTAACAATAACATAAAAAATGAGTATCTATATGAAAAGAACAAAGATATTATTTTGGGCATTCGCACTCTTGTTTACGTTGCAAGCATGCGACTTGGATCGTGATCCTGCTAACTACATAGACTATGGAAAGTCGTATCGCAACATGCAGGATGCCAAGAAGTGGGATAATGGAATATACTCAACTCTACGTGGAAAGTTCGGTGGTGGATATGTTATTCCACAAGAGGCTCAAGCAGACATGCTTAATGCGCACGCCGCTTTCGGCAACCTTTATGGTGAGTTCCATGGCTGGACTATCAAGCCAGAGAGTGCTGTTTTGCAGGAGTTATACCACTCTTATTATGCAGCACTCATCGATGCAAACGTTGTCTTGAAGCTGTTACCAAAGATGGAGGTGAGCGGTGATGAACAGATACAAAAGAATCATTTTCTTGGTGATGCCTACTTTGCTCGTGCCTTTTATCACTTCAATTTAGCCTTACGCTGGGGTATGATTTACGATAAAAATACGGCTGATAAGGATCTTGGAGTGGTATTGGAGACAGAGCCTGGATCGATTGATAAACCGAAAAGAGCAACCAATGCAGATACCTATAAGCTCATCCTTGCAGACCTGCATAAGGCTGATTCTCTTCTAAATGACGTTGCCGTCGTACAAGGAAATACGGAGATTAGCGCTGATGCAGTTAAAGCTTTGCGTGCAAGAGTGTACCTTTATATGGGAGACATGACAAATGCTTATACCGAGGCTAAGCAACTAATCGACCGCGGAACATACCCTCTCATTACTCCTTATTATGGTCAATTGGATGCCAACAATAAGGTGGATCCACGCAAAGATGCCTTTGCGCAGATGTGGTTCTACGATAATGGTATGGAACAAATATGGCAACCTTTCGTGGACAAAGAGAATGAGATTGCCACAACAACAGGTTTCTACGGGGCCGACTTGTCTACTGCCACATATTGGGATAATCAACATGATGCAAGTAAGATAGGCGATTACAACAAGCCTGCCTATGTACCAACTCGGGAGGTTATCAACGATCTCTTTACTGGCGAGAACGACCACCGTGCACAGGTTCTATTCGAGTTCGTCCATACGACAGTCAATGATATGAATGCCTCGACTCAGCTCTATGTCATATCGAAGTTCAAAGGTAATCCTAACTACGCAACACTCAATAGCACGCATTGGGGTGGTTATGTGCCTAACGGGAATCAAGCTCCAAAGCCATTCCGAATTGCTGAACAATATCTCATTGTAGCTGAGGCTGCATACGACTTAGGCAATATCAGTGATGCACAAAACTATCTTAATCAATTGCGCAGATCACGTGGTTTAGATCCAACAACCCTCACGGGCGATGCTCTATATAAAGAGATAAAGAATGAGCGAGCACGTGAGTTGGCTTATGAAGGCTTCCGCCTCTGGGACTTGAGACGCTGGAAACAAGGCGTAAAGAAGCGTACTTTCCAAGGAAGAGAGAATTATTACAAGGTACCAGCAGCATTCTATGCAGGCGGATATAAGGTCGACATACAACCAGACAACTATATGTTTGTATGGCCATTACCTAAGAATGAGACCTTAATAAATACCAACCTCTTACCTAACCCAGGATGGGGAGATAAATAGATAACGCATAATTAAAAAAGAAACACTATGTATAAGAAAATAAAAATATGGGCATTCTTAGCAATAGCAGTTCTATTCGTCGCATGCCAAAAGGATCTTGTCTTAGGAGGGACTGAGCGTATTGTCTTAGGTGAATCAACCGCAATAACACTTGTACAAGAGGGTGAGACGAAACTTGTTGATGTCTCTTCTTTAGGCGATGATTGGCAGATTGAGAATGAGGCACACAATGCCTGGCTCACAGCAAATCGAAGAGGAACAACCTTAGAGTTAACTGCTACAGCCAATAATGATGCTGACGAACGTCGCACAGAGGTTACTATTGCGACTCCAACAAGCAAACGGACGATTACTGTGACACAATTCGGAACAGACCCAACGATTGCTGTTGAGGGCGGTAATGGTACGCTAATCCTCAATCATGAGGCACATACAGGAGTGGAGGTAAAGGTTATCTCCAATTCAGATAATTGGACAGTTGAACAGTTAGACAAGGCTACCAACAACTGGCTTAGCTATGACGTTGACCTCAAACAACGCAAGTTAACACTCAACCTCACCGCTATTGAGCGTAACAGCCAATGGGCACAGACCAGCCGAAGTGAGAAGCTATTCCTATCCAATGGCAATAAGCATTACGAGTTAACTGTTATGCAGAATGGGTACGTTCAGTTCCAGTTACCAGTGTGGGATTTCGATAACTTCGATATCAATAAGGTAATAGCAATGGAGGCAGAAAGGCATAATCTCCGTGATAAAGCATTTGAGATTGACTCGCTCTTACCCTATCATCAGGATCAAAAGAAGGTGTTTACGGTATTCCATTCACCAGGTGAACAGGCTCCACACATCCTCTATCAGCAGAAGAACAGTGGTACGGATATGTATTGCGCATGGCTTAAAGCACCCAAAGGTAAGCTATTCCAACAAGACTCATACGAGCCTTGGTTAAAGCAAAATAACTTCAAATTAGGTAACAAGCAACGCCTTGATACAGAGTCACAGTATTTTAATGAAGAGATAGATAAGACCCGTCTCATTACGATTTATAACTCTGTTGACAACTTCAAGATGGCTGGTGGTATCTTTAGAAGTGCCTGCATGAAGTATCTCGAAACGCCTAATAGCTTGAAACTCAATAGTAATGGTAAGGCGGAAACATTCCCTGTCTTCCCTTCTGATTACCTACATAATAAGGCGTTCAAACTCGATCAGGTGGTTGCGTTCGAGCGTCAACGTGGTATGAAACCAGACTATAACAACCAGTTTAATTCAGAGAACGTAACAGCCACAACAGAGGATCCGCTCTGTCGTTACTCACGCTTAATATTTGTACCAGAGAACGAGAGTTACGAGCCCGGAACATTAGCTTATGTTATCTACTTCTTTAATTGGCAAGGTATCACGGAAGAAGATATTGATGCTGGATTAGTCAAAGATAAAGACCTTAGTGGTACTGTTGGTTCATGTCAAGTGTTCTATCAGGGAGGTGATGTCTTCTACAATCGTGAGGAGCAAGGAACGCCTGGTGTATATACTTGGTATGAATATTCTATACCGTTCAGCACACGCCGTGCGGTTGAAGACAAGGGTTACAGCCTATTCAGAGAGGCAAGTGGTGGATTCGCAACCTTCTATCGCGGCAGTGAGAATCTGATAGACCTTCGCCCGCAAGAGAGCCGTACTGTCATCACTTACTACAAGAGTAAGCACTATGTTGACTTAATTAAGAAGAACCTTAACTATTAGACTTTACGCACAATGAAAAAGTTTAGAAATATATATCTAACGGTTATTAGCATGGCTCTCATCGCTGGACTCTGTACGTCCTGTCACGATGATATGCTTGAGTCAAGCAATCAACAGACAACTACAAAGCCCTCCGATGACAGCTTCCCATGGGAACCCGGCATGGCTTATATCAAGTTAAAAGCAAGCGTATCACCCACTACACGCACAGCAACTCAGAGTGTTACACGTGCCGCCATACTTGATGATGCAACCGTGAAAGTCGAACAGGTGTTTGACATGACGAATGAGTATGCAAACCTCAAGAGGGCTCGTGGCTTGGATAGATGGTTCGTTGTCAAGTTCGACAAAGATAAAGATGTAGCCGAAGTGATTAATGAACTCAAGCGCGACCCAGCAATTGAAAAGGTACACGGAAGCATTCCTATTGTCCCTTCAGAAGTGACTTACACTCCTGCTACACGCTCTCCTATCAATCCAAGAAGACTTCGTGATGCCAATGACGGACAAGGTCCTCTCTCTTTCAGTGACCCTTACTTGAAATATCAATGGCATTACAGCACGACCATAGAACAATATCAAATGTTCCAACCTGGGGCTGATATAGACCTTTTCCCTGCTTGGCAGAAAGAAACGGGAGACCCACATGTAGTCGTAGCTGTGATGGATTCGGGTATAGACTTCACACATGAAGACCTTGAAGGAGCAGCTTGGCAAGGTAAAGACCCTAAAACGGGAGAGACCATCCATGGGCGTAACTTCTGGGCAGAAGAGACCGGTCAAGACAATCCGAATCATATCATTGCAGGTGCTCATGGTACCCACGTAGCTGGTACCATCGCTGCTCGTAACAACAACGGAATCGGAGTTTGCGGTATTGCCGGTGGTAATGGTGATGCCAACTCAGGCGTCCGCTTGATGAGTTGTGAGATCTATGGGCATGACGGAACAACGGAGACTGCAACGACAAAGTACATTGTTAAGGCGTTTGAATTTGCTGCCGAGAATGGTGCATCAGTAATGAACTGTTCTTGGGGATACGCTTTCGACCGTAAGAAATACCTTAATAATGAGAACTTCCAAACCATCTTCAAGAATCAATTCGACCTACTGAAAGATGGCATCAATTACTTTACTGACGTTGCTGGATGCGATAAAGACGGAAAGAAGAAACCTGATGCTTATATGAAAGGTGGTCTCATCTTCTTTGCTTCGGGTAATGACTCTCAATATGACATTGATATGATTCCGGCCTCTTATAATCGTGTAGTAGCGGTTGGAGCAATCAATAGTCTCGGTGTGCCAACAGCCTATATGAACAAGGGACCATGGGTCGATGTACTTGCTCCCGGTGGTACAACTGATGCTGGATCAGTCAATCAGGGCGTATTGAGCACGGTGCCTATTGACTATGAATCAGGCATGACCGGTCCCTATCCCAATACTGACTTTACGCTGCCCTATGACCATAAGTATGCCTTTGCGCAAGGTACTTCTATGGCGACACCACACGTTACGGGCATTGCAGCTCTTGTAGTATCTAAGTTCGGAAAGACGAATCCTAACTTCACAAATGAGGATCTTCGGCGTCGCATCTTAGGTGCTCTTAAAGCCAAGAGTCCCTATGAGGTAAAGACGGATGCGAACTTAGCTGGAAAGATGGGGCTCGGTTACATCGATGCGCTCTATGCGCTTTCTGACCCAGAGACAGAGGCTCCTGAAGCTCCATCTATCACTATCACCGACTACTCTTCACATGCTACAAAAGGTTATTACGATGCTAACATCGCATGGAATGTGACGGCTGATAATGATGCTCTAAACGATGAGCACACAGCCTTTGCATACGATATTCAACTCTTCAAGAAGTCAGACTTGAGCACTCCTGTTCAGTCTTTTACACGCTTCTCTTATAACATGTCTGTCGGAACAGAGATGCAGCAAGAGTTTACAGGACTGGAGACTGACATGGATTATGTCGTTAAGATGATTGCTCGCGACCGCTTCAACAATCGTTCGGCAGAGGTATCAACGAGCTTTAAAACACGTCTGAACCATGCTCCAATATTCACAGATATGATTGAAAAGAACCTTCGCTTACTTGACACACAGGCTTTCTATCATAAGATGTTACCCGTGAAAGATGAGGATGGGCACACTTGGACGTACACAACAACAGCACTTCCTCAAGGCGTAGAGCTAAAGCGTATCGGTGATACTTTCGACTTGCTCATTAAGGTGGGAGCACAGGGTAAATATCAGTTTGATATCACGCTCACTGATCAACTGGGTGGTAAAACAACGCAAACTATCGCTTATGAGATCGTTGCTCACACTGCCCCCGAACTTACAAGACCTATCGGTGACATCTCGTTGTTTGCGAATGGCGAAGCACTCAACCTTGATCTTGCTCACGTATTCACTGCTTCAAGCGGACAAGCAATGCACTTCACCGTTACTTCCGACAATGAACAAGTGGCAAAGGTGGCTGTTAATGGAACCAAGTTAACCGTCACCCCGGGACAGAAAGGACTTGCGAAACTCACCATCACAGCCATTGATGGCGGTAGACGAATAACCACTTCGGCTCTCGTGAGAGTAACTGATAAGAACGCACCGGACGTTCACGTCATCTATCCGAACCCTGCACACAGTTACATCAAAGCCCTTATGCGCAGTAATGTAACTAAGGTTAAAGCCATCGTAACATCGCTTCATGGGCAGAAACTCATCGATCAGACGATGACGCCGGATAGCCGAACTCATGAAATAACGATTGGTATCGACCGCCTCGCACCGGGTACTTATTACCTCTTGCTAACGACGGATCGCCTAACAAGTAAGCACGTTTTTATAAAGAAATAATCGGTAACTTATGAAGAAGATAACAATAGTTCTTTTCGTCTTGAGTATGGGTATGACGATGAAGACAGCCGCACAGAGTAGGATTATACCTGTACTCGAATCCAACCCAGACGCTCGCACGGAGGCGATGGGTGGTGCATTGCTTGGCAACACGAGCCAGATGCACATTTATACCAACCCTGCTGCCTTCACTTATGGTGATAAGCAGTTCTCCATTGATGCGTCAATAGCAGGACAACCAAAGACAGATGAGGGGCGACTCATGCAATATAACCTCGCTACGGGGTATCAATTTAAAAACCATTCAGCACTCATGGCGGGTGTGAGGTACATGGGTGGACTGACCATACAACCGATAGCTGCAATGGGCGGACTGAAAGAAATAAAGCCTTATGACCTTGCGCTCGATCTCGGTTATTCGTTTCCTATAACAAAGGAAGTGGCTGTCTATGCCACAGCAACCTATGCTCGTACCCATGCCGAAACGAGTGCTAACGCTTTAGCTTTCAGTGTGGGAGCTGCTTACCAAACGGACTTCAACCTCGCAAAGGATATGCCAACGAAATTAACAGTGGGCGCACGATTGATGGACTTCGGCAAAGATGTGAAGTTTGACAACACTGGTATTCCTCAAAGTCTGCCCACTTCTCTTGTCATAGGAGGCGATTGGAGCGTAGGAGTTGCACCTAAACATGCGCTTACTTACGCCCTCTCGTATCGCTATTTCACACCGAAAGATGCGCACGAAACCCTCGTGGGAACTGGTCTAGAGTACACTTACAACCGTATAGTGTCTGCCCGTGTAGGCTATCAGCATGCTGATAAAGGGTCGGATGCGTTTACCTTTGGTGCCGGGGGGCAATGGGCTGGCTTCAAACTGGACATTGCTTATCGACAAGCCTTTAAGCACTATGGTGTTAATGGACTAATCGTTGGACTTGGTTATAGCTTCTAATTAGCTCAAATAAGCCTATCAATCAGAAATTATATGTGCCTATTTTCAATCGATATAGCATGTATAGTATAGATAAAATAATAACCTCTAATGATTTAATAGGATAATTCTTATAAATCAAAGCAAGGCTCTTCTCCATGCGAGAAGAGCCTTGTTTCATATTGAAGGAAGCCTCTCTTCGATGTGAAAAAAGCATTAAAAGAAATGGAGATAAGCGATGATATACGTTATAGAAAACTATATTTTGTATCTTTTCCAATGCTATTGCTTGCCAGTTCTGATAATTTTATTACCTTTGCAAATAGCGTATAGGAGACTATAAGAGACGATGAAAAAGATTGCTTCTGACTGATTTCCTCTTATTCAATAATCATTTAATAAAGACAAAGAAAGTGGATTCTGCATACAATAAACTTATCGCTTTGGGCATTCGCCCATCTATCCAACGCGTTGCAATTATGAAGTATTTGCAGGCTCATCACACACACCCTACGGTCGAAGATGTGTTCTTGGCGTTGAAGAAGCAGCTCCCAACTGTAAGTCGAACAACGGTTTACAATACCCTTCGTATGCTGTCCGAACACCATGCCGCATCGATGATAACCATTGATGAACATCGTGTTTGTTATGATGGAGTAACCGATCCTCATGCTCACTTCTTCTGCAAGCGTTGCGAGAAGGTGTTCGACTTCGAAGCTATGGAAATGCCTCGTTATACGGGTGAGATCGGTAAAGGTTTCCGCATTGACGATACCCAACTATATTATAAGGGAATCTGTCCAGCATGCCTAAAGGCTATGGAAGAGGACAAACGAGTAAGCTAATAGGTGCTTAACTCAATGATTATTGGGAGCTAATTTACTGGTTTTCTCTATCGTGAGAAGTCGTCTAAGAAGAAAGGTTCTGACGCTCTCCATGCTACCATCCATGGGATGGCTAAGGATCAGGTGCGCTATACTGCAGGCTCTATTGGCTTGTACAACTGTTACTTTAGATCATATTCCCAGCTCTTTCTCATCGTTTAATGGAATTAAATAAAATAAGGATACATTCAGATTCTACCGAGTGTATCCTTTCTTTTTAAGGCTCTTTTTAAATTCAAAATACACCCTTCAACGTTCGGATCAAAGCCTCCCTAAATCCCTCTGAAGCAAATAGATGAGGCGTCGGATTGTTTGAAAATACTGCTACTATTTTGTACCTTTGCACTTAGTAAACAATATGAGCATCATAATAAGGGGATTTAGCAAAGCAAAATAAGTATGAAACGCACCTTAATAGATAATCTCATAAAGCCGATAGAAAGGAATTCTCTTTTCTTCGTGTTTATGTTGTTAGTAGGAGCCATTATGAATGTAAGCCATCGTAACATATTTGGTTATGTGGAACTGACGGCTGATGTATATTTCATTTGCTTCTTGTTGAACCTTTCCCCACGAGTATTACATCACGGATTGCAGGTAATGTTGAGCTGTATCGTTTATGTGATAGCCATAATAGATGCCTGTTGCAAGACCCTTTTCGATACTCCTATTACACCGACCATGGTTCTTTTAGCTCAAGAAACTACTGGTAGGGAGGCAACAGAGTTCTTCTCTCAATATCTTAAACCAGAGCTGTTATATTCTGTAGCTGACGTAATCGTCTTACTCGCTGTTTGCCATGCTGTTATGGTTATAAGGAAGGTGAAGATTCCAACCTATTATCTAAAGCAACCCTTCATCGCCTCAGCTTTGATGTTAACACTTGTAATAGGGGCATGTCTAAGCGTTTATGATAAAGTACAACTCTATTCTTCTAAGAACTTGTCGGAGCTGGAAGCAGCTGTAACTAACGGCTTTGCACACATTTACCATCCTGTTGAACGCGTTGTATATGGGCTTTACTCCAATCGTTTAATAGCAAAGCAGGTGGATGGAGTGATTATGGCTAATAGACAGATAAGGGTAAATTCATGCGAATTTACGTCCCCCATCATCGTACTTATCATAGGTGAGAGTGCCAATCGGCACCATTCTCAATTGTACGGCTACCCTCTTTCAACAACACCTCGCCAACTTGCTCTGATGAAAGGAAAGGATTCATTAGCTGTATTTACCGATGTTGTCTCCCCTTGGAATCTAACAAGTAGAGTATTCAAACAGATATTTTCTTTACAATCTGTTGGTGTAAAAGGCGATTGGAGCAACTACACTCTCTTCCCAGCAGTATTTAAGAAAGCTGGTTATCACGTCAGTTTCTTATCAAACCAATTCCCGTATGGAATTAACTACACACCCGATTGGACGAATAATCTTTCTGGTGGCTTCTTCTTAAACCACCCACAACTGAACAAGCAGATGTTTGATTACAGGAATATTAATATCCATGAATATGATGAGGAACTCTTAAATGACTATAAAAACATAGGTATTAAAGAGAAGTCACAACTGATTATCTTTCATCTTTTAGGGCAGCATTTCCAATATTCATTACGCTGTAAAAGCAATATGAAGAGGTTCGGAATAAATGATTATCCACGTACTGATCTTACAAAGGAAGAGAAACAAACCATTGCAGATTACGATAATGCAACCCTTTACAATGATTATGTATTAAGTAAGATAATCGAACAATTCAAAGACAAAGAGGCTATTGTTATCTATCTGTCTGACCATGGAGAAGATTGTTATGGTGAAGATGTGCAGATAGCAGGCAGACTAACTGAAGCCGAACAAATCGATATCAAAAAGTATCACGAGGAGTTTGAGATTCCCTTCTGGATATGGTGCTCAACAACTTACAGGCGTAAACATCATAAAATCTTCATAGAAACTCTGCAAGCTCGAAACAATAAGTTTATGACTGATGACCTCCCGCACCTACTATTCTATTTAGCTGGAATAAAAACAAAAGACTATAAAGCAGAGCGAAATCTCATCTCTCCGTACTTTAACAATGCTCGCCACCGCCTTGTCTTGCGGAACATTGACTATGATCAGACTTTGCACAGATAGCAATAGAAGAGTTTTATTTTTGTTTTTAGTTGCTGTCACTTTTAACACTTCATGCAAACTCCACATTATAAGCCACTTACAATGTGGCAGTACATGACAGCAGTGACAGCAACTTCAAAATTCATTCCCCACTCCTTAGGTTAGCTTCGCACTATCCCGTATCGCCACTAAATACTCCGTACCATGTGAAGAATGTTTACTGTGGAGATTCGGAATATTGGCAAGCATACGCCCAAAATGAGAAAGGCTCGTTAGGCTTAACTGACTACCATATCGCTGGCGAAGCAGGTTGAAGATGGAAGAAGCAGTCATATAAGCTCCCTTGGCAAGGCCTTTAGGGATGGTGAAACTATCAAAAAAGAGTGCTTCAACAGGAGTATGTTGCTGATACTGCACATTATTTTCCATAATTACTTGGGTATCAACCGCATTAAACCAATACCGCATTCCACTCTCCAGTTCGGCAACAGCCTGTGCATAAAGCTGCTCATAGTCTATATGCTCGGGCAGACGAATAGGGCTTGTCAAAGTAACGGCTATAAAACGGCGGCAGCCACTGGGATCACTGAAGACATCCGAGACATTTGCTGTAGCAATGAAAGAGGCAACACGTGGTAGCGTAACCTGTTGTTGGCGGTAAGGTTGGCGGAGTTTGATGTTTGCAAGCTGCATGATATTCTTCAAGAATCCCTCTTGCGTCTTGGCAGACAGTGCATTAAATTCGTCAATATTTATCAATAATGACTGACTCATAGCACGTAGCGTATTCTGTTTCTCACTGATGACAAGATTGTCATTATATCCCCACTGCAACTCCTTAGGTAGAAGACGTTTGCAGAAGGTTGACTTCTTATATCCCTGTCGCGAGATGAGTAGCAGTGCCACACTGTTCCCATGCGTAGCGTCCAGCCCCATCCACTGTGCTACCATTGCAAGAAACCACGTGTGAAACCAATCTCCCCATCGTGCATTATCATTGGGCACACAGCCTGCCAAAGCACCTATATGGTCTTTCCCATCCCATTGTCCTTTCAGTCGTTTGAGAAAGGCGTCCACGGGATTAAAAGTCTTGACAAATTTCGATTCTGTGTATCTTCGTATATCCTTGTCCCATACATCAATACCATCGAGGCGTGCCTTGATAGCCAAAGTATTGCGTACTCGATCATCAGCAGGCGCAAATGGTTCGCTGCTGTTAGCCTTTCGGATTTCAGTACATCCTAAAGCTGTATTATATCTCACCTCATACTTCCGCTCAAGATAGTCAAGAAGCCGACGGGTAACATCATATTTCATTTTATCCGCCTTTCGATTACGCTGATTTTCAGCCTTTACATTTTTAAGATTCTTACTTTTCATAGTTCATAATAATTATTTTGTTTAACAAAGAGAGTACTAAATTACAACTCCAAATTACGAGGAAATCTCTTGTGTCATGCCTCAAAACGAATAGTGTTCATAGTAAACACAGGTGGTGTCAAGGCTCAACACATCTTATTTCTATACATCAAACACATAGCTCGTTTGATAGTTTTCATACATACGTGGGGCAGAATAGCCATAACTTTGGAAGAGTTGGTCTATCCATTGTTGCTCTTCTTTATGCAATTTATTAAAGCCTCGATGATAACGATAGTACACAAAACGACTTCCGAAATAGTCTTCCAGAGCGCGACGTAGAGGACGATAGTCACCGCACTTCACATCGTCGAAAAGATGGGAAAAGCCCCATGCTAACTGTTCCGTTCTCACAGCACGGAACTCCCGACAGTTATTGTCAGAACGAGCGGCAGAGAGAATCGTCAATGCTGCATGTTGTTCACTCGGGAGAGCCTTACCTGTGTGATAGCGCAGGCACTGCTCTTTAACAATACAATCGTGCATAAAGCACACTGCCCAATCTTTGGGCATGTTAGAAAAATCTGTACACATACATAGATTAGTTTAAAGAATTAAAGTTACAAAGGATAGTGATGGCCGTCTGTAATAATTCACACCCGACGTGCCGTTATCCTCCTGTTATCTGCTTGCAAAGATACAAAACCGAAGTACCCCTTGTCAAGTCTTTCGCAAGTTATTTTTTATTTGCTGTCACTCCCGTCACACTTTTTATGTTATAACTTATTGTAAATCAATCTACTATATCAAGTGTTAAAAATGACAGCAACTGTTTTTTAAACTTATTGTAGTTTCATTATAGATTTCCTATGTAACTTCAACAGAAATATTTAAGTAACTGCTTTCGCTTAAAGGAAAATCCATAAGATCGTTTAGAATCTAATAGTATTAATTATTTACAGCTTCCAGAGCTGACGCATTACTTATTTAATGGTTTAATGAAAAGAAGTAGGAGGGGAACAAAACAGTTCTTCTCCTACTATGCTTTATTAGCTATTCACATCGGAAATCACTCTTTTAAAGGATATTCTTCCGTATTAGCTAAGCCCTATCTATCGGTTATAAAACGATAGAAATCGCCTGCGAACGGGTGCTTTCTAATCGAATAGTTTATGTTTTTAAATGGTTATTAGTGATGGCTCCCACCACTAATAACCTATGTTCAAACTAATGATTTAATATTTACAAAGAACCATTATTAGCTTGGCGAACCATCTCTTGGGATGCATATAGATACACTTCTACGCGGCGGTTCTTCTGACTAACGGTCTTATTCTCAATCGGGTTCTGGCTTCCGAAGCCTTCTACCGAACGAATCTGACGGCTTGAAACACCCTGCCCTCTCAAGTAAGAAGATACAGCAGACGCACGACGCTGAGACAGAGGGATGTTAATATTATCGTTACCAGAGGCATCTGTGTAACCTTGAATAGCCACGTCACAGTTTGAATTAGTCTTCATAAGACCTGCCAACTTCGTTAGATCGTTTTTAGCAGCCGCATTCAAGTTAGAACCATTGAGTGGGAATAGGATACCAGAATCGAATGTTACCTTCACACACTCAAGTCCGTTAGCATCCGTAACCTTGTCAACACTGGCGTTAGGAAGCTGTTGTGCAGCCTCACGAGCCACCTTATCCATGTGGCGACCGATGATAGCTCCAGCGCCAGCACCTACTGCGCCACCAATAGCAGCACCTATGGCAGTACTCTTACCATTCTTTCCTATGATCTGACCAACGATGCCGCCGAGTACTGCACCAGCACCACCACCGATCAATGTTCCTGTTCCTTGCTTTGTTTGACAGCTTACGACAGAGAGCACACACAGCCCTGCTGCCATCATTTTCATATTCTTCATAACTATATATATTATAATGTGATAATCCTCTTTTACCTTTCCTGCAATTAATCTGATGGTCAGTTCTCCTTTAATCCATGCAAAGTTAAACAATTATTGCAGTATTGGGTCTTTTGCAAACTATTTTTTGTAATTTTGCACAAAGATAGACATTATACCCCTTAAAAGGGTGGGGAAATGCCTAAATGAAAGTGGCTTTTCCCTAAAACAAGCATTTTGAAGATTATAAATATATGGCAAAAGAACTAAAACACATGACCAAGAGAGCTGAAAACTACTCTCAATGGTACAACGACTTGGTAATCAAAGCCGACTTAGCAGAGCAATCTGCAGTCCGTGGATGTATGGTTATCAAGCCTTACGGATACGCTATTTGGGAGAAGATGCAGGCTCAACTCGATAAGATGTTCAAGGAGACTGGTGTGCAGAACGCCTATTTCCCCCTCCTTATTCCTAAGAGTTTCCTATCAAGAGAGGCAGAACATGTAAAGGGATTCGCTAAAGAGTGCGCTGTAGTCACACACTATCGTTTGAAGACAACTGACGATGGTAATGCCGTTGAAGTTGACCCTAATGCTAAGTTGGAAGAGGAGTTAATCATCCGTCCAACGAGTGAAACGATTATTTGGAACACCTATAAGAACTGGATTCACTCATGGCGTGACCTGCCCTTGATGTGTAACCAGTGGTGTAATGTGATGCGTTGGGAGATGCGCACGCGCCCCTTCTTGCGTACATCCGAGTTCCTTTGGCAAGAGGGACACACGGCACACGCTACTCGTGAAGAGGCCGAGAAAGAGGCACAAACAATGCTTCATGTCTATGCAGACTTCGCTGAGAAGTGGCTCGCCGTGCCTGTTGTTCAGGGTGTAAAGAGTGAGACTGAACGCTTTGCAGGTGCTTTGGACACCTACACTATCGAGGCTATGATGCAAGACGGAAAGGCTCTGCAGAGTGGTACATCACACTTCCTTGGTCAGAACTTTGCTAAGTCTTTCGATGTTACCTACCTAAATAAAGACAACAAGCCAGAATATGTTTGGGCTACCTCATGGGGCGTTAGTACACGCTTGATCGGTGCCCTCATCATGACACACTCCGATGACAACGGTCTCGTTCTACCACCGAAGATTGCGCCAATACAGGTTGTTATCGTTCCAATCTTTAAAGGCGAAGAGCAGTTGAAAGAGTTAACTGCAAAGCTACAACCCGTCATTGATAGTCTTCGTGAGCTTGGTATCACTGTTAAATACGATGATACTGACAACAAGCGACCGGGCTTTAAGTTCGCTGACTATGAGTTGAAAGGTGTTCCAGTGCGCCTTGCAATGGGTGGACGTGACCTTGAGAACAATACAATCGAGCTCATGCGTCGTGACACATTAGAGAAGGAGAGCGTTAGTTTCGATGGCATTGTCGAGCGCGTTAAAGCCCTTCTTGACGACATTCAAGACAATATCTTCCATAAGGCAAAGGCGTTCCGTGACTCGCATATCTACGAATGCGACAACTACGAAGAGTTTAAGGAGAAGGTGAAAGATGGCGGTTTCTTCCTCTGTCATTGGGATGGTACTGAAGAGACAGAAGCCAAGATCAAGGAGGATACACAAGCCACTATCCGCTGCGTCCCATACATGTTTGAACAGACACCGGGCGTTGATATGGTAAATGGAAAGCCTGCTAAATATCGCGTTATCATCGCAAGATCATATTAAAAACATATTGTCTCCAATCCGAGGAATCAACTTCTTGGGTTGGAGACAATTGCTTTTTACAATATTAATATTCTATTCATTAAAAACCAAAAGCGTATGAAAAAAACATTTCTAACATTCGTTTTCTTACTCACAGCAGTAGCTTTACAGGCGCAAACGCTCATCAAAGCGAATTTTAATAAGGGCGATAAAGCTACCTATGAATATACTGCAAACATTGATTTGGCAAGTATGATGCAAGGCAAAACACTGACTGCCAACGTGACAAGTAAGCTGCATGTCGATGTGAAGGAAGCCAATGCCGAGGGCTATCAGATCGAACTTCTCTTCTCTGATGTGAAGATTGATGGCGACGAGTCAGTACTCCAGAAGAGTGGTGGACAGCTATTAACAATGCTGAACAACGTACCCTTGCGCTATCAAACCGATAAGAACGGAGCACTCAAGAAGTTGCTTAACACCGATGAAGTAGTAGGCAAGATGAGTAAGATAGCCATAGCTAAGATAGATTCATTATACGCCAAGGTCCCAGAGTTGGAAGGTGTTACTCCGAAGATGAACATGATTATGGCACTCAGTAACACGCTCAATGAAGCCAATATAACAGAGTATGTTAAGGAGCAAACTGTATTCAGTCTCTATGGCAAGACATTGAAGACTGGCGATCAAGAAGATAAGTCGGTTCAGGGCATGAAGACTGTCACCACCTATGATGTCAATCGAATACTTGGAGTGTTCACAGTTGTTGGCAAAGTCAAAGCAAACATGTCAGAAGACGACGTGAAGAGCTTCCTCATCAGTAATATGAAAGAGATGGGAGTGAGCGATGGAGCCGTTTCTGAGATGGTAAAGGTCTGGTCACAAATGAAGGCAGTGGGTATGACTACTATCACTTATAACGCCACTGACACCTATCATTTCACCCCTTCTTTCTGGGTGAACGACTATACCACGGAGTCGAGAATGAAGCTCATGGGGATGGATGTAAAGGGTAAAGGCGAGTTTAAGTTGGGTGAGCATAGTTGGAAGTAAAGCCCCTCGGAACCCCACCTAACCTCCTCCGAAAGGAAAAGGGGAAGCCTCACCCCCGCCCCCTCTCCGAATGGAGAGGGGAGTAGATAGCATTATTTGCAAA
>ERZ773006.230-NODE-230-length-29820-cov-5.4042_pt1 | contig 29820 bp, 23 predicted proteins | sample MGYA00580843_ERZ773006 | MGnify/ENA primary metagenome ERZ773006 (study PRJEB29015, sample SAMEA2738011) | human oral metagenome | biome: human oral; feature: human-associated habitat; material: dental | place: China | collected 2052 ...
AATTAGGGTATAACGGCGGACAGACGAGGGCGTCTGTCCCTACTTGTGGAGGTTCTTCCAATTCAAAATTAAGATTACTTCTGTCATAAACAATAGCTATTATGGATGCAACTGATGGGTGATACAAAACAAAGAGAGGCTTTCTTCAAATTAAAGAAAGCCTTTCGTTGCTATGAAGAAAGCCTCTTCTCACATCAAGGAAACGCCCTCTTCAAATGGCAAAGAGTATTCTTTAATTAACTACCATAGACTTATTCTCTCCTTTAAGAAGCTCATCAAGAGGCTTTCTATTATGCATACAATCCATTAGAAAGGCTTAGAAGACTTTTATACAAGGCTGTATAATCAATTATACAAACGTGTACAATCAATTATACAGGTGTGTATAATCAATTATACAGACGAGTATAATCTATTATACAAGCGTGTATAATCCCGTTAACAAAGTATCTTATGGACGAGAGAGATACTATCGAGCGAGTAAAAGAGATACTATTAAGGCAATGAAAGGGCTGTAACACGAATATTGTTACAGCCCTTTATGATTTTAATTAACGCCCATTAGGAACATTAATAACGATAAACAAGCACGGAAGATTACATCCCGACACCCATTCCCATGCCATTCATCTGCTGGTCGTTCTTCTTTTCTTGGAAGTCGTTAGTTATCTTTGTTTCATGACTCTGGTATTGCTTCTTGGTGTTACCGAAGTTCCATGTAAGTGTGAAGGATACCATCTGGGCAGGAATTGAAATGTTCATACGATTCTCAAAGTCGGCTCCACGACTATACTGCTTCATCTTTATCTTACCAGTGAATGGCACGAAATACATCAAACTCAAGTCGAGTTTATCCTTAATAAGGCTCTTTGATAGCGTTGTATTGAACATATTGAAGCCGCCATTATAGCCTTGTAGAGAATACTTCTTCGTCATTCCACCCACGAACATACTCCATTTCAAATCCCAAGGGAAGGTTTGCTGTACACCGAGGAATGTAGTGGCTTGCCATCCATAGTTATGTGCATTGAGTTGTTCTGATCGAATATCTCCATAGTCAACATTGGCTGTTAGCATCAGACGAGTCTTATTAGTAACGGCGTAATTCATAAACGAACTGAAGTTCGTCCAACGGCTTTTAACGATGTTGCCATACGTGGTATTCAGTATCGAACCATGCATGAATGAGTATTGTTCTATCTGATTATTGGCAAAGTTCTCACCGAGTGTTACGTTGATCATAAACTTCGGTGTGAAGGAGTTGAAGACTACTTTTATGTTGTGACTCTTCTCTACTTGCAAGTCAGGATTACCATAGCTATCGGCGGTCGGATTGCTTATGTCGTGGTAAGGATTCAGATAACTGATACCTGGGCGACTGATTCGCATAGAATAGTTAACGCCTATATTCATACCAGCTGATAGGTTGTAAGTAAGGCTGGCAGATGGTACTAAGTTGCCATAGTGCTTCTTGAAGTTGGCACCAGGACCTACTATGAACTTCACGTTCTCCCATGTATGCTCGTAACGAAGCCCCACCTTGGCACCTAACTTACCCATTGTTGCTGCATATTCAGCGTATTCAGCAAGGATGCTCTGCGTGTTCCTATAATTCACACTGTTGTTGGCATTGTAGACATTAGCACCACTTACGATGTCATAAAACTTCGAGTCGGAAGAGTTGCGACGTGCGATAAACTTCAAACCAGTGCTTAAGGTCTGTCCTTTCCCTATCGGTGTGGTATAATCGACTTGCACAGTATGCTCCGTTCCACGCATCTTCGCCTCTGAATAAAGATCCTTTAATGGAATCGTAACACCCGCTGGTAAGGGATCATAAACACGTAGGTTTGTGTTCTCTGCAGGCGTTGTTGAGAAGAGATAACTCAGTGTCAAACTACTTGTGCGAGCCTTATTAAAGAATCGCTGATAGTCTATGCTACCGTTAAAGGAGGTGTTCTTATTCTTCATGGTCATCTCGTTACCATACGAGAAACCTGTTCCGTAAGGACCACCGGAGAAGGTTGTCATGGGGTGACCATCGTTCTTCATAGTGAAGGAAGTGAGTCCGATGGATGCACCAATATTGCTCATAGAATCAAGCTCATAGCCAAGGCTAAGGTTACCCATGGTGAATGGGATGTGAGTATTGCCCTTTTGACGATAGTCCATACGTGACCCATCACTCGCAGTACGGCTCATCTCGGTCACAGTACCTTTCGACTTTCCCCCACTATACATAATGTTAGCACTGTAAGTCAGCTTTCCCTGCTGTCCACTAAGGAATCCTGACGACCGCCAACCCTTGTTTCCTGCAGAGATAGCAAGGTTTCCGTTATATCCATTCATATTAACGGCACTCTTGCCATTAACGCGGTTCATGATGATATTCAGCACTCCACCTGTTCCTTCGGCATCATATTTAGCACCTGGATTGGTCACTACCTCTATTGATTTAACAGCCGAGGCGGGCATTGACTTGAATATTTGTGAGGGATTGGAAGAGAACATCACGTTCGGTTTACCATCCACATAAACCTTGAAGGAGGACTGTCCATTGACCGAGATATTGTCTTGTCCATCCACAGTTACCATCGGAACCTTACGCAGCATGTCGAGTACTGTGTTCGTCTTAGCGTCATTATCAGCCTGAACATCATACGACATCTTGTCCGTTTCCATCTTAACAAGCGGCTTCTGAGCCACCACCTCTACACCTTTCAACTGCTTTGTATCGTCTTGAACCAGCAACTGCCCCAAGTCGATAACGCCTCCTGTAGCTGTAAGTTGCACCTTTCGGAGAACCTCCTTACGCCCCATAGCAGTGAAAGAGACCAAGAAGTTACCTTGTCCTGTTACCTGCTGAGAGAACTTACCATCAATAGCTGTAACCGACATAGCCACTGGCTTGTCGCTTTTCTTACCTTTATAAACACGAACGGTAGCGTAGGGTTCTCCCTCATGGGTCAATGAGTCGAGTAGAACTCCCGATATCGTTGAGGTCTGACCATGCGCTGTTACAGCCATAGCCAGCAGTCCTAACGTAATTAGAAACTTGTTATTTCTCATATAATCACATATTTATGACTGCAAAGATAACAATAAAACACTATTAGACAAGTACTCCTTACATTAATAAAAAATAAATCCCTGCCTCATCAAGACGATAAGGTAGGGATTAATATGCATTAACTAAAAAGGGTTATAATAGATACATCTTTCCTAAAAGTAGCTTTTGATATACGCTTGATTTAGTCAATAATCACAAAATAGGTTCTTTATATGTATTAATGAAACTCCTCTTTCTTTATTTCACTTCCGCTATTACAGGATTATTAATACCTTTCATCGATGTGAGGAAAGCCTTGGCAGAACCAAACTTTAAGCGCATATCGAGACGAACAGGGATGTGATTCTTATCGTCTGTAACGTAGAAACTTGCTATGTTACGCCACTTTCCATCATCATATTCCCAATAAGTAAGTTTCAAACAACGATACTTATGATCATTATCTGCCTTTATATCTTCCTTACCATTATATATAATACGTGCAGGATCACGGCTGTTTCCATCTACAATAGGGAAGTTTACAACCTCACCTTTCTTCCAACTCTCAGGATTAAAACTCCTAGCACGAAGGAAGATACTCATCATGTCATAACAACAATCATCATAAGTGCGTTCCATCCACTTATGTTTCCCCTCACTATTGATACGATGCTGGCGAAGATGACACTTACCATTAGGATAAGAATAGAATACTTCATCCACCGTATAACGCTTTCCTTCTCTTGCTCCCTTACGATAGTACAATGGTACCATCTGCTTTGAATTATAAGCAAGGAGCGTATCACGTAATACAAAGTAATTATCGAGCTTACCATTGCCACGTGTTGTCAACGATGCACGATAAGCCGGTGTACCTTTATAATTAGACGAGACTGTGTACCAGGAAGCCGTTCCTGCCTTTACCCAAATAAACTTCCAATTATAATAGAGATTGTAAGTTAGATATTCTCCACTGCTGAATGCTGTGTTACGAAACGTGCATTGAGCTGAGACGCGTAGGCTAAGAACAGCCAAGAGACAAATTATATAAATCTTAAAGTGTTTCATCTTAACCGGTTTAAAAGTTCAATTCATATTATATATATTCTTTATTTCTTTTATTGAAAGATAAAGAATGATTTAGTATAATGGGTTGTGGATTGGTGCAGAACTTATCTTCTCTTTTCTTGTTAGATTGCTTATCAACTTGAGAAAGATACTTATTAAAAAGTTATTCGTACTTCTTTTGATTGATACTCAACCTTTATTATGAGTTATCCACACTTTCCACAAGTGGTGCAAAGATAATAAGTTTATATCTTTTTACACTGAAAACTTGTGTAAAACTTATCTAAAATGCCGTTAATAACTATGTGGATATCCACTAAGAAGGGGATCTCTACTGAGGGTTGTGGATATCCACAGGGTTATAAAAGGGTTATGAAATGTGTTTTCAACATAGTTTTCAACAGTTTTGTGGATAACTTTTCCTACTTATGAGGATTGTGTTTTTAGAAAGATGAGATACGAGTGATTGCTTTTATATACAATCATTCGGGCAAATCAGAATAGCTGACTTGCCCGAATGATAGGTGTAATGGATAAATAAAATGGCTTTTTAAAGGTCGTCGATAAGGGCTGTACTCTTTGCATAAGCCGTACTTCTTGCTTCAAAGAAGTCGGTTTTCACCATATTAGCATTCGAGTATTGCCCCACCCACTTCATGTTTTCTGGTTCTTTCTGATTGTCTGGATAGAGGAAACCAAAGCCCAATCCTGACCAACGAAGGTTACCGAGATAACGAATGTAATCTGATACCATCTGCGAGTTTAGACCCTGCACATCATTTCCAATAACGTATTGTCCCCATGCTATCTCTTGACGTACTCCCTCGCGCATCATATCCTCGTAAACCTTTACCTTTTCTTCGGTGAACATATCGGGTTCCTCCTTCTTTAATTCAAGGATTATGCTTCTGAAGAGCCAGAGATGCGTGTTTTCATCCCTATTGATGTATCGAATCTCTTGAGCAGACCCCGACATCTTACCATTTCTACTGAGATTATAGAAGAACATAAAGCCGCTATAGAAGTAGATACCTTCGAGGATGAAGTTAGCAATTAAGGTCTTCATCAAGCTGAATTTATCGCGCTTCTCATGGAATTCATTGTAACAATCACCGATGAATTTATTGCGATTCAGCAAGTGTTCGTCCGTTTTCCACTGATAGAGAATGTCGTTTCTTTCCTCTGGGGAGCAGATAGTATCAAGCATATAACTATAACTCTGACTGTGTATGCACTCCTGAAATGCCTGTATATGAAGGCATAGATTCACCTCGTTGGCAGTAATATACTCACTAACTGTTGGCAAGTTATTACTTTGCAAAGAATCGAGGAATACCAAGAAACTAAGAATCTTATCGTATGCTGTTCGTTCGGCTTTATCCAATCGAGGATAATCCTTGAAGTCCTGCGAAAGATTAATCTCTTCGGGAATCCAAAAGTTATTCATTGCCTGACGATACCAATCACTAACCCACGAATACTTCATGTTGTTGAAGTCATTCAGATTGGTTGTATTACCGCCGATCATGCGTCTTAAACGCAAATCCACATCCCCTGAAGGGTTAAACAGGGTGTTTCGTTTTAGTTTATCTTCCATTGCTTTGAGAAGTTATGAATACTTCTTTTTTCTTTATCTATCATTAATAAATACATTTGTCTTCACTCCCTTTCATTCCTTTTCAACCCTGCTTACTCCTAAAAGATGTAATACTTTTTCATTGATTGATTATACCTTTCAGATGAAACGAACGTACTTTTCATTAAAAACGGAGGTACATTTTACCAAAAACGGAGGTACGTTTTACTAAAAATGGAGGTACGTTTTATCGAAAACGGAGGTACGTTTTTTCTCAATCTATTATACTTTTCATAACACGTTAACTGTTAGATAGTTACAACTGATGGTTGTTTATGATATAAATACTTGTTTTTATGATGAGAATCATCCGTCAGATACAAATAAAATGTAAGTTATTTTCGGAAAGTTAAGATGCACAACTCTCACATTCCTCCACCTCTAATGACTTACTTCGAACGTAATAAATCGTCTTTACTCCGCTCTTCCAAGCCAATAAGTACAGGTCGAGCACCTGTCGCATGGTGAAGTCGTTGGTGATATATAGGTTCATACTCTGCGCTTGGTCAATATGACGCTGGCGAACGCCAGAAGCCTTTATGCTCCACTTCTGGTTGATTAGATATGCACTCTTATACATCCAGTAAGTTTCGTCAGATAGTTCTGGAGCAACGCGGGGGAGCATACTTCCTTTCTTTTCCTCTAAGAAGAATCGCTTCATAATAGGGTCTAATCCAGCCGTAGTTCCTGCAATGATACTGGTGCTACTGGTCGGTGCAACAGCCAATAGATAAGCGTTGCGCATACCCTGTAGAGCCACTGTTTTGCGCACTTCTTTCCACTCATCACTATCGTAACCACGCTTATCAAAGTATAGACCTGTTTGCCAGTCGCTACCCTCAAAGTACTGATAACTGCCCTTCTCTTTGGCTAAATTAGAACTAGCAAGTATTGCCGAACGATTGATAGTTTCGAACACTTTGTCCATAAATTGTAGGTGTTCTTCACTCTCCCACTTTATTCTTCTCTTAGCCAAAGCATGGTGATAACCACTAATGCCGAGCCCTATTGAGCGATATTTCTGATTGGTTATTTCTGCATAAGGAACGGGATAGAAGTTAAGACTGATCACATTGTCTAAGGCACGAACAACCGTTGCTACCTTCTCTCTCATCTGTTCTTCATCCTCTAAAGGAAGGCGTCCTAAAGAAAGACTGGCAAGATTACAAACGACGAACTCACCCGGTTTGGTGGTTGTGACAACAATAGTTTCTCCATCCTTCGTTTCGATAGTCTTCGATACAGTCTCTATAGGTGCCATGTTCTGCGCAATCTCTGTGCAGAGGTTAGAACAGTATATCATGCCCTTGTGGTGATTAGGGTTTGCGCGGTTAACTGTATCTCGATTGAATGTGAAAGGAGTACCAGTCTCGACTGCAGAACGTAGAACCAATCGGATGATATCCTTGATACTTATCACACGACGCGTGAGTCTTTGGTCGTTGACACAATCGAGATACTTGCGTTCCCACTCCTCTCCATAACAATCTTCAAGGCAATATCCTTTGATGCGCATGATCTCATTTGGACAGAAAAGATACCAATTCTGATCCAAGTTCTCATCCGCCATCTTCCAGAAAAGGTCAGGATAACAAACAGCTGGGAAGATGTCATGTGCTTTCATGCGATCGTCTCCGTTATTCGTGCGAAGTTGTAAGAACTCTGGTAAGTCCTTATGCCATACATCCAAGTAAACGGCTACTGCACCTTGACGCATACCCAACTGATCTACCGCAACTGCCGTATCGTTAACAAGTCTCATCCAACGAATTACACCACCAGCAACGCCTTTGAATCCTCTGATATTACCTCCCGTGGCACGCACCTTACCAAAATACATACCCATACCACCGCCGAATTTGCTTACTTGTGAGAAGTTATCCAAACTGCGATAAATACCATCAAGGCTGTCAGGAACGGTGTCGATGAAGCAACTTGATAGCTGATGATTAGGCTTGCGAGCGTTCGAAAGCGTTGGAGTTGCCATAGTAACTTCTAGTTTACTAAGCATGTCATAGATGCGATGAACCCACATGAGGCGATTCTCTTTCTGCTCTGGCATGGCAAGATGAAGGGCTATACCGAGATACATTTCCTGTACTCTCTCAATAGCTTTTCCCGCATAGTTCTTAATGACATAACGCTTCAGAAGAAGATCCAAACCCGAATAATTCAATAGTTTGTTACGCTCTTCTTTGATAAAAGTAGCCGCTTCATTGATTTCCTCTTCAGTATAGTTCTGTAGGATATATTCACCATATAGACCTTCGGAAGTCATGTATTTCAACTTATTGTAGAAACCATCTATTCCTATTTCATCTTCCTGTTTCTTTATCTTCTGTTCAGCCCTATATGATAAGATGCGAGCCGATATCATCTCCCATGCAGGAGCTTCAGGAGTGGTCAATTCTACGGCAGCTTTGATAAGAGTGTCTATAGCTTCTTTATGCGACATACCCGGTTTGCAAAGGTTAGCAAACTTCTCTTGAAGAGTCACCATACTATATACACGCTCTTGATACTCACGTGCCACGTCTTGCAGAACAGTGGTTAATTCGGTATCATCAGCCATTCGAGCGATGTCATTGATAGCCTTTCTCTGCTCGTTGCGCTGGTATCTAAAGAGGATGAAGTTCTTTGCTTCATCATAATGACCATGCATCATGAGATGCTTCTCCACTTGGTTTTGAATCTCTTCAACGGTTCTTTGGTCTGGATTATCAATGATAATCTGCTCAACCTCAGCCACCATTGCGGCTATCTCTTCGTCCTTTATGGTCTTACCAGTGCTGATAAAACTCTTCTTAATGGCTATCGCTATCTTGTTATTATTATATCTTTCCGATTCACCATTACGCTTTATAATGTCCATTATATCTATATATAAGTTTCCTATTTTTATCTACTTCTAATCGAATAAATAACTATTATGTCTTTGATAAACAATTATTTATCAAATAGTTACGTATTATTTGTATCTTTATTATTGGCAAAGTTACCAAAAAATAACGATAGATTGTTGTCTAAAATGGATATTTTTTAATCCTTATAAAGTTTTAATAATTATCGAATTAATCTATTTTCTGATGTGTTGGAAATAGTATTTTTCAGTAATTATAAGTCTTATCTCTATTGTCTCAAAACGTTTCTAATTGAAGATGTAATTATCCGTTATAAATTGAGAAAGTGGCTCTTTTATCCTTTTAAAAGCCTATGTATGATAGAGAAAACAGCTCTTTAAATTAGAGAACGGCTTTTCTTATTTAGGAAAATAGATTAAAAATAGAATTTAAACAGATGAAAGGTAATATAAAAATAGATTATTTTTTATATTAAGAAATGCTCTCTTCTACCCTATTTGGGTGTTTTGAATAATAAAGATGAGTGTTTATAGTGAGAAAGAAGGGCATAAAAAAGACTGTTCCAAATATCATCTATAATGTATCTAAACGATAGATTGATATTTAGAACAGCCTTTAGAGTATTATACTTTAGTTGGTTTTGCTTTAAAGGAGTGCCTGATAGCTCCTAAACCTATTATAATGAACGGAATACTAAGTATCTGTCCCATATCGATAGGAAGGCCTGCTTCAAATGTTTCTTGCACCTCTTTGGTGTATTCAATGAAGAATCTAAAGGTGAAGATAAGCGTTAGGCAGAGACCGAAAAAGAGTCCTGTTCCCACTTTCTCAGGGTGGCGTCTATATATAAAGTATATGATTGCGAAGAAACAAATGTATGCTATCGCCTCATAGAGTTGCCCCGGATGGCGTGGATAAGTATCAACTTTATAGAAGATAAACGCCCATGGCACATCAGTAACCTTACCGATTATCTCTGAATTCATAAGGTTTCCAAGACGAATAAAGGTTGCTGTGAGTCCTGAAACAATCCCAAAGAAGTCGAGAACAACCCATGTTGGCATCTTCATACGGTGTATGTAAAGGGATAAACCAATGAGCATTCCAATGACACCACCATGTGATGCGAGTCCTTGATAGCCTGAGAAAGTCCATGAACCATTAGCTAAATGCTTGATAGGGACGAACATTTCGATGACATGATCCCATGAAGTAAGGAAGTATTCGGGCTCATAAAAGAGGCAATGACCCAATCTTGCACCTGCAAGAATGCTTATGAACATGTAAAGGAAGAGTGGTTCAAACTTCTCATCAGGGTAATTATGGCGTTTATAGAGCCACTTCATCATGAAGAAGCCGAGTGCTAAACCCACCAACCAACACATTCCATACCATCGAATACCTGCTGAACCAATATGTATGAGATACTCGTCTGGTCTCCAAGCAATATAAAGTAACGTATTCATAGTGATGTGAGTTATTGCTTATACATTGAATCGGAAGTGCATGATATCACCATCTTGTACAACATACTCCTTACCTTCTATGCCTAGTTTACCTGCTTCTCTGATAGCTGCCTCAGAGCCATATTTAATGTAATCTTCGTATTTGATGACCTCAGCACGTATGAATCCCTTTTCAAAGTCGGTGTGAATAACACCTGCACATTGTGGTGCTTTCCATCCTTTATGGAATGTCCATGCCTTCACTTCCATCTCTCCTGCTGTGATGAAAGTCTGTAAGTTGAGGAGATGATAAGCCTTATTGATAAGACGATTCACACCACTTTCTTCCAAACCAAGCTCTTCGAGGAACATTTGCTTATCCTCATAACTATCGAGAGAAGCGATGTCTTCCTCTGTCTTAGCAGCTATAACCATTGCTTCAGCTCCCTCTTCAGCAGCAATCTTCTCAATCTGTTTGCTGTATTCATTGCCTGTCTTTGCGCTAGACTCGTCTACATTGCAAACATAAAGGACTGGCTTAGTGGTTAAAAGGAAGAGATCGTGTGCTGCTTGTTGTTCTTCTTTGCTTTCGAACTCAACGCTACGTGCATTCTTACCTTGCTCTAGTACCTCCTTATAAGCTTCTAGTACAGATACAAGGATCTTAGCATCTTTATTGCCAGTAGCTGCTATCTTCTGTTGTTTTGCGAGTTGTGACTCTATCGTTTCAAGGTCTTTTAACTGCAACTCAGTATCAATAATTTCTTTATCTTCTATTGGATTAACAGCCATACCACCTTCTCTTACAACGTTATCATCCTCAAAACAACGAATAACATGTATGATGGCGTCACATTCACGGATGTTACCAAGGAACTTATTACCGAGTCCTTCACCCTTAGAAGCACCCTTTACAAGCCCTGCAATATCAACAATCTCGCAGGTTGCAGGAACAATTCTTCCTGGGTGAACGATCTCTGCTAACTTATTGAGGCGTTCGTCTGGAACGCTAATTACACCGAGATTCGGTTCGATAGTACAGAACGGGAAGTTAGCTGCCTGTGCTTTGGCACTGCTTAGACAGTTGAAAAGAGTAGACTTACCAACGTTTGGTAGTCCTACTATACCACATTTTAATGCCATGTTCTAATAAACGTTTATATCTTTGATGCAAAAGTACATAATTAATTCGAGACTAGCAAATAGGTAGTAATTGATAGGTTAGTAATGGTGTTAGAGCTGGTATTTTAAGATAAAAGAAAAGACGATGATAATTGACTATCATCGTCTTTTCTTTTATTAAGGTATGATCTTTACTTTTCGAAAGCTTGTGATTCAGCTGCCGCAATAATACTTTCTTTGTCTATCTTTTGTGAATGAGAGATACCCGAGAGATCGAATTCATCAGCCTTAGAATCTTCTTCTTCCTGTTGGAAAGAAGCATTTTCTTTTGTCTTCTTATTGTCTGCGGCAGATGTTTTCTCATCGAATACTTCTGTATAGAAAGGCGTTTCCTGCTTTTCTTTTTCTGTATCTGAGCTTACGATAAAACTCATGTCTTGCGATGTTTCAGGTACATTTAAGACTGGTTCTTCCTCCATCTTTGTGCGGTTAGCCTTAGCTGAAAAGATCTCTTCAATGAACTGTGGTTCACGACGAAGACGCTGAAGAGTGAGTTTAGCAGCCTCTTGCTGTCCTTCTTTCTTTGAGTATCCACGTCCCTCACCACATGCAATCTCTTCCATAAAGACTTGGAAGTGGAAAGTAGGACTGCCTTGTTTGTCCTTCTCATGTTCGATGAGTCGGAACTCCATATTGACCTTATTCTTCTGGCTCCATTCGATGAGCTTTGACTTAAAGTTCACTTCTTTATATGCCACCTTATCTATATTAATGAGTTCACCAAGAATCTGCTTTCTCATAAACTCCATACAAGCATTGTAACCATGATCGAGATAAAGTGCCCCAACAAGTGCTTCAAATGCATTTCCTCCCATATAACTATTGTGAGAAGAAGAATGTCCATTAGATAGAATCAACTGATTGATTCCCATCTCTTTAGCCAATCTGTTGAGTGTATCACGTTGTACTATTTTGGAGCGTGTATTGGTAAGGAAGCCTTCACGCTTATATGGGAAATGCTCGTAAACAATGTCGCCAACAATAGCATCAAGTATTGCATCGCCGAGAAACTCGAGTCGTTCATTGTTTACAGGCTTTCCCTTTGCATTACGACGTGCTATACTCTTGTGCAAAAGAGCAGTCTTGTAATAATCGATATTGTGGGGAATAAAGCCAATGATATGGTACAAAGACAAATAAAGCTCCTTCTCCTTGCGGAAAGGGAGCTTTATTCTATCAACTATATTATTCAGCATATTTCTTGAATATGACACAAGCGTTGTGACCACCAAAGCCGAAGGTGTTGCTGAGTGCAGCACGAACTTCACGTTTCTGAGCTTTGTTGAACGTGAAATTTAAGTTGTAATCCAGCTCTGGATCATTATCATTTTCTTCGTGATTGATAGTTGGAGGAACTATATCATTTTGCACTGACAATACGCAAGCCATGGCTTCTACAGCACCAGCGGCACCGAGTAAGTGACCTGTCATACTCTTTGTAGAAGAGATGTTGAGCTTGTAAGCAGCTTCACCAAACAACTCCTTGATGGCTTTAGCTTCTGAGATATCACCAACATGAGTAGAAGTACCATGTACGTTGATATAGTCTATATCCTCTGGATTCAAGTGAGCATCATTCAAAGCTGCCTTCATGACGAGTTTAGCACCAAGTCCCTCTGGGTGAGATGCAGTGATATGATGAGCATCAGCAGATTCACCCTCACCAACCATCTCTGCATAGATCTTAGCACCACGAGCCTTTGCATGCTCTAACTCCTCAAGTATCAAGCAGCCAGCACCCTCTCCCATTACGAAGCCATCACGGCTTGCTGAGAATGGACGAGATGCATGTTCTGGGTCATCATTGCGTGTTGAAAGTGCGTGCATAGCATTGAAACCACCTACGCCACAAGCACAGATGGCAGCTTCTGCACCACCACTAACAATGATGTCAGCCTTTCCTAAACGAATCTGATTAAATGCTGAGGCTAATGCGTTAGTAGAAGAAGCACATGCAGACGTCGTTGTGTAGTTAGGACCATGGAATCCGAAGTGGATTGAAATCTGTCCTGCCGCAATATCAGCGATCATCTTTGGAATGAAGAATGGGTTGAACTTAGGACCATTCTCTAGATGTTGTGCATAGTAAGTAACCTCATCTTCGAAAGTTTTGATACCACCAATACCTACACCATAGATAACGCCAACGCGGTTTTTATCAACTTTCTCCAAGTCGATAGCAGCGTCCTTAACACCTTGCATAGCACTGATCATTGCTAATTGAGTGTAACGATCAAGTTTGCGAGCCTCCTTACGATCAATGTATTCATTGACGTTTAGGTTCTTAACCTCACATGCAAATTGTGTCTTGAACTGCGTTGTATCGAAATATGTAATAGGTGCAGCACCACTCTTACCTGCCAGCATATTCTGCCAAGTCTCCTCTGGAGTATTGCCTAAAGGAGTAACGGCACCAAGACCTGTTACAACTACTCTCTTTAATTCCATGCGTTGAAATATAAGTTAAAACAAGTAACCTAAAAAAAAGCCAAGCAAAACAAAGTGCTTTGCCTGGTGCTTTTTACATATAGGCTAAACTTACTTAGCGTTTTCCTCAATGTAAGCGATTGCATCGCCAACAGTAGCAATCTTCTCAGCCTTATCGTCTGGAATAGAGATACCAAACTCTTTCTCAAATTCCATGATGAGCTCTACAGTGTCCAAAGAGTCTGCACCAAGATCGTTTGTGAAGCTTGCCTCTGGCTTAACCTCTGCCTCGTCAACACCAAGTTTATCTACGATAATAGCCTTTACTTTTGATTCAATTTCTGACATAACTGTAAGTTTTAAATTGTTTAATATTGATTTCTAAATTCTAAAATGCGCCTGCAAAGGAAATATAAATTTTCCATGTATGCAAGTTTTTGACGTAAAAAAGCACTCAAACATGCACAACACCCTATAGTTTGTGCATGTTTTTTGATGATTTATCACTTTATCTTGCGTTACTTCAAACGATTATCTCACTTCATTCAAATATTACTTATAATATAAGGTAAGTTATTTTTAGTCTTTCTTTGATATAAATTCTGTGCTGGATTTATAATTAGTGTGTTATTAAGAGGAGATAGTTCTTCACTTTAAATTACTTATGGTTGCAATAGAGTTAGTATGAAATAAGTTAAATGCCTTATGTTTTCCATAGTTTTCAAAAGCCTCATTGGTTTACTACAAAACCCAAATTATTTTTATATTTCAGTTGCTGTCAGTTTTAACATTTCGGCTAATTCTTTATATAGCAATAAGTTATAACTAATGAAAGTATGACAGGAGTGACAGGAAAATGAAAATATCTCTTAGTAATATTGTTCTCATGTCTTTCCGTTTATCCTTTTTGTTATACTCTTATCCAGTAGTATTGCCCCCTGTACCTACTTATATCTCAAAATGAGAATACGTCTTTTTGGCATTCAAGGGAGGCTCTCGTTAAAGGAAGAAGAGCCTTTTGTTATGGGTAAGTAAGGCTCTTCTGTTTTCTTATACATCCCTACCCTATCTTTTTCCGCACATTAGTAACTCATGAGAGAATAATTTTTTGCATTGTACGAAAAACATTCTTGTTATTGCTTTTATATCTTTCTTTCCTCTCTTTAAATCCTAGAGGCATTAAAAACGTCTGTTTTATTTTGTGCTTTAAGTATTTTGCTTTATATTTGCACAATAATTAAAAAGTAATACCCGAATGTCATTTACAGAACAGTGTAACGAGATCTTTAATCAAGCTATTCGTGATTATCATGTCACAGATAACGTTGATACCCCGATTAATAACCCTTATGACAGGGAGTCGATAGAGAATCGTCTCTATTTGAAATGCTGGATTGATACCGTTCAATGGCATTTCGAAGATCTTATCCGTGACCCACATATCAGTCCAGAAGATGGTATGAGTCTTAAGCACAGAATAGACCGTTCAAATCAAGATCGTACTGATCTTGTTGAACAGATAGACTCTTATTTCCGTCAACTCTACTCTGATGTAACGCCTTTACCAGATGCTACTATTAATACAGAGAGTCCTGCATGGGCGGTAGATCGCCTCTCTATCCTTGCATTAAAGATATATCACATGAAGGAGCAGACCGAGCGTAAAGATGCATCAGAGGAGCATATAGAGAAGTGTAAGTCGAAGTTGAATATTCTTTGTGAGCAACAGAAAGACCTTAGTTTGGCTATTGATCAGCTACTTGATGATATTCAGCATGGACGAAAATACATGAAGGTTTACAGGCAGATGAAGATGTACAACGATCCTTCAACAAACCCAATACTTTATAAAAAGAAGTAACGATATATTGAAAACCTTTCCTTGTTTATGGGAAAGGTTTTCTGTTTATACCCTACCCTGCCCCACTCTATCTTCTGTAAAATGCTTTTTTCAGTTATTGTTATAGAAGTCTTGGAATGAATGTCATGTTATTCTTTGTTTATAATAAGCCATTAAAAACAACCATAATAATTTGTGTTTGTAACTAATAATAGTTACTTTTGTACACGAGAAGACTATTATGAATAAGAAAGATAAGCTACTTAAACGTTCCAATGAACTCCCAAAAGACTTCTCTTTTGATGAGATGGAAATGTTATTCAAGCAGTTTGGTTTCCATTTAGAACATAAAGGTTCCACATCGGGATCACGTGTTATCTTTGTAAATGAGAGTGATGGTAATCGTTACATTATGCACAAACCGCATCCAACTAATATTATTAAAGGGTACGTGATGAAGCAAGTAATGATATTCCTAAAGGTTAATAATTATATAAAGTAGGGAGGATACAATATGGGAACAATGACTTATAAAGGTTACATAGGCAGTGTTGATTATAGTGAAGAGGATAATTGCCTTTATGGAAAGGTGTTAGGTATGTGCAAGGATGCCATTACATACGAAGGTGAAAACGTGAATGATCTTCGTAAGGATTTTGAAGATGCAGTAGACGACTATCTTAATAGTTGTGCAGCAGCAGGTATACAGCCTCATAAGTCATATAGTGGAAACCTCAATGTACGCCTTACTCCAGAGATTCATGGTCATATTGCACTATTGGCACAACAAGCTGGTATGACCATTAATGCATATATAAAAGAAACCTTGGCAAAGGCTGTTGGCGTTGCATTATGATGTTTTTTGCGAAGTAAATCTTAGTCTTTTATGTTGTTCTAAGGTCTACTTTTGAAGACTTCTTACCATTAACAAGTATGGTTAATGGTTCATTTATTTGGGCTTTCATAGTCTTTTTTGTACTTTTGTAAACTTTAAAAGGATATAAGAAAAGACTAAAAAAGACGTAAATAGCTATGGTAAAAGATGACAAGGGACTAACCCCAATGATGAAGCAGTTCTTCTCGATGAAGGCACAACACCCTGATGCAATGTTACTCTTTAGGTGTGGTGACTTCTATGAAACCTATGGTGAAGATGCTGTGGAGTCAGCTCGTGTACTTGGTATAACCCTTACTCGTCGTAATAATGGGGGACTTAGTGGTTCTATAGAGATGGCTGGTTTCCCTCATCATGCCCTTGACACCTATCTACCTAAGCTCATCCGAGCTGGTAAAAGAGTTGCTATTTGCGACCAATTAGAAGACCCTAAGAAGAAGCGAGAGGCTATTAAGGGTAAAAAAGGCTTATCCGCAATGGATAAGATGGTGAAACGTGGTATCACAGAGTTGGTTACTCCAGGTGTAGCTCTTAGTGATAACGTGCTGAACTATAAGGAGAATAACTTCTTGGCTGCCATTCACTTTGGTAAAAGTGCATGTGGTGTCAGTTTCTTGGATATATCAACAGGTGAGTTCCTAACGGGTGAAGGAACCTTTGACTACGTCGAGAAGCTGTTTGGAAGTTTCCAACCTAAGGAGGTATTATTCGATCGTTCGAAGCGAAGAGACTTCGAACGTTACTTTGGAACACGCTTATGTACGTTTGAGATGGACGATTGGGTCTTCACCGATCAGACTGCTCGTCAAAAGTTACTAAAGCACTTTGGCACTAAAAACCTTAAGGGTTTCGGTGTTGAACACTTGTCTAATGGTGTGATAGCAGCAGGTGCTATCCTGCAATACCTTGACCTTACACAACATACGCAGATAAATCATATCACCTCATTAACGCGTATTGAAGAGGATAAATACGTGCGAATGGATCGCTTTACGGTTCGTTCTCTAGAGCTGGTAGCGCCTATGAATGAGGGTGGATCATCTCTTCTTAATGTCATCGACAATACCATCACTCCTATGGGTGGGCGTATGCTGCGACGCTGGGTGGTCTTTCCTTTGAAAGATGTAGCGGTTATCAACGAACGATTAGACATCGTTGATCATTTCTTTCGAGCCTCCGATTTCCGTAATAACATTGATGAACAGTTCCACCAGATGGGTGACTTAGAACGAATCATATCTAAGGTAGCTGTTGGAAGGGTATCTCCACGTGAGGTGGTACAGCTGAAGAATGCTTTAAAAGCTATCGAACCAGTGAAAGCAGAATGCCTTTCTACGAATAATAAGTCGCTGAATAGGATAGGAGAACAGTTGAATCTCTGTGCGAACCTACGTGATCGTATAGAGAAAGAAATCAATGTTGACCCACCACAACTGGTCGCTAAAGGGGACGTGATAGCGTCTGGATATGATAAGGAATTGGATGATTTACGTTCAATTCGTGATAATGGAAAGCAGTATCTACTTGAGATACAAGAGAAAGAGATCGCACAGACGGGCATAAGTTCGCTTAAGGTGGGATTCAATAATGTGTTTGGTTATTATTTAGAGGTGCGTAATACCTTTAAAAATAAGGTTCCTGAAGATTGGATCCGTAAGCAAACACTGGCACAGGCAGAGCGTTATATCACGCCAGAACTTAAGGAGTATGAAGAGAAGATACTTGGTGCTGATGAGAAGATATTGGCTCGTGAGGGGCAACTCTTTATGGAGTTGATTCAAGACATGCAACCATTTATCCCACAAATACAGGTTAATGCCAACCTTGTGGCACATCTCGACTGCCTGTTATCATTTATGAAGATAGCCTTGCAACAGCATTATGTGCGCCCGACAGTGGATGAGTCTGACGTATTGGACATACACCAAGGGCGTCATCCTGTTATAGAGACTCAGTTGCCAGTAGGCGAACAGTACGTTCCTAATGACGTCAAGTTAGATACCGATCATCAGCAGATTATGATGATAACAGGCCCTAACATGGCTGGTAAATCAGCCCTTTTGCGTCAAACGGCACTGATAGTTCTCTTGGCACAAATAGGTTGTTTTGTTCCTGCGGAGCGTGCGCGTATTGGTATAGTAGATAAGATCTTCACACGTGTGGGGGCTTCCGACAACATCTCATTAGGTGAGTCAACCTTTATGGTAGAGATGACTGAGGCCGCAAATATCCTCAACAATGTCACGCCGCGTTCGTTAGTTCTCTTTGACGAGTTGGGTCGTGGCACCAGTACATACGATGGTATAAGCATTGCATGGGCGATAGTTGAGTATCTACATGAGCATCCTAAAGCACAGGCGCGAACGCTCTTTGCGACCCATTACCATGAATTGAATGAGATGGAGAAGAGCTTCTCTCGCATCAAAAACTATAATGTTTCTGTGAAGGAGGTAGACGGTAAGATCATCTTTCTTCGTAAGTTAACACGAGGCGGAAGTGAGCACTCTTTCGGTATTCATGTTGCCGAAATTGCTGGTATGCCACGCTCAATAGTAAAGCGGGCAAACGTTATTCTAAAGGAGTTAGAGGCTGATAATTCACAAGTGGGAAGCGTTGGTAAGACTGCTATCGAGCATTTGGAGAAGAGTAGGGAGGGCGTTCAACTCTCTTTCTTCCAGCTTGATGACCCTGTACTTACGCAGATTCGTGATGAGATTCTTGGGCTTGATGTCAATAACTTAACGCCTGTTGAAGCCCTTAATAAGCTCAACGACATTAAGAAGATACTGAACGGATAGATTCGTAATAAGCACTTATAATATAAGCCAATATATACTGGTCTTGCATAAACTGGCGTGTATTGGCTTTTTTGTGTCTCATTGTTTGAGAAGAAAAAGGGTTAGGCTTATATTTGTAAGAAACCATATTAATATGAAGGCAGCCATCACAGGCTCACTTCCCCATACTGTTTTCTTAAAGTGTTTGAGTACTCGTTCTGCCCTGTTGTTACGTTCGTATAGTTTATCAATGAAGTAGCATGCAGTTACAACGATAATCAAAATGCCTATAAAAAAGCCCCATCCTGAGTTTATTATAGGTATATTTAGCTTGAAGAATAAAATCATCAAGGGTATAAGAAGAGGCAGGCAAATCATCATAGGACCATCTATTCGCCCTGTGTACTTCTGTTCTCCGACATAATAAAGATAATCAATAAAGTGGTAATGTATCTTCTTTTGCGGTATTCTCATAGGATGAAACTATCAATATTATCAGGTGTTACGACTGTAAAAGTACTATCCGTATAAGCGTCAGAAAAACTTTTTGGCTGCTTAACATGCGCTTTTTTAGCATTCCACTTGAACTCGAAACTATTGAATTGACCGTTCTCTTCCTCTATATAGTCTATCTCTTGCTGTTGTTGAGTGCGCCAGAACCATTTGTTAGCAAAGCTTCCTTTGATATTAAGGAGCTTTAGTCGCTCCGTAATGGCGAAGTTCTCCCATAGAGCCCCTATATCGTTGCGTAATTCCACTTGCTGGAAATTGGCAATGATAGCGTTCCTTATGCCTAGATCCCAGAAGTAGATCTTACGCGAAACCTTAAGTTCATTACGCAAATTACGCGCTAGGCTGCCTAGACGAAATAGAATGAAACTCTTCTCAAGAACGTCTATGTACTTTTCAACAGTCTTTGGATTCAACCCGATAAGCTGCCCAACTTCATTGTAAGAAACCTGCTCTCCTATTTGTCTTGCTAATGCTTGTAATAGTAAGGAAAGCTTATCAGGCTTATTGATGTTGTCTAATGAGAGAATATCCTTGTATAAGTAACTGTTTGAAAGTTCCCTTAGAACATCCTGTTCATCGCCTGGCGAGGTAACAACCTCTGGGTAGTAACCATAAACCATGCGGTGTGGTATCATTCTATGTTCGTCTAATAAGCTAGTATGATTTACCATTTCTTGATAAGACAAGGGGGCTATGTGAAACTCTCTCTTCCTACCAGTTAGAGGCTCATTAACCTGTGATGCAAGTTGAAAAGACGAACTTCCTGTTGCTACTACTTGTACGTTTGGAACTTGATCAGTGATGAGTTTCATCTTTAATCCTATATTAGGAATGCGTTGCGCCTCGTCTATTACAACCCATTTCTTTTGTCCAATCAAGCTGCGAATACGTGTTGATGTCATGTTCTCAAGCATTTGTCGGACATCCCACTCATCCCCGTTCAACCACATAACATCGTCTTTGCTAGTGAAGAGTTGGTTTAGTAGGGTTGATTTTCCCACCTGTCTTGCACCGAGAATGATGATTGCTTTATCTCCACTCAGTAACTTTTCTATCTGTTCTTTTTGTATTCTTTGTATCATTCTAAGCCTTCTTTCAATTCTACTGCAAATATAAGAATTTTGTAGTGAAGTACAAAATTATTATAAGATATTTGTATTGCAATACCAAAAAAACATAAGATTTTTGTATTCTGGGGTTTTTGCTGCTTTCTAACTCATGCTTTTCTCTTTCCTTCTTAACTTGTTGCTCTGTTCTATTTGTATGTTTTTAAGTCTGCTGCAATTATCTTTCTTTCTGCAATACAGGCTCTGGCTCTGCTCTTAAAAGTGACCTATTGCAATGCAGCTAATGGGTACGTATAGAAAAGGAAGAGCCTTTTAATGATAGCGTAAAGGCTTATTTATATCATAGATAGGCTCTTTACTTATTAAAAAACAGATTGATAGTATATTATAAATAGATTAATAACAGTTACTTTTTAATTTAATAATTTAATTAAAACAGGGTTTCTTTTTGAATAGACAGGCGTTTCTAATGATTTAATAGTTGGTGTGCTGTAGGATAGGGGAGGCTCTTCTTGTATGGAAAAGAGCCTATATCCCTAACGTCCTAACCTATAATCTTGTTCACTGGTAAGACCACTTCGCCAAGTTCCATCATAGCATTGAAGAGGCTAATCTGCTTGTAGTTAGGGAGGTCGGAAACGAGGAGTTCACGCTCTTGTAGTAGTCCTTTATCCAGCAAACTCTGCCTCATTGTACCTCGAAGGAGTGGGGTAGAGGGTGTAAACCATTGTTTGCCATCATAGAGAGCCACGTTTGTATAAGAAGTATCAGTGATGTGGTTATTGCGAATAATCAATATTTCGTCACACTCGCCTTGCTTTTCTTTGAGTTGATTAAGGGCAGACCGATCCACACTCTTGTATCTGTAATCAATGTTGTTGGCTGTTACAAGACGTAAGGAGTGTATTTCTTTGCGTTTGTAAGGCGTACAGCTCATGTCATGAATACCTGTCTCATCATAAGTAAAACGTAGCTTAGCAAGCCCAGAAGGAGCCTTTACGTTCTTTAGAATATCGTTAAGGAGTAGGGGAGTAGGCTGTCCGAACACTTCTAATCGTGTTCTGTTCATTCGCTGCTGATGGTATGCAAGGTTGCAGATGTGCCCATCCACAACCCTTAAAGACTCAATATATTGGCACATAAACCTTTTCTATTACCTCGTTGTATTCGTCATTATTATTGCTCTGAGCCGTTATACCGCCCCCAGCCTTATAGTAGTAATGTCCTTGCTCATCCTCATCTATGAAGCGAATCATCACTGCGCTATCCAGAGCACCATTACTGTAACAACCCATAACACCCGTATAGAAGTCCCTTTCATAGCCTTCCGCCTCATGAATAATCTCCATGGTTCGACGCTTCGGAGCACCTGTTATTGACCCAGCGGGCAGTAGGCGGAAGAGCAAACTACCAATTCGTTCTCTATAATCGTTGGGTAATTGCCCTGTAATCTCCGAACTTGTCTGCAATATTTGTCCTTTATTTGTCGCCAAACGGTCGATGTATCGATAGCGAGAGACGCTTACTTTACTTGCAATCATGCTCAAATCGTTGCGGATGAGATCAACGATAGTAGCGTGTTCTGCCGCTTCTTTCTTGTTGTCTAACAGGGTTTTAGATGCGTGGGGGACTGTGGCAGCGATTGTTCCCTTCATCGGATAAGAAGAGATAACGCCCTTCTCATTGATACGGACAAATATCTCGGGGGAGAAACAGACGAGCTTTCCTTTCATCCAACAGCGGTATAACGCCTTTGAACGTAGGAAGATGTCATGCAAAGAGAGGTTTGTTTGAATGGGAATCTTGCATGTGAGATTGGCTAAATAGCTGTCTCCTTGTTGCTCGTAATGCTTAATGAGATTGATGCGAGGCTCATATTCGTCTCTTGTGAGTGGTTGGATTTGCCATTCCACCTCCTCGTTATTACAGGATTCGTTGCTTGGAACGTTATCAAAAGAGGGAAAGGAACATAATAACTCCGTAGGATCTATATCGGACGTCTCGGCTACGTAAGCCCCATTAGCCTCATAATTGATGATGAAGACAAAGTCTTTATTCTCCTTCGCCAGTCTGTTCATGTGTTGTATGGCATCTTCCCTATTGTATAATCTCATGTTTTGTTTTATAGTTCCATATTGTTTTTGCACTTGAATCATCCCCACTCTTTAATGCTCGAAAGGTGTGATAGTAATCTTCGTGCGGTATATGTTGCGGTCAATGACTTGATGGATGCGATAGTGGCGAGGGTATATTAACTCTAACCGGCGGTACATATTCTCCAGTCCAATGCCTTTCCCACTCTTGTCTGTGGCATTCTTTGGGTAGTTACTATTCTCTGATAAGAAGATGATGTTACCGTCTTCTTCAATGATAGAGATGTGTATGAACGATGGATTGGTGGCACTGATACCATGTTTAAAAGCATTCTCAACGGGCGTAAGGAATAACAGTGGGGCTATTAATAGCTGTGAGTTCTGAATTGTGAACTGGCTGGTTATCTCTACATTAGCCCCCGAACGAAGGCGCATGAGGTTGATGTAGTTCTTAATAAAGGCTATCTCGCCCATCAAACTCACCTCTTTTGGCTGCGTAGCATACAATGTGTAGCGCAATAACTCTGATAGTTGACCTATTGCCCGTTGTGCATTTGCAGGGCTGGTCTGCGTTAGTGACGCTATATTGTTCAGTGTATTGAAGAGGAAATGAGGGTTTAGTTGGTTCTTCAACCAGGCTAACTCTGCCTCTGTCATCTTCTGTTTCTGTTCTCTTAGCTGTCTTTTCAATGCGTTGTGACGGATATAATAACGCACAAAGATGGCTGCTACGACCATAGCATAGTTGAGTATCATCCATAGAACACCGAACTGATAGAATCCAATTCGGGTGGTATCGGATGGCAAGGTGGCGTTATATATGTTGAAAAACTGCTTATCCCAGAGGATAATAAACACTAAATTGATAATCCAAAAGGTCCATTGTTTAATCCTATCTTTTGCTTCGAAGAAGTAAGGAACAAGTAGATAGAAGTTGACCATGAAGACAATTAAGAGCAAGAAGAGTACTAAAGCGTTGATGCGAATTGACTCTTGAATGGTGTTGATATCATGTTCTATGAGCATGGTGACCAGTGTCCAGATAGAGACAAGAGCAGCATATACGCCTACCTGTGCGCCTAATATGGATAGGTTATAGCGTCTCAGGGGTTGTAGCTTAAACCTCTTTAGTACCTTCATGGTGCAAAGATAGGTGATAAAAAGGAAAGATACAAGCGATTAATATACTACCTTTTTACTTTATCAACATTATTACCTTTTTTAACAGATACGTCTAATTTGCTCTATATAAGTGCCTTATACATGATGAATTCATTACAAAAAGCCCCTCAAAAGGGGCTTCTCTTGATGATGGGATATCTATTACTTGTTCTTTTCTGCTTGGTCAGCTCTTATCAAAGCAAGTAGATGCTCTACTGCTTCCTCCTCTGGTATGTTATGTTCAATGCACACTTGTTTACGATAGAGGCTCACCTTCTTCGGTCCAGCACCAACGTATCCGTAGTCCGCATCAGCCATTTCTCCAGGTCCATTAACGATACATCCCATGATACCTACTTTAAGTCCTTTCATGCCTTTAGTGGCTTCTTTGATGCGAGCAATGGTGGTTCTGAGGTCGTAGAGGGTACGCCCGCAACCTGGACAAGAGATGTATTCGGTTTTAACCATGCGTAATCTGCCTGCCTGAAGGATAGCAAAAGCAGTCTGTTCAACATCTTCCTGTGCCAAATCTCCATTATTCATGAGCCATAAACCATCGGTGAGTCCATCCATCATAAGTGCTCCCATGTCCGCAGCAGCTTCTAGTTGGAATTGCTCTTTGGGGCTAACTATTAACGAAGGTGATGTATTGGCTGGTTGTATCGGTGCATCTGTCGTAGAGTGTTGATACATTTGTGAGAAGATAAGAGGGTTCTTCACGCCTGCAATCATCAGTTGATGAGCCAGTGCGCGTTGGTCTCCAAGGCGGTTCTGATGGTTAGTCATGCAGATAACGACCACTTCTGGATGAGCTTTTAAGCATGCTAAGAACTCCTCGGAGGGTGTTCCAAACTTCAAAACAAGGAACTTTACATCCTTATTAATTGCACTGATGAAAGGCATACCAGTAACAGGAAAGATGGGATAAACGTTCTCCAACGATTGACAACCACTATTGGCAAGATTCATATAGGCATCATAATCGAGGATATACTTCTGCTTCTTCTCTTGTTTCTCTGGTAGTTCGCTCTGCACATAGATATAGTCTGGACTTGGCAACTCGGCTGATGAAACCTCAACAGCAGCTTGTTTAGGGTGACGAGTAGCAATGACTACAGGAACGTTATCGCCTCCTATGTTACCTGCAGCCACTGTCTTACGACGTTCGGGACGCAAGTAATCAAAGCCAGCATAGGCTTCGCCAGGGATAAGCAGATGTTTCTCGTGGCGGCGAAGATACCATGCAAGGTACTTGGCAACGGGTATCTCACATTCAGGTTCCTCACTTAACGATACGCGAATGGTGTCTCCTATGCCATCAGCAAGCAATGCGCCAATACCAACAGCACTCTTGATACGACCGTCTTCACCCTCTCCAGCCTCGGTAACACCTAAGTGCAATGGGTAAGTCATACCCTCTTTCTCCATCTCGGAAACTAATAGTCGGACAGAGCGAACCATCACTACGGTATTAGAAGACTTGATGGAGATAACGATATCATGGAAGTTATGCTTGCGAAAGATGTGTAGGAACTCCATACAACTTGCCACTATGCCCTCCGGAGTATCGCCATATCGATTACGAATGCGGTCTGATAAGCTACCATGATTTACTCCTATGCGTACTGCCGTATGGTTTTCTTTACAGATATTGATGAATGGAACGAGTCGATCCTCAATCTTCTTCAACTCCTGCGCATACTCTTCATCAGTATATTCAAGCTTTTTGAATGTTCGAGCTGGGTCCACATAATTACCAGGATTGATGCGTACTTTCTCTGCATAGAGCGCTGCTACGTCTGCAACATTCGCATTGAAGTGAACGTCTGCACACAGAGGTGTGTTATAGCCAGCGGCTCTCAGCTCTGCATTGATATGTTTTAAGTTCTCTGCCTCACGCTTTCCTTGTGTGGTAAGGCGCACGAGTTCGCCTCCAGCATCAATGATTCTTTTGGCTTGAGCCACACTCCCTTCTGTGTCATCAGTGGATGTTGTGGTCATAGACTGTATACGAACTGGATTCTCACCACCGATGTTCAATGCCCCAACATGGGCTACAGTGGTCTTCCTCCTGGCATAGTTAAATAAATCAATCATTGTCTTTTATCTTCTTAATTCATACCCCATCACTCAAAACTCACACTTCTCTCTATGCTTAATAAGCGATGATAACAATCATGAAAGATGAGTTTTGAATGATGAGTTACGGCTAATAAAGTTGCTTAGCACTTATACTTATAGTCCTGAATGGCTGCTAGTTCCTTATTAGCCTTCTCTATCTTCTGTCCTAAAGATGCCTTCCAGTTATCAATCTTTTGTGCAATAGCATCGTTACCAAGCGCTATCATCTCTGCAGCAAGTATCGCCGCATTCTGTGCGCCATTGACTCCTACGGTTGCAACAGGTATCCCTGGAGGCATTTGAATTATCGATAACATTGCATCGAGACCATCAAGCATACCCTTGATAGGCACTCCGATGACTGGTAATGGGGTTGATGCAGCAATGACACCAGGTAAGGCTGCTGCCATACCAGCACCTGCGATGATTACTTTTACGCCTCTTCCCTTAGCTTCTTTAGCAAAGGTTTCAACAGCATCAGGCGTTCTGTGTGCTGAAAGAGCATTCACTTCGAAAGGAATCTCTTGCTGTTCTAACCACTTACAAGCCTTTTCCATTACTGGTAAGTCGCTTGTCGAACCCATGATAATACTAACTAATGGCTTCATATCTACTTCGTGTTATAGTTGAGTTAATGCTTATCTCGTTTACTTATAAGTTTATAATCGTAAGGAATGAACTGACGATTCCAAGGAAGAAGCCCGATGTCACTTGTTCTAAAGAGTGTTGTCTAAGGATCATCCTACTGCTTCCAACCATTCCAGAAACTATCAGTGTAAGGCATAGCCACCACATTGGATCAAAGTTATATAACAATGAGAAGGCTATCAAAGAACCTGTTACTCCACCAATAGCTGCCGTGTGGGTCGATATTTTCCACCATATATTAATGATGGCACAGAGTATCTGTATGACCAGAGCAACTATGAGTATCGAGGTCAGCATGTGCGGTAGATGAAGTAAGTTCATGATGTAGAAGCACGTAAAATAGCACACAATGGATAATATATAAGGTACTACTCGCTTCTCTTTCTGCCCTAATTGTATAGGAGTCCACCCCTGATACTGACGGTAGAGATGGATAAGAACGGTGGGAAAAAGCACTGTAAAGGCATAAACCAATAGGATATAAGAGAGCTTAGCTTGCCACGGGAACATGCTAAGATAGCTGAAGGTAAAGATAGCAAGAATGCCTACTACGGGCAAGTAAAAGGGTGTGAGCACCATACTCACTACTCTTGCGGTTAATATAATATTCTTTTCATTCATCTTAAATGGCTCTTCTAATACCTTTACTATCATTCTTTTCTAAGCCTTGCAACCGGTAAGCCCAGTTGTTCTCGATACTTAGCAACAGTGCGCCGAGCAATCGGGAAGCCCTTTTCCTTTAGTTGTTTTGCTAATGCGTCATCGCTAAGAGGCTTACTCTTATCCTCTTCCTTGATTAGATCTCGCAGTGCTATCTTGATCTTCCGAGTAGACATTTCCTCACCATCAGTGGTTGTGTAGCTATCAGAAAAGAAGAACCTAAGTGGGAAAGTGCCCCACTTTGTTTGCGCATACTTGATGTTGCTCACTCGAGAAATCGTCGAGATATCCAGTCCGGTGCGGTCAGCTATATCCTTAAGAATCATTGGCTTCAATTCAGCCTCATCCCCGTCTTGGAAGAATTTACGCTGAATATCAATGATAGCACGCATTGTTACTTGTAGAGTATGGCGTCTTTGCTTCACTGCCTCGATGAATCCTTGTGCCTTATCAACCTTCTCTTTGGCATAAAGCAAGGCTTCCTTCTCTTGTCGATTCATACCTGCTTTATTGTTCCGATAGGCTGCCAGCATCTCATTAAAGCTCGGTGAGACGTGTAACTCTGGTAGATTACCATGATTAAGACTAAAGGTAATGGTGCCATCATCCTCTGTCTCGATGATAAAGTCAGGTGTTATCTGTTGTAGGTTACGCCCTTGTGTTTCGCCCATAGACGCTCCCGGCTTTGGATTTAACTTGCGTATCTCCTTTTGCAAGGTCTCCACTTGAAGATCAGAGAGCTCCATTGCAACCTTAATCTTATCCCAATGCTTCTTCGTGAAAGCATCGAAATGGCGTGTGAGAACCTGTTTCACATATTGATATAACTGTCCGTTGCGTTGCCACTCGCCGTTTTCAACCTTTCGCTCTACTTGCAGTAACAAACATTCCTGCAAACTTCTGGCACCTATACCAGCTGGATCAAAGTCCTGCAATAGCTTTAGTACATCCTCAATCTCCTGTGTTGTAGCGTCAATACCATGGTAGATTGCAAGTTCATCACTGATGGTGTCTAAGTCTTTCCGCAGTAGTCCATCGTCGTCCAAACTACCAATAAGATACTCCAGAATATCCCTTTGCCGTTCAGTTAGCTCCAGTTCGCCCACCTGCTCATTGAGTTTATCGATAAAGGAAGTGGTATCTCCGTAAACAATCTCTTCATAGTCAGCATTGTTGCGTTGCTGTCGAGCATCGTAAGTCGGCAAGTCGTCATCCGATTGCATACGTTCCAAAGCAGAGTCAAGGGCGTCTTGTCTCTCCTCACGTTCCTGTTGTGAGTCGAAATCATCATCCTCTCTCTGTTCTACGGAATCGTTTGTATCAATGCTATCAGACTCCTCTCCACCTGCTTCTAACGCTGGGTTATCATCTAACTCGGCGTTCACAGACTCTTCCAGTTCGGTGAGTGGCATCTCCAAGAGCTTCACTTGCAACATTTGTTGCTGTGAGAGACGCTGCACCTGTTGCTGTTTTTGGGTCTGAATCTGTACTTGTTCCTGTGCCATCTTATACCTGAATTACGCTACAAAAGTACTAAAAAAAAGCATGAAAATCACTGGAAGTAATCTTTTAATTGTGCAGCTAAGGCAGAAAGTCTATCTGGGTTATCATTACCATATCGGTCCCATATATCCTGACAAGGCAATAACAGGGGCGTAATCATTAGTTCTTCGCGATTGAGATAAGGGTCACAAACTTGGAAGGCATCCATTACCTCCACTACAGAATGGGCTTTTATCTTCATCAACTTAGCCATTTCTCGTATCTCGGGAGTCTCTTCTACCATCGTGATAGGCGTCAGTCGGAAGTAAAGATCTAATATTATCACGAGCATGAAAGGTCTCAATTCATTATAACCATCTATTGGGAGGAAGTCATGCTCAAATGTTTCCCTTATTTGCACACCATTATAAAACTCCTTCGCTTTGCCGAATCCCTTCATTGAACGCAGTTTCTTCACATCTTTATTGAGCTTGCGTGTATTCTCAGCGTAGGTTTCCCAGATAAGTTGTAACACTGGAGTGTCACGGTGGCGCAGCTTGAATTGCTGTTCATAGAGGCTCTTTGGCGGTATATGAAGTTCCAAACTAAGCTCTACCAACGCATGGGAATACATTGGCTTCATGCCCTCCGGCTTCTTTAAATACAGCTGGAGGAGGAGTAACCAGTAGTCGTCAGACCATAAGGGATGTGTCGCCATATATAGAAAGGAGTATCTTTGTTTTTCGCAAAGATACTCCTTTTTATATTAATAAGCAAATTTTTGCTCACTTCTGATAGCCCTCTTTATTACTTCACACCGCCCACTAAGTCATCATTCTGTATGCTCCTCGCAACTTTCTTCACGTTTGCACGCAGCTTTCCGAAGTTCCATGAG
>ERZ773006.234-NODE-234-length-29535-cov-38.0998_pt1 | contig 29535 bp, 27 predicted proteins | sample MGYA00580843_ERZ773006 | MGnify/ENA primary metagenome ERZ773006 (study PRJEB29015, sample SAMEA2738011) | human oral metagenome | biome: human oral; feature: human-associated habitat; material: dental | place: China | collected 2052 ...
ATTACTTGGTCTTGGTCTTGCAGGCCGTCGTCGTAAAGAAGACGAAGAAGCTTAATTGGTAGATTGTTTGAAAATTATCAAATAATAAGTTCGATTTTTAAAGCTTAAATAGGTACCTCTCATCAGAAATATCTTACAGAAAGCCTACAACAGTGGGCTTTTTGCTTTGTCTTAAAAGCTTGATTTCTGAGTTTGTATAGAGATTTGCTAGTAAGGTTATTTGTGTATCTAAGTCTAGCTATTTCAAGAATGACACGATGTTGATGATATAAATCTGGTATGGTATAATATTTTGCCCCCCTCACTTTAAGGAAGTGAGGTGTTATATATGCTAGAATTATTTTCCCTTTTTCTAGCTCCGTTACTTGTTAACGTACTATCTGAGCTTTTCAAGCTATGGATAAAGAGACGTAGGAAGTAGCATTTAACCCTTTTAGAGGGTAGCAAAAAACCCCATCGGTGGCACGGTGGGGCTTTTTAGTTATATATGCTAGAAGCATTATTTTCCCTTTATGCTCTCATTCTAACACAATCCCTCTGATATTTCAAGCTTTTGTTTTGATATTCATCAGAGTGTGTTTGTGGTTTGAGTCCGCTTTACTGAAATTAGCCCACGCGCTTCTAGCCTCCATTCTACAGCAAAGAAATCAACTCTTTTCTAGGGGATTTCCGCCCTCATTTTTGTCTTTTGTGCTAAAATAGACTTATAAATTGAAAATAAGGAATGTTTATGAAATCGGGTAATGGTTTTTGGAAAGGCTGTCTCTATTTTTGGGGCTTCTTGTTCTTATTGGGCCTTTTGGTTCAATATGCTCTGCCTCTAGCGGCTTGTGTCCTGCTAGGCTATGGTGGTTATCGCCTCTATAAACGTTGGCGCTATCCTCTTTTGCAGGATGCCTCTCTAGATGATCGGATTGAGCTTTTAAAAGCTAGGATTCGCCAGGCGGACAAAGATATTCAGCAGTTAGATGGAGTCTTGGTAGAAAAAGTCTCAGAGTCCTATAAGAGTCTGGCCAATCAAGTATTGATCGAACTGAGGGAAATCCATCAGGAGGCGGATCGTCTCAAATCCTATATCGATGCTGATGTCTACAACCGTATTGACAAAAAGGTTCGTACAGTAAGGGCAAACATCGATGTTCAGCTAGAACGTTTGGATAGAGAAAGTCAGGTAGATCTTGAAAATGCGGAGCCAGAGGAATTAGCTCCAGAATTGTCCCAGACCTTGGCCAATATTGCCATTGACCATCAGGCTATTTTAGACAAGATTGCCACCTCCGCTGAGGGGGATAAGGAAGAATTGACGGCCATTCATAGTTTGAAGATGGAGAAATTCCAAACGATTTTAGAAGGCTATTTAAAGATTAAGGCCAATCCGAAGAACTATAATCGGGCCGAAGAACGCTTAGAGCAAGCTAAAGCAGCCATCGAACAATTTGACCTTGAACTGGACCAAGTCTTGAGAGAACTCAATGAAACAGATATGCGTGATTTTGATATCAGTCTGCGTATCCTCGAAAAAGATCGTAAAGAATAGGTTAGAAACAAAGGAGTAACCATGACAGAATTTAATTTTGATATTGACCAGATTGCCAATAATACGGTAGCTAAGGTGGATAAAACAACCCAAATCATCGAGACAAATACTGGCTCAGACAAGACCTTGACCTTCCTTGAAAAGTTGAGCCCTGAGCAGCAAGAAGGAATCAAGGCGCACGTGCCTCAGTTAGTAGACCAGTTTGTCACCAATCAAAATGCTCTTTTGGATTTTGGACAATCTGCTGTCGAAGGTGTGAACAATACGGTCAATCGTATCTTGTCAGAACAAAAGAAACTACAGATTCCCCAAGTGGATGATCTACTCAAAAATACCAACCGTGAGTTGCAAGGCTTTGTAGTCAAATACAAGAACGCTGAAATTGCTGAGTTAGAAGAAAAGCCAAACTTTTTGCAACGATTGTTTAACAAGAGCAAGAATACCCTACAAGAATTTTACTTTGACTCAAAAACAGTGGAGCAAAAGCTGGATGGTATGGCTGCCGCAGTGGTCAAGCAAGAAGATGTCTTAGCTCGAAATATCGTTTCAGCTGAGATGTTGATTGAGGACAATACCAAATCCATTGAAAATCTAGTGGGAGTGATTTCCTTTATCGAAGCTAGTCAGACAGAAGCTGGCAATCGCGCTGCAGAACTGAAGGCCCAAGCTGACCAACTTGATACAAGTACGGTAGAATACCAAACCAAGTCACAAGAATTGGCCCGCATGGCTGAAGTGGTCAATACCCTCGAACAACAGCACACTGAGTATGTCAGCCGTCTCTATGTTGCCTGGGCAACAACACCTCAGATGCGCAATCTTGTGAAGGTGTCATCTGATATGCGCCAAAAATTGGGCATGCTTCGTCGCAATACGATTCCAACAATGAAGCTTTCCATTGCCCAACTGGGTATTTTGCAACAATCAATGAAATCAGGTGTCGTGGCAGATGCCATTGTCAATGCCAATAATGCTGCCCTTCAGATGCTAGCTGAGACCAGTAAGGAAGTGATTCCACAGATGGAACGAATTGCTCAAAGCCCGACAGTCGCTGTCGAATCGGTTACCAAACTGGCTGAAAGTCTGGTCGCTCAAAACCAAGGTATCGTCGCAGCTATTGAATTGGGACGCCAGAAACGTGCCCAACTAGAAACAACCATCGTCAAGTCCGCAGAAATGATCAACGATTCTGTCAAACTACGCGATGAGAAAATCGTCCAAGCCCTTCTAGACCAAGGCAAGGCCGCCCAGAAAGAAGTACAAGAATAACAATTCAAGTCCCCTGTAATGTAGATTTGCAGGGGATTTTGGATTTTTCTATATATCCGAACATCTAATTTATTTCACAAAAAATGTAGTCAAAAATGTAGTCATTAGATTGATTTTTATTGTAATGTACTGAAATTAACAAAAAGAAAAAACGCTGATCAAGCGTTTTTCTTCTGTATTGATTCGTATTGAATGCTTACTTAACTTCTGTAAAGGTTGTTAATGTTATTTCAGCACCCTTTAAACGCCGTTATATCAACGTTTTTAGATTGTTCTATAGAAAATGTAGTCATAAATGTAGTCATTTTGCTATGCTGTCAATTTTGCAATTTCTTTGAGGTAGATATCCACTGCTTCTGCCTTCTTTTTTGGTGCCAATTCAGCATAGGTATCCATCGTCGTTTTAATCGACTTATGACCCATTCTTATCTGGAGTTCTTTCCAGTTCGCACCAGCATTCAGCATTAAAGAAGCATGTGTATGACGGAAAAGATGAAAACCATAGTTTGGTAGTTCAAGCTCAGTCAAACGCTTTTTAAGAGTTGCACGTTCATTTCTGTCACACATATAGTTCCCGTAAATTGTCGGGAAAATTAAATCCACAGGTGGTAAATCATGACTCATAAAATAATCACTCATCTCAGCATGAAATGCTTTTAAGTTTTTTAAAACTTGTCTTGGAACCGCCACTCTTCTGTTACCAGAGTCAGTTTTAGCACTATGTTTACAAATCACCTCTCCCTTAATTCCTAATTTTTTATTTCCAGCTTTCCACATCAGAGTCTTATTTACGATGATTTCATTAGAATCAAAATCAAGATCATGAATTGATAAAGCAAGGAGCTCATTGATTCGAAGAGCAGAAGCTAGTAATGTGTCACAGATAACCTTAAATCTTCGGTTAGCTCGTGTATTAGGAAGAGTATTAAGATAATTCAACCAAGTAGCTAAGTCCTTTCCGTGTAATACCATAATTCTCTCTTTAACCATTTTAGGTTTTGGAGGGATTTTTACAGTTCGAGCAGGATTATGAGAAAGTTCAAAATTCGTAATCCCATAATCGAAAATATCACTTAGTTTATAAATAACTGCACCGAAATCTTTTGCGTGGCCCTTCTTGGATTTCTTCACACCGGATTCAACAGACTCCTTAGATTGTTGGGCTAGTTTATTGACCCAAATCTGAATATCTGCAGATTTTATTTCTTCAGGCCTATATTCTCCAAACTTAGGAATCAGATAGGTATCAAGATAACTTCGAACCCGATTGATAGTATTCTGAGAAGTAACCCAGGTCACAAAACTGACAAACCAAGCTTCAGCCAACTCTCTAAAATTATTAACCAACAAGGTTTCTTTTACAGTTGATCCCTTCTCTTCGAACTCTATCCGAGCTTGAATGATTTTTCTATCAAGGCTTCGTAACGTTTTAGCTGTTATTGATGATGTAACCTTTTTACCAGTCTTAACATCTACACCAATATATACACCACGCTGCGTATAGCTAACAGTCCCGTTACTTTTGGTAGTTTTAATGACTTTTCGATTGTTGTGAATGATAGTTTCCTTCTGCATAGTAGCCTTTCACGTTCGGATATATAAAAGGCTAAAATAACAACCTCACATTATTCTATGTGATATTACTATTTTAGCACATTTTTGGGAATCACGATGTTAAATAGTTCAACACATCCTCCATTCTATAGTAGACTGTACGTGTTCCCTCAATTGGTGGTTCTAAGCGTCTAAGCCCTGTCTTTTCCCAATTTTTTAACGTATTTGGTGAAATCTGCAGGAGTGTCAATAATTCTTTTTGTGTACATATTCCGTATCTGGAGTGGCTATCTAGTTTGTTTTGAATTAACGCAACTAAACATTGAAGCAATCTTTCAATTTCGAGTAGTTTCATACTGTCATTAGAATTCAACGTTCCATCTCCTCATTTTTCTTTAGTTTATTATTTTTTTTATGAATTGATTTAGACTTCTCAAGCTCTTCGAGTTGCTTTTCATATTGCATGTACCTACGAGAGTCTAACAATTTAGCAAAAAAGTATGTTTTTTGCACGATAAATTTCAATAGGTGAGGATCATTTGTTCGTGCATAATTTACCAAACTTCCAAACTCAACAAAATTCATTGTATCGATGATATCGATAACTTGTGCTAAAAATTCATCAGAGTTATTTTCAACGATAAACTCTTCAAGATTGAATCCACATCCTGATTCAATATCATTAATGTCGTATTGTGCTTTCTCTGGATTTTCTGCATGTGTAAGATAATGATACATACCTTTAGATGACATAACAATTTGAACATGAGCAGGTGTGTTCAGATTAGAAGTTAGTAAATCAGAGACCTGTGAGTAACTTTTAAGCGAGTCAAAGAATAAGACTCCGTGTCTATGCGGTTTTTTAAATTCTCCTGTTTCTTCGTTTACATCTTTATCATGTACAGGACTAAGTATGTAGGGAATACATAGACTTTCTAGTATTGCTTTATAATTGGTTACAACACTATCTAAATAGATTATAAATGTCCATTTGTTTGAACGTTGATTTTTCATTAATTCTACCTTCGTGATGATTGTTCATTGATCATTGATAGTAATGGGGGACCGTCGTAGTAGGCCCCCATTACATCATAGATTAGGCTGTGAAAAATAGAGTGTTCTTGACTTTCACTACGTGAGTCAAACACTCTATTTTTCATCGTTTAGTGCCAACATACCATAATTGATTTTTTATTCTAGTTGGTGATGAAAAATAGTAATCGCTATTATAATTAGAGATTTCTTCTTTTATATGTGCTTCCATTTCTCTAAATATTTTTTGAGCTTGTTGACTTTTTGGATACTTTAGAAATACAATGATACGATTCTGTTGTACATCGATAGTACATTTGCTTACAGCTTTATTAAACGTTTTAATTGTATAGTTAGACTGAGGATTAATTTTGGAGTTTGTAGATGAATTTTGAATCAATTCGTACTGTCTTAAAAATTGGCGAAGTTTTATTGTTTGTCTTATAGAATGAACATAGTTAAGAATTGAGTCTGTTGCGTATCTTTTCGCTAATTCAATACTGATAATAATGGATAGTAAAATTCCAAATAATAAACTAACAACAATGACCAGATCCGCAATTAAATATAGATATTTATGTGTTTGTTCAACTGTGCCTGAAGAAAATATTTCTTTATAGAAAAGCTTTGCTAATAGTCGAAAAATAAAATTCAATATTAGGTAAAAAATACTGTAGATAAACAGATATCGTGTAAGATTATAAGTCTTTTGGAAGAATGTTTTCTGCATTATAGAACCCCTTTTTTAGTGAAGAAAGTAGGGCAAAGTAAGGGTAATACTTGATATGGATGCTCATTGTCAATGATTTGAATTAGTCCAGTTCCCTTTCCAATTGGAATAACAATACCTTCTGGATTTAGGTCTGGGAATAGAAATTGAGTTGTTTTTTGATTGATGTTACCAATCTGGATGACAACGTTCATTTGTTCTCTTACAGAAACAGGAATTGTATTATGATCGAACCGTTGACTAACCAATAGGAGATGGACTCTTGTGGCTCTCCCAAGTAGAGCGATTTGTGAGATAAGGGAGAAAAAAGATTCTTTAATTGTTTTATTAACAGACTCAGTTAGTGCTAGTACTTCATCTATCACAATAGTGATGTGTTTAAATTTATAATCCGGATTATCATACAGAATTTCTTGGCGTTGTTGAATTACATTTAAGCACAAACTGAGATTTTCGTTAATTTCTGACACAAAATCGGACTTAGAGCGATTTTTTTGAGGGTGAATAACTGCTAAACCGTTTTCACGTGCCCATCTTGAAGGGGTATCGAACTTTGGATCTACAATGATAAGTTCTGAGAATTTTTTCAACATGCTTAGAAAGTATGTTAATGCATAGGATTTCCCTGATCCGCTATTACCAGCGATTGCGAATGAAGTAACTTTGTTATAATCCAGAGTTAGATTCTGCATGATAGGAATAGTACTCTCATGTTGAGCCGATGCAAATTGCTCCAAATCAGGTATGATTAATCTTTCAGAAATTCCAATTTTCCATGGGAAAAACAGAGCGCGTTGCACATGGATATCATCTGTATTTAGCGCGACAAAATAGGCTGAATTCTGTTTTAGTAATGTATAGCGGGGGTACAGAGCAGCATTGGAAATCAAAAAAATTTTCTGGTACAGTTCATCATCAATGATATAGCCAGCTGGTAGCCGCGGTATGAATTGGAAACCATCTTCCATGATTTTTATATCGAAACTATTGGTATAACTTGTTTCTCCTTGCATTATATTCCCCAAGCCCATATTTAGTGCTTGAAGCAAATACTGAGCAAGCTCCTTACTTTTCATCATTTTACCTCTTTAATAGAAGTTGCTCGGAAGTAAACATTATAGCCTACCTCACATGCTTCCAGGTTTTCAAATGAAACAATTGATAGGTATGGGGGGAGTGTAATTTCGGTGTCAAATTTAACTTGGAATGGAGCAAGTCCCTTTTGAATGAACCAGGCTTTGTATGCATTTACTTCCCCTGTTGGTTGCCCATCTTCAAATTTCATTTGTGGCTCGCATTCTGTGCTGATGCATTGAACTGGTTGCTTCTCGTCGATGTACTGTTTGGCGATTGTAGCTGAGTAACCACCTTTTCTAATTTTTGCTTTCATTTTTTTGCTATTTACCTTTCTTTCGGTTACAGACTGTGTAGAATTTAGACAACTTGCTCCTTTTTAGTCATGAGCTGGACTCTTGTTAGATCATAACTTCTTACCTCCTTATCTATAAGGAGAAAAATTTTGATAATTTGGTAATTTTTGTTAAAAAATTTTAGAAATTTTTTCCGAGTTCTTTTTTTAAGAAATTAATAGTAGCTTTGTAATGCTTTTGAATAGTTTTGTGACTTTTAAAAGAAGTTTCTTTAGTCAGTTGAGTAGCAGAAGTCCCATGGAGCGCGATCTCTAATAAGATATGAAGCTCCTCTTCTGGGAGTTTAGATAGAGCATTGAATAGGAGCTCATTTCGCTCTTTAATAAGTAAATGTTCAATAGGGTTATAGGTGTTATCTGGACATAAATCAATTAATTCGATGTTTCTACCTTTATTCGAAAGGACTGCATCTAAACTTGTCATTCCGTAATAACGTTCTTTGCGTTCGAGATTATTGATTGGCTGGTTTAGTAGGGTGTTAACTATGTCCCAGTTACCATTTTTAGCGGCATTTTGAAGATTACGTTCTCGTTTTTTTTCGACTTTATTAGTCATGAAATTTCCTTTCCGTCCTTTGACGGAATAGAAACACAGCTTTGCCGATTGGAGTATGAAAAGCACACCAAAGAAACGGCGAAACATTTGAGATAGCTATAACTAAGTAAATAGCTATGACGTGAGTTTCAATCCGTCTATTTGATGCGCATCAGATAGGACTGTAATTTTTTGAGGTGAAATCACCTCTTGTTAATATTATATATAAAAAAACATGGTATAATTATGGTTATTAAAGTGAAAAATAACTCAAAAAATACCACGATTATATAAAGGGCAAAAAATGGAATTTAAAAATTGTAAAAAATATTTAACAGACCTAGCTTCTATAAGACTTGATTGCAAGATTGAAGTTATTAACAAAGAACGTCGGGAAATAGCTAACACAGAATTTTTTTGGGAACATGGGAAGAAGAATAAAAAGAAAATAAAATCTAGATATTCCATGTTATCTAACCGCGAAATTTGTCCAAGTAACGCTCCTTTAATTGGGCAGATTAGAACTGGTAAAATGAATAAAAAAAATCCATATCTATTTACTCCTACGACAGTAATGGATATTTACGATAATTGTAAATTTAACCCTAATAAGTCTAGCAAAGGATTAAGAGAAGATGAATTAGTTAGATTTAGACAAAGTAATTTAATGTACGAGTCTTATGATGAAATTTTTTTTGGAAGTGTTAAAGAACGAAAATACTTAAGAAAATTTTTTCCTACAGCAATTGTTCTTGATATTTTATGTGAACAATTCGATGAAGATTTATGGAAATTAGTTTTAGGGTACATTCCATTGAGTATAGTATTTGAACAATTAAAGATAGATGTAAAGGATGTGAAAAAAGTATATCAATTACTAATTAAAGATCACTACGAGCTTTTAATGGCTGGAGTTTTTAGATTTATTAATCGATTTTTTATTATCAAAAATGGTAGTGTTTTTTTAATAGATATAGACAATTTTATTCAATACTATAACTCAAAGTTTACTGTTAGAAATGAGGGTGAGAATAGATTAGCAAAAATAGAAAACGTATTAATGTCATACTATGTTGATGTTTTGAAAGATAAATTGAAAGATAAATTGAAAGAGTATGTAGATGAATATTTTGATGTAGAATATCATAGTTTAGAATCTATTGTTTCAATTCAAAGAAAAATGATAGAGGTTCAAAAATCTATAATAGATTCCGGTAGCTTAGAGTATATGAACATTTCTTGTTCCCCAGAGGAAGATAATTTTTTATCAATACTTGAAGATAAAAATAAGGAAGATGAATTTTATGATGATGATGAATTCTTGCTCCATGCTACTAGAATAATAAATTATATAGATTCTATTCTTACAGAGTTGACGATATATCAAAGTAAATTAGAGGATAATGCTCATTGGGATGGGAACTATCTTGGATACTTTAAAAAATATGAACATGGAGAAGAAATACTCGATTATTTTCAAAATGGTAATCTCCTCTCTTTAAGAAAACTAATCAAAGAGATAATAAAATCTGATTATAACTTTAATGACTTAAATAAAGAGATGTACAAAAAACAACATCCAGATAGCTATATTGCAATAGAAGAGAAAAAATATTGGATAAATTTTTTAGAAGCGCGAAAAAAGTCCAATAGTAAAACTATTAGACCGTTTTAAGAATCGGCTGACTTATTAGACGATATTTGCAAATAAAGATGTAGTTATCTTTTTAAGATACTCGTAAACAAAAAGAGAAAATAAGTTATACAGCTAAGGCCATTTTGGATGCTAGAAATCTATGTCCTGATAGAAGTTTTGCAGACCTATATGATGAGTTAACTATGCCTGTTGAACTTCGGCGTGCCCACCAAGCTAATGACAAAGCAGTAATGGAAGCATATGGGCTAACAAAAGTTGTTGATGGAGAGCAGCAGGACTCTTTTAGATGTATGATGAAATGACAAAATCAATAAATTGATACAAACGGTAGCTTTTTGTTAAGTGGATGAAACATATCATTTTGTCAATGGGATTATAAAAAAAGAATGTTGATGTATCTGTACTGACCCCAAAAAGTTAGACAAATAATTTAAGTAAAGGATTTAGTTCTGTATTGCACAGGACTAAGTCCTTTTAATTTTACCTTAATGCGTTTATTGTTGTAGTAATCAATATAGTCTACAATAGCTTGCTCCAATTGATTAAGTGATTTAAACGTCTTCTCGTAACCATAAAACATTTCGGATTTCAAAATACCAAAGAAGGATTCCATCATGCCGTTGTCTGGGCTGTTACCCTTACGCGACATAGATGGCTGGATTCCTTTATCCTCTAAAAAATGATGATAGAAATCGTGTTGGTATTGCCATCCCTGGTCACTATGGAGAATTGTATTTTCGTAATATTCCTCTGTAAAGGTTTGTTCTAGCATATCTTTCACTTGTATCAAGTTCGGTGACGTAGAAAGATTATAGGCGATAATTTCGCTGTTAAAACCATCTAAAACTGGTGATAAATAGAGCTTTTGGCTGCTTGCCGGAATGGCAAACTCTGTCACATCTGTATAGCACTTTTCCATTGGATTCGATGCTTCAAATTGGCGTTGAATAAGGTTATCTGCTTTCTTGCCAATCTCTCCTTGGTAGGAAGAATACTTGCGTTTACGACGAATTCGGGCACTTAAACCAAGGATCTTCATCAGACGTTGGACCTTCTTATGGTTCACTACAAAACCACGATTCCTCAATTCTAGAGTCATTCGGCGATAACCATAATTTCCTTTATGCTCAGTAAAAATAGCTTGAATTTCATCTTTAATATCATGATTTTTATCGCTTTTATTTAACTGCTTTAGCTGGTAATAATAGGTTGAACGAGCTAGCTTAATAATCTTTAGAAGAATCTCTAAGGCAAACTCCGTTACCAATCCTCGGACAATTTCTGTTTTTCTTTTCGCTCCTTTTCGTCCCTCAATCGGAGTTCTCTCAACTTTTTTAGAATGGCATTCTCCGCTCTCAAGTACTCATTTTCTGCTTGAAGTCGCTCTAGCTCTGTCATCTCTTCGGGCTTCTTCTTTGGTTTACGTCCCATTTTAGGTACTCTCCCTCTTGTTTTCTCAACAATAGTATACCCGTTTTTCTTATATTGTGCCAGCCAATTAGGCAACATTCCAACACTTGGAAGAGCATAATCTAGAGATACCCTTATTTGCGAACGACCTTCGAGAAGAACTTTATCAATGATCTCTTGTTTTAGTTCAGGAGAATAGTAACAATTCTTTCCTTTTTTGACGAACTCTATTCCGTAACGATCAATCAATTTAATCATGTACCTAAGATTAGAATTGTTTATCCCAAATTTATTTGAAAGCTTCTCTATGCTATATCCTTGTTTTCTAAGTTTATAGATCTGAACTTTATCATCATAAGTTAATTTCATAATAAAAACACCCCAAAAGTTAGATTTTTTCTGTCTAACTTTTGGGGTGCAGTTCAATCAGCATTCTTTTTATTTTATGTTCTTTGACAAAATAGCTAAAATTGTATCACTATCATTTGATGTATCTGTTTTTACTAGTCCGGTTTCAACTTTACTAAATAATGAGTTAATAATTATTAGTCGTTCTTCTCTATCAATGTCAGTACCAGCCTTGGTCAGAGATTGATAGAATCTTGTCAAAGCAGCTTTTTGTTTATATTCTGTAGCTAAGTGATGATTTGATAAAACGATTTTTATCAATATCCTAATAATGTAGATAAAAAATGAAATCGCTGAAATAAGAACAAACGACTCAGATATAAAGGGTAGTTCATTTTTGAAAATATTTAAAGAGTAATAATGTATTACCAGAATCAATACTACTAAAGCAAGTATTAAGGCTATGACAGTAAAAATAAGGAATTTCGTCCATTCTTTAGCCTTATCTTCATGCCCTTCAGCACGCTCATTCCAAAGCTCCTCTGGTGCTTCTAAAGAAAGCTTGATTTTATAGGCTTCCTCTAAGTCACTAAGCTTGTTTTGCTTTTCCTTTTGCCATTCGTTAAGAGTTTTTTGAAATTCGGTAAAGTCAGAAACTTTGTTGTTATATTGTGTCTGAATTTCATCACGCTTATCTTCGATGAAAGATGTAATTTCTCTAAATTGTTCATCTGAGTCTTCTGAAATGTCTTTTAACTTGTTAGCTAGAGGAGCAACTATATTTGTTTCAAAATCAGAGATATTGTCTTTAATGTTTGAAAGGTTTTTCCTTAGTAGATATAGTGCTGGATAAAACATTTGTTGAGATGAACTTGAAAAATAATTTCCGATAGCCTCGTTTTTTTTAGAAAGATATATAAAATTACTGATAGCTTCATCAAGATTACTTTTAGACTGCTCAATATAGAAGGAAACAAATCTTCTGATTTTACGAAATTGTATATCTTTGTCAATGGGAGAGTTTACTGATAGTGTGTAAACTATCTTATCTTGTTCTCTTGTTTCACGATCAGTCGATAAAGTGTAATAAATTTGATTATTTATATTGTCAATATTTAGTTCTTTAAGTTCGAAAATATAATTTTTTACTCTATTAAACTTATCATTTAAGCTTTTCCAAGTAGAATTAAAACTAGTTGGAGCTTTATCATAAATTGAATTCCAATAATCATAGTTACTTTTTATAATTCTTTCAAGCTCTTCAAATGTAAAAAACTCTTTGTAATGATCAAATTCAATTATAAAATTGTTAGAAATAGAGAATCTAAAGAGAATCGTATCATTTAGAAAATTTGCTACTTGACTTTTGGTATAACTCATAAACCTCACCTATTACAGATTAATTATATTATTATCTATTATAGCATAGAAAGCTAGGATAAAATAAGTCATATACATGTAAAATTGTTGATAGTATTAGTTAACTTATCGGAAACTCAGTAGAATGGTATATTGCTAAAAATCATATTAAAAATAATTACAGATTTATTGGTATCTTTTTATTGATATATAAACGATTGTATTTGGTAATAGATGCCAGTTATTTAAGATTAATGAATGAAGTTTTTATGAGTGCATATAGTAGAACTTGAGTAATTTGACTTAATATACCCATTCTCCATCAAATAATTCTACTGCATCTAATAATTTTTGATCTGGCATGCTATCAGAAATAAAGGTTGTATATTTAGAAAGTGGATTAATTTTGAAAAATCCAGTTTTGTAGAATTTTGAACTATCAATCAACAAAATGGTTTCATGTGCTTTATCAATAATACTCTTCTTTGAAATTGCTTGACTTAAAGATGCTTCATAAACATATTGGTCATCAATGCCTCTTGCTGAACAAAATGCTAAATCGATATTAAAATGATCTAATAAAGAATTTTCCTTATCATAGTTGACCACGGAACAGGATTGATGTTTGACCTCGCCAGATGTGATAAAGATTTTGGAGCTATCTTTAACAGTTTCAGATAGGGTTTGTGCAGTATGTAAACCATTTGTAAAAATAATCAAATTATCAAGTTCAGAAAGATAGGGGCAAAGTTCGTAGGTAGTAGTACTAGAATCTAGATAGATACACATTCCTGACCGAATAAAGTCTTTAGCGAGACTAGCGATTAGTCTTTTTTGCCTAGTGCTTTCTCCTTCACGTATTTGATGAGAAAGTTCAATTGTGTTCATAGAGGACAGGGTCACGTATCCGTGCTTTCTTTTGATAAGACCTTGATTTTCTAAGAAAATTAAATCACGACGTAAGGTACTTGTGCTGGAGAAAGTGATTTCTGCCAGCTCTTTTACGGCAATTCTTTTTTTCTTTTTGATAATTTCAATCAATTCAAGTACACGTTCATCTTTTATCATAAGCTCCTCCTAATTTATCATTTCAACTATATTATAGCACAAATTGGAGAAATTTGAATTATTTTTATGTTTATGGCGAAAATGTATGAATTTTATTCAAGTAAGCGTTCACATATTGAAAAAATAAAATGTGGGGATTATAATAAACTTAATCAAGGACGAAGAGAGAAGAAAAATGGAAGCGGTTTTAGCAATAGATTTAGGTGCGACTTCTGGAAGAGCAATCGTTGGTTACCTTTCTGAAAATAAACTAGTAATGGAAGAAATAAATCGCTTTTCTAATCTACCTATTAGAGTAAAAGGGCATTTATCTTGGGATGTTGACTTTCTACTAGCTAAAATTCTTGAAAGCATCCGCTTGGCTAATACTAGTTACAAGATTTTATCTATCGGTATTGATACATGGGGTGTTGATTTTGGACTTATTGATAATGAAGGTAAGCTGTTATCACAACCTGTTCATTATCGTGATGAAAGAACAAAGGGAGTGTTAAAGGAAATATCTGAAATTACTGAATTAGAAAAATTGTATTTTGAAACAGGAAATCAGCTTATGGAGATTAACACCTTGTTCCAACTCTTTAAGGTACGACAAGAATTTCCTAATTCGTTTTATAGTACGAATAAGATTCTTTTAATGCCAGATCTGTTTAATTATCTGTTGACAGGTAAGTTTGCAACTGAAAAAAGCATTGCTTCAACAACCCAACTCTTTGATCCGAGAAGTCAAAAATGGAATCAGAATATTTTAAAACTATTTGAATTGGAGTCATCTTTACTTCCTGAAATTGTTTCAGAGGGGAATGTTCTTGGTAGACTCAAAGAGGAATATGGTTTAGGCAATATTCCTGTTGTGAATGTTTGTAGTCATGATACAGCAAGCGCGATTGTATCAGTTCCTAAGACAGAAGATAGTTTGTTTATTTCATCAGGGACTTGGTCTTTGGTTGGAGTGGAGCTTTCTTCACCTATTCTTAGTACCGAATCGTTCAGTTATGGATTTACAAATGAAGTCGGTAAAGATGGAGTGATTACATTTTTGAAGAATTGTACAGGGCTATGGATCATAGAGGAACTAAGACGTTCATTTGAAAGAAGAGGGAAAGCATATTCTTTTGATGAGATTAGGACAATGGTGGAGAAAGAAAAAGAAAATCTTCCTCTGATTGATACTGAATCAACTGAATTTGCAACAGAATCTGACATGTACAAGACTTTGACAGAATATCTAACTTATCATCATGAAACTAGAGAGTGGACAGATGGACAACTATTTAAGATAGTTTATGAAAGTCTAGCTGAAACGTATAAGAAAACGATAGAGTTATTAGAAGAACTAACTCATAAGTCTTATAAAAGGATATATGTGATTGGAGGAGGTGCTAGAGCCAGTTACTTTAATCAAATGATTGCTGATAGAACTGGTAAAGAGGTTCTTACAGGTTCAACTGAGGCTACAGCTGTAGGGAATATTTGTATACAGCTATTAAGTCAAGGTAAAATAAACGAGGATACAGGGTTAAAGGATATTATGACAAATATTGCTGATACACAATATTATTATCCTCAGCTATCATAAACAAAAATAAAAAAACGGAGGTTTTGTCATGAACAAAAAAAGTCTTTTGAAATGCGCTGTTATCGGGTTAGTAGCTACCCTTGGTTTAGCAGCTTGTGGAACATCTAAGGATGCAAGCGGTGGAAGTTCTTCTGGTAAAGAAGTATTAGAATTTTATCATGGGTATCATCATAGTGAAGATGAATGGCCTGTTGCTAAGACTATGCGAGATTTATATGATAAATTTGCAGAAGAACATAAAGATAGTGGTGTAGAATTTAAACCAATTCCTATAAATGGTGATTTGAAGGATGTAATGAATAACAAGGTTGCTAGTGGTGAATTTCCAGATGTGATTGACCTAGCAGGTAATGCAGTATCATTAGCTGCAATTGAACAAAAACTTGTTTTAGATTTGAAACCATATATCGATTCAAATAAGCTTGAAAAAAATGTTGGTTTGAACTATAAACAAAACCAAAAAGATGGAAAAATTTATACAGTTCACGAACAGTTATTTACAATGGGTTTGTGGTATAACAAGGATATATTTGCAAAAGCAGGTGCTAAAACACCTGATCAGTGGAATACTTGGGAAGATTTTACACAAGCAATGGCTACTGTGAGAAAGCAAGATGGAGTGTATGCATTTGGTGCTGGAGAACCATCTATTCGCTTGTTTAATACAGTCTTAGGAACCACAGAAAATGGGCGTAAATTATTAGACAAACCATTAACAAAAGAAGGAATCGAATCTAAAGAATTTGCAGATGCTTTGAAAATGGTTATGAAAGAAATTCAAGCTAATGGTTCTAAGAATGCTGGTGGCGATGCTAATGCTTATTCTAAAGACTTCCAAGAAGGTAAATCTGCAGTCTTCTTTAATGGTGTGTGGGCTTCTGGTGAGATGTCTAAGAACCCAAGTCTTGCACCTGGAATCTATCCTGCAGGTGTAGCAATTAGTTCTTCTGGAGGTGGTATCACTATCTCAAGTAAGATGTCTGAAGCTAAACAAAAACTAGCTCTTGAGTTTTTGAAATATATGACTAGCGATGATGTACAAAAAGTAATTTTTGAAAAAGTAGGAGCAAATCCTTCTAATGAAAATGTAAATGTAAAAGAACTTTCAGAAAAGAGTTCAGAAGCTACTACTAAAATTTTAGGACAAGCAATCACTCAAGTTAAGAATGCAAAAGTAGTTGTTCCAACTGTAAGTGATGTTTGGGGTGGCGATGTACACACAGCTATTATCAATGCATTGACAGAAAGTGCTGCTGAAAATGTAGATGTTGATCAAAAAGTGAAATCTACTCAAGATGTGTTGAAATCATTGATTGGTTAATTGTTTTAGGGAGTGGAAACGAAGCTCAGTTGGCACTGCCAACTGAGCTTGATTTTACTCATATAGTTGAAAAAAGGAGTTTGTTTATGGCACAAAAAGTTATGAGCCTACAAAATAGGAAGAATCAAAAAAGACGATTTATCTTTTTATTTCTTTTGCCAACGTTGATTTGTTTCTTTCTATTTTATTTTTATTCTGTAGTAACAATCTTTTTAACTTCATTTGCTAAATGGGATTATACAAATTTAAACACCCCTGAGTTTCTTGGATTTGATAAATTATTTGAAAATTATAGGTATGTTTTTAAAGAATACCCATTTTTTACAGAAGCTCTAATTAATTCTGTTCGTTGGGCTGTAATTGGTGTTATTATTCAAGTTCCTTTAGCTTTATCTGTTGCAATTACATTATCTAAGAAATTAAAAGGCTGGAAGATATCTAGAAATCTTTATATTGTACCAAGTATCATTTCTAGTGCTGCTATGGGATTGATTTTTCTTCAAATCTATAATCCAAACTATGGCGTTGTTAACCAAATTATTCATCTATTTAATCCATCGTTTAAAGATTCAGTACTGTTGACTCCAGGATTAAATATAGCTGCTATGACTGGCGCTTATATTTTCTTTGCAGGAGCATCAACCATTATGATTCTAGGGCAAATTTTTGCTATTCCAGAAGAAGTTCAAGAAGCTGCTATTTTAGACAATATTACTGGTTGGAGGAAAGAGTGGTATATTACGATTCCGATGATTAAGGGGACAATTAAAACTGTTTCAATTATGGCAGCAACTTCAGGATTTTTGCTCTATAACGAAGTATTCTTTTTGACAAATGGTGCTGCAGGAACAAAAAGTATCAGTTTTGTTATTCGAGAATTAGCGGTAGCTAGCTCACGAACTCAGTATGCTCGTGCCAATACAATTGGAGTTATACAAATTTTAGGTGGAATGTTGATTATCGTTTGTATTAATATTTTATTCAGAGAAAGAAAAAGACTGAAAGGTGGGAAATGATTATGAATACACATATAAATGGTATTAGTAAAAAAGGCAAAGTTCTTATATATGGTTATATGCTCCTTACCATTTTAATTTCTATTTTCCCTATTGCGTGGATCTTTTTATCATCATTAAAAGCAGATCCTATGAAAAATCCAGGTATTAGTTTACCGACTGACTTTACTCTTGAAGGTTATATAAATGTTTTCACAAAACTTCATGTTTTCACTTACTTTTGGAATAGCTTTAAAGTAGTATCTATATCAGTTATTATTAGCATTGTTATGATTTCCATGTCTTCATATGTTATTGCCAGGATGGAATTTAGAGGAAAGAAGTTAGTGACTTCTATGCTGTATTCTACTCTATTTATTCCAGCAACAGCTATGACTTTTCCAGTTTATAGATTAGTAAATGCGTTGGGGATTTATAATACCCCAGTTGCTCTAATTCTAGTCTACTCTTGTAGTGGAATTGCTATGAGTTTCTTCATTATAAAGAACTATTTTGAAATTATTCCAAAAGAATTGGAGGAGGCAGCAGAGATTGATGGTGCGACATATGCTCAAACTTTTTGGAAAGTGATGTTGCCAATTGCTAGACCTGGAATTTTAACAGCAGCAGTACTTGCCTTTATTAATAACTGGAATGAATATTATTGGGCATCTATGTTGGTGATTGATAAAAATGAATTGACAGTACCAGCATTACTAGGTCAATTTACTACAAGTTTTAATACTAATTATAATGGTCTCTTTTCAGCGATTGTTGTAATCGTATTACCACCAATCATTCTATTTGCATTTACAAGTAAATACTTCATTGAAGCTTTAGGAGGAGGAGCAGTAAAAGGATGAAACATACACTTGAAACTATCAATAGTAGAACTCAGTGGTTTAGAGAAGCAAGATTTGGGATGTTCATTCATTGGGGTTTATATTCTATTCCAGGAAAAGGGGAATGGATTCGTAGTCATCAGAAATTATCTATTGAAGATTATGAACCATATTTTCGAGATTTTGATCCTAAGGAATATAACCCTAGAGAATGGGCTAAACAAGCAAAAGCTGCAGGGATGAAGTATATGGTTTTAACGGCTAAACATCATGATGGATTTTGTTTGTTTGATTCAAAATTTACGGATTATAAAGCAACAAATACACCTGCAGGTAGAGATTTAGTTAAAGAATTTGTAGATGCCGTTCGAGCTGAAGGTTTAAAAGTAGGGTTATATTTTAGTTTGATTGACTGGTATCATCCTGATTTTCCTAAATATGCTGATCTAAATCATCCAATGAGAGGAAATGAAGCCTATCGAGATGATAAAATTAACTTTGACCGTTATTTGGAGTATTTGCATAATCAAGTTAAAGAAATTGTAACTGGTTATGGTCAGATTGACATATTATGGTTTGATTATTCTTATGAAGATATGGTAGGTGAAAAATGGGGAGCTTCAAAATTAATAGACATGGTTCGTCATTATCAGCCAAACGTTATCGTAGATAATAGATTAGAAACATCAGGTGAAGGATTCGGAAGTATTGTTACAGATGAAATTACCTCTTACGCTGGAGATTTTGTTAGTCCAGAGCAAATTGTTCCTCACGAAGGCATTCGAAACTTTAAAGGTGAGCCTGTTCCTTGGGAACTTTGTCTAACTATGAATAACAATTGGGCTTATAATCCTACAGATTATCTATATAAGTCTAGTCAAACTTTGATAAGAAAGTTAGTTGAATGTGTTAGTAAAAACGGGAATATGATTCTTAATGTAGGCCCAGATGCTTTGGGAAGAATTAATGATCCAAGTAAGAAAATATTAGATGATTTTCATCAATGGATGTCTCGAAATGGTGAGTCAATTTATGGATGTACTGGGGATTCCAATTTACCAAAACCAGATTGGGGATACTATACTCGTAATGGAAATACGGTTTATGCTCATGTATTTGAACAACCTATAGGACCGTTAGCTCTTCTTGGCATTAGTAAAGAAAACGTAAAAAGAATGAGCTTTCTTCATGATGGAAGTGAGGTGAAAATTTCAGAAAGCTGGACGACCAATGCCTATAAAGGAATTTGTTTTGCACAGTTTGGAGAAGTTCCTCATTTTACCTATCCATTACCAGACTTGATTGATAGCGTAATAAAAATTGAGTTGAGAGAGTAGTTTATATGAAAATTGAAAATAAAAATGTAAGACGTAATTTCTTTTGGGGAGATGGTCGATTTTATACTACTGATATCGTAAACAAACGGGCAGGAGTAATGATAAAAAATGTTTCGAAAGAGGAATTTACCATTACATTGGAGAATGGTATAAGACTTTCTTCAAATCATTTTTCAGCAATCGTTAGGGAAGAGGGAGATAAGCGGATTGAGGTTTCTTTTGTTTATCCTTCCATTCGTTTACGTTTAATCTTTGAATCGAGGGATGATGTTCTTTCGAAACAATTAGTTTTAGAATCTTCTACTGAAGTTATTAAATCTGTAGAGGTAGAGAGTTTTGAGTTTGAAACAGAAGACCATATTTTCTATCCTAAAAGACAAGATTGTATTAAGGAAATGGCAAATTTTTCCGGCTATTATGTAGAATTAGGACAACCTGTTTATGCTAATTCTTTATTCTTAGGAATGGAATTTCCCATGTCTGAAAACAAGGTAGATGGTAGACATTATGTATCAAGGTATTACTTAGGAACGGTTATTAATCAAGAGAAAAATTTGTGGCCTTGTATTGTCGGGGGTGCAGGTTCCTATAAAAAAGAAGAGATTCAAGAGGCATTTTTTGAATATGTGGAAGGAATAGCTCAACCTAGTTATTTCCGTAAACAGTATAATTCCTGGTATGACCATATGACCGACATTACAGAAGAAGGTATTCTAAAAAGTTTTTCTGAGATTAGAGATGGATTTGAAAATCATGGAGTCCATTTAGATGCTTATGTTGTTGATGATGGTTGGACAAACTATCAATCTGTTTGGGAATTCAATCATAAATTCCCAAATGGTTTGAGAAATATTAAACATCTTGTAAATGGATTTGGTTCAAGCCTAGGATTATGGATTGGTCCCAGAGGTGGTTATAATGGGACAGAAATCATTATGAGTGATTGGTTGGAAGCTCATCCAGAGTTAAGGATTGGCTCTAAAAATTATACTTCAAATGATGTAAACGTCGCTGATTTTAACTATCTCAATCAAATGAAGAAAAAGATGTTGGAATATCAAAAAGAATTCGATATCAGCTATTGGAAAATTGATGGTTGGTTACTTCAACCTGACAAACCTGATAAGAGTGGGTCGCATGGTATGTATACCATGACAGCGGTTTATGAGTTCTTAGTTCAACTGTTGATAGATCTAAGAAAGGAGCGAGGAGGAAAAGATTGTTGGTTAAACTTGACTTCTTATGTAAATCCTAGTCCATGGTTTTTACAGTGGGTCAATAGTTTATGGATTCAAATATCTCAAGATGTAGGGTTTACAGAGAATGCAGGTAATGATATCAATCGTATGATTACTTACCGAGATATTCAGTATCAAGAATTTTTGGAAAAACGTGAAATACAGTTACCTATGTGGTCGCTTTATAATCATGAACCAATCTATGCTGTCAGTGCAAATACCTGGTACATGGATCATCAAATGTTTGCATCAATACCAGATTTTGAAGCTTATCTATTATTTATTTCAACAAGAGGGAATGCTTTTTGGGAGTTTCACTATTCTTTTGATATGTTTGATGAAGAACGCTGGAATGCCAATGCTCGAGCCGTCAAATGGATAGAGGAGAATTATCAAACACTAAAATATAGCAAAAAAATAGGAGGAAGTCCTGAAAAATTTGAAATTTATGGCTATAAGTGTCACAATCAGAAGACTTCTACTGAAATTCTCTCTCTGAGAAATCCTGCTCAGATCAAACAAAAAATAAAAATAGAGAATCTTTCGATAAAGAATTTTACCAGAGTCATTGGAGATTTTACTATTCAACAAGATGAGATAGAATTGGCACCGTACTCTATCGTGATACTGAAGAAGTAAAGAAAAGATTGTGAGGTAGAGATGACGATTTATATTAATAAGGACGAGACCGTTTTTCATTTGGCAATGAAAGATAGTAGTTATATTTTTAGAATTTTAGAAAATGGGGAACTTCAACATCTATACTTTGGAAAAAGGATTCATGTCAAGGAAAAATATAACCAATTGATGGCTTATGAAAAAAGAGGATTTGAAGTATCTTTTTCTGAAGAATTTGAGGATATTCAACAGTCTATGATACAAAATGAATATTCTTCTTATGGGAAAGGAGATTTTCGGCATCCAGCCTTTCAAGTTCAAGGAATGAATGGTAGTAGGATAACGACATTAAAATATCAAGGTTTTGAACTTGAAAAAGGGAAAAAGCGTCTTAACTCTCTACCTTCAACATTTGATGATATTGGTCAGTGTGCGGAAACATTAACAATTATTTTAAAGGATTCCATATTAAATTTAACTGTTAGACTAAATTACACAATTTTTCCGAAATACAATGTCTTAGTTAGAAATACGGAATTTTTAAATAGTAGTAATAATAAGTTGACTCTTTTGAAAGCAATGAGCTTACAGTTAGATCTGCCTGATAGTCAATATGATTTTATTCAATTATCTGGAGCATGGCTGAGGGAACGTCAGTTATATAGAACTCCGCTTAGACCAGGTATTCAAGCAATAGATAGCTTGAGATACTCATCAAGTCCTCAGCAAAATCCTTTCTTTATGTTATCAAGGAGGGAAACTACAGAGCATAGTGGTGAAGTTTATGGTTTTAACTTTATTTATTCTGGAAATTTTCAAAATATGATTGAAGTTGACCATTTTGATACCACTAGAGTAACAGTAGGAATAAATCCAGTAGAATTCCGTTTTTTATTAAATCCTACAGAACGTTTTGTGACACCAGAAGCAATTGTGACCTATTCTGATCAGGGCATGAATCAGATGAGCCAACAACTATCAGATTTTTATCGATATCATTTAGTAAATCCTAATTTTTCTCAAGCTAGTCGACCTATAATACTCAATAGTTGGGAAACATTTTATTTTGACTTGAGTACAGAAAAAATTTTAGATTTAGCAAGGGCTGCTAAGGATTTAGGGATAGAATTATTTGTACTGGATGATGGTTGGTTTGGTCATAGGAAAGATGATAAAAGTTCTCTGGGTGACTGGGTAACAGATAGAAGTCGCCTTCCTGAAGGTATTGGATTTCTTGCAGATGAAATTCACAAAATAGGTTTACAATTTGGTTTGTGGTTTGAGCCTGAAATGATTTCTATTGATAGTGATTTGTACAAGAATCATGCCGATTGGACTATCCATTTGTTAGACAGAGAGAAGTCCGTAGGAAGAAATCAATATGTGTTGGATTTGACGAGACAGGAAGTTGTTGATTACCTTTTTGATTCTATTTCTAAAATCATAATCGAAACAAATCTGGATTATATCAAATGGGATATGAATCGTCATATAACAGATATTTATAGTATTGAACTTGATTCTGAACAGCAGATGGAATTTGGTCATCGATATATCTTAGGTCTTTATCAGTTGTTAGATCGTTTAATAACTAAGTTCCCTTCAGTTCTATTTGAATCTTGTTCTTCAGGTGGTGGACGTTTTGATTTAGGACTTATGTATTATGCACCGCAAGCGTGGACGAGTGATGATACGGACCCGATAGAAAGATTGAAAATTCAGCATGGAACTTCTTATGGATATTCTCCATCAATGATGACAGCCCATGTTTCTATTTCTCCAAATGAACAAAGTGGAAGACAAACGAGTTTGGACACTAGGACAAATGTAGCTTATTTTAGTTCTTTCGGTTATGAATTAGATGTTACGAGATTGTCGGTAGAAGAAAAAGAACAAGTGAGAGAACAAATTCAGTTTTATAAAAAATATCGTTCATTGTTTCAATATGGGGATTTTTATAGGATAAACAGTCCTTTTAGTTGTGATTCTACTAGTTGGCAAGTTGTTTCAAAGAATAAATGCAAGTCGATTTTACTGTATGCTCAATTGAATAGTAAGTTGAATCCAGGTTATACAAGAGTTTATTTTAGTGGTTTAGATGAAGATAAATGCTATTCCGTCTCTGGATTTGATGAGTTCTTTTATGGAGATGAATTAATGAATGCTGGAATAAAAGTCAGTTTAAGTAATTTAGCACTTTGTGTTCCAGAATATCTTACAAAATTATTTGTTATTGAGGAAGTTGAGAATTAGAATAAAGTTTCAACAGAATTAAGAAATTAGTGAAACAGAATCATGCTATTTTGAATGAGTGAGAGAGAGTATTTAATACTTAATCAAGGTAGTGAGTGTTAGTTTATCACTATTAAGATTTAATAATAGTCATATGTTTTGTTTAATATTTTAGAAAGGATAATAATCGATGTTTAATGAATCAGAAATTCGTGAACAGATTTGTGATGTTTGTCATAAGATGTGGCAACTTGGTTGGGTTGCTGCTAACGATGGGAATGTATCTGTTCGATTAGATGAGGATACCATTATTGCAACTCCTACTGGTATCAGCAAAAGTTTTATTACTCCAGAAAAGCTGGTGAAGTTAAATCTCAAAGGAGAGATTTTAGAAGCAGAAGGTGATTACCGGCCTTCTAGTGAAATTAAAATGCACATTCGTTGTTACGAAGAACGTGAGGATGTCCGTGCGGTTGTTCACGCGCATCCACCGATTGCAACAGGATTTGCTCTTGCACATATTCCTTTAGATACTTATTCACTAATTGAGAGCGCGATTGTGGTTGGAGCAATTCCTATAACACCATTTGGAGTTCCGTCTACAATGGAAGTGCCAGAAGCAATTACACCTTATCTGCCAGATCATGATGTCATGCTACTAGAAAATCATGGAGCTCTGACTGTCGGAAGCGATGTCATTACAGCATACTACCGTATGGAAACTTTAGAATTAGTCGCAAAGACAACCTTCCATGGAAGAATGTTACTGTCTACAAAAGGTATTGAAGAACAAGAAATTGCTCGTCCGACTTTGGAGCGTCTCTTCTCTATGCGAGAAAATTATAAGGTTACAGGCCGTCACCCAGGCTACCGTAAATATAATGGTGATGGTAGTATAAAAGAAACAGAAAAATAAGAGGAAAGTATTATGATCCAACATCCACGTATTGGTATTCGTCCGACCATTGATGGTCGTCGTCAAGGTGTACGCGAATCACTTGAAGTACAAACAATGAACATGGCTAAAAGTGTGGCAGATCTTATTTCAAGTACATTGAAATATCCAGATGGAGAACCTGTGGAATGCGTGATTTCTCCATCTACCATTGGTCGAGTTCCAGAGGCTGCTGCTTCACATGAATTGTTCAAAAAATCAAATGTTTGTGCAACAATTACAGTCACACCATGCTGGTGTTATGGTAGTGAAACTATGGATATGTCTCCAGATATTCCTCATGCTATTTGGGGATTTAATGGGACAGAACGTCCAGGAGCTGTCTATCTCGCAGCTGTTCTAGCTTCACATGCTCAAAAAGGTATTCCAGCGTTTGGGATTTATGGAAGAGATGTTCAGGAAGCTAGTGACACAGCTATTCCAGAAGACGTCAAAGAAAAACTTTTACGCTATGCGCGTGCAGCTCTTGCAACTGGCTTGATGCGAGACACTGCTTACCTATCAATGGGTAGTGTATCAATGGGTATTGGTGGTTCTATTGTGAATCCAGATTTCTTCCAAGAATACCTAGGAATGAGAAATGAATCTGTAGATATGACGGAATTTACACGCCGTATTGACCGTGGTATTTATGACCCAGAAGAGTTCGAACGTGCTATGGTTTGGGTAAAAGAACATATTAAAGAAGGTGTTGATCGCAATCGTGAAGATTTGATTCTTTCTAAAGAAGAAAAAGAAAAACAATGGGAATTTGTTGTAAAAATGTTCATGATTGGTCGAGATCTTATGCAGGGGAATCCTCGTTTAGCAGAGCTTGGTTTTGAGGAAGAAGCAGTTGGTCACCATGCTTTAGTAGCTGGTTTTCAAGGTCAACGCCAGTGGACAGACCATTTTCCAAATGGAGATTTTATGGAAACTTTCCTCAATACTCAGTTTGACTGGAATGGTATTCGTAAACCATTTGTATTTGCAACAGAGAATGATTCACTAAATGGTGTGTCTATGCTCTTTAATTACTTATTGACGAATACCCCACAAATCTTTGCTGACGTGCGTACTTATTGGAGTCCAGAGGCTGTTAAACGTGTAACAGGTCATACTCTAGAAGGTAATGCCGCAGATGGCTTCTTACATTTGATTAACTCTGGCTCTTGTACATTAGATGGTACTGGCCAAGCTAGTCGTGATGGAAAACCTGTTATTAAACCATTCTGGGAGTTGGAAGAAAGTGAAGTGCAGGCTATGCTTGAAAATACAGACTTCCCACCAGCAAACCGCGAATACTTCCGTGGAGGAGGATTCTCAACTCGTTTCTTGACGAAGGGTGATATGCCAGTAACAATGGTACGTCTCAATCTTCTAAAAGGGGTTGGTCCAGTGCTACAAATTGCAGAAGGTTACACACTTGAACTTCCTGAAGATGTTCACCATACTTTAGATAATCGTACAGATCCAGGATGGCCAACTACTTGGTTTGCTCCACGTTTGACAGGAAAAGGTGCTTTCAAGTCTGTCTATGACGTCATGAATAATTGGGGAGCTAATCACGGAGCCATAACATATGGTCACATTGGAGCAGACTTGATTACTTTGGCTTCTATGTTGAGAATTCCTGTCAATATGCATAATGTACCTGAGGAAGATATCTTTAGACCTAAAAATTGGTCCTTATTTGGAACAGAAGATCTAGAATCAGCAGACTATCGTGCATGTCAGTTGTTGGGACCACTACATAAATAAAACTTGTTTATATAGGAGGTGAACTTACGTCCCTCCTCTCCTTTTAAAAAGATTTGTTAAACAATTCACAAACAATTGAAAACGAATACAAAAAGTAATATAATGATGTTAAATAGATAGCGCAAAGGCGCAGGAGGAAAATTATATGGCTACATTTTATGTTCCGGCAGTCAACCTTATTGGAAAAGGTGTTGTAAATGAAGTGGGTCCTTATATCAAGGAACTTGGCTATAAAAAGGCACTTTTGGTGACAGATAAGTTTATCGAAGGAAGTGACATTTTGCCTAAGGTGTTAAAACCGCTAGATACAGAAGGAATCGAATATGTCATCTTTAGCGATGTAGAGCCAAACCCTACTTGTAAGAATGTCACAGATGGGGTAGCTGCTTTGGAAGAACATGGATGTGATTTTATCATCAGTCTTGGTGGGGGTTCTCCACAGGATGCAGCTAGTTGTATTTCTATCATAGCTACAAATGGTGGAAAACCACAGGATTATGAAGGGCTTCATAAGTCTGCTAAAAAAGGCTTGCCAGTTGTGGCTATCAATACAACGGCAGGAACTTCTGCAGAAATTACTATTAACTATGTGATTACTGATGAAGAACGCAAGGTTAAGATGGTAATGGTTGACAAGAATAGCCTTGCTCTTATCTCTGTTAATGACCCTGAATTGATGATTTCAAAACCTCAAGCTTTGACTGCAGCGACAGGTATGGATGCTCTGACTCATGCTGTTGAAGCTTTGGTAACACCTGGTGCTTATGATGTGACCAAGAAATTATCTATCGGAGCAATTGAGCTTATCAAGGAATACCTTCCTCGTGCTGTAGCAAATGGACACGATATTGAAGCGCGTGAAGGTATGGTCAATGCCATCTTCCTTGGTGGTATGAGCTTTAACAATGCAGGTCTGGGCTATGTTCACTCAATGGCTCACCAACTCGGCGCAGTATATAATTTGCCACACGGTGTTTGCTGTGCTATGTTGTTACCAGTTATAGAACGTGAAAATGCTAAACGTGTACCAGAAGCTTTCCGCAATGTTGCTAAAGCCTTGGGACTTCATGTAGAAGGTAAATCAGATGAAGAGTGTGCCGATTATGCAATTGCTGAGATTGAGAAGCTTTCTGAGATAGTAGGCATTCCTAAGAAATTGACTGAACTTGGTATTGAAGAAAAAGATTTCGACTTTGAATACCTTTCTAAGAATGCCTTGATTGATGCCTGCGCACCAGGAAATCCATTTATGCCAACCTTAGAAGAAACGATTGAGTTTTATAAAGAGTTGTTTTAAGAAATAATGAGTTTAATTGTGTGCTAACTTAAAAAGATGTAAATAAGTTGTTTAATGGATTGAGTTTTGCATTCTACAATGCTCAATCTTTTTATAAATTAAGATTTAAACAATCGATAGAATGAGATGGATCGCAGTCTCAAGTTTTTAGCAAGTGAAGTAGAATTTTTCACAATAAAACGCATAGTATCAAGGATTTTCAAAAATTGATATTATGCATTCTTCTAATTTTTGAGCCTATTTATTCAGCCTTATTTTATTGTGGGAAAACATTTAATAATTTTGAATGGGTTAATACTCCATTGTAATAGTAACCATTTTTATCAATTTTAGCAACAAATGCTAACTTAGCAGAAATAGCTTTATTCCTAGAATTTTCTAATTGTAGTTCTTTTTCGTTGGGAATAAATCTTAATTTTTCTTCTAAGAAAACATAAATTTTTTTCGGTATTTTTAAGCTACAGAGATATTTATTGCTTTCATCATCACGAAAAATTCTTAAATAAAAGTCATTAAATTTGTTTTGTACAAGAAATAATTTACATTTTCCATAGTACATTACTAGGTAGTCTTTTTCTTCCATTTCCCTTAATTGTAATGATCTTCTAGGTAAATATTTTCTAATGATAGTTTTCTTTGAATCTGGATTTTCACAAGGACAATATTCATTAACGTTTTGAATTGAATTTTGATTTAAAAGTGTGATAGGAATTGAAGGAGTATCTTCCAGGACACGTTCTAACATACGTTCAGCTGAGGTAGGATTAATTGATTCGTAGAAAATTTGTAGTTCTTTTTTGCTTGCTACTGATAGTAGATATTCGCATGTTTTGTCATGAGTTGATTTTGGATATGCTGACAAGAAAATCCCATTGTTATTTTCTTTTATAGCTAGTTGTACCTTGTGACAATCAGGGCAAAGCAACTTGCCTTTGTATTTTTCTCTTGTGTGAAACTTGTCTTGATAAAATTCTGTTTCTAGTTCATGGAGCTCTAGGTAAAGTTTGTTGTAAAGACAACATTGGTATTTATTTGTTTCAGACATAGTAATTCCTTTCTATTTGTATATCAGTAGTATACCTATGTTTATTATTGTTATTGTTGTTAATGTTATAGGAAATCCAAAGAACTAGAAGGGGACTAGTTAGTGGAAGTAAAAATTAAAATTAAAAAGGCTCTAGCCAATATGACTAGAGCCTTTTCTATATGTCCGAACATCTAATTTATTTCACAAAAAATGTAGTCAAAAATGTAGTCATTCGGTTGATTTTTATTGCAATACATTGAAATTTGAAAATTCAAGAATCGCATTAAATCAAGGTTTTTCGTTTCTACTGAAACGTAATGACCTATTATTTAACTTCTGTAAACACAACGTGTTTGCGAAGTTTTGGTGAATATTTCTTCAATTGAAGACGGTCTGGAGTGTTACGTTTGTTTTTAGAAGTAAGGT
>ERZ773006.237-NODE-237-length-29188-cov-33.6453_pt1 | contig 29188 bp, 26 predicted proteins | sample MGYA00580843_ERZ773006 | MGnify/ENA primary metagenome ERZ773006 (study PRJEB29015, sample SAMEA2738011) | human oral metagenome | biome: human oral; feature: human-associated habitat; material: dental | place: China | collected 2052 ...
AAAAACACCCCAAAAGTTAGATTTTTTCTGTCTAACTTTTGGGGTGCGGTTCAAAATTCCCGACCTCGTTTTATTTTTTATTGAACTGAATAGTTAGGGGCTTCATTTGTAATTTGCACATCATGAGGGTGGCTTTCCTTCAATCCAGCACCACTCATTTCAATAAACTGAGCATTATCGTGAAGTTTTTGCAGATTTGCAGCACCAACATAACCCATACCAGATCGGATACCACCCAGCATCTGGAAGACAATATCTGCAGCAGCTCCCTTGTATGCCACACGACCTTCAATTCCTTCTGGAACTAGCTTATTCGCTTCATTGACAGAACCTTGGAAGTAACGGTCACTAGAGCCCTTCTTCATAGCGGCGATAGATCCCATTCCACGGTAAGTCTTAAATTTCCGACCTTGGAAGATTTCTGTCTCACCTGGCGCTTCGTCTGTTCCTGCAAACATTGAACCCAGCATAACAGCATTTCCACCAGCAGCCAAGGCTTTGACAATATCTCCGGAGTACTTGATTCCACCATCAGCAATGATGGTTTTTCCATATTCACGCGCTACAGCAGCTGCATCATAAATAGCCGTTACTTGAGGAACACCAACACCAGCAATGACACGAGTTGTGCAGATAGAACCTGGGCCAATTCCGACCTTAACAACATCCACACCTGCTTCATAGAGAGCGCGTGCACCTTCAGCAGTTGCAATATTTCCAGCAATCAAGGTGCGATCAGGGAAATGAGCACGAATCTCAGCAATTTTGCGCAAAACCCCAGCTGAGTGTCCATGAGCAGTATCAATAACAATCGCATCTGCACCAGCTTCAAAGAGAGCTTCTGCACGTTCAAAAGTATCTGAAGTAACACCGACAGCACCAGCTACCAAGAGACGGCCAAACTCATCTTTAGCAGCATTTGGAAACTCAATAACCTTTTCAATATCTTTAATGGTAATCAAACCTGAAAGGCAACCTTTTTCATCAACCAAAGGCAATTTTTCAATCCGGTGCTCCTGCAAAATGCGCTCTGCAGTTCCTAAATCTGTACCAACAGGAGCTGTGACAAGATTCTCACTGGTCATATGACGAGAAATAGGTTGATTGAAGTCAGAAATAAAACGTAAATCACGATTGGTTAGAATACCAACCAACTTACGATTTTCAAGAGTTTCGACAACAGGAACACCACTGATACGGTAACGTCCCATCAATTCATCTGCTTCAGCAATAGTATGCTCAGGTGTTAGGAAAAAAGGATCAATAATAACGCCATTTTCAGAACGTTTAACCTTTCGAACTTCATCAGCCTGTTGCTCGATAGACATATTTTTGTGGATGACTCCAAGACCGCCGGCACGGGCAATAGCGATGGCCATCTGACTCTCTGTAACGGTGTCCATGGCAGCAGTAATGATTGGGATATTTAAAGTCAGATTCTCAGCAAGTTTGGTACTCAAATCAGCATCATTAGGCAGTACATGGCTTTCAGCTGGAATCAGCAGCACATCATCAAAGGTAAAACCTTTTTTCAAAAATTTAGTGTCCCAGTTAGACATCCACAGTTTCCTCTTTTCCTTTTTACTGAACTAATACCCAAAGAAAAATGAAGTTCAGTTTTCTTTGAATAAGAGCTGGTTTTTTTGTTGTTAATATCATACCATTCTATAGGAAATTGTCAATCATTATTACACAAAAAATAAAAACCATCATTTTTGAAACTAAAAACGATAGTTTTTGTGATCTATAATCAATAATGTTCGTTATTTAAAATAATTAATCCCCATCGCAGACTTCACTTCTGAAAGAGTCTGAGCGGCAGTCTGACGAGCCTTATCGCATCCTTCTTGTAGCATCTGATAGACCTGTCCCATGTCTTTAGCAAACTCCACACGACGCTCACGAATCGGACCTAGCTCTCGCTCTAGAATTTCTAACAGATAGCGTTTGGTTTTGACATCTCCCAGACCACCTCTTTGATAATGCTCTTTCATTGCAGCAATATCCGCAGCATCTTCTGGACGGCCAAAAACATCCAAATAATGAAAGACCATATTTCCCTCAATTTTTCCAGGATCTTCCACTCTGATATGATTAGGATCTGTATACATGCTCATGACTTTCTTTTGCAGAATATCCATATCATCTGCCAAATAAATGCCGTTATTGAGAGACTTAGACATCTTAGCATTGCCATCCAATCCAGGCAAACGTCCAGCTGCTTCGTTTTCAGGATAAATCCCTTCCGGTTCTACCAAAACATCTGTCTGATAAGCGTGGTTAAAGGAACGAACAATCTCCCGAGTCTGCTCAATCATAGGCTTTTGATCATGTCCTACTGGTACAAAATTAGCCTTGAAAGCAGTAATATCAGCTGCCTGAGAAATTGGATAAACTAAAAATCCAGTAGGCAAACTTTCCCAAAATCCTTTTTGAGCAATCTCCGTCTTGACAGTAGGATTACGCTCAAGACGAGCCAATGACACCAAATTCATGTAATACATTGACAACTCTGCCAACTCAGGAATCTGACTTTGAATAAAAATAGTCACCTTTTCAGGATCCAATCCAGCCGCTAGATAATCCAAAGCTACATTCCCAATGGACTCAACAATTGTCTGAGGGTCCTTTGCATGATCTGTCAAAGCTTGCTGATCAGCCAAAAATACAAACATCTCATATTTACCCTGATCCTGCAAAAGCACACGGTTCCGTAAACTTCCTACATAATGACCAATATGCAATTTTCCTGTCGGACGATCTCCTGTTAAAATAATTGGTTTAGTCATTTATTACTCCTCAATTTATAATGAGTTCATTATATCATTTTCAATGAAAATGAGAAAGAAGTTTCTAGAAAAAAGCTAAAATTCCAGTTTTTACAGCTTGATTGACATCCCTTTACAATATTTGTAAACTTAATTGACAAACTATTCTATCTATAAAACCTAAAAATATTAGTTCATTCTATTCTCCTTTTTTCTTTCTGCTTTGATTTTTTCTTTTTATCTCAGAATTATTTGAAAAAAGTTCTGTTTTCTAGTAAAATGAAGAAGATTATATATATAGGAGAAAGACATTGCTTACAGTATCAGATGTATCACTGCGTTTCAGTGACCGAAAATTGTTTGATGAAGTCAACATCAAATTTACAGAAGGAAATACTTATGGATTGATTGGAGCTAACGGCGCTGGAAAATCAACCTTTTTAAAAATTTTAGCTGGCGATATTGAGCCAACAACAGGCCACATTTCTCTAGGACCAAATGAACGTCTTTCAGTCCTTCGCCAGAACCACTTTGACTATGAAGAAGAACGGGTTATTGATGTTGTCATCATGGGAAATGAGCATCTCTACAACATCATGAAAGAAAAAGATGCTATTTATATGAAGCCTGATTTTTCTGATGAAGATGGTGTACGTGCGGCCGAGCTTGAGGGAGAGTTTGCTGAACTAGGTGGCTGGGAAGCTGAAAGTGAAGCCTCTCAATTATTGCAAAATCTCAATATTCCGGAAGATCTTCACTACCAAAATATGAGCGAGCTTTCTAACGGAGACAAGGTCAAAGTACTCTTAGCCAAAGCCCTTTTTGGTAAACCTGATGTCTTACTTCTGGACGAACCAACTAACGGTTTAGATATTCAGTCTATTACTTGGTTGGAAGACTTTCTTATCGATTTTGATAATACAGTTATTGTTGTATCCCACGACCGTCACTTTTTGAATAAAGTCTGCACTCATATGGCCGACCTTGACTTTGGAAAAATCAAGCTCTATGTCGGAAACTATGATTTCTGGAAAGAATCAAGCGAACTAGCGGCTAAGCTACTCGCTGACCGAAATGCCAAAGCAGAAGAAAAAATCAAACAACTTCAAGAGTTCGTTGCTCGTTTCTCTGCCAATGCGTCCAAATCAAAACAAGCAACTTCCCGTAAAAAAATGCTTGACAAGATAGAGTTAGAAGAAATTGTTCCATCTAGCCGTAAATACCCATTTATCAGCTTTAAAGCAGAACGTGAAATTGGTAATGATCTCTTGACAGTGGAAAACCTTTCTGTCAAGATAGACGGAGAAACTATTCTTGATAATATTAACTTCATTTTACGTCCTGGCGATAAAACAGCTTTGATTGGCCAAAACGATATCCAAACAACAGCTTTGATTCGTGCCTTGATGGGTGATATTGAGTATGAAGGAACTGTCAAGTGGGGTGTCACAACCAGTCAATCTTACCTGCCAAAAGATAATTCTCGTGACTTTGCTAGTGGTGAATCAATCCTTGACTGGCTGCGTCAATTTGCTAGCAAAGAAGAGGATGACAACACTTTCCTTCGAGGATTCCTTGGGCGCATGCTTTTCTCTGGAGATGAGGTTAACAAGTCTGTCAATGTCTTGTCAGGAGGAGAAAAAGTCCGGGTTATGTTATCTAAGTTGATGTTGCTTAAATCCAACGTTTTAGTCTTGGACGATCCAACCAATCACTTAGATTTGGAATCAATCTCCAGCTTAAATGATGGCTTGAAAAATTTCAAAGGATCCATTATTTTTGCCAGTCATGACCATGAATTTATTCAAACCTTGGCTAACCACATCATTGTTCTGTCTAAAAATGGTGTCATTGACCGTATTGACGAAACCTATGATGAATTCTTGGAAAATCAGGAAGTTCAGGCAAAAGTCAAAGAACTTTGGAAAGATTAATCCCTTGTCAATTTACGTTTACAAAGCTTTACAGAGGCATGAAACAACGTTTCTGCCTCTTTCTATATAAGAAATATGAATCACATTAAAGAATCTTTTAAAAAAAATTGGCCTTATTTTTGTGCCTTCTTTCTTCCATTTTTCATCATGTTCTTTGTCTACTTGATGTACGGAATTTACTGGAATAGCGAAACGTCTCCCTTGCTTGGTGACGGCTTTCATCAGTATGTCATTTTTGACACCAACCTAAGAAATATCCTTCATGGCACAGATAGTATTTTCTATACTTTCTCTAGTGGACTTGGGCAGAATTTCTATGCTTTATCCAGTTATTATTTAGGTAGCTTCTTATCTCCCTTGGTTTATTTCTTTGATTTGAAATCAATGCCAGATGCCGTCTATCTATTTACCTTAATCAAGTTTGGATTAATTGGACTCTCTACCTTTATCAGTATCAAAGGAATATTCAAAAAGATTCCAGCTTTACTCATCATCACTCTTTCAACTTCATTTTCTTTAATGAGTTTTTCGGTCAGTCAATTGGAAATTAAAACCTGGTTGGATGTGTTTATCCTTGCACCTTTGATTGTACTAGGTTTACATAGATTGATAACTGGAAAAGGCAGAGTACTATACTTTACAACACTGTCAATCCTCTTCATCCAAAATTATTATTTTGGTTATATGATGGCGATCTTTTTGGTCTTTTGGTACCTTCTTCAATTATCTTGGGATTTCAAAAATAGAATTAAAAGTTTACTTGACTTTACAGTCGTATCTGCTTTAGCAGGTCTGACTAGCCTAATCATGATCCTGCCAACTTACCTAGACATAAGCACTCATGGTGAAACATTAACAAAAGTTTCTTCTTTGTTGACAGAAAAAAGTTGGTTCTTAGATGTATTTGCTAAAAATTTTATTGGCAGTTTTGATACAACCAAATATGGTTCCATCCCTATGATTTATGTCGGCACCTTCCCCTTGATTCTGGCTATCTTATTTTTCACCTTAAAATCTGTTAAGTTTCACGTGAAACTTTGCTACTTTTTACTCATTTCAATTTTCATAGCTAGTTTTTATCTTCAATATTTAGACTTACTTTGGCAGGGAATGCATGCACCGAACATGTTTCTTCACCGTTATTCTTGGCTATTTTCTCTGGTAGTTATCTATATGGCTGCTGAGACTTTAAATCGTTGGAAAGACGTGAAATTAATGAATGTTGCCATTAGTTTCATTTTGCTCAGCCTTGGATTCATTCTTACTTTTATTCAGAGAAAACATTATGACTTTTTAGGTCCTGAGAATTATATTCTAACATTAGAATTTCTGCTGGCTTATCTCTTGATTAGTTTTGTCTTAGCAAAATCTTCTATTCAACCAAAAATCATTCTCCCTGTCTTGCTCTTCTTTGTTACTTTTGAACTGTCACTTAATTCCTATTATCAAGTTGGAGGAATTGCTAAAGAATGGGTATTTGCCACTCGTTCATCTTATGCTAGCCACCTTGACGAGATTGACAAGCTTGTTAATTATTCCAAAAAGGAAAATATTGATTTTTTTAGAACTGAAAGATTGAATCCACAAACAGGAAATGACAGTATGAAATTCAACTACAATGGAATTTCCCAATTCTCATCTGTTCGAAATACTCAGGCAAGTTCTACTTTAGATAAACTTGGTTTTAAATCAGCAGGAACAAATCTGAATCTCCGTTATCAAAATAACAGTATTTTGATGGATAGTATTTTTGGTGTTCGCTACAATCTATCTGAAACAGATCCTCAAAAATTCAGTTTTCTTCCTGAGAAAACTGAAAAAGAAATGTCTCTCTACCAAAATGATGCTGCACTTGGTTTAGCTTTTCTGACCAATGATGTTTACCAGGATGTCAAGTTTACAAATTTGACTTTAGATAATCAGACAGAATTTTTGAATCAATTGACTGGCTTTGATTTTAAATATTATGATAAAGTAGATGCTATAACTACTAATGAAAATGTCAAGCAAATTGGTAACAGAGTGACTGTGAATGTTGACAGAGAACATAATACAAGCTTTGCTAGTGTAATCTATACTGTCAATGTACCTGCTAACAGTCAACTATATGTTAATGTTGCTGGGATTGATTTTAGTAATGATGATCAGACAGATATTGACATTACTGTCAATAACTTTACAGAACGTTATACAACTAATAATGTTTTTCCTTTCTTTAATGCTGGCTATTTCAGTCAAAGTCAAACAGTATCTATTCACTTTACATTCCCAGACAATTCGACAGTTTCTTTTGATACACCAGAATTTTTTGCCGTTAATACTGAGCAATATCAAAATGTCATTCAAAAATTAAAAGAGCAGCCCGTTTCCACAACTACTGATTTAAACACAGTAAAAACAAACTATAGAGCGGAAAAGGATACTTCATTATTCTTTACCATTCCTTATGATAAGGGATGGTCAGCCACTCTTAACGGGAAGCCTGTCACACTAAAACGAGCTCAAAACGGCTTTATGAAATTAGATGTGAAAAAAGGAGAAGGAAATGTTGTCCTCACTTTTATTCCTAATGGACTGAAAGAAGGTGGCATTGCCTTCATATCTGGCATAATCTTATTTGTTTGCTATAATTTTCTACGTAGGAAACGACAGAGAATATAAATATATCAAAAATCAGATCTTTACCAATATAAAAAATAAGGCTCTTCATTAAAATGCTAGTGAAGGCCTTTTCTTGAACAATAAAAAAACACCCACTAGGAGTGTCTCTAGCTCCGGCAGTAGGACTCGAACCTACGACATCATGATTAACAGTCATGCGCTACTACCAACTGAGCTATGCCGGATAATATAGTCCGTACGGGATTCGAACCCGTGTTACCGCCGTGAAAAGGCGGTGTCTTAACCCCTTGACCAACGGACCATATATGTTCTTTCACAGAACATATACTATTATACCAGTTTGGAAAACTTTGTCAATAGTTTTTATTTAAAAATTTAACTATATTGGCTATTTCATTATCTATTCTATTTATCCTTTTAATTCCTCTAAAATAGCTTTTAATTTTCCAATTTTCATTCGAGTAATCGGACAACGATGATCTTCATAAAAAATTATTTCTCGCATTTTTTTGTCATAACCTTTGATGTTTCCAATATTGACTAGGTAGGATTTATGAGGTGAAAAGAAACGTCTTGTTTTTTTATCTTTTTCTTGAATATCTGCAATAGTGCCATAGAATTCTTTAAAAAAGTTTTTACCGACAATTCTTAATTTATGAGAAGAGCCTGTCGTTTCAATATATAAAATGTCATTAAAAGGCATTCTAACCTCTCCGCCACGAAAGCTGTATTCAAAATAATCCACCATATCTTTATTTTCAATCAATGTCGCTTTTGTATACTCAATGCTGTCTTTTATATGTTTTTTAAAAGCAACATCACTCAAATTTTTATCAACAAAATCCAGTGCAGATACCTTATATTTGAAGGTCATCGTAGCAAATTCTGATTTTGTTGTAACAAAAACAATAATGGCATACGGATTGTGATGACGTATAAATTTTGCTATTTCTAAACCTTTTGTTTCCTCTCCTTTGATATCAATATCTAAAAAATATAATTGATTCACCTCATCATTTTCAATATATTCTTTAAATTCTCTTACTTTGCCAGTTACTTTAACTTTTATCGTAATTCCCATTTCTTTCGCAATCTCTGCCAAAGTTGTTTCCATTCTTACTTGATGTGAAATTTCATCTTCTAATACCAATACTTTCATTATAAACCTTCTTTCCGCACTCTCATTACTTGTGTAAAATATTCATCCTCAATTTTAGTATCGAGGATAATTCCTTCATAGTTGTTAATAATTTCTTTGATATTGCTTAAGCCTAAACCGCGTCCTTCACCCTTTGTTGAAAAATCAGTTTGGTAAATCTCTTCTAAATCTAGCGGTCGTTTCTTACGTGAATTTTGAATAACTAAGATTGTTTCTGTATCCAGATCTACTAAAGAAACATTCATCGTTTTTTGATAACTTTCTGCCGCTCCCTCTATTGCATTATTTAAAAGAACACTTGTCATTCTAACCAAATCTAACAATTTAATTGGCAAAGGTTTAACAAAATCTTTTACTTCAAATGTTAATTCTATATTGTAATCTCGTGCCTTAAACAATGTTTGCGTCATAACACTTCTAAGTGCTGAATCTCCAACATTATTTAAATCAAAATACGTATATTTATCTGAACGAAGTTGTAAATTAGCATTTACTAGCACCTCCTGATAAATTCGTTCTACTTCTTTTATATCACCTGTATGAATGGCCGATTGGAAGCTTGCCAACATTCCGCCATAATCATGCCGAAAGCCTCGAATTTCATTATACAGACTCACTATTTCATCTGTATATTTTTGTAATTGTAGTTGTTCTCGTTCTTTCTGTTTAATTTGTTCTTCTTTTTCATACTTTTCGCGAATAGATTGTAAGTAGAATAAAGTTGACATAAACATTAAAAAGCAAATTGTAGCAATCATACTAGAAAAACTATTTAAATTTTTCATATTACTAAGCCAATGCGACAAATTTAATAAAAAATGAATAAATAAGAGATAAAAGTTTAACTGCACAATATTCTCTTTAAAATCCGCCTTTTTAAAATATTTAAAATTAAACTTAAAATAATCAATTGCTTTTAAAATGAAAACTAAAGAAATAATATTAATAAAAATATAGAACAATCCCCAATATCTATCAACAAACTTATCACCTGTAACAGAAGAAATAATAACTGAAAAGAAGGTTTCAGAGGTAGTTACAGATGAATAAATTAAAAAGGTTGCAAAAACTGATATACACTTCTCATATTTCTTAAAACGATAAAAATAGAAGTAAATTATAACAGGCTCTAATAATAAACATAAATAGGCTAATAAGGAATTAATCGAATTTATAAAAGATGAAAATAAAAATAAACACAAGCACAATAAAGTAAAGCGAAAATCTATAATTTTCACTTTACTAATTTTTTTATGAACAATTGAAAAAGATAAAATTCCGATAATAAAAGAAATGATTATAAATATTTTATCCAGATTCATAATGATAAAATCTCCTAACCAAATAATTTTTTCCCAATTCCAATCATTCCTCTAGGATCCCTCCTATCCCCACCAATGATTTTATCTAACTGCTCATCATTCAGTTCTTTAAATTCTACAACTTCCTTTTTTACTACCTCTTTTTTAGCAAACAACTTTTTCATAATTTCTCCTTAATGTTTGTTTTTTGTAAGAAATCTTACAAGGTAATTATACAAAGTCTTCATAAATAAATTGAAAAAAACTCTAAACGACACATTTTTACATCTCAAAAGACTTCTTTATCCAGTTATAGAAAAAGGCACGCTTTCCCGTGCCCTTTTCTTATATGATCCCAGCAGGATTCGAACCTGCGACCGTTCGCTTAGAAGGCGAATGCTCTATCCAGCTGAGCTATGAGACCAATACCATCTCATTCTATCAGAAAATAGGGTTGCCGTCAAGATTACTTATGATAAGGACTCCCTTGCTGAATCATAAAAGCTCGATAGATCTGCTCTATTAAAACAAGGCGCATCAGTTGATGAGGTAAGGTTAATTTGCCAAAACTCATAAGAAGATTTGCCCGCTTTTTTACTGCAGGAGATAAACCTAAACTTCCTCCGATAACAAAAGTGATATCAGAAAAGCCACGCACTGTAGTATCCATCATGAGCTGACTAAACTTTTCTGACGGAAATTGCTTTCCTTCAATTGCCAAAGCAATAACAAATTCACGCTCATTGATTTTAGCCAGAATTTTATTTCCTTCTTTTTCAAGAATCTGCTGATTTTCTAAATCACTAGCTTTATCAGGTGTTTTTTCATCCGCTAGCTCAATCATTTCCACCTTGCAGAATCGATTGAGACGCTTCATGTATTCAGCAATTCCATCCTTTAAATATTTTTCTTTCAGTTTTCCAACTGTTACAAGTTTTATTTTCATAAGTTTATTCTATCATATTCATCTATACTTCACACTTTATTAACAAGTAAAATTTATCTGGGAATCAGCTAATCTGTGTATTTTCTAATGCCTATCAACAGTTTTTCTAAGTTTTCCACAAGGTGTGGAAAACTTAGAGGATTTAAGTTATAATTAAGTTTGTCTGAATATAATTTCATCAATTGTAATTCAAGGAGGAAAACATGAAAAATTCTTCAAATGCCATCAAAAGGGCTTTATTTCTTTTTGCAGTGTTAATTGTAGGTTTTATCGGCGGAAGTTTAGGAAATTATGTTACTACATTATTAACTTCACGTGTAAAAATGAATGGAAATTCAACAACTAGTGTAACTACTTCATATAAAAACTCTACAGACATTTCAGAAGCTGTGAAAAAGGTTCAAAATGCGGTTGTTTCAGTAATTACTTATGCTGAATCTTCTAGCAGCGTTATCAATGATGAATCTTCCAACGATGAATCACAAATCTCCAGTGAAGGTTCTGGCGTAATTTATAAAAAAGATGGAAAATCAGCCTATCTGGTAACCAACACCCACGTTCTGAACGGATCAACCAATGTAGATATCTTGCTAGCTGATGGAAACAAGGTTCCAGGTGAAGTAGTCGGATCAGATGTTTATTCAGATATCTCTGTCGTTAAAATTAGCTCTGAAAAAGTAACTGATGTCGCTGAATTTGGAGATTCTGGTTCTCTGACAGTTGGTGAAACAGCAATCGCCATCGGAAGCCCTCTTGGAACAGAATACGCTAACTCTGTAACACAAGGAATTATTTCTAGTTTAGGCAGAAACGTTACGTTACAATCTGAAAATGGTGAAAATATTTCAACAACTGCACTGCAAACAGATGCTGCAATTAATCCTGGTAACTCTGGCGGCCCATTGATTAACATCCAAGGACAAGTTATTGGGATTACTTCAAGTAAAATTTCAACAAATGGCCAAACCTCTGTTGAAGGGATGGGATTTGCGATTCCATCTAATGATGTCGTAAATATTATCAATCAACTTGAGAAAAATGGAACAGTCACACGTCCTGCTTTAGGAATTCAAATGATGGATTTATCTAATTTGACAACTTCTGATTTTTCTAAATTAAATCTTCCTGCTTCAGTGAAATCAGGTATTCTTGTTCGCTCTGTTCAACAAGGAATGCCTGCTGATGGCAAGCTTCAAAAAAATGATATCATTACAAAAGTAGATAATACAGATGTGGAATCGACTAGTGACCTTCAGTCTGCTCTCTACAAGCATAGTATTGGAGATGAAGTAGAGATTACTTATTATCGAGATGGTAAATCTCAAACAGTCAAAATCAAACTCACTAAATCAACAAAAGAGCTAAGCTCAAATTAACCTATTTACAAGATTGTCAACACACCTTTACACAATCGTAAAGGTGTGTTATTCTATATACAAATGGAAAACTTTCAATATATTGCACTTAAAGATATTCGAACCAATCCTTATCAGCCTCGTAAAGAGTTCTCGCAAAAAAAGATTGAAGAATTAGCAGCATCAATCAAAGAAAATGGTCTCATTCAGCCAATCATTCTTCGGAAATCTTCACTTTTTGGTTATGAAATTTTAGCAGGAGAACGGAGATTTAGAGCTGCCTCTTTTCTTGGCCTAGAAACAATCCCAGCTGTCGTCAAAGAATTATCTGATGATGAAATGTTGAAACAGGCCATTATCGAAAATCTTCAAAGAGAAGACTTGAATCCTATAGAAGAGGCGGAGTCTTATCAAAATTTGATTGACAAAGGCTTGACACATGATGAAATTGCTAAAATTATGGGAAAATCTAGACCCTATATCAGCAATATTGTCAGACTTTTACAGCTGTCTAAAGAAGTTCGCCAAGCTATCAAGGAAGAAGAGATTTCTCAAGGACATGCTCGCCTGCTGGTTCCCTTAAAAGAAGAGGAACAATTACTATGGTTGGAAAAGATCTGTCGAGAAGATTTATCAGTTCGAGCAGTTGAAAAGCTTCTCCAGCAAAAAAAGAGTCTCAAAAAGAAACCTAATAAAGAACTGTTTGCTAAATCTGAAGAGGAAAAAATTAAAAAAATTCTCGGTCTGGAAGTTTCTATTCAGTTAAAAAGCCAGAGTAAAGGAAAGCTGATTATTCCTTTTGAAAGCGAAGAAGAATATCAAAGAATTATAAACAGTTTTAAATAAAACTGTTATTTTCTTTTTTAAAAATAACAAGATTATCCACTGTTAAATCAATTAGGAAGCCTATTAGAATAAGAAATTTTAGCTTTATTCACATTCTGTGGATAACTTCAGCTAACAATGTGAATTCTTTTCCAGTTCTTGTGGAAAACTTTGAACCTTTATGATAAAATAAGATGCGTATGAATCAGAAAATTATAGAAAAGGAGGGAAGTTATGACCAAAGAACAGGACTTTTGGAATCGTATTTTAGAATTGGCTCATGCTCAGCTAAAACAGACAACTTATGATTTCTTTGTTGCTGAAGCCAAGCTTGTCAAAGTTGAAGAAAAACAAGCTATTATTTTCCTGGATAGTCCAGTAAAACAACTATTTTGGGAGCAAAACTTAGTAGGAGTTATTCTTACTGCAGGATTTGAGATTTTTAATGATCAGATTGCTGGAAAGTATATTTTTGAAGAAGAAACTAACATTGATACACCGAAATCTGCAGTAACCAGTCCTCAAATCAGCACTGTTCAGCCAAGCTTGCCACCTATTGATACTGGCTTAAAGTCAAAATATACCTTTGACAATTTTGTTCAGGGAGACGGAAATATCTGGGCTAAAGCTGCTGCCTTAGCGGTATCTGAGAATCTAGCCACAACCTATAATCCTCTTTTTATCTATGGAGGACCTGGCTTGGGCAAAACCCATTTATTAAATGCTATTGGCAATCAGATTTTAGAAAATATTCCAGATGCGCGTGTCAAGTATATACCAGCTGAAACCTTTATTAATGACTTCCTCGAACATTTAAGATTGGGAGAGATGGATAGCTTTAAAAAAATCTATCGTAGTCTAGATCTTCTGCTGATTGATGACATTCAATCTTTGGGAGGAAAAAAAGTTTCAACTCAGGAAGAATTTTTCAACACTTTCAATGCTCTTCATGGTGAAAATAAACAGATTGTTTTAACCAGCGACCGCAGTCCTGATCATCTGGACAATTTGGAAGAACGCTTGGTAACACGTTTCAAATGGGGATTAACTCAGAATATTACACCGCCAGATTTTGAAACACGGATTGCCATTCTGCGAAACAAAATTGAAGATTTGGATTATATTTTCCCGAATGATACCTTAGAATATCTTGCAGGACAGTTCGATTCCAATGTCCGCGACTTGGAAGGTGCTTTGAATGACATCAGTCTCATCGCTAGAGTTCGTCATCTGAAGGAAATCACTATTGATATCGCTGCAGAAGCTATTCGAGCACGCAAGCAGGATTCAAGCCAGGTAACAGTTATCCCGATTGATAAGATTCAGTCTGAAGTTGGGAAATTCTATGGTGTTAGTGTCAAAGAGATGAAAGGCAGCCGTCGAGTACAAAATATCGTTTTAGCTAGACAGGTAGCTATGTATCTGACTCGTGAGCTGACTGATAACAGTCTGCCTAAAATTGGCCGTGAGTTTGGCGGCAAAGATCATACGACTGTTATCCATGCACATGGAAAAATCAAAACCATGATTGAATCAGACGACAATTTGCGTTTAGAAATTGAAAGCATCAAGAATAAAATAAAATAGCGTGTGGAAAACTACAGATTTTTTTCAAAACTTATCCACACTTTGTGAACAAGTCTCAAAACTTGTTAGAATAAGGACCAAGCTATTTTTCCACAGAATTCACATAAACTACTATTACTATTAATCTTATAATCATAAATAAATAAAAAGGAGATCCTATGATTCATTTTTCTATTAATAAAAATCTCTTCTTACAAGCGTTAAATACTACTAAAAGGGCTATCAGCCATAAAAATGCAATTCCTATTCTTTCTACTGTGAAAATTGATGTTACCAAAGAAGGAATCACTTTAATTGGTTCGAATGGCCAAGTGTCGATTGAAAACTTTATTTCTACTCAAAATGAAAATGCAGGCTTGCTTGTCAACTCAACAGGTTCAATTTTATTAGAAGCGACTTTCTTTATTAATGTTGTTTCTAGCCTGCCAGATATTATTTTGGATTTTAAAGAAATTGAACAAAAACAAATCGTTTTGACTAGCGGCAAATCAGAGATTACCCTGAAAGGAAAAGACGCTGACCAGTATCCACGAATCCAAGAAATTTCTGCCAGCAATCCCTTGGTTCTTGAAACAAAAATTCTCAAAGATGTCATTAACGAAACAGCTTTTGCAGCAAGCGTTCAGGAAAGCCGTCCAATTTTAACTGGTGTTCATTTTGTTTTGACAGATAACTGTTCTTTGAAAACAGTTGCAACAGACTCCCACAGAATGAGTCAAAAGAAAATTACTCTGGAGAAAAACGGAGATAATTTCGACGTAGTTATTCCAAGTCGCTCTTTACGGGAATTTACGGCTGTTTTTACCGATGAAATTGAAACGGTAGAGGTTTTCTTTGCTAACAATCAAATTCTTTTCAGAAGCGAAAATATCAGCTTCTACACCCGCCTATTAGAAGGGAATTATCCAGATACAGATCGTTTGATTCCGACTGAATTTACAAGTGTCCTTACTTTTAATACATCTGATTTGCGTGCAGCTATGGAACGCGCTCGTCTCTTGTCTAATGCCACACAGAATGGAACAGTTAAACTGGAGATTGCAGGCGGTATTGTCAGTGCCCATGTAAATTCACCAGAGGTCGGCCGTGTTAACGAAGAAATTGATACAGAAAGTGTAACTGGCGAAGATTTGACCATTAGCTTTAATCCAACTTATTTGATTGATGCTTTGAAGGCCATTGACAGTGAAAAAGTAACAATTAGCTTTATTTCATCCGTTCGCCCGTTCACCTTGGTACCGAGTGAAGACACAGAAAACTTTATTCAGCTGATTACACCTGTCAGAACTAATTAAGATGAAAAACGGTGGGCCAAGTTACAGATTTTTAAATCTTGGTCCTAAGCTCTTTTTATTTACAAAGTATGATAGATGCTTAATATTTCTTCCTTGACTATGATAGTTCCTTGAAAGGAGAAAAAAATGTATGAAATTGGTTATTTTGTAGAAATGAAAAAGCCCCATGCCTGCACCATAAAAGCGACTGGTAAAAAGGCGAATCGCTGGGAAATCACTAGGGTTGGTGCAGATATCAAAATCCGTTGCACCAATTGTGAACATCTTGTGATGATGAGTCGTCACGATTTTGAAAGAAAAATGAAGAAAATAATTGATTAGACGAAAACTCATTGTAAATGCTATTGTGGAAAACTGATTTGCATTGCTGAGGATCAGATTTAGATTTTTTCTTATTTTTCAATCAAAAATGGATAGGACCTAGAAAGTCCTATCCATTTTACTTTTATTTAAGATTTTCAAATTTACCGTCTTTAACTTCTTTATAGCCTGCTTTTTCGAGTAATTTAGCAGTTTCTTTGTAACTGATATAATCTGCTTTTTGATTACCAGATGTTTGAAGAAGCTGTTTACTTTGTAGTTCTTCAATATCAGCTTTGCTAAAATCGATTGTCAGTTTTTCAGTTAAATAATCATCTTTGTACTCAATTTTATGAGTTAATCCTTTGATACCTTCAATAGATTTAGCATAGGCTTCTGTTTGCTCTTTAGCAGTGTCTTTTGTCAAGCCAACTGGTTTATAGTAGAATGTATTGTTTGTTTCGTTTTTAAGCATCTCATCACCTTTGTATTCAACAGTGATGCGACTATCTTGTTTAGTATTTTGGTCAATCAACTGGAAATAAGCTTTTTTAGGACTGCTGCAGGCAGCTAAAACAAACAAAGCGGAAACCGCAAGGAAAGAAAGAAAAAGTGTTTTGAAAGTATTCTTTTTCATTAGGGACTCCTTTAATAAGAATATTAGCTATATTATACCATTTTTTTCTTCAATTTATTTTACATTTCTGTAAAGAAAGCTAGAAAAATAACTCAAATCCGCTGTTTAGGATAAAGATTTATGGTATAATGGTTTGGATTGAAAAGATGAATGGAGAAGATAAGAATGGCTTTGACAGCAGGAATCGTTGGTTTACCCAATGTTGGTAAGTCAACTTTATTTAATGCAATTACAAAGGCAGGTGCAGAAGCAGCTAATTACCCTTTTGCGACAATTGATCCAAATGTCGGTCGGGTAGAAGTTCCGGATGCACGTTTGGATAAATTAACAGAACTCATCAAACCACAAAAGAAAGTTCCAACAACCTTCGAATTTACTGACATTGCTGGAATTGTGAAAGGTGCTTCAAAAGGAGAAGGGCTAGGGAATAAATTTTTGGCCAATATCCGTGAAGTAGATGCGATCGTCCATGTAGTACGTGCCTTTGATGATGAAAATGTCATGCGGGAACAGGGCCGCGAGTCTGAATTTGTAGATCCAATGGCAGATATTGAGACCATTAATCTAGAATTGATTTTAGCAGACTTAGAAAGTATTAACAAACGTTATGCGCGTGTAGAGAAGATGGCTCGTACCCAAAAAGATAAGGATTCAGTGGCAGAATTTAATGTTTTACAGAAAATTAAGCCTGTCCTGGAAGATGGTCTGTCAGCTCGTACAATTGAATTCACAGAAGAAGAGCAAAAAATTGTCAAAGGGCTCTTTCTCTTAACGACTAAGCCAGTTCTCTATGTGGCCAATGTCAGTGAAGATGAGGTGGCTGATCCAGATAATATTGACTATGTGAAGCAGATTCGTAAATTTGCAGCTACAGAAAATGCTGAGGTTGTTATCATTTCAGCGCGTGCAGAGGAAGAAATTTCTGAATTGGACGATGAAGATAAGTCAGAATTTCTGGAAGCTATCGGCTTGACAGAATCAGGTGTGGATAAACTGACCAGAACAGCTTATCATCTGTTGGGACTTGGAACCTACTTTACAGCTGGTGAAAAGGAAGTGCGTGCTTGGACCTTTAAGCGTGGAATGAAAGCTCCGCAAGCAGCTGGCATTATTCACTCAGACTTTGAAAAAGGTTTTATTCGAGCAGTCACTATGTCTTATGATGACCTAGTGCACTATGGCAGCGAAAAAGCAGTTAAAGAGGCTGGACGTTTGCGCGAAGAAGGAAAAGAATATATCGTTCAAGATGGCGATATTATGGAATTTAGATTTAATGTGTAAAGTATTTGTAAAGTCTAAAAATTCTAGGTTGGAACTTTTTTTCCAGCCCTTTTGGCTTTTATAAAGGAGAAAAATGGTAAAGTTAATAGTTGGTTTGGGAAATCCAGGAGAAAAATATATTGAAACTAAACATAATGTTGGTTTTATGTTAGTTGACAAGGTTTGTAAAGATCTTGATTTAAAATTTACAGCTGATAAAATCTTTCAAGCGGATATTGCCTCTACTTTTCTGAATGGTGAAAAAGTCTATTTTGTAAAACCAACTACATTTATGAATGAGAGTGGAAAGGCCGTTCAAGCTTTACTGGCATACTATGGTTTAGATATAGAGGATTTATTGGTCATCTATGATGATTTGGATATGAAAGTTGGTAAGATTCGTTTGCGCAGCAAGGGTTCAGCTGGCGGCCATAACGGTATTAAATCTATTATCAAACATATCGGAAGTCAAGAGTTTAAACGGATAAAAATAGGTATTGGCCGTCCAAAAGAAGGCATGACAGTGGTCCACCACGTTCTAGGAAAATTTGATAAAGATGATTATATAATGATTCTGAATACTCTTGATAAAGTTGACAATGCTGTAAATTATTATTTACAGTCAGGCAATTTTGAACAAACAATGCAGAAATACAATGGATAATAAAATGAACCTGATTGACTTATTTTGTCAAAACCAGCAAATTTCAGATTGGAAGAAAAATCTCCATAAAAGCAGCAGACAGTTGATAATGGGATTGTCTGCATCAACAAAAGCGATTACTATAGCGGCTGGATTAGAAGAAACGGATAAAATCCTTGTGCTGACTTCTAATCAAAATGAAGCAGATCGTTTGGCTAGTGATTTGATTTCTTTGTTGGGAGAAGACAAGGTCTATACTTTCTTAGCAGATGATACGCCTATAGCAGAATTTGTTTTTGCGTCACAGGAAAAAATATTTTCGAGATTAGATGCTCTAAACTTTTTAATAGACCATCAAAAGTCTGGAATTCTAGTTGCTAATGTCGCAGCTAGCAAATTACTCTTGCCTGATCCTATTGATTTTAAAACAAGCAACATAAATTTGAAAGTTGGACAAGAATATGGCCTAAATAATCTTGTAAAGATGTTGTCAAGATCAGGATACAAGAGGGTATCTCAAGTTTTAAGTCAAGGAGAATATAGTCTAAGAGGAGATATCTTAGACATTTTTGAGCGCTCAGCAGACTCTCCCTATCGACTGGAGTTTTTTGGAGATGAAATTGACGGTATTCGGATTTTCAATCCAGAAAATCAAACTTCAATTGAGAACGTAGAAAGTATTTTGATTAAACCTGCTTCTGATATCCTGCTTTCTGAGAAAGATTATGCTAGAGGACTAGAAAATCTGGAAGTAATTTTAGAAAAAGCTGTTGATCCTGCTTTGAAATCTTACTTAGAAGAGTTACTAATCAGTGCCAAAGAGAGGTTTTATCATGCAGATATTCGTAAATTCCTTTCTTATTTTTATCAGAAAGAATGGACTATTTTAGACTATTTGCCTGTTCATAGCCCTGTGTTTTTTGATGATTTTCAAAAAATTGTGGATCGACATGCTCAATTTGAACTGGAAACAGCTGGTTTATTGACAGATGATTTACAAAATTGTAAAGCTTTATCAAGTCAGAAATATTTTGCAGATAAGTACCAAGATTATCGTCAATATAAACCAGCAACCTTCTTTTCAAGCTTTCAAAAGGGTTTGGGAAATTTGAAATTTGATGCTTTGTATCAATTCAATCAGTACCCAATGCAAGAATTTTTCAGTCAGTTTCCCTTGCTAAAAGAAGAAATTAATCGTTATAAAAAATCTGGCTATACAATAATCTTACAAGCAAATTCTTCAGCAGGTTTACAAAGTTTACATAAAAATTTACAGGAATATGATATTTATTTAGACTATATAAAAGAGACTGAGATTCACAAAAATGCAGTTCAGCTTATAGAAGGAAACCTTGTTCAAGGCTTTAATTTCGTAGATGAGAAAATTGTTCTTATTACAGAGTATGAAATTATTCACAAGAAAATAAAAAGAAAAATCCGGCGACAGAATATCTCAAATGCCGAACGACTGAAAGATTATAATGAGCTAGAAAAAGGGGATTATGTTGTCCATAATATTCATGGGATAGGACGTTATCTGGGGATTGAAACGATTGAAATCTCTGGTGTCCACCGTGATTATCTGACGATTCAATATCAAAATTCTGATCGTATTTCGATTCCAGTTGACCAGATTGATCTCCTATCAAAGTATGTTGCCAGCGATGGAAAAACACCTAAGGTAAATAAGCTAAATGACGGTCGTTTCCAGAAGAGTAAGCAAAAAGTTCAGCATCAGGTTCAGGATATTGCGGATGATTTGATTAAACTATATGCTGAACGCAGCCAGCTAAAAGGTTTTGCTTTCTCAGCGGATGATTCTAATCAAGAGGAATTTGATAATGATTTTCCTTATGTTGAAACAGAGGACCAGCTAAGAAGTATTCAGGAAGTGAAGAAGGATATGGAAAGCAGTCGTCCGATGGACCGCCTCTTAGTTGGTGATGTCGGCTTTGGGAAAACAGAAGTAGCTATGCGGGCTGCTTTTAAGGCTGTCAATGATCATAAACAAGTAGCTGTATTAGTGCCAACAACGGTTTTAGCCCAGCAGCACTATACTAACTTTAAAGAACGCTTTAATGATTTTGCGGTCAATGTTGAGGTACTCAGCCGTTTCAGGAGTAAGGCAGAACAAAAACAGACCCTGGAGAAGCTGCAGAAGGGACAAGTTGACATTATTATTGGAACCCACCGACTCTTATCCAAAGATGTAGAATTTGCGGATTTAGGTTTGATCATCATTGATGAGGAGCAGCGTTTTGGAGTTAAGCATAAGGAAACATTAAAGGAATTGAAAAAGAAAGTTGATGTCCTGACCTTGACAGCAACTCCTATTCCTCGAACTCTTCATATGTCTATGCTAGGGATTCGCGATTTATCAGTCATTGAGACCCCGCCTACCAATCGCTATCCTGTTCAGACCTATGTTTTAGAAAGCAATCCTACAGTGATTCGAGAAGCTGTCTTACGTGAAATAGACCGAGGTGGACAGGTTTACTACCTTTACAACAAGGTTGACACAATTGAACAGAAAGTTTCGGAATTAAGAGAGTTAATTCCAGAAGCTTCTATAGGCTATGTTCATGGCCAAATGAGTGAGATTCGTTTAGAAAATACGTTACTGGATTTCATCAATGGAGAATACGATATTTTGGTGACCACTACCATTATTGAAACTGGAGTTGATATTCCAAATGCCAATACTTTGTTTGTAGAAAATGCTGACCATATGGGGCTGTCAACCTTGTATCAACTTCGTGGACGGGTTGGCCGCAGCAATCGGATTGCCTACGCTTATCTAATGTACAGACCAGATAAAATTCTGACAGAAGTTTCTGAAAAGCGTCTAGAGGCTATTAAAGGATTTACAGAGTTAGGTTCTGGATTTAAGATTGCTATGCGAGATTTGTCTATTCGAGGGGCTGGCAATATTCTAGGAAGTATGCAATCTGGCTTTATTGATTCTGTTGGTTTTGAGATGTACTCACAGCTTCTAGAAGAAGCCATTGCTAAAAAGCAGGGCATAGAAAACAAGCGTCAAAAAAGCAATGCAGAACTTAATCTGCAGATTGATGCCTATCTGCCTAGTGACTATATTTCTGATGAAAGACAGAAAATTGAAATTTACAAGAGAATTCGTGAGATTGACAGCCGCGTAAACTATGAAAATCTACAGGATGAATTGATTGATCGCTTTGGAGAATATCCTGATGTTGTAGCTTACTTACTGGAGATTGGACTTGCTAAGTCTTATTTAGATCAGGCTTTTGTAAAGTCAGTGGAACGCCAGCAGAATGAAGTAATTATTCATTTTGAGAAGATTTCGCAGCAACTTTATCTAACGCAGGACTATTTTGAAGCACTTTCGATGACGAATTTAAAGGCTCGAATTGGCGAAAAAAATGGCTTGATTGAAGTGATTTTTGATGTGAGGAATAAAAAAGATTATGAGATTTTAGAAGGTCTAGTTAATTTTGGAGAAAAGATGCTGGAAATTAAACAGCGCAAGGCAGAATAAAGGTTACAATTCAGTGAAGTTTGGCTTTTTAAGCTCTATTTTTCTCAAAAAATGGTAGAATAATAAATTAAGAGAAAATGAGGTAATAGGATGAGATTAGATAAATATTTGAAAGTGTCACGGATTATCAAGCGACGTCCAGTGGCTAAAGAAGTAGCTGACAAGGGTCGGATAAAGGTGAATGGTATCTTGGCCAAGAGCTCAACAGATTTGAAAGTGGATGACTTGGTTGAAGTACGCTTTGGTAATAAACTCTTGACTGTAAAAGTTCTGGAGATGAAAGACAGTACTAAAAAAGAAGATGCAGCTAAAATGTACGAAATTGTTAGTGAAACAAGGATAGAAGAAGATGCCTAAAAATATCGTCCAACTCAATAATCGTTTTATTCAAGATGAAAATCAACGCCGCAGATATGTGGATCAGGAACGGCGGAAACGCAACCGTTTTATGGGCTGGGTTCTGATTTTGGTGATTCTCTTATTTATTCTACCTACCTATAATTTATATCAGAGCTATCAAACCTTGCTGCAGCGTCGTGAACAGTATTCTAAACTGAAGGAGAAATATCAGACGCTCAGCGAAGAAAAGGTCTATCAATCTGATATAGCAACAAAGTTAAAAGATGACAGCTATGCTGCTAAGTATGCACGCGCTAAATACTCTTTTTCAAAAGAGGGTGAGTACATTTATACTATCCCAGATTTATTGCCACAGTAGTTATGGAAGATTTATTAAAAACAATTGAGCAGTTCTTGGAATTTTCTGATGAAAAATTAGAAGAACTGGCTGAAAAAAATCAAGCTTTGAAACTTCAAGAAAATCAAAAGGAAAGGGGAAAACATGCGTAAGTTTTTGTTACTGATATTTTTGCTACCAGCTTTATTTAGCAGTATCACCGTTATTAGTACTGAAAAAGATTTCATATTAGACGAAGAAGAAAAATATCATTTTACAAGCACTACGTATGGACGCTATTATGACAGCATCCCGACAAATCCTAATGTTTATGAAGAAATTCCTACATTTACAGATTCTACTCTGAGTAAGACTGCTGGGAAGCTAGTTCCAGACCAGCCTATCCAGATAACAGGATTTTATGTAAATGAAGAAGGAGTCCCGATTTTTAAGCTGAAAAATGGGCAGTTTGTGATAGCGGATAAAAATACAATTTACGAAGATACTGTCCAGTCAATCGAAGATGTTCATCAAGAAATGTGGCTGAAACCTGGCTTCATTCTCTATGATAAAGTCAATATCAACGGAGCTAAAAAAGTCAATACAACATTAGCTCCATATACAAAAGTAACGATTGTTCAAATTGTCCAGACTGTCAAAGGAACTTATGCTCAGGTTGATGGACAGGGCTGGGTCTCTATGGAATTTTTGGATGAGACTGATAATCGAATGGACAAGGTTCAAGAGATTTTGACTAGTAAGTACAACAAGGCGGACTACTCTATCTATGTCAAACAGCTGGACACAGGCAAAGAAGCAGGTATCAATCAAGATCAAGAGATGTATTCGGCCAGTGTGACAAAACTTCCTTATCTCTACTATGTGCAGGAACAGCTGGATCAGAAAAAACTTTCCTTAGATCAGAAGTTCAAGTATATTGGAGCAGTTAATGATTTTGCTGGTGCTTATGAACCAGAAGGAAGCGGCAGCATTGCTAAGTCAGCTGATGACAAGGAATATTCAGTTCAGGATTTGATTAATCGAGTGGCCAAAGAATCAGATAATGTCGCCCACAATATTTTAGGCTATTATGCGACCAATCAATCTGATAAAAATTTTCAGCAGACGATCAATAAAATAGCTGGAAAGAAATGGGATGTGGAAGAAAGACAAGCATCTTCACGTATGGCTGGAAATGTTTTGGAAGCTATCTATGAGCAAAATGGCATGATTATCGATGCCTTGTCTCAGACAAATTATGATAATCAGCGGATTTCTAAAAATATTGATGTTAAAGTAGCTCATAAAATTGGTGACGCCTATGATTTTAAGCACGATGCAGCGATTGTCTATGCAGATTCCCCTTTTATCATTGTCATTTTTACTAATAATTCAAACTACGATAACATTTCTCAGATAGCAGACGATGTCTATGGAGTCCTGAAATGATTAAGCAAGAATTTCTTAAAAAAATGCAGGAGAAAAAGTATTTCCAAGGCCATCGAAAAGTTTTGGTTGCTGTATCAGGTGGACTGGATTCTATGACACTGCTGCAGCTGTTGATTGATTCTCAAAAAGAACTGGCTATCGAGCTTGCGATTGCTCATGTCAACCACAAACAGCGGCCAGAGTCAGATCAAGAAGAAAAGGCATTAGTAAAGATTGCGCAACAGCTTGGTGTAAAGATTTTTACATCAAGTTTTTCTGGTAATTTTTCAGAAAATGCTGCTCGGCAGTTTCGTTATGATTTTTTTGGGAAAGTGATGCAGGAGGAGCACTATACAGCTTTGGTAACTGCCCACCACGCAGATGATCAAGTTGAGACTGTTTTTATACGGCTGCTGCGAGGAGCTAGACTTCGTCATCTGTCCGGCATGAAAGCTGTCCAGTCTTTTGCTTGCGGGGAGCTGATTCGTCCTTTGCTTACTTTTCATAAGTCAGATTTTCCAGAGATTCAACATTTTGAAGATAGCAGTAATTTTCAAAATGACTATCTCAGAAATCGAATTCGCAATCTTTATCTGCCGGATCTAGAAAAAGAAAATCCACAATTTAAGGATTCTTTGCGGTATCTAGGAAAGGAAATTGAAGATTGGCAGATCGCTTTGTCTCACTTGACCAGAGATTTAGATATAGAAAATGTCCAAGCCTTTCATCAGCAAATCCCCCAGGTTCAACGTTTTCTATTGCAGAACTATCTCGAAAACTTTCCTGGTCTGAATCTGAGTAAGCAGCAGTTTGAGGAGGTTTTAAACATCCTGCGGACTAAGGCCAATTATCATCACACTTTGAAAAAAGACTATGAGATTGTTAAAGATTACCAGCGTTTTGAAATTAGAAAAATCAGTCGTAAGCCCGATTTAAAAATGGATTCAATTTTGTTAGAATTTGAGAATCTGATTGAGTTTGGACATTATCGATTTTCATTCGGGATTCCTTTGAGCGGTGAAAATATCCAGAAAGTTTTTGTTTCGCGTGAAACTTCGCTAACACTTCGCTTCCGAAAAGAGGGAGACAGTATTTTGCTAAATGGTCATCACAAGAAACTTCGTCGTCTTTTTATTGATAAGAAGGTTTCCTTTGAAGAACGGAATTCATCTGTAGTAGTGGAACAAAATCATCAAATTTTAGCAATCTTAAATATTGCTATCAGTGATTTGAGTAAGGTATTAAAAAGTGATATAATGAGTACTGTACTTTATATTCAGAAAATAGATGGGTAAAATTATGCTAGAACAAGATATCAAAAAAATATTGATTTCCCATGAAGAAATCGTGGATGCTGCAAAAAAACTTGGCCAGCAATTAACCAAAGACTACCAAGGTAAAAATCCAATTTTTGTTGGAATTTTAAAAGGTTCCGTCCCTTTTATGGCTGAGCTGATCAAGCATGTTGATACACATATTGAGCTTGATTTTATGTTGGTTTCCAGCTACCATGGTGGTACTACCAGTTCAGGTGTTATTAATGTTATTAAAGACATTGATCAAGACATTACAGGACGTGATATCCTATTTGTTGAGGATATCATTGATACTGGTAAGACTTTGAAAAGCCTGTGCGATTTGTTTAGAGAAAGAAATGCTGCATCAGTGAAAATTGCTACACTTTTGGATAAGCCAGAAGGGCGTATTGTTGAAATCAATGCAGATTATACATGTTTCACAATTCCAAATGAATTTGTTGTTGGATATGGGCTAGATTACAATGAGAACTATCGTAATACTCCATATATTGGTATTTTGAAAGAAGAAGTTTATACAAAATAAAGGTTTACTATTAATAGATGAAAAATAAGCAAAATAATGGTTTTATAAAAAATCCATTTCTCTATATTCTGATTATTGTTGTCCTAGTGACAGGATTTCAGTATTTCTTTTCAGGAGATACTGGCGGTCGCAGTCAGCAAATCAATTACACAGAATTAGTGAAGGAAATTAAGGAAAATAATGTCACAGAGATGAGCTACCAGCCAAATGGCAGCGTCGTTGAGATTTCAGGTACTTACAAAACACCTCAGGAATCCAAAGAAGATACAGGGATTTTATTTTTCACTCCACAGGTTTCTAAAGTAGAGAAATTTACAAGTATTCTTTTACCGTCAGATATTACAATTTCTGATTTACAAAAATTAGCTTCTGAGCATAACACTGAAATCAGCATAAAGCGCGAAAGTTCAAGCGGAATGTGGATTACAATCCTCACTTCCATCGTTCCTTTTGTGATTGTCATCTTCTTCTTTATGTCCATGATGAATCAAGGTGGTGGCGGTGGTGCCCGCGGTGCCATGAATTTTGGTCGCAATAAAGCGCGTGCTGCTAACAAAGAAGATATTAAAGTTCGTTTCTCGGATGTAGCTGGTGCCGAGGAAGAGAAACAAGAACTTGTAGAAGTCGTTGAGTTTTTGAAAGATCGGAAACGCTACACCAAGTTAGGTGCTCGTATTCCTGCTGGTGTCCTTCTGGAGGGCCCTCCAGGAACTGGTAAAACCTTGCTTGCTAAGGCAGTTGCTGGGGAAGCTGGAGTTCCTTTCTTCAGTATCTCAGGTTCTGATTTTGTAGAAATGTTTGTTGGGGTCGGAGCAAGCCGTGTCCGTTCTTTGTTTGAAGATGCGAAAAAAGCAGCCCCTGCCATTATCTTTATCGATGAAATCGATGCAGTCGGTCGTCAGCGTGGTGTTGGCCTTGGCGGTGGTAACGATGAGCGTGAGCAAACCCTTAATCAGCTCTTGATTGAAATGGATGGTTTTGAAGGCAATGAAGGAATCATTATCATTGCGGCTACTAACCGCTCGGATGTATTAGATCCAGCCTTGCTGCGTGCTGGCCGTTTTGACAGAAAAGTCTTGGTGGGTCGTCCTGATGTTAAAGGTCGAGAAGCCATTCTTCGTGTTCATGCTAAGAATAAGCCGCTGGCTAAAAATGTTGATTTGAAACTAGTTGCCCAGCAGACACCAGGTTTTGTTGGTGCTGATTTGGAAAATGTCTTGAATGAGGCTGCTTTGGTTGCTGCCCGTCGTAATAAGAAAGTCATCGATGCTGATGATATTGATGAAGCAGAAGACCGAGTGATTGCAGGACCTTCTAAGAAAGATAAAACGGTGTCTGAACGCGATCGTCAAATGGTTGCTTATCATGAAGCTGGACATACTATTGTTGGTTTGGTATTGTCAAATGCGCGTGTCGTACATAAGGTAACCATCGTACCTCGTGGACGTGCTGGTGGCTATATGATTGCCCTGCCTAAGGAAGACCAAATGCTTCTATCTAAAGAGGACATGAAAGAGCAATTAGCTGGTCTTATGGGTGGTCGTGTGGCTGAAGAGATTATCTTTAATGTTCAGACAACAGGTGCTTCTAATGACTTTGAACAGGCAACTCAGATGGCCCGCAGTATGGTAGCGGAATATGGAATGAGCGAAAAACTTGGTCCAGTTCAATACGAAGGCAATCATGCTATGTTTGGTGCAGCCAGTCCTCAAAAATCAATATCAGAACAGACTGCATATGAGATTGACGAAGAAGTAAGAGAACTTCTTAATGAAGCTCGTAACAAAGCTGCAGAGATTATCCAGTCCCATCGCGAAACTCATAAATTGATTGCTGAAGCACTTCTTAAATATGAAACTTTGGATAGCAATCAGATTAAATCATTGTATGAAACTGGCAAAATGCCAGAAGAGTCTGAACTTGAATTAGACAAAGAAGCTCATGCACTTTCTTATGATGAAATTAAAACGAAAATGGAAGAAAAAAGTTCCGAGTAGAAGAAGTTGGAGAAACTCCAACTTTTTTCTCTTTTTCTGAAATAATTATTGACAAAGGAAGAAAAGCTGATATAATGGAATATGTTCTGCAGAAGGACAAGAAATGGTCCGTTGGTCAAGGGGTTAAGACACCGCCTTTTCACGGCGGTAACACGGGTTCGAATCCCGTACGGACTATATAATCCGCCATAGCTCAGTTGGTAGTAGCGCATGACTGTTAATCATGATGTCGTAGGTTCGAGTCCTACTGGCGGAGCTAGGTTTAAAAAATCAAATGTGTAAGCATTTGATTTTTTTCTTGCTTTCATACTTCGCACAATCCTCCCAAATGACTGAATATGTGCCTGAAATGACTTAAAAACAATTATTCGAGTCAGAAGAGTTCCTAAACGATGCTTTTTAGAAGAAAGAGCCCACCTTACTTTCTATTTACAGTAGAATTAAGTCAAGTAAATTTTAAGGAGGAACTATGGATTTTAGAGCTACTTATGAGAAGGTAAAATGGATAGTTTGGAAGTGTAAGAAAGATTACTATATACACTTGTGGGAACATAGCGATTGGGAGCAAGAAGGGATGTTAGTTTTATACGAACTTCTGCTTAAAGAAAAAGGGATTGAAAACGATGAGGAAAAACTCTATCGTTATTTCAAAACAAAATTCAGAAATCATATACATGATAAAATTCGTAAACAAGAAAGCCAAAAGCGCAAATTGGACCGCCAGCCTTATGAAGAAGTGAGTGAGATTGGACATCGACTAAAATCAAAAGAGCTGTTTCTAGATGAGTTAGTTGCCTTCAGAGAAGCGATTGACAATTACAAAAGAACTCTCGATGATGTTGGATTGGATAATTATCAGAGGTTGATGAGCAACGAGCGCTTTAAAGGAAGAAGAGCTATGCTTAAAGATTTAAAAAATCACTTAAAAGATTTTCAAGACAATACGATTTTATAATGAACAAACTTGATGACTCTCAATCTGTTTTACTAGAACAGGTTCGAGCATCAAGTTTTTTATTAATTAAAAAATTAAAAAAATGTAAAAAAGGTATTGACAGGGTGGTGGTATAGGTGATATACTAATATAGTTGTCGCG
>ERZ773006.241-NODE-241-length-29106-cov-6.33207_pt1 | contig 29106 bp, 19 predicted proteins | sample MGYA00580843_ERZ773006 | MGnify/ENA primary metagenome ERZ773006 (study PRJEB29015, sample SAMEA2738011) | human oral metagenome | biome: human oral; feature: human-associated habitat; material: dental | place: China | collected 2052 ...
GAGTTCCACCGCCTCGAAATCCAGCACTTCTTCGAGGTCTACAAGGACCTCGAGCCCGGAAAGAGCGTGGAGGGCGCCCACTGGGTTGGCCGCGAGGAGGCCGAGGCCGAGATCCGCCGCTCCTACGAGCGCCTCAAGGAGCGCGAGGCGGGGCACTAGGGCCCGGCACGCCACGGCGGGCCACCCCGCCCGCGCACGAGCGCCAACCCCACCCGTAGAAGGGATCCGCATTGGAAACACTCCACGAGTTCGACGAGCGCATCGGATCGTTCCAGACCGACTCGGTCCCCTACGAGCCGGTGTTCGCACTGCCCCCGTCACTGGAGGAGAAGGTGGCCCCGCGCTCCGGCTCGCTGCGGCCCTTCCACGGGGACACGGTCGCTTACTTCCTCGACGACCGGGTCCGGGATCTCGTCGGATCGATCGCGAGCGACCTCCATGCCCGTTTCGGCGAGTCGCTGTCGGAGCCGCTGCCAGTGGAAATGGCGCACGTGACGCTCCACGACCTCCACGCCTCCCCGGACCGGGACCAGGTCCGGCCCCTGGTGGAGGCCAGCTCGGCGCGCGCGAGCGCACTGGTCGCACGGGCGCGGGGGATCGGCCCCATCCGCACGGTGGCCACCGCGGTCTTCAACATGATGAACACGAGCGCCGTCATCGGGGTCAGGGCCGTGGACGAGGAGGAGCACCGCAAGCTGCTGATGGCCCGGGGCTTGTTCGACGAGGTCGTCCCCTCCGGGCCGTTCACGCCCCACATCACCGTGGCCTACTACCGGCCGGCGATGCCCGTGCCGCTGCCCCCCGGCGAGTTCCGTGACGCGCTCGCGCGGCTGACCGGACGGGTCACTGGCTTTCCCGTCGCACTCGCGCCCGAACGCCTGCACGCCCTGCGGTTCGATTCGATGGGCGGCTACTGGGCGGTTCAGCACTGAGCCCGGCTCCGCCGCGTCCGGTGGCGTCCCGCGCCCCGCGGACCGATGGACTGGTCCGCGGGGCGCCGGTCCTCACAGCCTCACGGCGTAGGGCATGATCGACCCCCAGCTGTAGACGCCGGTGATGCGCACGGGCACACCGAAGGTGGGCGCCTCGATCATCTGACCGCCGCCGAGGTAGATCGCGACGTGGTAGATGCCGGACTGGGTTCCGTTGGAGGACCAGAAGATGAGGTCCCCCGCCTCCATGGAGCCGATCGGGACGTGCGTTCCGTAGCCGTACTGGGCGCGCGACAGGTGCGGCAGATCAACCCCGGCACTGCCCCACGCGAGCATCGTCAGGCCCGAGCAGTCCACGCCACCGTAGGACTCCCCGCCCCACACGTAGGGCACGCCCAGGTAGCTCTTTGCCGCAGCGATTGCGGTGGCGGCGCCACCACCGGAGGAAGCGGGCGGAGTGTAGGCGGGAGGCGAGTATGACGGCGGGGTGTAGGAGGGAGCCGTGTCGCCGTCGTCATCGTCATCGTCGTCCGCGACGGACGGTGCCTGGGCCTGGGCCTGGGCTTGGGCCGCTGCAGCCTCCGCCTGGCGGCGCTCCTCAGCGGCAGCGGCGGCAGCCGCCGCCTGCTCGGCGGCGACGCGGGCGGCCTCTTGGCGTTCCGCCTCGAGCGCGGCCTCGCGCTGATTGATCAGGTCGACGGTCGTGTTCTGCTTGGCGGCAAGCTCCTGCACGTAGGCGTTGCGCTGAGCGGCGACGATGGCCGCCTCGTTCTGAGCGGTAGCCGCGGCTCGATTCGCCGCGTCGGTGCGCGCCTGCACCTCGGCGGTGGCAGCCTCCTGGCTGGCCAGCGCACTATTGGCCGCTTCGCGGGTCACCTTGGCAACCTGCTCGAGGGCGGCGACGTTCTGCATCTTCGCCTCGGCCGAGGCAGAGAAGGAGCTGATGCCTGCCTGCTTGGCTTCGACGCTGCGCAGCCCGTCGGAGCCGAGGTAGGGGGCGATCGCATCGAGCGACCCCCCTCCGCCTCGGTAGGCCGCCTGGGCGACGGACGCGATCTGCTGCTTGCCCTCGTTGAACGCCGCCTCGGCGGCATCCGCATCGGCCGAGGCCTGCGTGGCGGTCGCGCTCGCCTCGGCCAGCGCGATGTTGGCCTCGTTGAGGTCCTCGCCCGCGATCTGCGCGTTCTGGGTCGCGGTTGCCGCGCTCGCGGAGACTTCCGCCAGCTTGACCTCGATCTGCGCCACGCTCATCTTGGCCGCTTCTTCGGCGGCCTTGGCGGCGGCAATCTCCTCCTCGGAGGGGGCGGCCTGTGCCACCTGGGGCAGGACCAGGAGGGCGCATGCGGCCAGTGCCGACAGGCCCAGGCGGATGGATCCGCGTCGTCTCATCGTCGTCTCATCTCGTTGGCGGAAGCGCCCGTGGGCGCGTACATGACAATGAGCGTAACCACTTTCATCACGGTTGGCAACAAACGCAACAAGATTCCCAGATTTCACAAACATCACAATCACAACATCTGCAACATTCGCACCATGAATACCGAGCAATTACGACGAGATTTCCTCACCCGCCAGCCCACTCGTGATATGCACCACCCCACCGACCCATCGCCCGCCCAATCGCCCCGTCACACACGTCCGCCATGCGAAACAGCCCCGGCGCTCCCGCCGCGAATACCGAAAGATAGGGGGCATGAACCGTCGAATGCGCCGCTGACTGCGCGTCAGCACAAGCGACTGCCGCGCAGTCCCCCGACAGCGGGACGCGCCTCGACGCATGCACACCACGCCCACGCGGCCCGCCTCCGGGGAATCAACGACGACACGCCACCCCACGCAAGGAGCCGCGAATGACCACCAACGACTGGGCCTTCGAGACCAAGCAGATCCACGCCGGGTTCGCCATCGACGAATCGACGGGCGCGACCGCGCTGCCCATCTACCAGACCTCCTCCTACGCGTTCTCCGATACCGGACAGGCTGCCGGACGCTTCGCCCTGCGAGAGCTCGGCCCGATCTACACGCGCCTGAACAACCCGACGACCGATTCGGTGGCCGCCCGCATCGCCGCCCTCGAGGGCGGCGTCGGCGGCCTGCTCGTGTCCTCCGGCCAATCGGCGACCGCCCTGTCGCTCCTCGCCCTGGCCGTGGCCGGCAACAACATCGTCGCCTCCCCCTCCCTCTACGGCGGCACGGTCACTCTCCTGAAGAACACGCTCGGACGCCTGGGCATCGAGACCCGATTCGTTCCCGACCCGCTCGACGCGAAGGCATGGCGCGCCCTGGCCGACGACAAGACGGTGGCCTTCTTCGGCGAATCCATCCCCAACCCCCGCGGCGACATCCTCGACATCGAACCGATCGCGACGGCCGCACACGAGGTCGGCGTCCCACTCATCGTCGACAACACGGTCGCCACCCCCTACCTCGTGCGGCCCATCGAGTGGGGGGCGGACATCGTCGTCCATTCGGCGACCAAGTATCTGGGCGGCCACGGCACGTCCATCGCGGGCGCTATCGTGGACTCGGGTGCCTTCGACTTCGCCTCCCAGCCCGAGCGTTTCCCGCTGTACAACACGCCGGATGAGTCCTACCACGGCCTCGTCTACGCCCGCGACCTGGGCGTGGGGGGCGCCCTCGGTGCGAACCTGGCCTTCCTCTTGCGCATCCAGACGCTCGTCAATCGGGACCTCGGGGCCGTCACCTCCCCCTTCAACGCGTTCCTCATCTCGCAGGGTATCGAAACGCTGTCCCTGCGCGTTGAGCGTCACGTCTCCAACGCCCTGGCGGTCGCGCGCTTCCTCGAGGAGCACCCGGACGTCGAGTCGGTCAACTACGCGGGCCTGGAGTCCTCCCCCTACTACGAGCTGGGCCGAAAGTACGCTCCCCTGGGCGTGGGCGGCCTGCTGTCCTTCGACATCAAGGGCGGCTACGAGGCCGGCCGGGCTTTCGCCGACGGCGTGCGCCTGCTCCCCATCGTGGCCAACATCGGCGACGCGAAGTCCCTGGTCATCCACCCCGCCTCGACGACGCACTCCCAGCTCACGCCCGACGAGCTCGCCAAGGCCGGCGTTGCACCCGGAACCGTCCGCCTCTCGATCGGCCTGGAGAACATCAAGGACATTCTGGCCGACCTGCAGTTGGGCTTTGACGCCGCCCGCGCAGCCACCGCCTAAGCCACGGTGGCGGCGCCCCTCCCGCGCCGCCACCACCCGACCCACGGAGCAGCGAGTCACGAGAGAGACGAAAGAGGATACGATGAGCCGCCACAGCCTCCCCCCAGCTCCCACGTCCGGCGCGTGGCGGGAAGGGGATCCGCCGGCGTTACGCCAATTCGCCAACCTGGGCGCCCAGCGCCTGGAGAACGGGACGGTCCTGCCCAGCGTCACCCTCGCCTACGAGACGTGGGGAACCCTGGATGAGGCGTCCTCGAACGCGGTGCTCATCCTGCACGCCCTGACCGGGGACGCGCACGTGTGCGGCGAGGCCGCCCCCGGGCAGCCCACCCCCGGCTGGTGGGAGAAGATCGTCGGACCGGGGCGCATCATTGACACGGAACGCTACTTCGTGGTCGCCGCGAACGTCCTGGGAGGATGCCAGGGGTCCACGGGACCGGCCTCGCTTGCCCCCGACGGCGCGCCCTGGGGGTCGCGTTTCCCGGTCGTGTCCACGCGGGACCAGGTCCGCGCCGAGGCGCGTCTGGCCGACCTGTTGGGGATCGATTCCTGGAGCCTCGTGGTCGGCGCGTCCCTCGGCGGTCACCGCGCCATCGAGTGGGCGGTGACCTACCCCCAGCGGGTGGAGCGCCTGGTGGTCGTCGCGTCGGGCGCGCAGACGACGGCCGAGCAGGCGGCGTGGACCCACACGCAGATCCGCGCGATCCAGCTGGATCCTGCGTGGCGGGGCGGCGACTACTACGCCGGGCCCGGACCCTGTGCAGGCCTGGCCCTGGCCCGCCAGATCGCGCACACGACCTACCGCTCTCCCTCCGAGCTGGACGAGCGTTTCGGCCGGATCCCCCAAAACGACGAGGATCCCCTGCACGGCGGGCGCCTCGCGGTCGAGTCCTACCTGGACTATCACGGCGAGAAGATCGTGCGCCGTTTCGACGCCGGCTCCTACGTGGCCCTGTGTCGTTCGATGCTCTCCCACGACGTTGGCCGCGACCGCGGCGGAGTTGCCGAGGCCCTCAAGTCCGTCACGGCGCGCACGCTCGCCGTCGCCGTCGATTCGGATCGCCTGTTCTACCCCGAGCAGGTCTGGCAGATGGCGTCAGGCATTTCGGGTGCCTTCTACCGCGAGATTCACTCCGACCACGGCCACGACGGCTTCCTCATCGAGTCGGACCAGCTCACGGCCCTCCTGGATGAGTTTCTCAACGAGCGCATCCCCTCTCGCGCCTCGTCCTTCGCGTAGGGTCGCGACCGGCCCCCTCCCTCGCGCGTGCCGCTCTCGGCGTCCGCGTCGCGCTCGCCAGGTCCGCCTTTGAGCGCGTTATGCTGACCCTATGAGCGCATCCACCGATCCGATGGCTTCGGGGCACGCACGCCCCGAAGCGGCCGATCTCTCCGGTTTCTCCGGTGTCCCCACCGACGCCTCGCACGAGGCCGCGCCCGAGCGCGACGTCATGGCGCCGTGGGGCGAGGCGGGTCCCCCCGGCCGGGACTGGGCGCCGGACATCCTCGGCCCGGGTTTCTCCTCGCGCACGATCGAACTCCTGGACGACGCGGAGGGCGAGTGCGTGGCCACCCTCGTGCGCGCGACTCCCACGACGGACGCGCGCGTGACGGTCCTGTACCTGCACGGGCGCAACGACTACTTCTTCCAGACGGAGATGGCCCAGCGCCTGTCCGCCGCTGGCGCGGCCTTCTACGCGCTGGACATGCGCAAGTACGGGCGCAGCCTTCGCCCCCACCAGACGATCGGCTACGCCGACGACCTCTCCGTCTACGACGAGGAGATCGGCCTGGCCATCGAGCTTATCCGCGACGAGCGCGACGACGATCCCCTCGTCCTCATGGGCCACTCGACGGGGGGCCTCATCGCCACCCTGTGGGCGCATCGTCACCCCGGGGTTTTGGCGGGCCTGATCCTGAACTCGGCGTGGTTGGAGATGCAGTCGATGAGCGCCTGGCGCGGGGCGATGGCGCCCGTGATCGGCAGGATCGCCTCACGCAGCCCGATGTGGGAGGTGCCCACGGGAGGATCGGGCCTCTACGGCCGATCCCTCGCCGGGCGCGCCTCGTCGGGCCTGCCCATCCCGGCCGGGCTCGCCGAGGATGACCCGTCGGTCGCGGGATGGCCGATTGCCCACGAGTGGAAGCGCCCCGAATCCTACCCGGTGCCCGCCTCCTGGCTGGAGGCCATCATGGCCGGGCACGAGACGATCGAGAAGGACGTGGCGCTGGAGTGCCCGGTCCTGTCGATGGTGTCGACCTCCGCGTACTTCGACGAGGAGTGGAGCGAACGTGCCTTCGTCTCCGACACCGTCCTGGATCCGGTTGTGATCGCTCAGCGCAGCCTCAACCTGTCGAACATGGTGACGATCGCGCGTTTCCCGGGCAAGCACGACCTGGTTCTCTCGGATGCTCCCGTGCGAGAAGCCGTCTACGACACGATGCTGGGATGGCTGGCGGCCTTCGTCAAGTGAGGCAGGTGGGGACCGACGTCAGCGATTCACCCGGCGTGGGGCCCCACCACCGCCCGTGTCAGTGTCGGGCTGAGCGGCGCCCACGCGGAGAGTCGGAGTACTCGCGCACGATCTCCCGGTTGATCTCATCAAGGGCCTCCGCAAGCGTCGGCCCGAGCCTATCTCCGATGCGCACCAGAGCCCAGGCCTGGATGTGCCCGAGCCCTCGCGCCGTCAGGAGGGTGTCGAGGGACGGGTAGGTCAGGCCGGCGCCGAAGATCGCGCCGTTGGCCTCCAGCATGAGGTCGGCGGGCAGTCCAAGCTCGCTCCGTGCGACGAGGGGGGTGTCCTCGCCGAGGATCTGGGCGAGGGCGCGCAGCCCGGATTCGTCGCGGCTGAGGACGGGGACCCCCTCCTCCCGGGCCTGGATGACCTCGGCGGATTCCTCGGCGTGGTCCACGAACGAGTCGGTGGCCGCGTAGGTGGCTCCGGCGTCGTTGAGCTCGCCGATCTGCGCGCGCCGGGACGCACGGCTGCCGAGGTGTGCGGGGCGCTCCGAGCGGGTCTCCTCGGCCGCATCCTCCTCGGCCGCATCCTCCTCGGCCGTATCCTCCTCGGGCTGCTCGCGCGCGGCGTCGGAGTCTTCCTCGTCGTCGCCTCCGGGCAGCTCGCCCTCGCCTTGCGCCCGTGCTGCGCGATCGTCGTCGCGCGGATCGAGGGTCACGGAGGACTCCGCCGGGCCTTCGTCGTCGTCCGCATCGGCCTCCCCGGCCTCGCCGGGGTCGCGCTCCTCCTCGAGGGCTGCCGGGCTTTCGTCGTCCTCGGCCCCCTCATCCGGGTCTTCCGAGGTCTCCTGTTGCTCGGCGGCGTCCGCGTCTTGCGCCCCATCGGCGTGCGCGTCGTCACCGGCGTCCGCCTCGCCGCCTCGGCCCTGGGCCGCCTCGTCGGTCAGGTCGGCGTCGGAGGCACCCTCGGCTTCAGAGGGCTGCCAGGGAGCCGGAGGTTCCTCGCTCGCCGGATAGCTGAACACGTCGCGCAGGTGGGGCGCGACCTTCGGGGTCGGGCGAGTGGTCGGCGTCTCGCCGTCCGACTCGGCGTCGCACTCGTCGCGGGCATCCGGCTCCTCGCAGCCCGGCTCCTCGTTGTCCGGCTCCTCGTTGTCCGGCTCCTCGCTGCCCAGCTCCTCGTCCTGGGCCTGACGGTCGCCTGACGCCTGCGACGGGAGAGACTCCTGCTCGACCTCGCCGAAGCTCGGGCCGGACGTCAGCTCGGGGGCGGCAGCCGCGGAGGCAAGGACCTGCGGGGCGTGACCGTAGAGGCGCGGCCCGACGGCGTTGACGTCGAGGAAGAGGCGCCCGTTGGACATCTGACGCAGGTTCATCAGGTGAACCTCGACGCCGGAGGTGGCGAGCAGGGACAGGGCGGGGCGAACCGACGGATCAATCTCGCCCGCGACCATGATGAGCCTGGGACCAGGCCCCACCGCGGGAGGCATCGAGTCGCGGAACTGCGCCCACCCGGTGCGGAACCCCTCGGGACCCGACGGGTACTCGTTGGCCAGATCCGCCCAGGAGATGGAGGCGACCTCGGCCAGGCGCGAGAGCGAGGTGATCAGCGTGTCGGAGTCCAGCTCCTTGAGGATCTCGACGGAGACGATCTGGCCGGTCACGTCCAGGGCTGTCAGGCGGGGAGTCTCCTCTTCCCCCTGGCCCGTCATGTCACGCCAGGTCACCGGGAAGAGGGGACGGGAGACGATCTGCAGGACCTGCTGACAAATTGCGTCGACCAGCTCCGGACCCAGGTCTTGGGCGACCGGGTACCCGAATTGAGCGGGTACGAGGCGTCCGTCCTCGAACTCAAACAGGGCCATCGCTCTTTCCTCCAAGTGTGTGGGGCACTCGTGGTCATTGTTCCACACGTTCCAAAAGAAGCAGGGAGGACACAGGGGAATTGCGATAGATACCACGTAATTATTTGGGGTGTCGAGCCTCACTCGGCACACGATCTCGGCTGTCGCACACGCCACCTGCCGATGCCTTCACATCGGTAGAATGCGACCCACACCGCACATTCGCCTCCCCTCCACGCTGCCCCGGGACCGTCCCATGCCAGATCCTGACATTCGCGACGGGGAACTCGACCAGTTCTCCCACGCCCTGCGCGAGCTCTCCGACTCCCTCTTTGGCTACACGGACTCCAACGGCAAGGAACATACGGGAGCCTACGACCAGGCTCAAGCGGAATACAACAAGGCGCTGGCGGAATACGAAACGACAAAGGCCGCCTACGACAAGAAGCGAGCCACACAGATCCCAGACGACGTCCACAAGGGCCGCGCCGCCTACGACGACACGGAGCTGACCGAGGCACACAAGAAGATGGAGAAAGCGAAGGAGGCTTACGACGACCTCGCCGCCATTCGCAACGAGACCAACAACTCCGAACGGCGAAAGGCGGGCCGAGCCGAGACCTACCCGCTCGACTTCAACTACGACAACAAGTACGAGCGCACGAGCGCGATCGTCTCCTCCGGCAAGGCGCTCCCCATGATGGCTCCGGGGACCGTCGACAACGTCGTCATGTTCAACTCTCCCGGATCAGGCGTGCGCAACATTGACGCCTACGGACTGCCCGAGGGCCACGTCTACGAGTCATCAATCCCCGATGGCGACGCCGTCCAAGGCCTGGGTCCCGACGCCTCGTACGGGACGAACCCCCGCAAGCTCGAGGGCATCACTCACCTGAGCACAGACGCGACCGATGCCGCGAACTACTGGACGCCGACTCCCCCGAGTATCGCAGGAGCTGCGGGGGTCATCGAACGCGCGATTCACGGCTTCGACAACCACATGGCGTACTTCGAAGAGGGCACGCGCACCTCGCAGGACTTCGCCAACATCATCGCCGGCGCCAAGCCGACAACCGACGAGGAGTGGGAGGCCCTCAAGAAGGCGCGCAGCAACCCCCAGCCGCCGACCGACAATGAGTCGCAGTGGTGGAAGCAGGCGCTCATCGGATACTAGCGCCAACGCTGACACATTCCGAACAACTATTTGCGCTTCGCCTCGCCTGAGCCGTATCGTTGTGTAGGATACTGAGGGTAGCGCGGGCGACGAATGGCACAATCTCTTCCATCCGGTTAAACTACTGCGCATCACGAAGCGAGCAACAGACAGGGCGGAGAAATGGGCAGAGAAAGCCTGCGCATCGTTGAGTATTCGGCGCCAGAATCACGAGTTCCGGCATCGGAGGAGACCTGCCGCGAACTCTCTCCCTACTGCCTTCACGTCGGCTCACGCCCGCGCCTCTACCCGGATACTTCACAGACGGTCAGGCCTCATCTACCCCCAATCGAGCCCATGCCCGTTCCCGTGACACCTTTCCCGAAGCTTTACGGCGACGACCCCGAACCCGCCTAGAGGCACACGGCCCGCCCTCTGTCGGCGCCATCCCCCTCGCTCCTCACGCGCGCACCGATCAGCCATCCGCACAGCGGATAGCCTCGGCCAGGCCCCCGAGCCCGTGACACACTGGGTCCATGAGCGATAGCTTCCTGGAGGATCTGCGCGCACTCATCGACGTCGACGACGGGGTGGGGACACGCGCGCGCTACTCCTCCGACGCCGGCCTGACGCGCATCCCGCCGCTCGCCGTCGCTTTCCCTCGCACGCAAGAACAGGCCCTCGCGGCCTTCGACCTCGCCCGCGCACGCGGGGTGCCCTTGACCGCGCGCGGGGGCGGCACCTCGTGCGCGTCGAATGCGATCGGCCCGGGCCTGGTCCTCGACTTCTCGCGCCACATGAATCGCGTCCTACACATCGATCCCGACGCACGCACCGCCACCGTCGAACCGGGGTGCGTTGGCTCAACCCTCCAGGCAGCCGCCGCCGCCCACGGCCTGCGCTTCGGACCCGACCCCTCCTCGCAGAACCGGGCCACGATCGGCGGGATGGTCGCCAACAACGCCTGCGGCCCCCACGCCACGGCCTGGGGACGCACCTCCGACAACATCGTCTCCCTGGAATGCCTCGACGGGCGCGGGAGGCGCTTCACCGCCACGACCTCGCATGACGCGGGCCTGAGCTGCGTGCCCGACCTGGCCCCCCTCATCGACTCTCACCTCGCTCCCATTCGCACCCAGCTGGGCCGCTTCAAGCGCCAGGTGTCCGGCTATTCCCTCGAGCACCTCACCCCCGAGGGGGGACGCAACCTGGCCGCCATGCTCGCCGGAAGCGAGGGCACCCTCGTCCTCATCCTGTCCATCACGGTGCGGCTCGTCCCCCTCCCCGACGCGCCCGTGCTCGCCGCCCTCGGCTACCGATCCATGATCGACGCCGCGGACGACGTTCCCTCGCTCCTGGCCCACTCACCCCTCGCCGTCGAGGGGATGGACCGGCGCCTCGTCGACGTCGTGCGCGCACACAGGGGGCCAGGCGCCGTCCCCGCCCTGCCCGACGGCGATGGCTGGCTGCTCGTGGAGGTCGGAGCCGCGGGCGAAGACATGGAGACCTCACTCACCCGCGCACGCGCCCTGTGCGCCGACTCGGCCGCCATCGACACGGTCGTCTACCCGCCCGGGGCTCAGGCCTCGGCGCTGTGGAGAATCCGCGCCGACGGGGCGGGCCTGGGAGGGCGCACCCCGCCGGACGAGACGGGCACCGACCGGCAGGCGTGGCCGGGCTTCGAAGACGCCGCCGTTCCGCCCCGCAACCTCGGCGCCTACCTTCGGGACTTCACGGCCCTCATGGAGGAGTTCGACATTGACGGCCTCCTCTACGGCCACTTCGGCGACGGCTGCGTCCACGTCCGCCTCGCCATGCCCCTCGACACCCCGGCCGGCGTGGCGCACTCGCGGGCGTTCCTCCAGTCCGCCGCCCGCATCTGCGCCTCCCACGGCGGCTCGGTCTCCGGCGAGCACGGCGATGGGCGCGCACGCGGGGAGCTCCTGCGCTTCATGTACTCCCCCGACATGCTTGACCTTTTCGCCCGCGTCAAGCACGTCTTCGATCCCGACAACATCCTCAATCCCGGGGTGCTGGCCTCCCCGATGGACTCCGCGAGCGCCGCCTCCCGCGCCTTGGCACGACGGGCGGCCGCCACGTCCGCGTCCTCGCGGTCACCCCGGGACGCTTCCGACCACCCCCTCGAGTGCCAGCCCGGCGTCGATCCCCTCGACGCCAACCTGCGCCGCGTCGCGGCACACCCCATGCTCGCCGATGGAGGCTTCGCCTTCGCGAGCGACGGGGGCGACTTCACGTCCGCCGTCCACCGCTGCACCGGAGTCGGCAAGTGCCGCGCGGGAGTATCAGGAACCTTCATGTGCCCCTCCTACCTGGCGACCCGGGAGGAGAAGGACGTGACCCGCGGGAGGGCGCGAATCCTTCAGGAGGCCGCCAACTCGCGCCTCGTGCGCGCCATCGACTCCCCCGAGGTCCTCGAGGCCCTCGACCTGTGCCTCGCGTGCAAGGCCTGCTCGGCCGACTGCCCGGCGGGGGTTGACATGGCTCGCTACCGCTCCGAGGTCCTGTATCGCACGTACAGGGGACGAGTGCGACCCCTCAGCCACTACACGCTCGGCTGGCTCCCGCGCCTGACCCGCGTGACCGCACGGGTTCCGGGGCTGGCGGCCCTCGGCAACGCCGTCCTGTCCGTCCCGCTGCTGCGGCGCCTCGCGTTCCGCGTCATTGGCCTCGACCCTCGCCGTGGCATGCCCAAGCTCCAGTCCGGCACTTTCACCGCGTGGGCTCGACATCGGTCACTGCTCGCCACATCTGCGCCTTCCCATTCCGACCCCGGTGCCTCAGCCCGCGAGCGCGGCGGCACCCCGGCCTCGTCTGACTCAGCCCGCGAGCGCGAGGCGACCACTGCCTCGTCGCTGTCGGATTCCCCGATCCTGAGCGGCCCGCACGATCCCGGCGGGCGGCCGTACGCGCTCGTGTGGGCGGACTCCTTCAGCCAGACCCTCGACGACGCGGGTGCGCGCGCTGTCGTGGACGTGCTCGACGCGAACGGCTTCGCCCCCATCGTCGCGCCCGACGCGTGCTGCGGACTCACGTGGATTACGACCGGACAACTGTCGGGAGCGAAGAAGCACCTGACGGCATTGCTCTCCACGCTCGCCCCCTTCGCCGCCGCCGGGATTCCGATCATCGGCGTGGAGCCCTCGTGCACGGCCGTGCTGCGCGACGACCTGCGTGACCTGTTGCCCGAGGACCCCCGCAGCGCCCTCGTCTCGCGCGCGACACACACGCTCGCCGAGGCGCTGTCCGCCGTGCCCGACTCTGCGCGCCGCCTGCCCGACCTGAGCGGCGTCACGATCGTTGCTCAGCCGCACTGCCACCACTACTCCGTCATGGGATGGGACACCGACCAGGCGCTCCTGGAATCCCTGGGAGCACGCGTGTTGCGCCTGGAGGGATGCTGCGGCCTGGCGGGCAATTTTGGCATGGAGGCGGGGCACTACGACCTCTCGCTCGCCGTCGCCTCGCATTCGCTGCTGCCCACGTTGTCAGCGCATCCGGAGGCCGTGTACCTGGCCGACGGCTTCTCGTGCCGCACTCAGGCCTCGCAGCTGGCCGGACGCGCGGGCGTCCACCTGGCGACGCTATTGGCGAAGCGCGGTGTCAGGTCTGGTGCGCTGTCGGCGGAGCGCTAGCCTGAGTATGGTGTCAGGTCTGGTGGTGTGCTGCTGGCTGAGCGCTAGGCGGGCGTGGCGTCAAGCCTGGTGGGGCACTGCGCAGCGGCCGAACACGGCCGCATCCAGGGCGGTGACATGCTGAGAAACGCGGCACACATACCAATCGGTCAGGTACAATGAAACCATGTATTTCTTCGTCGCCGTGATGCTGTGGTTGTTGTTCTTCTTCGCTATCTGGTACTACAAGAAGCTCGTCCTGTGGCTGCTTTTCTCCCCGGACTACCTCCTCATCATCGGCGCGGTCGGCGCCTTCACCGTCGATCACATGGGGTGGCTCACCTCGACCAGGCAGGCCCACTACGTCTGGGCGACCCTGGCGATGATGGCCGTCGGCTTCGGATACCACGCCCTCAATAAGTGGCTTTACCTGAGGTCGGCCCACACCTACAAGATTGTCAGCTTCCCCTTTATCGTCGCCTCCAGCCTGTTCATCATGCTGGGCCTCGTCCTCAAGATCGCCGACGAGATCGCCCCGCGCCTGGCCGACAACCCCACGGTCCAGCACGTCATCTACGTCGTCATCGGCATCGTCCTGGCGGTCGTTGCCTGGCTGAAGCGCCAGTCGACGATGGCCCGCCTCTTCCCGCCGGAACCGAGCATCGTCATCAACGGCGACGTCACCATCAACGGCGGAGAGGCCACCGTCCAGGCTCCCCAGGTGCCCGAGTCTCCCTGCACCCATCCCGGCAGCGACACGGGCGTGGCCTCCTACTGACGCACAAGCTGCGCCAAGATCCACGTCGATGCCCCACGCTCGCGTCGCCCCCCGCACGCACTGCAATCCGCCCGGCGCGGGGGTGGGCGCGGCGGGGCGGCCATCGTCCCCACACGCACCGCGATCCACGTCGATGCCCCACGCTCGGCGTCGCCCCAACACGCACCGCGATCCGCCCGGCGCGGGGGTGGGCGGTGGGGCGGCCATCACATCCACACGCACCGCGATCCACGTCGATGGCCCACGCTCTGCGTCGCCCCACACGCACCGCAGACTGTCCAACCAGCCGCAACGGCGCCTCGTGTCCCGGCAAGCGGCAGTGCGCCTCGTTTGTGCTTGTTGGCGAGGGCACGACACCCGATCGGTGTGCATTGCACCCGTTCTGTCCAGGTGTACTGCTCCCCATCGGGTGCTCTACTCCCCATCGGGTGCAGTTCTGTCCAGGTGTACTGCTTCCCATCGGGCACTCTGCCCCCCATCGGGCACTCTGCCCCTCGTCGGCGCACTGCCCCCCATCGGGTGCACTTCTGTCCGGGTGCTCTGCTTCCCATCGGGCGCGCTGTCCCCTGTCGGGTTCACCGCTCCCCATCAGGTGTACTACCCCCGTGCATCCCGCTGAGACCACGTCACGTGGAAGCGGCGATCGGGCCCGTCACACGCCTTGGTTGGCTTAACCCACAATCCCTGGGCCGACGCGGGTATCGAGGATTGCCGCAACCCCACTATCTCAATCACCCAAGCCCTCAGCCGCACCAAGTCCTCGTAGTCCGGCCACGATACGCGATAGGTCTTCCACCCCGCGGCACGCAGATCATTGTCCCGCGCAATCCACTCCCTCTTCGCTCTCGCAAAGTCGGCTTCGTTCGTGCCGAGCTTTCCGATCCCATCGAACTCAAAGATGATCATAAGTTCGGGAATCGCTATGTCCGCGAAATAGCGACGTCCGTTGATGACGATCTCATGCTGGGTGACGACGTCGAACGCACTCACCGACTTGATGACCCACAGCAGTGCGGCCTCAGCCGGGTTGTCGCATCCCGGATCCGCCGCACACATGATGGTTTCCGCTCGCTGAAACGGCACGTTGTCTTCTCGCTGGCGCCAGGCCGCGAGCCTGCCGAGCATTGCCTCCCTCACGTCATTCGCTCGTTCACGAGACTCTGCCTGGGAGAAGACGGAGAAGCGCGACCGCCTGTTCAGCACCATACAGATCGCGACAAACGCGCTGAGATACTCGGACCGGCACGCCATTCGAACCGCAGCGTCAGTGATGCCTTCGACGCGAACTCCTCCAACCGTCTGCAGCTCAGTGGCATGAGGCGGGGCAACAGACCACCGCACTGACACCGCTGGCACGAGAGTGCCGGCAGCTCGAACCGCGCGTAGTGACTTGGATCCACGTCGGGTACTCGCCCACACAAACACATCCGGATTCGCCTCCCACAGCGGAATTCCTCGGGCGACAATCGAACTCGCGCCGACAAAGACCCTGTCCCCCTTCCCGGAAGCCTGTAGCGCAAGCAGTCTCGCTCGCGCCACAGCGTTCCATGTGTTCCACGGAGTCTCGAGCAGACGCGGATCTTCCACTCGGACGTAGTGCCCTCGCATCACATGCATGCACGCACCTGATTCTTGGTCCTCACGGGTCATTCGATGGATCGACGAGGAACGAACAACCGTCAGCTTGTGGCTACTCATGTCCGCATGATCCCATCGCACGGGGTACCAGCACATCCAGACAAGCAAGCCCTGTGGACGCGTCACGAGGCACGCGTGGGGCTGCGGATAGACCTCAGGGCAGCGACGGTGTCGCTCCCGCGGCAGAGACGCTTCCCGCCGATACAGCGCCGCGTCGCGCCACACACGCGGTAGCAGCACGTGCGAGAGGGATCGCTCCCCGCCGAAACAGCATCGCATCGCGCCACACACGCAGCACTACACCCGATCGGTATGCAGTACACCCTTTCTGTTCAGGTGTACTGCTCCCGATCAGGTGCGCTGCTCCCGATCAGGTGCTGTGCCTGCACGCAGGCACAGCACGTGCGAGAGGGATCGCTTCCCGCCGATACAGCACCGCGTCGCGCCACCCACGCGGCACTACACCCGATCGGTATGCAGTACACCCTTTCTGTTCAGGTGTACTGCTCCCGATCAGGTGCGCTGCTCCCGATCAGGTGCTGTGCCTGCACGCAGGCACGGACAGGCAGCGGAGGCGCTGTGTGCGAGCGTCCTCGAGAGTGCTCGCGCGCAGGCGTCGGCAGGCGCCCGAGACAGATCCGCCCTGAACCCCTTCGACCGAACCGCGAGGCCCCGCCGCCACCTTCCGAACGCCCGCAAGGCCAGTCGCCAATCCCTTCAACCGGGCTACGAGACCCCGCCACCATCCGGGTAACGGTTTAATGGCGGAGGCGCCCCTTCAACCGAACCGCGAGGCCCCGCCGCCTTCCCGTGCACCTGAAGCGCCTGAGCGCCGACGCTCATCACTGCACGGCGCGCTCCAGCCCCACGACCCGGGCAGACGCGGGCAGGCCACTCGCACACGACCAGCGGGCTACGACGTCGCCAACATCGAGGGACGGATCCACGAGCAGGGCCGTGGATAGAGCCTCAGCAAGCACGCCGCAGGATGCCACGATGCTGACCTGGCGAACCCCGGAGCGCGCGGGTTCGCCCGTGCGAGGATCAATGATGTGGTGGTCGCGCGCCCGGCTGGGGGCTCCGGGCGGCATCGGCGCGCGCCTCGCACCGAGTGGCCCCAGGTTATCCCCGGACGTGGACAGGGAGGCCATCCCATCCGCGGGCAGTTCGATGACTCCGTTCACGCTCGCTTCCCCGTCGTTGGGGTCCCTCATGCCCACGCGCCAGGGCGAGGAGTCAGCGCGCGTCCCGTGCGCCGCGATCGAGGAGGTGCCGACGGAAACGAGGACGCCCGAAGCGCCCAGCTCCGCGGCGAGGTCGCGGCACGCGTCAGCCGTGTATCCCTTGGCGATTCCTCCGAGATCAAGGCGCGGCGAGGGTCGCGTGCCCTCGCGGGGTGCCTGAAGCGGGCGCGCGGAAAGAGCCGCGCGTTCGAAGGCTCCGGGGTCTCGCAGCAGCCAGCGGCGCTCGCCAACACGGGTCAGAAGCTCGGGCGAGGAGGCTTCCAGCGCCGCCTCGACGAGGCCCGGGGCCGGGGCGGGGGGAAGCGGAGCGCCCGCGACGTATGCCGCCCGCATGGCCGGGACGTCCCATGCGGCGACGAGGGGCCCTATCAGGGGGTTGAAGGATGCTCCGGTGGCGCTCGCCAGCACCAGCGCCTCCCTCAGGAGGCGGTCGGTCTCCTCGCTGACGAGGACGCCGCCCGGGTCCGGGGCGCCGACCACTGATGGTGCGCCGACCACCGATGGGAGATGGGAGGAGTTGATCCTCGATACCTCGGACGTGGCGCGATAGGCGCTCCACAGGTCCTCGTGCCTGGCGACGAGGCCGACGAGGGCGTTGACGATTCCCATGCCGTCCCCGCCCCAGCCGATCAGGTCGACGCGGGTACCCATCGCGGGGAAGGAGGAACGCCACGTGGGCGGGCTTTCAGCCGTCGCTACCCCCGAGGCCGTCGGCCCCCTCCTTGGTGGCGTCGTTCAGACCGGGGATCTCGATGTCGTCCGCTCCGTCGGGGGATACGCCCTGGGCGGCCGCGATCGCTCGGATCGCCGCCTGCACGAACTGCTGGTGGGCGACGGTCGCGCCCGTGATGACATCGACCTTGGCGGGGTCGCCGACCTTCGTGAGGTTCTCGGAGTACTCCTGGTAGGAGGCGACGGCGGCCTGGGCCTTCTTGTAGTAGTCCTCGTTGAAGACCTCTCCGGCCGAACTCTTCCCGTAGTCGCTTCCCTTGTCCGTGCCGTCCGCGAGCGTCGTCTCGTACGAGGTCGCGGTGATCCGCCCACCTTCGACGGTGATGGTGATCGTGCCGACGGAGCCCTGGTCGTCGGCGTTGGACTGCGCGGTCCAGGTCCCATCATTGAGGGGCTTGCTCATGTCCAGGCCCGTCGAGGGCTGACAGGCGGCCAGGATCGTGGCGCCGAGGGCGCCGAGGGCCGCGTAGGTGGCCACGCTCCCCCACCGGGGGGAGCCGGAGGGGCTGGGGGGCGTCGATCGACGGTTCATCGTACCTTGTCCTTTCCGCTGCGGGAGGCCTGCGCGTCCGCCGGGACCGCGAGGCCTAAGGTGCGCGAGTCGTGGTCGTGCCACGTCTCTTTCACGACCTTACCGTGGTCGAGACGGATCTCGCGCTGCCCTTGCTCTGCGACGAGCGCGTCGTGCGTGACGACCATGAGCGTCGTGCCGTCGCGGTGGAGCTGGTTGAACAGGTCCAGGACGATCTCCTCGTTGGTTTCGTCGAGGTTGCCGGTGGGCTCGTCGGCGAGGACGAGCTTGGGGTAGTTGATGAGCGCGCGGGCGACGCACACGCGCTGCTGCTCGCCGCCGGAGAGCTGGCGGGGAAGGTGGGTGGCGCGGTCGGCAAGGCCGACGCGGTCCAGGGCCTCCATGGCTTCCTTCTCGTCCGGCATCGAGTGGTAGTACTGGGCAACCATGACGTTCTCGAGGGCGGTGAGGTGGCCGATGAGGTGGAACTGTTGGAACACCAGCCCGATGGTCCGGCAGCGGACCTCGGTGAGTTCGTCGGCCGTCAGGTCGGAGATGTCGTGTCCGTCGAGGGTGACGGTGCCCGTCGTCGCCGTGTCCATGGCGCCGACGATGTTCATGAGGGTTGTCTTTCCGCTGCCCGAGGGGCCGACGATGGAGACCCACTGGCCGCGCGGGATCTCGAGGGAGACGTTGTCCAGGGCGTGCAGGTCGCCGTAGATCTTCGAGACGCCGTCGAGGCGGAGGAGGGGGTGCGCGGGCTTTGCCTGGGGATCGGCGGGGAGTTTCTCTGGGGTGTTCATGGGTCTTCTCATTCTCCGCGCAGGACGAGCGCGGGGTCGACAGCCAGTGCGCGGCGCACGGGCGGGAGGCAGGCGAGGACGGCGATGAGGATCGCGCACGCGACGGTGGCGATCAGAATGAGGGGGTGCAGGGAGATGGTGCGGTGGAACACGGAGGTCGAGATCAGGGTGGCCAGGCCGTATCCGGCGCCCGCCCCCAGGATCCCGCCGATGGCTCCGAGCATGACGCCCTCGCCCATGAACTCCGCGGTGATGGAGCGGGCGGTGGCGCCCAGGGCCTTCCGCAGGCCGATCTCGTTGCGGCGTTCGGTGACGACGGCGATCATCGTCGTGGAGACGCCGATCATGGTGAGGGCCAGGACGATGACGGTGACGACGACGAGGAGGGAGCGCAGCATGTTGAGAACTCCCGTGTCCGATTGGGCGAGGCGCCGCACCGTTTGAGCGTGAACGTCGGGGTTGGAGGCGTTCATGGCGTCCGCGACCGCGCTCAGCTGCTCGCCCTCGAGGGCGATGGAGTATTCCGCGAGGGAGACCGCTCCCTGGGTTCCGGTGAGCGCGGACATGTCCTGGGCGGACATGTACAGGTAGCCGTCCTCGTTTCCACCGGTCTTGAGGATCCCGGAGACCGTCAGGGTGACGGTGCGCGGTTCCAGGGACAGGGAGGAGGCCTGGGCCGCGTCGGCGCCCGACTGCTGGCCGGATGCCTGGGCGGCCTTGGCGGACGCGTTGCCATCGAGTTGGCTGACCGTGATGGTGTCTCCGGCCTTGACGTCGATCGTGGAGGCGATCTGCTCGCCGACGAGCGTCTGCCCGGGCGCATCCGGCCACGCGCCGTCGACGAACCAGAAGGGGTTCATGGCGCGCACAGCATCCAGGTCGGTTCCTCCCGCGACGTAGGGCTGGTCGTTGACGGTGACCGTCTCGTAGTCGAAGGCTGCGGAGCCGACGAGGGCGTCGGCCGGCACGTGTTCGGTGGCGGCGGCCACCGCCTCGTCCGTGATGCTTCCTTCCCCGCTGGGGGTGAGTACGAGGTTGGCGCCGTAGGAGCGGATCTCGCGGGCCATCTGCGCGGGCACGTCGACGGCGATCGTGACGAGGCCGGACAGGGTGGTCGCACCGATGGCGACGGCGAGGACCGCGATGAGGACGCGGGAGCGCCGGCGCAGGATGGAGGAGGTGACCATCCGCCAGAACATTGCTCGTCTGGACATGTGGCTCACCTTCCGTGGAGGACTTCCGCCGCGTTGAGACGCAGCAGGTAGCGGATCGCCGGGATGGAGGCTCCCAGGACGACGATGATGACGAGGACGGCGACGAGTCCGACGACGACGGGGGCGAAGGCGATGGCCGAGCCGAAGACCATGTATCCGATGGCCTGGGCGAGGCCGAGCCCCGCTCCGTAGCCGATGACTCCGCCCACGAGTCCGACGACGATCGTCTCGGCGAGGAAGAGGGCGATGATCTGTTTGTCTTTGGCGCCCACGGCCTTCATCAGGCCGATCTCGCTGGAGCGCTCCATGACGCCCGCGGTCACGAGATTCGCGATGGCCAGGGCCGAGGCGATGAGGGCCAGGACGGTGACCAGCACCATGAGGAGCTGCGTCTTCTCCAGGACGGTTCCCTCGGACTGGGCGACCTGGCGGACGGGACGGGCGACCGAGTCCGTCATGACCTCCTCAATCTGGTAGGCGATGGAGGAGACGTAGGCCGTGCAGTACCAGGTCTCCTTCTCGGACACGCTCAGCGAGTTCGGGTTCTTCGCGGCCTTGCGGGCCAAGTCGTTGTCGGGGGTGGTCAGGGCCGAGACCTCGACGCTGCTGACGACCCCCTCACGTCCGATCAGTTCCTGGGCCGCGGGAAGCTGAATGTAGACGCCACGGTCGGCATCGTCCCCGGTGGTCACGACGCCGCGCACCGTGAATTCGCGGCTGGTGCCCGCGCGCGTGAGCGTGAAGGAGTCCCCCACGTCGAGGCCCCGCTCGGCGGCGTAGGTTGCACCCACGATGGCACCCGTCGCGTCCTCGTCGGTCGGCCACGCGCCCGTGACGCCCCACCATCCGCGCAGCTTGTCCAAGCCGGTGTCGATGCTCTCTCCCGTGGCGAGTTCGAGGTGGTGGCTGAACCAGGTTCCCGTGGTCGCCACGGGGGCACCCGAGGCATCCGTGGCGGACACATTCAGCAGCGGCGCGAAGTCGAGGATGTTGTAGGTCCAGAAGATCGTCTTGATGTTGCCCAGTTCGTCCTCGCGCAGGTAGTTGTGGGACTCGCTGGCCTCTCCCGTGGAGTACAGGTCGGACAGGACGGCGGCCCCCTGGGCGCGCACGATGATGTTGGCGCCGTAGGACTTGAGTTCCTGGTTGACCTTGTCGCCGACGTTGAACATGACGGAGAGCATGGACGTTGCCACGCCAGCTCCCAGCGCGATAGTCAGGGCGATCATGAGGTGACGATTGCCGCGCCTCGTGAGCGCGCCTCGCAGCATTCGGATAAACAAGCGTGCCCCTCTACTTCGCGAAGATGGGAGCCGAGGCCTCGAGGACCGAGATCGGCACGGTCAGGGTCCCGTTGGAGACCTTGTACTCGATGGGTATCGGGTTACATCCTCCCTTGAAACCGATGGTCGCGATGTTCATCGCCACCTCGCACAGCTTGCAGATGACCTTGCCGTCCTTCTCGTAGTAGCCGGTCGGACCGCAGATCTCGCACGCGTCGAGTCCCACGCCAAACGAGGACCCGGACTTTTGGATGACGATGAAGCGCACCTTGACGCCGGTCGAGGTCGTGTACTCGAAGCGGTGCAGGTGTCCGTCGGAGATGTCGGCCAGGTTGACGCTGACCTGGTCGTCAACGACGCTGTGCGCCTCGGGGGCCGAGAGCTCGACCTCTTGGCTACCGATCGCGACGCCGACGGTGATGAGGAGTGCCCCGCACAGGTATCCGACGGCCGCCGTGCCCGCCATGGACTTGTAGAGTCGAGAGCGGGCGCGGCCCAGGCGTCCCTCGGCGGGATTGGCACCGACGGTCGGGATCGAGCGGGAGGCGTGCCACGTGAGAGCGACGACGACGCCGAGGGCCAGGGCGGCCACGATCGTGAAGACTGCCTCGTTGTTGATGAACCAGGAGATGGTGTTCCACGCGCCCTTGGATACGGTGATCCAGCGCTTGGCTTTCAGGATGCGCACGAACAGCAGCGAGTGATTGAGGACCAGGGCACACAGGATGCACGCGGCCGGCCACACGCGGTTGTTCCACGCGCACAGGCGGTAGGACACCCAGGCGAGGAAACACACGAGCACCCAGGCGAGCCCGTATCCGACGATGGCGAGAACCGCCTGAGTGGAGTAGATCTCGACGCCGCCCGAGAGCATCATGACTGCCTGGTTGAGCGCCGTGGGAACGGAGCGGAAGAGGGCGAAGGCGATAAAGAGGGCGCCGACGAGGCGCACGAGGGCATCCCCTGGCACCGGCGTTTCCGTCGAGGACTGGGCCCGGGCCTCGGCGTCCCCCGTGGGCAGGAGGGAGCGCACGCGCCGCGAGCGCAGGGCGAGGAGCGAGAGGAAGATGAGGGCGAGGACGACCGCGATCGGCAGCGTGTACAGGCCGACGGTCTGGCGGTTGACCGACTTGGGAGCCTCCACGTTGATGATCGTCAGCGCGACGGAGGCGATCGCGCCCGCAGCGATGCCGAACCACACGGCGAGCTGGCGGGCCTTCTTTCCGCGGCGACCGTGCCCGGCGGCCGGCATGAAGCGGATGGCGGCGCCGACGGCGAGCATCGTCAGCAGCAACGTCAACGTCGCTTCGCTCATCTGCTGAAGCATTGGTATTCCTCTCCACACAAGACAACCCGAGACCCAACGGTCTCGGTGGTAAAGCGCCCCGAAGGGCGCGGGGCGAGGTGGCCTCCCGGGTGGGAGCCGCCTCGTCCCCGCTTCAAGCGATCGTCACCAGGAGACGGCCGTGGGATCCCACTGCCAGTCCGGGAACTCGGCGACCAGGGGTTCGGTCCAGAAACGTCCCTCGACGCCCGTGGCCTTGTCGGTGTGGAGCATCCAGCCGTTCTTCTCCGGGGATTCGATGGAGAAGGTCACGTCGTAGGTTCCGGCTTCCAGCTTGGGGATGTTCAGGCCGTAGTGGGGGCCGTCGGAGGCGTTCATCGGCATGAAGGTACCGCTCTGGACGGTGTTGCCGGACTTGTCCTTGATGGTGTAGGTGACGGTCAGGGCGGGGACGAAGTCGCCGGCGCCGTAACCGAGCTTGTTGTCGGCGGCCGCGTGAATGTCGGCCTCCATGTGCATGGACGCCTCGGCTGCGGGCACACCCATGGTGGGTTCCATGTCGACGGGCTGGAAGTAGACGCCGCCCACGACGAGCGGGCCAACGTGAACGTCGTCGCCCAGGGGCTGTTCCTCGAAGCCCGCGTCCTCGCCGGGGGCCGCGGCACCCGAGTCGGCGTCGGCCGAGGATCCGGTGGTGGGCTTCGTGTCGTTGGACGAGGCGTTGTTGTTCGAGCAGGCAGCGAGGGTGCCGGCGAGGGCCAGCGTGGCCAGGGCCGCGCCGACGCGGAAGAGTGAGCGCTTCATGCGATGAACTCCTTAGCGTGTTGGTTGGTGATGGGTCAGCGTCGCTCCGATGAGCTCACTTCTGACTGCTTCGAGGCGACGGCTTCGCGAGCGAGGCGCGCCTTTCCGAAGAAGTAGAGCCCAACGATGAGGACGAGAACAAAGGCCTGCGCGGCCAGGTTCTCCACTCGGGGGTAGATCCCCAAGAGGTCAATGGTGGGGAATCCGGACAGAGGCGTCAGCGAGATAACGTCGGCCTCCTGGAGTTCCTTGATGCCCGATCCCGTGAAGGTGAAGGCCATGAGGGCCAGCAGGATCGACGTGATCGTAAAGAAGGGACGCAGCGGGATGCGCAGCGCCGCGAACTGGATGAGTAGGTAGACGACGACGAGGATGACGGCGCCAACTCCGAGGCCGATCCACACGTAGTGCACGTTGGCGCCCGCGCCGGAGACGATCGGCACGTAGAAGAGGATCGTCTCGGCTCCCTCGCGCAGGACCGCGAGGAACGAGATGAAGGCCAGGCCCAGGAGCGAGCCCCGGGTCAGGGACGCGTCCGTCTTGTCCTTGATGTACCTGTCCCAGGCCTCGTTGGAGGACTTGTTGATCATCCAATTCGATACCCAGATCAGCATGGCGACGGCGAAGAGGGCGGCAAAGCCCTCGAGGAGCTCCTGGTTCGCGCCCGCGAGCGAGGAGACATAGCTGAACACGACCGCCAATCCGACGGAGAACGCCAGGGCGAGGCCAACGCCGCCCCACACGATGCCGGTCTTGTCCTTGTGCCCGGCCTTCGCCAGGTAGGCCAGGACCGCGGCGACCACGAGGATCGCCTCCATACCCTCACGCAGGATGACGAGGAGGGAGGGGAGGAACTGCGCGAGCCACGGGGAGGATGCGGAGGAGGATTCGGCAGTCTTGCCCGTGTAGCCGTCCAGGGTATTGGCGTCCTCGCGAACGAAGTTCGACAGGGTCGCGTAGTGTTCGTCGACGGCGCTGGAGTCGTTGTCGGTCATGGCCTTCTTCAGGAGGGAGAACTCCATCTCCACCTGGGACACGCGCGCCCCGGAGATGCGGCTCATGACCTGCTTCTCCATGCCGGTCGTCTCATAGTTCTTGTAGTAGGCGTCGTTGACCTTGTCCTTGCCGCCCTTGGCGTCACCCGCCTTGAAGGCCTCGACCCCCTCGGCCAGGATCCCGTTGATGGTCTGGGCGACCTCGCCCCACGGGCCCGGACTGTAGTCGGCGGAGGAAGCGGTGCCCGCCTGCCCCGGTGAGACGCCGTCCAGGGCGGCTGCATCTTCCGTGACGTACTGCTTGAGGGTTGCGGCGTGGGCGTCAACGTCGGAGGCGGCGTTGTCGGTCATGGCCTTCTTCAGGAGGGAGAACTCCATCTCCACCTGGGACACGCGCGCCCCGGAGATGCGGCTCATGACCTGCTTCTCCATGCCGGTCGTCTCATAGTTCTTGTAGTAGGCGTCGTTGACCTTGTCCTTACCACCCTTGGCGTCACCGGCCCGAAATGCGGCGACGCCCTCGTCGATGATTCCGTTGATGGTGGTGGCCACGTCGCCCCAGCTTTGGCCCTGGGCGCGGGAGGGTGTTGCCACGATGAGCGCCATGAGCACGGCCATGACGACGGCGACGACGATGCGGACGAAGTGTTGGATGACGTCCTGCGTGCGGATGCGAAGCACTGTCATCACGAACCTCCTGTAGAACCGGCGGATGGGAGGCGCCGGGCTTGTAGGATTCTTACCCAACGAGAGTAACGTCATGCTCGCCTAGCGGAAAGCACTACGTTTAGGATTACCTAAATTGTGACCGCACAGTCGCCGTCCTTAGCGCTCGAAGACCGCTCCACGCTGGGACCAAGGGCCTGTTTTGCTGACCGCCAGACCGATCCCACCCCCCTTCCGACAGGCGTAGCACGGCACCTCTCTCTGAGGCTACCACTCGGTCAGACGCTGCGGGTAGCCCACCCACCGGCATCGGCCCACCGCGCCGGACCGATGATCACGAAACGCCCTCGACTGTCAAGCGGCGTTACCATGGAGAAGTCAGGCTCGTCGAACGAAGGGGTTCGCATGTCTCCCACACGCGATAGGGCCGCGTCCCGGCCCGCTCATTCACCCGCTGCCGAAGAACCTGCGCCGCCCGCCAGCCCCGCTTCAGCTCCGAGGCGCACCGCTCGCCCAACGCGAGCCGAGTGGGCGCGCATCGCGATCTTCGGCATCCCCTGCGGAGCGTTGTACCCCACGCAGCTCCTGCGCACCCTGGCGCCGGTGGGATCGGAGCACTTCCTGCTCATCCAGGACTGCGTCAACATCGGACTCCTGGTCCTCGCGCTTGCGATCGCCGGGCGCGTTTTCCTCTCGGACTTCTCCTACCTGCGCACTCGCCCCATCCACAAGGTCGCCGCCCTCCTCGGCCTGTTCGTCCTGACCATGATCGCCCAGAACCTGGCGAACAACGCTCTGTCCACCCCGAGCTCGTTTGACGACGGTTCCCTCCACTACTTCACGGAGGGCTTCGGCGGGCTCGTGTTCTCCTTCATCGTCGCCCTCGGCGGCCCCCTCATCGAGGAGGTGTTCTTCCGTCACTTCCTCATCGGTACGCTCAGCGCCTACGCCCCCACGTGGCTCGTCGCGACCGTATCGTGCCTGCTCTTTACCCTCATGCACTGCCACGGGTGGCAGGATATCCCCTCCTACATTCCCCTGGCCCTGACCCTCACGCTCGCCTACCTGTGCTCGGGGAAGAACCTGGCCTACGCCTGGCTGTTGCACGCCCTCAACAACTCGCTCGTCGTTGGCGCGGTCTTCCTCTCCCACGCCGGCGCCTAGCCGGACGCACCCTGAGCGCAGCCACCGCCGAAAAGCCACAACCCGTGACACCACTGCTCCGGCCCTACGCCTGCGCACGTTAACCCACCTGGTGGCACATGGTCACACCCGCCCAGCCTCCAGTAGATGGGTTTAGCTGCGCACAAGTGGGGTCACGCCTCCCGCAGATGCGCACAACCAACACGCGTCCACAAGCACTGCACTAGTTAGGGAGCATTACACCACCTCCCAACTGGTGCAATACCCACCTAAGTGGTGTAACACCACTTAACAACAAGCATTCACGCGAACACGCACCGCTTACACGACGCGCGAGAGGCCAATGCTGCACCAGTTCGGGAGGTAATGCGACACCACAGTCGACCATTCAACCGGCAACACCGCGAGGACCCTACACCCGTTACGGGGCACTGCACCCGTTACGGGGCACTGCACCCGATCAGAACGGGTGTAATGCCTACGGATCGGGTGCACTGCACGCTCAGACAAGAACAAACGCGGAATCTGAAAGCCCAGACCACACGCGGCACAAGAGAACTGGCGAGAAAAGTCCGCCAACCCCCGGCGCAACAAGCACCGCCCGCAACAACACAACACGGGCCCACACACTAACCCACCTGGTGGCAACGTGGGCCCACCCCTGCGCATGTGAACCCACCTGGCGGCACATGGTCACACCCGCCCAGCCTCCAGTAAATGGGTTTAGCTGTGCACAAGTGGGTTAACACCACCAGTAGATGGGCCGATCTACCACACACTCGCCCGCCCACAGCACCCCACCCACAACGGAACGAGGCCGTGACCGAACCGGTCACGGCCTCGTCGCGCTCAATCAGCGGCGCTCGGCACAACACGGCCGCCGATCAGGCGGTCATGTCCACGTGGTCCTCAACCGCGGCGCGGCCAGCCTCAAGGCGGGCGACGGGGACGCGGAACGGCGAGCAGGACACGTAGTCCAGGCCCACGCCGTGGAAGAAGTGGATCGAGGCCGGGTCACCACCGTGCTCGCCGCACACGCCGAGCTTGATGTTCGGCTTGGTCGAGCGGGCGCGGCGCACGCCCTCGGAGACCAGGGTGCCGACGCCGTGCACGTCGATGGACTCGAAGGGGGAGACGCCGAAGATGCCGGCCTCGATGTACTGCGGGAAGAACACGCCTTCGACGTCGTCGCGCGAGAAGCCCCACACGGTCTGGGTCAGGTCGTTGGTGCCGAAGCTGAAGAAGTCCGCTTCCTCGGCCAGGTCCTCGGCCGTCATGGCGGCGCGCGGCAGCTCGATCATGGCACCAATCGACACGCCCGACAGGTCGACGCCCCGAGCGGCGGCGACGGAGGCAATGATGCCTTCGCCCTCCTCGCGCACGAGCTGGAGCTCACGCACGGAGCCGACCAGCGGGACCATGATCTCGGGACGCGGGTCGAGGCCGCGCGCTACCAGCTCGGCCGCCGCCTCGCACAGGGCGCGCATCTGCAGGGCGAACAGGCCGGGCAGGTAGATACCCAGGCGCACACCGCGCAGGCCCAGCATGGGGTTCTCTTCGTGCATGCGACGGACCTCGACGAGCATCGCCTCGTCGGCGGGATCGAGCGTGCCGGTCGCCCTGGCGACGGCAACCTTCGTCTCCAGCTGGATGAGGGCGGGCATGAACTCGTGCAACGGCGGGTCGATGAGGCGCACGGTCATGGCCTTGCCGTCCATCACCTCGAGCATCTCGAGGAAGTCCTGCTTCTGCAGCTTCTCCAGCTCGTTGAAGGCGGCCTGTCGCTCCTCGGACTCGGGGGCGGAGAGGATCGCGCGCTCGACGAGCGGGCGGCGCTCGCCCAGGAACATGTGCTCGGTGCGGCACAGGCCGATGCCCTCGGCGCCGAAGTCGAGGGCGCGCTTGGAGTCGAGGGGGGTGTCGGCGTTGGCACGCACGCTCAGGCGGCGGACCTTGTCGGCGTGGGAGAGGAGCTTGTCGACGGCCTCGACGAGCTCTCGGGTCCCCTGGTCCGCGCCGGCCGCGGCGACACCGGCCTCAAGCCCCTCGGCGAGGTAGGTCGTGACGGGCGAGTCGGTGACCGGGACCTCGCCGCGGAAGATTTCACCGGTCTGGCCGTCGATGGCGATCGTGTCGTCGGCGGTCAGGACCATGTCGCCGATGGTGACGGTGCCGGCGGTGGCGTCGATGACGAGGGCTTCGGCTCCACACACGCAGGTCTTGCCCATGCCGCGGGCGACGACGGCGGCATGGGAGGTCTTGCCGCCACGCGCGGTCAGGACGCCTTCGGCGGCGACCATGCCGGGCAGGTCATCGGGGTTGGTCTCACGACGCACGAGGACGGTCCTGATCCCCTTCGCGGCGGCGGCCTCGGCCTGGGCGTTGTCGAAGGCGATCTTGCCGACGGCGGCGCCCGGGGAGGCCGCCATCCCGCGAGCGATGAGCTCCTTATCGGCCTTGGCGTCGAACTGGGGGAACATCAGCTGGGTGAGCTGGTCGCCGGTAACGCGCCCCAGGGCCTCGTCGCGGGTGATGAGCTTTTCGCCCAGGAGCTGGGTGGCGATACGGAACGCGGCGGCGGCGGTGCGCTTGCCGACGCGAGTCTGGAGCATCCACAGCTTGCCGCGCTCGACCGTGAACTCGATGTCGCACATGTCGCGGTAGTGGGTCTCGAGCTTGCGCATGATGGAGCGCAGCTCGTCGTAGACGGGCTTGTTGATCTCCTTCAGGGCCGACAGCGGCAGGGTGTTGCGGATGCCGGCGACGACGTCCTCGCCCTGCGCGTTCTCCAGGTAGTCGCCGTAGACGCCGGAGT
>ERZ773006.242-NODE-242-length-29085-cov-5.79693_pt1 | contig 29085 bp, 30 predicted proteins | sample MGYA00580843_ERZ773006 | MGnify/ENA primary metagenome ERZ773006 (study PRJEB29015, sample SAMEA2738011) | human oral metagenome | biome: human oral; feature: human-associated habitat; material: dental | place: China | collected 2052 ...
TAATGAGTCGGTTTAACTCAACGGCATATTCCATTGGAAGTTCTTTTGTAAAGGGCTCTACAAATCCCATGACAATCATTTCTGTCGCTTCTGATTCAGACAGACCACGACTCATCAAATAATAAAGTTGTTCTTCTGAGATTTTTGAAACCTTGGCTTCGTGCTCCAAAGCAACTTGTGAGTTGTGGATTTCATTAAATGGAATCGTATCTGATGCAGATAAATCATCCATGATAATGGTGTCACACTCGATGTGAGAAACTGATTTCTTGGAATTTTTGTTAAAGGTAACTTGTCCACGGTAGTCTACCTTTCCGCCACCTTTCGCGATGGATTTAGATACGATAGACGAGCTAGTGTGAGGGGCATTGTGGATCATCTTGGCACCTGTATCTTGGTGTTGACCTGCATTCGCAAAGGCAATGGACAACATGGTCCCGCGCGCTCCTTCTCCATCTAGATAAACAGATGGGTACTTCATGGTTGTCTTCGCACCTAGGTTTCCATCGATCCACTCAACTGTAGCATCTTTTTGGGCTTTGGCCCGCTTGGTGACCAAGTTATAGACATTGTCAGACCAGTTTTGGATAGTCGTGTAGCGCATATAAGCACCATCCAAGGCAAAGATTTCAACAATCGCTGCATGGAGGCTATTGCTTGAGTAGGTCGGCGCTGTACAGCCTTCTACATAGTGGACACTTGCTCCCTCATCCACAATAATCAAAGTGCGCTCAAACTGACCTGTATTTTCATTGTTGATACGGAAGTAAGTTTGAAGTGGGACGTCTACTTTTACACCTTTTGGTACATAAATGAAGGTTCCACCAGACCAGACTGCTGAGTTGAGGGCAGCCAATTTGTTGTCCGTTGGTGGTACTAACTTCGCAAAATACTGTTTGAAAAGGTCTGGATATTCTTTTAGGGCAGAATCCGTATCGGTAAAGATAATCCCCAACTTTTCAAACTCTTCTTTCATATTGTGGTAAACCACTTCTGATTCATACTGAGCAGAAGCCCCCGCTAAGTAAGCACGTTCCGCTTCAGGAATCCCGATACGCTCAAAGGTTTCCTTGATTTTCTCTGGAACTTCGTCCCATGAACGGGCAGGTTTATCCGAAGGTTTTTGATAATAGATCAAATCATCAAAGTCAATTTCTGATAGATCGGCTCCCCAGGTTTGCATGGGCATCTTTTTGAAGGTTTCAAAAGATTTCAAACGGAATTCGAGCATCCATTCTGGTTCATTTTTTGCTGCAGACAATTCACGAATAACCGCTTCATTCAATCCCTTCCCGGTAGAGAGAATGGGTTGAACGTCATCGTGAAATCCAAATTTATATTCACCGAGATCAATTGGTTTCGGTTCGACTCTTTCTTCAGCCATAATTTCCTTTCTTTCTCTGTTTCTTCTTTTAATTATTTGCTACGTTCGATCGCTTTTTTGAGAGCATTCCAGGAGAGGGTTGCACATTTAATCCGTTGTGGGAATTTTGAGACTCCAGATAAGAAGGCTGCATCTCCCAACTCCTCTTGGCGAGGATCTGATTGGCCTTGGACCATTTCTGAAAAGACCTGTGCCAATTCTTCGACTTCCTCTTTTGTTTTTCCCATTACAGCATCCGTCATCATACTAGCTGAAGCCGTTGAGATCGTACAACCTGAATTCACAAAGGCAATATCTTCCACCCTGTCATTCTCATCAAATTTCACACTTAACTGGATCACATCTCCACAAGTTGGATTGTTGAGTTGGATCTGATCAACATCTTCAATCTGCCCTTGGTGATGGGGGTGTTTTGAATGGTCAGCTACGACCGCCATGTACAGCGAATCTAATTTAGAAAGTGCCATTGAAAAACTCCTTTGCTTTGATCAATGCCTCAATTAATTTATCACAGTCCGCTTTGGTGTTGTAGATATAAAAACTTGCTCTCGTTGTCGCTGGGACTTGTAGGTATTGAAGGAGCGGTTGTGCACAGTGGTGACCTGCACGAACAGCAATCCCTTCATAATCTAGTGCTGTTGCTAAGTCGTGCGGATGGAGATCTCCTAGATTAAAGGAAATGACGCCAGAACGTTGGGCTAAGTCTTGGGAACCATAGATGGTCAAGCCTTCGATAGCCTGTAATTTTGGAAACACATAGGCAATCAATTCTTGCTCATGCGCTTCTACCTGGTCCATACCCAGCTCTTCTAAGTAATCGATTGCTGCACCAAGACCAATTGCGCCCGCCATATTAGGTGTTCCAGCTTCAAATTTCCAAGGCAATTCCTTCCAAGATGCAGATTGTTCGTAAACAAAGTCAATCATCTCGCCCCCAAACTCGATCGGAGACATTTGCTCTAAGATTTCTTCCTTCCCATAGAGGACACCAATCCCTGTTGGTGCAGCCATCTTGTGGCCAGAAAAAGCAAAGAAATCCGCATCTAAGTCTTGTACATCAATGGCCATATGAGGGGTTGATTGAGCCCCATCTACGACCATGATCGCTCCAACTTCATGAGCTAATCGAGCAATTTCCTTGATCGGATTGACCACCCCTAAGACATTCGAAGCATGGGTGATGGAGACAAATTTTGTCTTCTCACTAAGCTTGCTCTTTAAGTCCTGCATATCCAGTAAGCCATCTTTTAGATAGACATAGACCAGTTTTGCTCCCGTCTTCTTGCAGGCTTGCTGCCAAGGAATGATATTGGAGTGATGTTCCATGATGGAAATCAGGACCTCATCCCCTTCCTTTAGGACTTCTTCTGCGTAGCGGGCTACCCAGTTGAGTCCGGTCGTTGTCCCTCTTGTAAAGAGCACTTCCTTGGTTGATGAAGCATTGATAAATTTTCTGACTTTCTCACGCGCTGCCTCATAGGCTGCTGTCGCTCGTTCAGCCAAAGTATGGACTCCACGATGAACATTGGCGTTATCTTGCAAATAATAGTGATTAACTGCTTCAAGAACACGTTTAGGTTTTTGCGTCGTCGCTGCATTATCTAGATAAACCAAAGGCTCATCGTGAACTAGTTGATCGAGAATGGGAAAATCTTGAGCAATCGTATTTTTATCTAGCATTGTTTCTCCTTAGCGTTGAGATAACTTTTCTTCGATGGTAGCAATCATTTCATCACGTACTTCTTTAACTGGGATTTCAACAATAACAGATCCCAAGAAACCACGCACCACTAAGCGTTCTGCTGTGTGTTGATCCAGACCACGACTCATGAGGTAATACATATCTTCTGGGTCCACTTGACCGATCGATGCAGCATGGCCTGCTGTAACGTCATTTTCATCAATCAAGAGGATTGGGTTGGCATCTGAACGCGCTTGGTCCGATAACATCAAAACACGGCTTTCTTGCTGAGCATCAGCTCCTTTAGCCCCCTTGATAATATGACCAATTCCGTTGAAGGTCAAGGTTCCTTTTTCAAGAATAACCCCGTGTTGCAAGATATTTCCGATCGAGTTGCAACCAAAGTTGGTCACGCGGGTGTCAATTCCTTGCACCTGACGACCGCTTGATAAGGCAACGACTTTCAAATCTGCATGACTTCCGTTTCCAACCAAGTCACTGTCAAAATCTGCAACCACGTTGCCTTCGTTCATAACACCGATAGCCCAATCAATGCTGGCATCCTGACCTAGTTTTCCACGTCGACTGATGTAGGCTGTGACATTTTCACCCAGACGGTCAATCGCCGCAAATTTCACTTGGGCACCTGAGCGGGCAATCACCTCAACCGTCACATTAGCAGTTGCTGTTGCTGAGCCATCACCTTTTGATTCTAGGCGTTCCAAATAGCTGAACTTGCTGTTTTTGCCTGCAATAATCAAAATGTGTTTGTTAAAAGGTACATCACTATCACTATCCTGGTAGAAAATACCTTCGATTGGTTCTGAAATTTCGACGTTATCTGGAATATAGAGAACAGCCCCACTATTAAAATAAGCCGTGTGGTAAGCTGCTAGCTTGTCGTCATCGTATTTGACTGAAGACATGAAGTAGTCTTCCACCATCTGCGGAATTTCTTCTAGGGCAGAATGGAAATCTGTGAAAAGGACTCCTTGGTCTGCCAAGGTTTGTGGCACCTGTTCAAATACAGTTTGGGTTCCAACTTGGACCAATTTTAAGTTTGAATCGAGGGCTGTAAAATCGGGAACATTGGCAGAAGCCTCGCTTTCTGTGATCGTTCCATCCCCAAGATTCCAGCGGTGGAATTTGACGCGTTCAATGGCTGGCAATTCCAACTGATCGATCTTGTCAAAAGCTTTTTTTCGTAAATCTTGCAGCCAGCTTGGCTCAGCATGCAGTTCCGAAAAGAGGGTAATATTTTCAATACTCATTTTTTTCTCCTAATAAAGATACTATCTGTTTGATTTTATGACAACATTAGATCACTTGTCATCAGGTTATAGTTCTTCTTTATAGTCGTAACCGAGTTCTTCTGCAAGTTGTGCATAGCCTTCACGTTCCAAGCGTGCAGCCAATTCTGGCCCACCTGAAAGCACGACACGGCCTTCCATCATCACATGAACGACGTCAGGAGTAATATAGTTCAACAAACGTTGGTAGTGGGTGATGATCATCGCTCCAAAACCTTCACCTCGCATTGCATTAACCCCTTTAGATACGACCTTAAGAGCATCGATATCCAAACCAGAGTCAATTTCGTCCAACAGGGCAAATGTTGGTTCCAACATCAACAATTGAAGGATTTCATTGCGTTTTTTCTCACCACCAGAGAATCCTTCGTTCAAATAGCGTTCTGCCATTTCTTCTTTCATATTGAGCAATTCCATCTTTTCATCCAATTTTTTGATGAAATCACGAATAGAGATCTTCTCGTCCTCTTCTTTACCAGCATTCATGGCTGCACGTAAAAATTCTGCATTCGTAATTCCTGGGATTTCTGAAGGGTATTGCATGGCAAGGAACAAGCCCATCCGTGCACGTTCATCTACTTCCAATTCCAAGATGTTGACACCATCAAATAGAATCTCCCCTTTGGTTACTTCATAATTTGGGTTTCCCATAATGGCAGCTGACAAAGTAGATTTCCCTGTTCCGTTTGGTCCCATGATGGCTGCGATCTCACCAGTTTTTAGGGTCAGGTTTACACCTTTTAAAATTTCTTTGCCTTCAATTTCAACGTGAAGGTCTTTAATTTCTAATGTCGACATTGCATTCCCTTTCTTTTTACTTTGAAGTCTGGAAGATTTCTCAAAGCAAATATTCCTTCATCACAAAGTATTTTTTTACCTTTCAAGTATATCAAAAAAAAGCCTAAATGGCTTTTCTTTTGATTAGAACTATTCTTATTTAGTTTTTTCTTTTCGTTTTTGACGAACTTCCTCCCGATAGGAAGAATTCCCTATATAGCGCAGAACATTTAACAAGGGACTATGATGTGGCCCCAGAACCCCGATCAATTCTGCTAACAGCTCTACTCCAAACAAGAGCCCGATCACAAGTAGGACGCCCCCAATGCGGCTCGAGATATTGAGCAAGAGAGAAATCAAGGAGAAGATCATCGAAATCCCATAGATCACAAGCACAGTTCCCCGATGTGTCAAGCCCAGAGAAAGAAGTCGGTGGTGCAAGTGATTGCGATCCGGTTTATAAAATTTTTGACCAGACAGGGTCCGACGGATAATGGCTAAAAAGGTATCTGTAATCGGTACTCCGAGGATGATCATTGGTGTGACTACCGCAACTGCCGTTGCATTTTTCAAGCCTTGCAAGGACAAGACAGAAATCATGAATCCGATAAACAAGGCACCGGTGTCTCCCAGATAGAGAATGGCTGGATGGTAGTTAAAAGGAAAGAAACCTGCGATGGACGCTACCAAGACAAAGATCGTCATAGTCAGAAAGAGATTGGGTACTGGTAGAAAGAAATAGGACACAATCCCCATTGTCACTAGGGAAATAATAGAGACCCCACTCACCAAGCCATCTAATCCATCAATCAGATTAACCGCATTGGTAATGGCAACAATCCAAATCACTGTCAAAAGATACGATAGCCATGGTTCAAAATGAAGTAAGGGACCACCGAACGGAATCTTGAAATCATTCAGCCGAAAATCTGTCAAAAACCAGACCAGACTCGCTGCCAGCAGGATACCGATCATCTTTTTCTTGGCTGACAACTCTTTTACATCATCGATCAAGCCTGTAAGAGCGATAATCCATCCCGCTCCTACGACCGGCAAGGTATAGGATAGGTAACTTTTGATTGGTGCGGTGGTGGATGTCAGCATAGGAATAAACACGAGAGTCGCAATTGAAAAAGCAATCACGATAGCCAGTCCACCCGCGCTTGGCATGGGCTTGGTATTGATCCGACGCGCATTCGGATAATCTACGGCATCAATCTTAAAGGAGAACAAGCGAACCAAGGGCGTCAATACCAAGGCAATCATAAAAGTCCCAATCAGCACCAGAACAAATTGCAAGGAAAAGGACATCATAAGCTAGCAACTTTCTTCAAATTCTCAATCGCACCAGACACCATTAGTAAGTGACCATGTTCCTGCAGAACGGCCCGTGTCACTTCTGAATCATCCGCATACTCCCGAATGATGGCAAGTAACCAGGTCGGATATTGATTTGGTTGATCCTCTGTATCGATCAAGACAGTTAAATAATAATCAGATCCCATTTTGTATAATTCAGAGGTATCCACTGGAAAGCTGACCGTTTTTGAAAAGGCAACTGCTTGCTGGATATTTGAAAAACGCAAAATGTAATAAATATACTGACTTACTGGCGCTTCAGGTGTCGGATCTTGTTCTTGATTGTCCCGCAACTCTTCTTGTTCCAAATGGTGAATAGCTTCTGCATCCCCTTTTGTCTTATCAGAGATTGTTTTTTCCAGGGTTTTGATAAATTCATCTGGCGTCATGCGCGACAACTCTTCCATATCAGGAAGATCTGATAAATCCTCAAAATCCAATTGTTGGTCAATTTTTGATTTGGTAACAAAAACATCCAGTTTATCTGGTTTTGGTGTCACACGAAAACTCAGCATCCCGCTATCCAGGAAGCTTTCTGGCATTTCGAGTTCATCCAAAATGGCGTAGAAAAACTCTTCTGTTTTTTCTTGTGGGACAAGGAAATCAGCAATTTCCATCCCACGTTCTTCTAAGTCTTCTAGTTGGATCGTGATCTTAATAGTTGAATCACTAATTTGCTTCATCTTCATAGCATAACCTCATACTTCTAGTCTTACTATTATACTAAAAAATTGGATAGAATTCAAAAAAAGGATGCATAGAAAAGAGGTCGGGACAAAAGTCTCCAACCTCGAAAAATAATTTGATCAAGTTCAACCGTTCTCTTAGAAAATAACACGGAAGAGTCCATACAATAGCAAGATGGAACCAAGAACGATCCGGTATTTCCCAAAGACGGTGAAATCATGATTTTTCACATAATCTGTCAAGAAGCGGATAGCGTACATGCTGACCACAAAGGCCACTCCCATCGCTACCAGTAGAATAAAGAGTTGCCCCAGTGCTAGTGAATGTCCGCCAAGAGCGAATTTTCCAACCTTTAAGAGGCTAGCCCCAAACATGGCTGGGATCCCCAAATAAAAGGTAAATTCTGTCACCACTGGGCGGCTAACACCATTGATCAAACCACCTACAATCGTAGCACCTGAACGGCTTGTTCCTGGAAATAGCGATAAGACTTGGAAAAGTCCGATATAAAGAGCTGTTCGATAAGGTAGCTTATGCAATTCCGTCACTGCAGGTTCGACTTGTTCCCGTCTTTCCAAATAGATAAAGGCAATCCCGTAGGTGATCAACATAATTGCAACGGAAATCGAATTATGGAAATGCGCCTCAAACCAATCATCGAGTTTGAAAACAAAGACAAGTGGGAGGGTTGCAACAGCTACTTTTGCCCATAACTGCCAAGTCCGACGCACTTCTAGCGGAGATTTCCCCGGTTTAAACGGATACAACTTGTCGAAATAAATGACCACAACCGCTAGGATCGCACCCAATTGGATCACAACATTGAACATCTCCATAAAGGCTGGATCTTGGTTTTTAAACTGCACAAAATCCTGTAGTAGAATCAAGTGACCTGTACTTGAGATCGGTAGCCATTCTGTAATCCCCTCGACAATCCCAAAAAGGATCGCTTTGATTAATTCGATCAGAAACATCTTTTTCTCCTAAACTTACATTTGCTCTATTATATCATAATTCTATAGACTGGGCCAGGCCTTCCAAACTAGAAAGGAAAGAGAGACTAAGACCTTTCTTAGTACTGCTTAGAAGGCACCAAAGCCTCCTCCGCCTCCTCCGCCAGAGAAGCCTCCTCCACTACCAGAGGATACTGTGAAATGACTGGCCGTGGAGGCTGTTGATCCATAGGTAGACATCGCATGACTCGAACGGGTCACATCATGATAGAATGGGGTGTAAACGAAGGCGTTTAAGGCTTGATTTTCTATCTGAATATTCCGAAGTTTCATGACCTTTGTGACCTGATCGGCTACACCATACAAGGCCGCGTAGACCAATAAGCGGTTCCATAGGACCAGAGACTGCAACTCTGCATCGTTGAGGTGAGCAATCTCTTTTAACATCCGACCAAAACTATCCCAGTAATAGCGTTGCTCAGCACCCGCAACATTGACAACCCCATCTCGTAGGCAGGCCTTAAAGACGCCATTGAAGCGTGCTGGCAAAAACCAAAGCGTCAAAATTGCAATTAAACAAGGAACAGAGAACCACCCCAGAACAAAGATGGCAAAGATTTCTGCTCCAAGGGCGATAAACCAAGCAGCCCAACCAAAGAAGAGACTTCGTCTAGCTTGCGCTTCTTCTTTTGCTTCTAAAGGACGATAGTAGCTTGGCAAATGGAGATCTTCCACCTTGCGATGAACATCTCTGGCCACCTGGTTGACAGCCGTATCAAAGCGCCCCTGAGCCCAACTTCCTAGTGAACGAATAGCATCTTGATCTGCTTTTTTGGCATGTTTGTATACGTCATCACTAAATTTATAATTCTCAAAGAGACGGTTAACAGGACAGGAAACTTGATCCCCAAAAGCCATATTCATAAAAGAGCGTTCAAAATCATCCACATGTCCATGAGACTTCCTGGTCAAAACGACTTCATTTCCTTGTTGCTCGTAGACAATCACTCCACGATCCATCAAATCCAGCAAAGTGGCTTGAAGCATTTTTTCAAATGTAAATACCGGAGGAGTCGCCTTCTCTTTATTGGTAGGGGAAGCCTCGTCTAATTCAGCTGAATAAACAACCGAGCTCATGACAAGAGGCGCAATGTCCTGTGGAATCTCATAAAGACGAGTATCGGTCGGATAGGTCACACCAGGCCAAATCATTTTTTTGAACCGATTGCGACCCAAGAGAGAAAGAAGCCAGAGTGCAATAATTAAGGCTGGTAAGATCCATTTCCAAAACATGCGTGTCCAGTATTTTTCCTGTTCAATTTTAGCTTGGTTCTTGTGAAATTCATCCAATTTGGTCAATCCTGTATTTCGACCAGAATCATACAAGGTAGTTAGGTCTGACTTCAACCAGTAACCATACAACTCCACAGCCTTTCCTTTGCCCAGATTATAGAAAGTGGCAGAATAGATTCCATCTTCTTTCTTTACAGTCACATCCGGACCCATAAAGGCTGTATGGATATACAATTCCGATTGGGCATTGGCGGGTGCAAACTTAGGAATGACACGAAATTGAACTTCATCCACCTTCTGATCACCATCCGTAATTGGTTTCCAGTTCAACTGCAAGATATCCTTGTGTGAATAAAGAAGATTTTTTAATTTCCATGTGACTTTAATCTTGACTGTATCTGTCGCCACACCACTGTTATAAATTTTCACTCGGTAGCCATCACCTAAATTCGTAATCTCGGGTTCTCTTTGAAGATCACGACCTTCCACCTCAACCTTTGGCGGTATCTCAATTGCAAAACCTTGTGGCATATTTCCCGCCGTTCCTAGACTAACATACTGACCTCTATAAGAATCTTTGAAATAATAGACCAACTCCTCCTCATAGGTGGCGTCGTCCCAGGTGTCCAAGGTCAAGGTTCCACCATAGTATAATACATCATAAGAGGGGCTAGATGCATGGACGTTCTGACTGACAAAAAGGCAGGCCAGAAAGGCGAAAAAAACATACAAATACTTTTTCATTTGATCACGCTCCTTTGTATTATTATAGCATTTTTTAAATAAAAAGAGGACCATGTTTGAAATGCAGCCTATTTTACTGTACAATAGGAGAAGTTAAAATAAGGAAGAGGAGAAAAAATGAAAAAAACATTATTCGCGCTCTTAACGGGGCTTTTCATTTGCCTGGGGATCACACAGGTTGCTCATGCAGATGACTATTTACGAATCGGAATGGAAGCGGCCTACGCTCCTTTCAACTGGACCCAAGAAGATGATGCAAATGGAGCTGTTAAAATTGACGGTACCAATCAATATGCCAATGGGTACGATGTCCAAATCGCCAAAAAAGTTGCTGAGGAGTTAGGTAAAAAACCTCTGATCGTAAAAACATCTTGGAACGGTTTAATTCCAGCCCTCACTTCTGGTAAAATCGATATGATTATCGCTGGGATGAGTCCAACCGCTGAACGTAAAAAAGAGGTCGCCTTCTCCAAGAGCTACTATACCAGTGAACCGGTCATGCTCGTTCGTAAAGATGGAAACTATGCAAACGCCACTAGTCTAGATGACTTTAAGGATGCAAAGGTCACCTCTCAACAAGGGGTCTACCTCTATTCTCTCATTTCCCAACTCAAGGGTGTGAAACAAGAAACTGCAATGGGTGACTTTGCCCAGATGCGTCAAGCTTTAGAATCGGGTGTTATTGATGCCTATGTTTCTGAACGTCCCGAAGCCCTAACCGCCGAGTCCGCTAATTCTAAATTTAAGATGATTCAATTCAAAAAAGGATTTGAAGTTGGGGAAGAAGATGCGACTATCGCTATCGGGATGAAGAAGGGTGACACTAGAATTGACCAAGTCAATGCCGCACTAGCTAAGATTTCGTCTGAAGACCAAGTCAAACTCATGGATGATATGATTAAGAAGCAACCAGCTTCCAGTGATGCTAGTGATGATAAGCAGACATTCTTTAGCCAAATGATGAAGATTTTAAAGGATAATGGTCCACAGTTCCTACGGGGAACTGGTATGACCCTCTTAATCTCCATGACAGGGACCATTGCTGGGTTGGTTATCGGTTTGTTAATCGGTGTCTTCCGGACAGCTCCAAAGGCTAAAAATAAATTCCTTGCTGGATGCCAAACTGCCTTTGGGTGGTTCCTCAATGTCTACATTGAAATCTTCCGTGGAACTCCGATGATCGTTCAATCCATGGTCATTTTCTACGGTTCCGCCCAAGCCTTCAACATTTCCTTGGATCGTACCTGGGCCGCCATCTTTATCGTATCCATCAATACCGGAGCTTATATGAGTGAGATTGTTCGTGGTGGGATCTTAGCAGTGGATCCAGGTCAGTTTGAAGCAGCGACTGCTCTAGGAATGACCCATGGACAAACCATGCGCAAGGTCGTCCTTCCACAGGTTGTTCGCAATATCTTGCCAGCAACAGGGAATGAATTTGTTATTAACATCAAGGATACATCTGTTTTGAATGTTATCTCTGTAGTTGAACTGTACTTTACAGGAAATACGGTCGCAACTCAAAACTACCAATACTTCCCAACCTTTACGATCATCGCTGTGATTTACTTCGTTCTCACCTTTACTATCACACGAATCCTTCGCTACATCGAACGTCGCTTAGATTCTGATACTTATACTACAGGTGCAAATCAAATGCAAGTCAAAGAGGTGAAATAATGGCAGAAAAAATTCTTGAAATCCAACATTTAAAAAAATCTTACGGTCAAAATGAAGTCTTGAAAGATATTTCGCTCACCGTTGAAAAAGGAGAGGTGATCTCCATCATCGGGAGCTCTGGTAGCGGAAAATCAACCTTCCTTCGCTCCATCAATCTTCTAGAGACTCCCACAGCTGGAGAGATTCTCTATCGTGGGCAAAATGTTCTTGATCCTGAGTATGATCTTACCCACTACTGCGAGAAATTAGGAATGGTTTTCCAAAGCTTTAATCTCTTCGAAAATTTAAACGTCTTGGAAAATACGATCGTTGCACAAACAACCGTCCTCAAGCGCGATCGTGAGACTGCAGAGAAAGTTGCAAAGGAAAACCTTGAAAAAGTCGGTATGGGATCTCAATATTGGGCTGCCCGTCCGAAACAACTTTCAGGTGGTCAAAAGCAACGGGTCGCCATCGCACGTGCTCTCTCAATGGATCCTGATGCCATTCTCTTCGATGAACCAACTTCTGCCCTAGACCCAGAAATGGTTGGGGAAGTCTTGAAAATCATGCAGGATCTGGCAAAAGAAGGACTCACCATGATTGTCGTCACCCACGAAATGGAATTTGCCCGCGATGTCTCTAGCCGGGTCATCTTCATGGACAAGGGTGTCATCGCTGAGCAAGGAGATCCAAAAGAAATCTTTAGCAATCCAAAAGAAGAACGGACCAAGGAATTCCTTCAACGCTTCTTACATTAATCTCTTGAAACAGTTTGCTTACCAGTATGGAAGCAAGCTGTTTTTTGTACCGCTTCTGCTTTTGAGGCATAGAAAAAAACCAGAGAGCACACTCTCTGGTTTTCAATTGGAACAACAAATTAATCTTCGAATTTTTGATGATTTTTGTCATAAAAATCAATCAATCCAAGTGCAGTTTCAAACGAGATATTCTTCACTTTTGCACGTCCTTGAGCCAAGGCAATGATAGACATTTCACGGGCATTTGTTTCCTTACTGATACGATACCCTGTGATTTTCTTATCACGTACCCATCCAACAACTGATTCTACTTTTTCAAAGTTCGATTTAGCCATGATCTTTCTCCTATATTATTATTTCCAATACTAATATAAATTTTTTTGCACATTTTGTCAACTAAAATCGCTGAAAATACGAACCTTTTTTAAAAAATGAAAAAAAGTTTACTTTGCTTTCAAGGCTGATAATATTTGTGTACGAATGTTTTCGACGCCATCTGGGTTTGCTGGTAGGAAAATCGTATTATTCCCTTCTTTATCTGCAAAATTATTTAGGGTATCCAAGTACTGGTTGGTTAAGAGAATAGACATGATTTGTTCTTCGGTCAAGTCTACATTCGCACCTTTTAACTCTTTAATAGAGTCTGCCAATCCATCGACAATGGCCTTCCGTTGCTCGGCAATACCAACCCCGTGCAAACGGTCTTTTTCCGCCTCTGCTTCGGCAGCAGTAACGATCTTGATCTTGTCTGCTTCTGCCAATTCCTGAGCTGCCACGCGTTTTCTTTGCGCCGCATTAATCTCGTTCATGGATTGTTTCACTTCGGCATCTGGCTCAACTTTGGTGATCAAGGTTTTAACAATAATATATCCATAAGTTGACATTTCTTCTGCCACTTGTTTTTGAACTTCAAGAGCGATTTCATCTTTTTTCTCAAATAATTCATCCAAGGTCAACTTAGGCACAGAAGAACGAAGAGCATCTTCAATGTATGATTTAATCTGTGATTCTGGACGCATGAGTTTGTAGTAGGCATCCTTTACGTTGCTTTCGTTCACTCGATATTGCGTCGCCACATTCATGGTAACGAATACGTTATCCTGAGTTTTTGTTTCAACCACGATCTCACTCTGCAAGACCCGCAATTGAACTCGTGCGGCAATTTTATCGATGCCAAAAGGCGCTCGCATATGAATGCCACTATCGCTAATTTTTTGATAACGTCCGAAACGCTCGATGATGGCAACAGATTGTTGCTTGACCACATATAGTGAGCTAATCACAATGAATCCTGCAACCAGTAGCAAGAATAAAACAAAGATAAAAAATCCAGGCATTTTATATTCCTCCTTTTAATGTATGCATATCATATCACAAGTCTTCCTAAAAAAGCAATATATTCCATAAAAATATATTGCTTAAATGGTCGATTGTTTCTGTATGATACTCAGACGAGCATATTATAGAGTGTTTCATTGCCGTTCAAGTTAATGAAAGACGGATCAAAACGCTCGATACGGTTAACCAATCCTGCATAGTCATGCTTATTGGCCAAAGTAACCCCAATCAAGACAGGGCCAGTTCCCTTACTAGCACGCTTGATGTATTCAAAACGTGTGATATCATCATTTGGTCCTAAGATATCATTTACAAATTCGCGAAGAGCTCCCGGACGTTGTGGGAAGTTGACGATAAAGTAGTGTTTTACTCCATCGTAGATCAAAGCCCGTTCTTCCATTTCAGGCATACGGTTGATGTCATTGTTCCCACCTGAGATAATACAACAAATGGTTTTCCCCTTGATGTATTCGCGCAAGATTTCAAGGGATGCCACACTGGCCGCTCCTGCTGGTTCAGCTACGATCCCTTGTTTAGAATAAAGATCAATCAAGGTCTCTGAAATCAAGCCTTCATCGACCCCAACCAGGGTTTCCACATGTTGACGGGTCACTTCATAAGTCAATTGTCCCACCTTTTGCACAGCAATCCCGTCTGCAAACTTATCGATTTCTGGTAATTTGACGGGACCACCTGCTTCAAAAGCAGCCTTCATGGAGCGCGCTCCTTCAGCCTCTACCCCAATGACCTCAATCCGAGGCTCTGTTTCTTTGATGTAGGTAGAAACACCTGAAATGAGGCCTCCTCCACCAACAGGAACAAGGACAGCATCAAAGGCAATCGATTCTTTTCGAGCTTCCTCAAGAATTTCATAGGCCACTGTTCCTTGGCCAGCCTGTACGTGTGGATCATCAAACGGGTCAATAAAGGTCCGTTTTTCTGCAAGGGTAAATTCTTGGGCTGCCTTCGCTGACGCATCAAAGGTATCCCCGACCAACTTAATCGTTACATAGTCCCCACCAAAGAATCGGACTTGGCCGATCTTTTGTTGCGGTGTTGTAATCGGCATGAAGATGGTCGCTGGAATCTTCATTTCATTACAAGTATAAGCAACTCCTTGCGCATGGTTTCCCGCAGAAGCACACACTACCCCACGCTCACGCTCTTCTTTTGAGAGTTGAGAAATTGCAAAATACGCTCCACGAATCTTGAAAGAACGAACACGTTGGGCGTTTTCTTTTTTCAAATAAATCTTTGCCCCATATTTTTCAGATAAATAGTGGTCGTATTCAAGGGGCGTATTGACAACGACTCCACTTAATATTTTATGGGCCTTGGCCACATCTTTTGCTGTTATCATTTCTTACCTCTGTTGCTGTGTATTGATCAAAAAAGCAAGCTAGGGTGTCCCAACTTGCTTAGTCTTCTACAGACAATTAGTTGTAGATTTTGAAGGCGTCATCGTCGTTTTGACCAACGAATGGCATTGCTTTACGCAATTCAGCACCAACTTTTTCAATTTCAAGTTCTTCAGCTTGTTTGCGGAAGGCTTTCAAACGTGGGAAACCAGCATCGTGGTCTTCAACGAATTCACGTGCAAATTTACCTGATTGGATATCAGCAAGGGCAGCTTTCATGTTTTCTTTTACTTCTGGACCGATAACACGAGGACCAGTTACGAAATCACCAAATTCTGCAGTATTTGAACATGATTGACGCATTTTCTTGAAGCCACCTTCGTAGATCAAGTCAACGATCAATTTCATTTCGTGAAGGACTTCGAAGTAAGCCAATTCAGGTGCATAACCAGCTTCTGTCAAAACTTCAAATCCAGCTTCGATCAAGCTTGTCAAACCACCCATAAGAACGGCTTGTTCACCAAACAAATCTTCTTCTGTTTCTTCTTTGAAGGTTGTTGAAAGAAGACCAACACGTGCTGAACCAACACCTTTTGCCCAGTCCATTGCAATGTCTTTCGCATTACCAGTAGCATCTTGGTAGACAGCGTAAAGTGCTGGTACACCAAATCCTTCAGTGTAAGTACGACGTACCAAGTGACCTGGTCCTTTTGGTGCAACCATGAAGACATCTACGTCTTCAGGAGCTTTGATGTAACCAAAGTGGATATTGAAACCATGGGCAAAACCAAGAGCTTTACCAGCGCTCAAGTTTGGAGCGATTTCATCTTTGTAGATATCTTTTTGGATTTCGTCTGGTGCCAAGATCATGATGATATCAGCCAATTTAGTTGCTTCTGCAACTGGGTAAGCTTCAAATCCATCTTCTTTTGCTTTATCGAATGATTTACCAGGACGCACACCGATGATGACATCATGACCTGAATCACGCAAATTTTGTGCGTGTGCATGACCTTGTGAACCATAACCAATAACGGCGATTTTTTTACCATCAAGTGCTGGTACTTTAACGTCTTTTTCGTATTCCATTTGAACTGCCATAAGTAAAATCTCTTTTCTATTTTATTATTTGCCTTTTTAAGGCGGGGTTAACAATGTTAAGGTGAGAATTAATCTCGAGTAAATCCGGTTGCACCGGTGCGGGCGATGTTTTTAATCCCATAAGGTCGAATAACACGAATGAGGGCTTCGCTCTTTTCTGCATTTCCCGTCATTTGAACGGTGATAGAGCTTGGGGCCACATCGACCACGGTCGCACGGAAAGGTTGAATAATGGCCAAGATTTCTGCTCGCTTCTCAGCTGGTGCAGAAACTTTCACCAGGATCACTTCGCGCTCCAGGTGTGGTTTGTCAGTGATATCACGAATGCGAATCACATCAATCTGACGGTTGAGCTGTTTGATGATTTGCTCTACTTCATCATGCGAAGCAACATCAATGATAATGGTAATCCGCGATACATTAGGGTTTTCTGTTGCGCCAACAGAGATACTTTCGATATTGACCTGACGTCTCGATAAGACTCCGGTAAAGCGGTTCAGAACACCTGAGCGGTTTTGAAGTTTGGCTGTTAACATTCTACGCATTAAACTTCACCCCCAACATCTCATGATTACTCTTACCAGCTGGTACCATCGGTAAGACATGCTCTTTCCGAGAAATGTCTACTTCGATGAACATTGGTACATCTTCTGTGATGACTTCCAAATCCTTCTCCAGAGTTTCAGGATTATCAAATTTATAATTCTTGATCCCGTAAGCTTGCGCCATCAATTGGAAATCCGGAAGGCTATCAAAGACTGACTCTGACGTCCGACCATCATAGAAGGCTTCTTGCCATTGGCGGACCATCCCAAGCGAGTGGTTGTTGAGCATAACGACCTTGATCGGAACCTTATAAATATTTAAGATCGCCAATTCTTGATTGGTCATTTGGAAACCACCATCTCCGACAAAGAGAACAACTTCTTTATCTGGATTGGCAATTTTCGCTCCGATAGCTGCAGGAACACCGAATCCCATCGTTCCTAGACCACCAGATGTTACCAATTGGCGTTCATTTTGGTAAGGATAGTATTGAGCTGCCCACATTTGGTGTTGTCCAACGTCTGTGACGACAATAGCGTCTCCCTTGGTCAACTCTCCAATGCGTTCAATCACAGCTTGTGGCTGCACAACCCGTTCCTTCTTGTCGTATGAACGAACTCGGTTCTTATCTTGGGTCACCTTTTCGATCCATTTTTCTGTGTTGTTATGAACCGTTGGCTCTGCTAGCAACTGTTGCAAGGCTTTCTTTGCATCGCCAACCACAGGAATGTCGACAGCAATGATCTTCCCAATCTCTGCAGGATCAATGTCAATATGGGCAACCTTAGCATTTTTAGCGAAAGTCTTTGGATTCCCTGTCAAACGGTCATCAAATCGACAACCAACACTGATCATGAAATCCGTCTCTGTCATAGCGATATTGGCCGCGAAGGATCCGTGCATTCCTCCCATCCCTAGGAAAAGAGGATGACTGGTTGCAATCGTTCCTTGACCTAACAGACTGGTCACTACCGGAATCTGATAGTGCTCTGCTAGAGCAATCAACTCTTTTGCAGCTCCAGCGTAACTCACTCCACCACCAGCAAGAAGAACTGGTTTTTTAGCCTTACTCAATTGCTTCAAAATCTTTTTGATCTGCAATTCATTGGGTTCAATGGTAGGCTGGTAGCTTGGAAGCTTCACACTTGGTTCATAGATAAAATCTGTCTCTAAAGCAGACACATCCTTTGGAAGGTCAATTACCACCGGACCAGGGCGGCCAGTCGTCGCAATATGGACAGCTTCTGTGATAATTCGCGGAATATCTGCCGTCTCACGTACTTGATAGTTGTACTTGGTGATGGGCATGGTAATTCCCACAATATCTGCTTCTTGGAAGGCGTCTTTCCCGATCCCAGCACGATTGACTTGACCAGTAAAGACCAATAAAGGAACACTGTCGCTCATGGCATCCGCAATCCCTGTAATAGCATTGGTCGCCCCCGGTCCACTCGTGACGACTGCGACACCCAGCTTTCCAGTTGATTTGGCGTAGCCTTCAGCCTCATGCAAGCATCCTTGTTCATGACGACCCAAGATATGCTGGATACCCTCAAAGCTATAGATGGCATCGTATAAAGGCAAAACCGCTCCACCAGGATAACCAAAAATCGTGTCAATGCCCAAATCACGCAGGGTTTCAAGAACGAGCTCTGAACCGGTTTTTGCAGTTTCTAAGGTAATTTTCTCCATGTCTCTCCTTTCCAGTACTTTGTATATCAAATTAGCATGCTACTATCATACCATTTTTAGAAAATATTTCAAGTAAAAATAGTAAATTTTCTGAATTTTCTATCCAAATCCGAAGAATGAGAGTTTTTCTAAAAATGCTACGTCTATCACAAAAAAAGTCTCTAGGAAATCCTAGAAACTTTTCTTCCTTATAACCAACCCTTTTCTTGGGCAATTTTTGCTGCCTCCGTCCGATTTTCCGCATCCAACTTGGTCAGTATGGCTGACATATAATTGCGGATGGTCCCGTTTGAGAGGAATAAGCGATCAGCAATTTCTTGGTTAGAAGCCCCTTTTGCGACTTCTTTTAAAACTGCCTTTTCTTGAGGGCTTAGAGGATTGGGATGGGTCAAGATCCCTTCCATTAATTCAGGCGAATATTCTTTTTGCCCTGCTAAAACTGCATGAAGAGTCGCCATCAAATCCGTGATGCGGCGTTCTTTTAAGACATAGGCATCGACTCCAGCCTTGAGGGCCCGCTCGAAATAGCCCGGCCGCTTAAAGGTGGTAACGATGACGACCTTGAGCTGGGGTTGTTGGCTTTTGGCCCATTCCAACACTTCTAGCCCTGTTTTGATGGGCATCTCAATATCTAAGATAGCAATATCAACTGGATGGGTTTCGAGTAAGCGAATGGCTTCTTGCCCATCTCCAGCCTGCAAGACTTCGTCTACATCCTCTTGCAAAAGCAAGAGCTGGCAAAGGGCATCGCGCAACATACTTTGGTCTTCAGCAACTAATAAGCGCATCTTATTTCCTTTCTTGATAGGGGATCCGTATTTCTATGCGGGTCGGCTTGTATTGATGACTGATCTCCAGCTCCCCTCCCAACAAGGCAATCCGTTCGCGGATCGAGTGCAGATCCTTATCGGAAACTTTGGCAAAGCCGATCCCATCATCTTCTGCGATCATTTCTACACCTATATCTGTGGAGCAATAAGAGAGAAGAGCCTGCGTCGCTTTGGCATGCTTGATCATGTTGGTGGCTAATTCTAGAGACACCATGGCCAGAGCAGACTCTAAAATTGGAGAGATGCTAGCTGTATCGAGCTTGTTTTGAATCTCTACTTTGACTTGCGCCACTTCCAGCATTTGCTTGACGGTTTCCAGCTCTCTTGCCAGGGTTCGCTGCTTCAAGTTCTCCACAATCTCACGTACTTGGTGCATGGACTCTTGACTGATGGCTTGAATCTCTTGCACCTGTTCCTGGGCCTTCTCAACCTGACCCAATGCCAAGAATTGATCAGCTAGGTCTGCCTTGACACTGAGCATGGCAAAGGTGTGTCCTAGGCTGTCATGCAGATCACGGCCAATCCGATGGCGCTCGTTTTCTGCCAGCAAAAGATTGATTTGGGCATTTTGCTTGGCATGGTCAGCTTTCAATTCTTCCATCATCTCAGCCCGGGCCATACTATAGGTCATAATCGCGATGAACAAACAAATGATCAGTACAAAAAGCCAATCATTTTCTCTCATCTCCCTATTAAATAACAGGGCTCCAAAAAGGATCAGTAGTGATCCAACAGCCGTCCAAAGAAAGGGCGAGCGAAAATCGCGAATCCCTAAACGATAGAGCAAAATATTGCTCAGATAATAGTAAAACCAACAAAAGCTAGTTCCAACAAAAAAGGTATTTCCTGCAATATAAAGTAGAAGATAAATCCAAAAAAGCCAGGTCAGTTTCTTATTTTCAGTAATGAGGATTCCTAGATAGCTTATCATAAAGAAGATGGCTAAAAAGAAATGCCACCAGGGAATCTGCCCCAAGAAAATAGAAGCAAAGGGAAAGGCCATAAAGATTAAGCCTACGTAAAACATATGGTGAATATGTTTGAGTTTTTCAATCATGAACGAACCTCAGAATGACGACGATAGACGATAACAAGGGCAAACAAGACCAGGGTAAACAAGGTTAAATAGGCACTTGCAAAGACATTAACCTGCCCCTTGTTTAAAAAGGTCTTAATCAGTTCCATCAATTGATAGGTTGGCAGGCATTTGCCGATGGCTTGCATCCATTCTGGAAAGAGACTAATTGGCATCCACAGTCCACCCATGACAGCCAGTCCCATGTAAAGGAGATTGCCCACAACAGACATCAATTGACTAGAAGGAAGCAGGGTCAAAACCAGACCGAGAGCCACAAACGCTAGGCTTCCTAGGATGAGAATAAAGGCCGACAAGACCCAATCCTGTAGAGACATATTCACATGCCGCACCACATGCCCCACGGTAAAGACAACTACAATGGATAGGAGAAAATCGACAAAGAGACCCACAACTTTTATTAGATAATATTCTACCATAGATACCGGGGTATGGCGCAAGACTTTTTGCCAATTATTGAGTCGATCGGTTTCAAGAACTGTTGGAAAAGAAAAGATAGCCGTAGACATCATGGAAAAAGCCGTCATGGACAAAAGATAATCCCTCATGAAATCACCTGGCGTGTCCTGGTACATCCCTGAAAAGAAGAGATAAAAGGCCGTGGGCATCCCAATTGATAACAAGTAATAAATGGCTTGGCGACTGGTCAAATGCCACTCAACCACGCCGAGAGCTTTCATACGTTTCATCTTCTCTACCTACTTCCTTTGTATTTTCAAAAATAGAATCCAATAGACTTCGATTGGTTACTTCGATTTCTTGGATCGAACATCCTTCTTCTTGTAATCGATTCCACAAACGATTGGCATCGCCTGTCACAACCTGAAGAGCATCGGGTTTAATGATTACTTCACCAATGCCTTCCATCTCTGCCACTAGAGCTTGGTAACGCAAGGGCAGTGTGAAATGTTTTTCTACCTCTTCGCTTCTCATAGCGAGAGGTGTCGTATCCCGAAGCAAATGCCCCTGATGCAAGACCAAAATTCGATCGGCCGTGTGCTCTACTTCCTCGATGTAATGTGAAGAATAGACAATAGTTACACCTTCTTCCTTTAAATGCCCAACAATCTCCCAAAAACGTTGGCGAGTGGACGTATCCATTCCCGCAGTTGGCTCATCTAAGAAAAGTAAGCTAGGACGACCAATCAAGGTTAGAACAAAGGATAAGAGGCGCTTTTGACCACCAGACAACTTACTAGCCAATTGCTTCTTTTGTTCTGAGCTAAAACGTAATAAATCATCGATTTCTTCCCCTGTTAAGGGGTTAGGATAAATAGAGCGAAAGAAGTTGATCAGTTCCTGCACGGTTAATTTTTGAACGATAGCATTCTCTTGAGGGAGGTAAGAGACACTAGCTTTTAATCGAGGATGACCAGGCGCCTTTTCCTCTACTTCAATGATCCCAGAAGTCGCCTTCATATCTCCCAGTAGACAGTTCATCAAGGTTGTTTTCCCAGCTCCGTTTGGCCCGATCAAGGCCAGACAATCCCCTTGTTCAACCACAAAAGAAAGATCTTCTAAAATGACTTTTCCTTTGATACTTTTTTTCAAGTTCTCAACTCTAATGACGCTCATGATACTCTCCTTTCAAGCAGGCTTGGCCATCTGGAATGATGACAAAGACGACCAAGGTCACTCCCGTTTTGTTCATTGCTCCATTTCCTTTTTAACCGCCTTGACCATTTTCAAAACTTCTTGGATCGCCCAACTCATGATGCCAAGCCCAGCAAATAATTCCCAAGGAAAATGGTAATAGAGACTATCATCCTTTGAAAAGATCAAATAAACGACCATCCCAACCACTGTCAACGTAAACACCTTAAACAACCATTGTTTCATTTTTTCTTACCTCTTACTTTCTGACTTTATTATATGAAAAGAAAGAAGAGGCAACTAGATGATTTTGTCACTCGCTCACATGACAAATGTCACTAAAAAAAGCCGAGTGACTTCACTCGACTTTTTCTATTCTTCTTACTGACCTTCTTCTTTCATGCCATGCAGTTTCAAGGCCTTCACCAAGGCATCTGCCTTCATGTTTTTCAAATCATTGAGACCAGCATCTTTGAAGTAAGAAATTTCTTCTAGAGACTTGGCGTCAATTTGGTTGAGGTCAATCACACTGGTTGAGAGCAATTTCTTTTCTGGGGTGACTGTGTATTCCAAACTAAAACCAGGAACGGTTTTTAGCTTCTTGTAGTCTTCATTTTGCTCCAGCAAAGCTTGAATAGCTGCTGTGAGCTCTTCAGGCGACTTCTCTGCTGCGATGGTCCCAAGTTGTTGAGGCAGATCGGCCGTCACTTCGATGCGAAGGTTTTCAACCTTATCTCCCTTAGACTTGATGATATCCCGGTGTTTTGTTCCATTGATATCTCCTACTAAGGTTGTGGTTTTTTCTTCATTTTTTACTTCTTTTTTAACAGAGGAACTGCTAGATGAGCTAGCGGTTGTAGTTTTCTTTGTTTGGGATTGCGAACAACCAGTCAATACCAAAATGGCTAGCCCAAGGGTTACAAAAAATTTCTTCATTTTTATAACTCTCCTTTCACATACTGATACCAGTATAACATATCGCGTCTTTCTTGTCTAAAAACTCCACCGCTCAAACCATTTTCCCCTCTTTTCAAGCTCTTCAATTTGAATAAAAAACTGATGAATGTGAGACTTTTTGCAGAAACCCCTTTTTCTCACGAATAAAGCCTCAGTGGAGGGTTCACTTCAGTCTCAATCCCTCTGAATCACGCTGATTTCATAGGGAATCTCCTCGTTTTTCTATATACAAAAAAAGGTTCCGAAAGGAACCTTCTGTTCAATTATTCTACACTAAACAAGTATGGGTAGACAGGTTGGCCACCTTGGTGGATTTCCACTTCTACATCCTCATACTTCTCAGCAAGAGCTTGGGCCAATTCATTTGCCAACTCTTCACTGCCGTCTTCACCGACATAGATGGTCACAATTTCACTGTCTTCGTCCAACATATGAGCGAATGTTTCTTCCAAGGTTTCCATCATATCTGGATTTGAAACAACGATTTTGCCATCGACCATTCCAAGATTATCATTTTCATGGATTTCAAGCCCATCAATAGTGGTATCGCGAACTGCTGTCGTCACACTACCAGACACAACATCGCCCAATGAAGCGCTCATGCGTTCGTAGTTTTCTTCGATTGATTTGCTTTCATCAAAAGCAAGAAGACTAGTCAATCCTTGAGGGATGGTCTTGGTCTCAACAACTGCTGCTGGTTGATCAATCACTTCTGCTGCAGATTGAGCAGCCATCAAGATATTTTTGTTGTTTGGCAAGATAATAATGTTGCGTGCATTCAACTCTTCAACCGCTTTGACAAAATCTTCTGTTGATGGGTTCATGGTTTGACCACCAGAGATGATGTAATCCACTCCTTGCGCTTTAAAGATATCAGCCAATCCATCACCAGCAACTACTGCGATGATAGCATATTCTTTTTCTTCAACTGGTTTCGCTTGACGTTCTTCTTTTTCAACTTGCGCTTCGTGTTGGTTGCGCATGTTGTCGACTTTGACCTTGACCAAGCTTCCGTACTTAAGACCTTCTTGCATGACAAGACCTGGATCTTCTGTATGGACGTGAACTTTGACAATCTCATCGTCATTCACCACCAATAGGGAATCCCCAAGGTTGTTCAAATAGTTACGGAATTCATCATAATCGAAGTCTTTGACATAGGTTGGACCTTGTTTCAAAGCGACCATGATTTCTGTACAGTAACCAAACTTGATGTCTTCAGTAGCCACATGGCCAGCAACTGACTTGTGGTGTTCTGCATTGATCATTTCTGACATGGTTGCAGGTGTTGCTTGGAACTCTTCAGAAGCGATGAATTCACCTGTCAAAGCTGACAAGAATCCTTCATAGATGAAGACCAAACCTTGACCACCAGAGTCTACCACGCCAACTTCTTTCAAGACTGGCAACATATCTGGAGTCTTCGCAAGAGCTGTTTTAGCTCCTTCAAGAGCTGCACGCATAACTTCCACTGCATCGTTGGTAGATTCTGCTTTTTTCTTAGCCCCGATGGCTGCCCCACGAGAAACCGTCAAAATGGTTCCTTCAACCGGCTTCATAACGGCTTTATAAGCGACTTCTACCCCAGACTGGAAGGCTGCCGCAAGCGCTGCTCCATCCAATTCTTCTTTGTCTTTGACACTTTGAGAAAATCCGCGGAACAATTGAGAAGTGATGACTCCTGAGTTCCCACGCGCACCCATCAAGAGACCTTTAGCGAAGATCCCTGCCGCTTCTCCAACAGTTGATGCAGAACGGTCAGATACTTCTTTGGCCCCATTTTCGATGGTCATTCCCATATTAGTCCCTGTATCTCCATCTGGTACAGGAAAGACGTTCAAAGAGTTCACATATTCCGCTTGTTTATTTAAGCGCGTAGCCCCCGCTTGAACCATTTCTTGAAATAAACTTGTAGTAATATTAGCCACGATTATTCTCCCACAATCTTGATATTTTGAATATAGACATTCACAGTATCCGTAGTGATTCCAAGTTGATTTTCCAAACTAAATTTCACACGTTCTTGAATATTTTTTGAGACTTCGCTAATCTTTGTTCCATAGCTCAAAACAGTGTAAACATCAACTGCGATAGTTCCTGCTTCCGTTGTTTTGACAACAACACCTTTAGAGAAGTTTTCTTTCCCTAGGAGGGCTTGGAAATTATCTTTGATCGCATTTTTGCTGGCCATTCCAACCACACCGAAGATCTCAGTAGCGGCACCGCCTACAACAGTTGCGATAACCTCATCAGTCAATTCAATTTGACCGTCCTTTGTATTGATTTTTACTGTCATAATTTCTACCTCAAAAGTATTTTATATTCTATTTTACCATAAAAGAGATCAGCTGTAAAAGGGTAGGGATTATTCTTCTCCCGCTGTGACAGCTGTCTCTAGAGAAAAAGAAAAGAACCTCTATGAGGTTCTATATTCTTTATTAAACGCGTTCTACTTTACCAGATTTCAATGCACGAGCTGAAGCCCAAACTTTTTTAGGTTTACCATCGATAAGGACAGTTACTTTTTGAAGGTTTGGTTTTACGGCACGTTTTGTTTGGTTCATAGCGTGTGAACGGTTGTTACCTGATACAGTCTTACGACCTGTGAAATAACATACTTTAGCCATTTCTGTGTTTCCTCCTATTAGATCTAATATAACGGATGTGCTAGCACCACATACCGTACTATATTACCAAAAAAAATCTCTCTTGGCAAGCTTTTGGCCAAAGTTTTTCATTTCCAACTTAAGAAAACGAATTCGCTCCGACATAGATAATTTCCAGATTTCCTAAGGAAACATCGCCCGTAATGTAGAAATCCTTGCTTGTCAGAGCACTTGGATTTTCCTGATGTTGGATCGCTGAGAGGGAATTATCCACATTTACATGGACACGCCAATCACTTGGTACATAGAGACTCAAACTTCCAAGGGAAACATCGACAACAAACTGAGCAGATGGACCCTCGATGCGGCAATTGTCAAAATAAACCGATGCTTCTCCCATACTCACATCTGCACTTCCGCGGGTAAAGTGTTGGTCATTGAGATATTTTGTCACTGTTGAAAAAGTGACATCAATGTCATTGCCATCCGACTTACTCATGGACCCAGCAGAATAGGAAGCTAGGCGGGCTTTTGTTTTCTTAGAGGGTTTAAACAAAATGTTGAGCCCAATCACAGCGAGAATTGAGGAAAGGATGACAACTGAATTTGAAACTGGGAGGAAATGGTATTGCCCATTGAGACAAAAGAGGGCTAAAAGTCCATAGATGAAGCCCCAACCAAAATGGCGTTTTAAGAAACTAGAGAGGGACAGGACGGCAAGCAAGGTAACCCAAGCTAAGGTCCAGATGCTGATGTCCCATTTTACAAAATAGCCCTGTAAAAGGAGTAAGGCTGCTAAAAGGATTAAGAATACTCCGATTAATTTTTTTCTCATGATATTACCTCATTTCATTTAGTCGTTCTTTTAAGAGTTGATAGTAGCGTCTAGATACATGAACCTGCTTATGAGTCTGGTAGAAATTGACCGTGCTGGTCCCTGAAAAAGACTTTTCTAGAGAATAAATCTGCTTTGCGTTGACAATGGTGGATTTGGATATCCGACAAAAGGCGATAGGAAGCAGCTCCTCCAACTCATAGAGCTTCTGCTTGACCTCATAGGCCTCGTCCTTGGTGTGTCCAAAAATCTTCTCCCCGTCCGTCTCAAAAAAGAGGATCGATGCCACATCCAGAAAATACTCACTTCGATCCTTGTAGAAGGCCAAAGGAGCAACCTTTTGTTCGAGGATTCTCTCTTGCAGCTGGGTCAACTCCGGGGTCAAGCGCGGAGCTCGAATCAAGATCTCAGGCTCGTCCATAGATGGATCCAATTCGATTCTAACTTTCATAAAACTCCTTTCCCAACGTTTTGATAGTACCATTATAACAGCTGTTGAAAACAAAACAAGGGCTTTTCAGTAAGTGGCACGTTTTCCCTATCAAGAGGTAGTTTTTGAGATGTAAAAAAGCTGATCAAGTGACCAGCCTTCCTTTATTTGTTGCTATTTTTATCCGGTAAAAGAAAACTTAGACCTACACAAGCGAGCACACCTGCTGTGATGACCAGACCATTTGAGACCGGCAAGAGATCGTAAATCGCATTTGCGATCATAAATGCGATCAAGGCACAGATAACACTTGCCTTGTAATCTTTTTTCAAGAGATTTTCAAGTGTAAAGAAAGCAAATAAGAGAACGGGGAATAGGGGCCAGATATTCACATCGATCTTTGGAAAACCAACCATTCCCATTGTGACAACCGCAAGAGCAGCCAAAATAAATCCAAGTCCAAGTAGTTTTTTCATCATCATATACCTCATTTTGATTATTCGGAAGTATTTCTTCCTTTGATGATTCTATGATAGCAGAGAGCTCCTACGGAGACAAGGACTTTTGACTAAGTGGTCAAAAATGGCGCCTATGTGGTCAAAAGAAGGAGCGAGACCGAACGAATATGTGATCACCATTATTCATCGTCTCGCTCCTTCAAAGCAGATTTTTTCTATGCCGATTGCAGGGATCGAACCTGTGACCTACGCGTTACGAGTGCGTTGCTCTACCAACTGAGCTAAATCGGCGATTACCTTCTTAGTATAGCACTCTGATTGCGGATGTCAAGCACTTTTAGTTGATCTTTTTAATCAGAATCTGACATGGATTCTGTGGATCCCATAAAGATGGAAAAATCTCTAATTTTTTAAAACCAAGACTGCGATAAAAGACATTTGTTCGGTCATAATCTTTATTTGAACCTTCTGTGACTGTTTTGACCTGTAGGTAGTCCACTTGTTTGACTGCTTCTCTTTCTATAGTCGTAATTAATTCCCTTCCAATTCCTTGACCTTGGAATGATTTTTTCACGCCTAGACAGTCAATTTCAGCACAATCTTCACTCGAATATGATAAACTTATAAACCCTACTACATCACTTTCTTGATAAGCAGCCCAAACTCGTAAATCCTTAGCTCCTTCAATGTAGGCTTGCGTGCTTTCTGGTATTCCAAACCATTCTGGCAAATCCCTTAAAATCTCAGCGACAACTGCCATTTTTTGATCTTCCCCCTTGACTTCTTTAATTACAAACATCATAAGTTCCTTTCTTGATTTTAGTCTTACTTTACCTCTTACGAACCAGCACTTTCGTAGGCATCCAATCCCCTGTCCCAAAGTTTGAGGGAAATAACAAAGAAAACAAGGGAAATCAGAATCAAACCACCAATATTAAAGAGTCCATCCTTGTCCTGCAAGAAATAGCTGGCAGGATAGTAGGCCGTAAAGGCGAAAGGTACAATAAAGCTAATTAACCAACGAAGGAGCGAATTGTAAATAGAAATAGGATACTTGGCAAAATCATTAAACATATAGAAAATGTAAATCATGGCACCTGACTGCTTGGTCCAAAAAGCGATGCTGGCTGTAGCAATTTTCAAGGAAGTATAAATCAAGGTCGCAAAAGGAATACAAACTAGAAAAATCAGAAATTTTGGAAGAGTCCAAGCAATGCTAGTAGCCGTTGTCGCTAGTAAAATTCCACCGACCAAAAGTTCACCCAAGGCATCAATCTGAAAGGTCTCAACGAGGATGTGAAAGAGAGGATTGATAGGACGAGTCAGATACTTGTCAAACTCCCCTTTTCGAACTAGTCGTTGACCTAAAGCCCAGAGATTGTCAAAAAAGAGATGATCTAATCCCTTTGGAATTAAGGAAAATCCATAGATAAAGGCAATCTCTTGAAAGGTCCAACCTTCTAGCGAGGGGATGTGTTGAAAGAGTACATTAAGAAACAAGAGGTTCAGGCCTTGAGTCAGAAAGACTCCCAACACACCAACCACAAAATCTACCTTGTATTCCATGATTTGCTTGATGTACTGTCTGATAAAAATCAGATGCATGCGTTGATATTTTTTCATACTAACCTCCTTGA
>ERZ773006.243-NODE-243-length-29009-cov-17.1051_pt1 | contig 29009 bp, 27 predicted proteins | sample MGYA00580843_ERZ773006 | MGnify/ENA primary metagenome ERZ773006 (study PRJEB29015, sample SAMEA2738011) | human oral metagenome | biome: human oral; feature: human-associated habitat; material: dental | place: China | collected 2052 ...
CGAACTTCGTCACGCCGGTGAGCAGGGCGAAGCGGATGTACTGGTCCTGCGACTTCAATGCACCGTAGAAGGACTTGAGGAGATTCCGGTGGGCGGCCTGAAGCGCATCGTCCCCAAGGGTCTGCAGCAGAGGTTTGTCGTATTCGTCCACGAGGATGACCACCCGCCGGCCCGTCTTCTCGGCGGCACGGCGTATGACCCCCTCGAACCGCTGGGAGAAGGTCGCCTCGCCCGCTTCCTTACCGTAGAGCTTCTCCCACTGGGAGAGGACGAGGTTCAGACGCTGCCCGAGGACGTTTCCATGCTGGTAGTCGTCCGTGTTCAGGTCGAGGTGCAGGATGGGGAAGGCCGTCCAGTCCTTTTCCAGTTTCTCCACCGCCAGTCCCCTGAACAGCCCGCGCTTCCCCGCGAAGTAGGCCTCGAGGGTGGAGAGGAGCAGGCTCTTGCCGAAACGGCGGGGGCGGCTGAGGAAGTAGTATCTTCCCTGGGAGGCCAGCTGATGGATCATGGCCGTCTTGTCCACATACGTGTAGCCGTCTTTCCGCAGACTTTCAAAGTTCTGTATTCCGATAGGGTATTTCATCGCTCGTTCCTTCTTTTTATGTGGGTGTTGCAAATTGTATATGCGCCCGGAGCCGGCGGGCAACATCACCGGTCGGTCCGCACCGTTCTGATGTCACAGACGGTATATGCTTCCGGACTGTCGGGCCGTGCAGGGATGCCATTCCTCCCCGGCGGCAAGTGTCCGTCTATTCCCCGATCTTCCACTCCTCGATGCACCGCCGGTCCAGGGAGAAGTTGACGCCGATCCTGTAGAGCTTCCGGCCGTCCACGGCGAAGGGGGCGGCATAGTCCTTCCCGTCGATCTGCCGGAGGGCGGCATCGGCGGAGCCGTCCAGCTTGAACTCGATGATGTAGAGGTAGCCGTGCGTGCCGATGACCATGTCCATGCGCCCGTCGCTGGTCACCCGCTCCACCTGCGTGTAGAACCCGAGCATCTTCGAAACGAGGTAGAAGGCGTTCTGGAAGTACAGTTCCGAATCGCCCACGATCCTGTAGTCGGTGTCGGAGAGCATCGCCGCCATGAGCCGCATGAAGTCGTCGGGGCGGCCCGCCCGCAGGGAGCGGACGAAGTTGGCGACGGAGAAGGGCGTGCTGCGCTCCGCTCCCATGTAGAAAGGAAGCAGGAAGCGGGTGAACCCCTCCTCCACCTCCTTGTTGGGGAAGCCGAGGCGGTACTCCCCGAACTCCGGGTCGTAGCCCTTGATGGTGAGGTAGCCGCTCTGGTAGATGACGGGGATGGGGTTGCTGGAGAAGGAGTCGATGCTGTTCAGCACGTCGGCCGTCGCCACCTCCTCGGTGAGGTTGGGCAGGACGTAGTCGTCGCGCTGGAGCAGTTCCACGAGGTAGGTGGGCGTGCCGGTCTCGAACCAGTAGCTGCCGAATTCCAGCTTGCTGAAGGTGTTGAGCAGGCTGAAGGGGTTGTAGACGCCGATTCCGTTCTGGCGGAAGTGGTAGCCGTCGTACTGCTCCCTGAGCCGGGCGAGCGTCTCCTCCACGGTCAGGCCCAGCCGGCCGGCGAGTTCACGGACGGACTCCCCGAAATAAGCGTGTATCTCCTCCTCCGTGATGCCGCAGAGCGACTGGTAGCGTTCGTCCATCGAGAGGTCGAAGAGGTTGTTGAGGTCGGAGAACACGCTGACCTTCCCGAACTTCGTCACGCCGGTGAGCAGGGCGAAGCGGATGTACTGGTCCTGCGACTTGAGGACGGAGTAGAACGCCTTGAGGGTGGAACGGTATTCGGCCTGCAGGGCCTTGTTGTCGAGCGTCTGCAGCAGGGGTTTGTCGTATTCGTCCACGAGGATGACCACTCTCCGGCCGCTCTGCTCCACCGCCCGCCGCACAATGCCTTTGAAGCGCAGGGCGAGTGTCGTCTCCGCCGGCTCTCTCCCATAAGCCTTCTCCCATGTCGTCAGCGTGTCGTTGAGAATCTCGTCAAGACTCTCCCTGCTGCTGTACCTTGCCGTGTTCAGGTCGAGGTGCAGGATGGGGAAGGCCGTCCAGTCCTTTTCCAGCTTCTCCACCGCCAGTCCCCTGAACAGCCCGCGCTTCCCCGCGAAGTAGGCCTCGAGGGTGGAGAGGAGCAGGCTCTTGCCGAAACGGCGGGGGCGGCTGAGGAAGTAGTATCTTCCCTGGGAGGCCAGCTGATGGATCATGGCCGTCTTGTCCACATACGTGTAGCCGTCTTTCCGCAGACTTTCAAAGTTCTGTATTCCGATAGGATATTTCATTGTTCGTTCCTCCTTGTTGGATGGGTGCTACAAAGATAAGCATAATTTTTGTATCTATCCCCGAAAGGAAAAACATTTTCTTTGTTCCACCGGCTTCATAAAGCGATGTCTTTATGTAAAATTCCCCGAAATGGAAAAAGCTTCTTCTTTGTTCCACCGGCTTCATAAATCGCAGCCTTTCTACAAATTCCGTCAAATCAGGCGGATTCCGGAAGCCCCTTTCACCGCCTCCCGTCTCTCTGCCCGCATCTGATACAGACACCCTCCTGCACAGTCCCCGGCAACGGACACCGACGTTCGGGACTGTCCGGAAACCCGCAGACCCGCAGGAACAGAAAGCCCCGGCGGACAGGCGCACCCGGTCTCCCGCACCGGCGGATGCGGACTCCGCACGGCCGCACCCTGCCCAGAGAAACGCCCGTGGATTTTGTTATCTATCCGACTTTTACTACCTTTGCATAGTATTAAGCTGATCAGATTATGAACATAGACAATCTCTGGAACAGTATCCACCAGGAAGACGGACTGAGCCGCACGCTCGGCATGGAGTTCATTTCCACGCCCGAAGACGATACGCTGAAGGCACGGATGGCCGTCGACGACCGCAACAAACAGCCTTTCGGCTTCCTCTCCGGCGGCGCCTCGCTGGCACTTGCCGAGAACCTCGCCGGTGTCGGCTCCATGGCGCTGTGCCCGGGGAAGATGGCGCTGGGCATCAACGTCCACGGCAACCACGTGAAGGCCATGCCCTACGGCGGCACCGTGACGGCCTACGGCCGACTCATCCATAAAGGGCATACGCTGCACGTGTGGAGCATCGACATCAAGAACAGTGCGGGCGAACTCATCTCCAGCGTCCAGGTCACCAACTACGTCATAACCCCGCAGGAGAAGTAAATGGAACCGTTCTTTGTCTATCGTGAACCGTTCAAGAAGGTCTGCCACTGCTATACGCAGCCGGAACCGCCGGCGGTGATCCGTCAGCTGTCGGAACTCGACGGACGGGAGGGATTCGTCATCGCACCTTTCAGCTGCAGCACGGACTGCCCCGCCTGTCTCCTGGACGGACAGGGGGGAGGCCTCCGTCATCTGCCGCTGGACGGCAGCAACGGCTTCGAGGCCATCCCCGACTGGCAGCCGGACGACCTCACGGCAGAGCCGGCCGACTGTACCCGGGCGCATTATCATGCCGACTTCATCCGCTTCCACAGCGAGCTGGAAGCCGGAACATACCGCAAGCTCGTGCTGGCGAGGTCGGCCGTGGAGCACAAAGCCGGAACGCTGACCCCCCGCACCGTCTTCCTCAAGGCGTGCGAGCGCTATCCACGGTCGTATATCGCCCTCTTCTATACGGCGCAGACCGGTATGTGGCTCATCGCAAGTCCGGAGATCCTGCTCCGGGGCGGTGCGGAGGGTTACCAGACAATGGCACTGGCAGGCACCATGCGGTACGAGGGGGCAGACAGGGCCTGGTCCGCCAAGGACCGGGAGGAGCAGCGGCTCGTAGCCGACTATATCCGTGCCGGTCTGCAGCCGTTCGCCGACGGAATCGCCGAAAACGGTCCTTATACGGCCCGTGCAGCGCATCTGGCGCATCTCCGCACCGACTTCCATTTCCGTTTCAGGGACACCCTCCGGCTGGGAAGTTTCCTCTCGGCGTTCCACCCCACACCAGCCGTCTGCGGCATGCCCAAGGAGGCAGCCTGCCGGTTCATCCTCCGCAGCGAGCATCTGTCACGCAGTTATTACAGCGGCTTCAGCGGCCGGATCGGCGACGGCCGTGCCATGCTCTATGTCACCCTCCGCTGCATGCAGCTCTCCCGCACCGTCTGCCGCCTGTATGCCGGCGGCGGCCTGCTGAAAGAGAGCATTGAAGAGAACGAATGGCAGGAGACGGAAGCCAAGCTCGACACCATGCGCCAGCTGCTCCGTTCCGATTAGCCTCATCGCCCATCCCCGCCTGTCATCATCTCCTATCCCCGCCTATCATCTCCTATCCCCGCCTATGTACAGCTCCAAAGAAAACGTAAACATCCTCACCTCCCTGCTCCTGAAGGGAGGCATCACGAAGGCCGTAGTCTGTCCCGGATCCCGCAACTCGCCCATCGTCCACAATCTCTGTGCCTGCCCCGGCATTGCGTGCTACCCCGTGACCGACGAGCGGTCGGCGGCATTCGTGGCACTGGGCATGACGCTGGCCGAGAACGAGCCGGTCGCCGTCTGCGTCACGTCCGGATCGGCATTGCTCAATACGGCACCGGCCGTCGCCGAAGCCTGCTACCAGAACCGGCCGCTGATCATCCTCTCGGCCGACAGACCGGCACAGTGGATCGACCAGCAGGACGGACAGACCATCCACCAGCAGGGGGCGCTGGCACCCCATGTCCGCAAGAGCGTCACGCTGCCCGAACCGCACGACGACGAAGAGCGGTGGTACTGCAACCGGCTTGTCAACGAGGCGCTGGACGCCTGCATGCTGGAGGGCGGCGGACCGGTACACATCAATGTCCCCGTCAGCGAACCGCTGTCCGGCTACGGGACCCTGCAGCTCCCCGACGAGCGGCGCATCCTCCTGCACCGTGCCGTGGCCGATGCCGCACGGGTCTCGGACATGGCGGCCGACTTCTTCTGCGGGGAGAAGCCGATGATCGTGCTCGGACAGATGATACCCGAAGTCGTGGGCGAATCGCTGGAGGACATCGAGGCACTGAGGAGGGTCGCGGTCGTCCTGCAGGAGAAGCTGGCAGACGACGACCTCCGCCCGGCACAGCCCATCGACGAGGTGCTGGAGAGCATCGGCGACGACACGTCCTACCGCCCCGACTACCTTATCTATATAGGGGGCACGGTGGTGAGCAAGCGGCTCCGCCACTTCCTGCGCAAGTGCGCGTGCAGGATGTCGGTCACGGTGAACGAACGCGGCGACTGCTGCGACACCTTCATGCACGCGACCGACATCCTGCAGGGGGCACCGGAGGAAGTGCTCGCCCTCCTGGCCCGCGAGGCCGAGGGGATGCAAAGGAAAGCCTTCACCGACCGGTGGGAAAGGGCGTTCGACAGGGCCGCGGCCGTCCGGCGGAATTTCCGTCCGGACTACTCCCAGCTGGCTGCCGTCAAGGCCTTCCACGAGAAAATGCAGGCGGAGGAAATCGACGGCGAACTGTTCTATGCCAACAGCTCGGCCGTGCGTCTGGGCAACATCTTCTCCAACCAGTACCTCTATGTCAACCGGGGGGTGAACGGCATCGAGGGAACACTGTCGACGGCTGTCGGCTATGCCCTTGCCCGGCAGGACGAGGAGGATGTCTACTGCGTCATCGGCGACCTGAGCTTCTTCTACGACCAGAATGCACTGTGGAACGAGCAGCTGCCGCCCAATCTCTCCATCCTGCTGCTCAACAACGGCGGCGGCGGCATCTTCCGCCAGCTGCCGGGACTGGAGCGTTCGCCTTACCGGGACAGCGCCATCGCGGCCGGGCACACGGCTTCCGCCGAGGGCATCTGCCAGGCGTACGGCCTCGTCTATCTCTCCGCCCGCAACGGACAGGAGCTGTCCCGGGCACTCGACAGCTTCTTCCATGCGGAGGAGGGACCCGTCCTGCTGGAAGTCTTCACCCGCCCCGAAGACGATGCCCGGGTCCTGAAGGATTATTATCAGTCCTTTTAGCCGCCCATCATCGCCCATCATCATCGCCCATCATCATCGCCCATCATCATCGCCAATCCCCGCCTATCATCGCCTATCATCGCCTATCATCGCCTATCATCGCCTAAAAAAATAAAATTCCTATGGAGAAAAGAGACTGGAAGCCCATAGCAGGCTTCGACTTTGAGGAAATCCTCTTTGAAGAGTATCATCACATCGCAAAAGTGACCATCAACCGGCCCCGTTACCGCAACGCCTTCACGCCCCGCACCGTGTGGGAGATGTCGCAGGCGTTCAATTACTGCCGGGAGGCGCTCGACATACGGGTCGTCATCCTCACCGGGGCGGGCGACAAGGCGTTCTGCTCCGGCGGCGACATGCACGTGAAGGGGCGGGGCGGATACGTCGGCGGCGACGGGATACCGCGCCTCAACGTACTCGACCTGCAGATGCAGATCCGCCGGCTGCCGAAGCCTGTCATCGCCATGGTGAACGGCTATGCCATCGGCGGCGGACACGTGCTGCACGTGGTGTGCGACCTCACCGTCGCTTCAGACAACGCCGTCTTCGGACAGACAGGCCCCAAGGTAGGCTCATTCGATGCCGGCTTCGGCGCCTCTTACCTTGCCCGCATCGTGGGACAGAAGAAGGCACGCGAAATCTGGTTCCTGTGCCGCCAGTACTCCGCCGTCGAGGCAGAACGCATGGGACTCGTCAACAAGGTCGTTCCCCTCGACCGTCTCGAGGACGAATGTGTAGAATGGGCGGAGACGATGATGGAGCGTTCGCCGCTGGCTCTCCGCATGATGAAGGCGGGATTCAACGCCGAACTGGACGGACAGGCGGGCATCCAGGAACTCGCCGGAGACGCCACCATGCTCTATTACACGCTCGACGAGGCACAGGAGGGCGGCAGGGCCTTCCTCGAGAAACGCAAGCCTGACTTCGGCAAATACCCGCAGTTCCCATAAACGGCCGACACCGGCAGAACCCGCAGGACCGCCTGACGGAGACCTGCCTGCCAGGTGCGCAGAGGCCTTCCTTCTTCCTGGAAGGAGGCGGACGGGTCCTGCACGTGGAAAAGCGGAAAAAGACCGCAGGGAGGCAGCCCTGCAAAAGGACGGACGGCCGTTCATAGCATGGACAGGACAATGCGGGATTTCCGGAACGGCCCCGTCAGGACCTGTCCGGAAGACCGGCGGCGGAAGAGCCGGCACGAGGGCGGCAGCCCCCTTTCGCATCCCGACGCCTGGGAATCCTGTTCCCGGCCGTCGGGATTTCTGTTCCCGGCCGCCCGGTACTCCTGTTCCCGACCGGTCGGGAACAGGAGTACCGGCCCGCCGGGATTTTTCCGTTTCCGACCTGACCGCCGTTCCGGCGGCCGGGCAGACAGCCGGGGCAGCGGCTCGTGCCGGGGATGCGGCACCGCCCTACAACGACAGGCGGCGGCGGTTCAGGATCCGGATGTTCTTCCCGTGGATCTCGATCGTGCCCTCCTTCTCCAGACCGGACAGGACGCGGAGAAGCGAGAACTTCTGTATGCCGAACGAGTCGGCGATCTCCTGGCGGGAGCGTTCGAGGTGGATCTCGTCGCTGCCCTGCTCCCCGGCCCGTTCGAGGAGGAGGTACGCCACCTTCTCACGGACGGTGAAGAGGCTGAGGATCTTCATCTTCTTCGTCAGGAACACGTCGATGTTCGAGAGGATCCGGATGAAGTTCATGCGGAGGGTCTCGTCCGTGTCCATCAGGTCTTTCAGCGTCTCGGGCTTCATACGGAACAGCTCCACCGCCCCCTCCGTCTCCACGCTCACCGGCAGGCAGCGGTCCTTCGAGAAGAAGAAGGCGGGGGCCACCAGGTTGCCGCTGCGCAGCCGGCTCACCTCGACCTGCTTCCCCGACAGGGCGGCCATGCGGCAGATCAGCTTGCCGCTCACCACGATATCGACATGGCGGCAGGGCATGCCGGCCAGGGCATACACCTCATGGGGAGGAAGGGAAACGCACTGGTGGGGGACGTTGTCGAGCGTAAGCTCTATCTCCATCTCACGCATCCCCGCAAAAAGCGGACAGGCGCGGAGGGCTTTCATCACATTGTCATTCATGGAATGCAAAGTTAGTGGTTTTCTCATGAACACCAATGCTTTAACGAGCTTTAACTTTACAGGGACACAATTGTTACCCTGTATCACAAATCTTGTTTATACTTTTGCCCTGTAAAAACATTGATAATGTCACAGAAAGAATTTAAACCTGCGATCCCCTTCGAGACCTGGGATCTTGACCTGCTTGTAGACTACGTACTCAAGTTCCATCACCGCAACACACGCAAATACGGCGGGGAGCTGCTCGGCAGACTGACCACGCTCGCTGCCGGACACCCCGAGCTGGAGCGTGCGGCGGACCACTTCCGCAACAGCATGGCCGACCTTGACGTACACTGCCAGAAGGAGGAGAACGTGCTCTTCCCGTTCATCCTCGAACTGTACCGCGCCGCGGAGCTGGGACGGGAGCACGCCCCCTTCCACTGCGGGACCATCCAGTACCCCGTCAATGCGATGATGGCGGACCACAGCGACGAAATAGAACGGCACGAGCGCATCGCCGTCCTGACCAACGACTACACCGCACCCGAGGGCGCCGGACCGGAATACGTCAGGGTGCTCGCCGACCTCCGCCGCTTCCGTGACTATCTGCTCGAACACGTCTACGTGGAGAACATGGTCATCTTCCCGCAGGCGCTGGCACTGGAATAGACCGGCAGGACCACGGCGACGGCACACGCCCCGGAGCCACCCGGCACGCATCATCCATCATTCATCATAAAACATCCCACAATGAAAATCAAACGTGCATACGCCCCGGCCGAAGCCGCCGACGGCTATCGCATCCTCGTCGACCGCCTGTGGCCGAGGGGTATCAGTAAGGAAAAGGCCAAGATCGACCTCTGGCTGAAGTCGGTCGCACCGAGTAATGAACTGCGCAAGTGGTTCGGACACGACCCGGAACGGTTCGCCGAGTTCGACCGCAGATACCGTGCGGAACTGGCGGAAAGCGGTGCGCTGGACGAGCTGCGGGCCGTGCTCAGGGAGCATCCCGATGCCACCCTGCTCTTCGCCGCACACGACGAGGCGCACAACAATGCGGTCGTGCTGAAGGAACTGCTGGGCGATTAGCCTCCGGCTCCTCCTCCGCAGCCATGGGACGGCATGAAGAAGACAGAATGTCAGCACGGGCAGACAGATTGTCAGCGACGGCCGGCTGGTACGCTCCTTGCATGAGAGTCGGTACAGAACATCAGTAAACAACTAAAGTATAGGAGATTAAGATATGTACAGAAATTCATGGTTACCAGAAGTTTTCAATGACTTTTTGAACACAGCCAATATGCCCAAGGCAAATGCGACGGCACCGGCCATCAACGTACAGGAGTCTGACAAGGATTACACCGTAGAGCTTGCAGCGCCGGGTCTGAGCAAGGAGGACTTCAATGTGAACATCAACAGCGACGGCGACCTGACCATCAAGATGGAAAAGAAGTCGGAAGAGAAGGAGGAGAAAGGGCACTACCTGCGCCGGGAATTTGCTTACAGCAAGTACGAGCAGACCCTGATCCTGCCGGATGATGTCCAGAAGGACGGCATTGAGGCCCGTGTCGCAAATGGTGTGCTGACCGTTGTCCTGCCTAAGATCAAGGTCCAGGAACAGAAAGTCGCACGTCAGATCACCGTCGGCTAAGCCACGGCCCGCCGTGACAGGTGTGCCTGTCTTGCAGGACGGAGGCACGCCGATGTCACGGCACCGGTTATAGAATTAAGGTGTTAATAGCCCCCGGACGCAATGCGCCCGGGGGTTTTCTGTGCCGGTACCGCCCGACCGCCGACCGGCTTTCCGCAGCCGCGCGGGCCGCGGCGGACGAACGCCCCCGCCGCACGGCCGGCCGGACAGGAGGAAAAGAAAAAGAGGATGCGCCCGGCAGGGCCGATAGCCGGCCTGTCGGGTGCATCCTCTCCGTCGTCTCCCCGGGGCGGGAGGCAGGGTCATGCCCTGTCCTCTACGTTGTCGCCCTCGGTGGGTTTCATCTCTTCCTCAAAGTCGGTGATGCCTGCCTTGACGAGGATCTCGTACCACTGGAGGAGTTTCTTGATGTCACTGGAATGCACGCGGTCGCGGTCGAAACCGGGCAGCACCTCGGCAAAATAGTCCTGCAGCTCCCTGGCAGAAGCCTTGCGCCAGTTGAGCGAAGCGACCTTGCCCTCTTCCTTGTCACGTACCTTTGCCAGCACATCGCCCAGAGGAATGTCCTCGCTATCGGTGAACATGGCAATATCTGCCAGGCTCGTCACACGGTCGGTGGCGAAGGCAGGCTGGCGCTTGTGGGTTTCATCAAGCGCCTCAACGATAAGATTCATTTTGCCGCGGCTTACCAGCTTGTAAAGACCTGGACGCCCTGCAATGGAAAGAATTGTCTGTAACATTTTGATATGATCTTGTTTGTGGTTTACTTATTCTGAAATGAAAGACAGCAGCCGGTCCACCTGCGAGGCAAGCGGACGCACGCCGTCGTTGACGATCTCGTAATCGCTGCGCCTCAGCACCTCCTCCTGCGGAAGCTGCCGTGCCATCCACCCGAGCGTCTTCTCGCGGCTGATGCCGTCGCGCTCCATGACCCTCCGGATGCGTGTCTCGGCAGGAGCCGTCACGCATACCACCTTGTCTATATGCGTACGGCGGTCGAAACCGCTGTCGAAGAGGATGGCACTCTCAAGCCATGACAGTCCGGACTGCTCGAAGTCGCAGGCCACGGCCGGATGTATCACGGCGTTGACGGCCTGCACATGGCGGTCGCTGCGGAGGAGAAACTCGGCGAGGACCGCTTTCTGCAGAATGCCGCCGCGGAACACGCCGTCGCCGACAAGCTCTTTCAGCTGCCGCCGGAGCGGAAGAGACGCGCGCATCAGTTCCTTGGCATGGGCATCGCAGTCGTAGACCATAATGCCACGTTCGGCCAGCAGCCGGCAGACATAGGATTTCCCGCTGCCTATTCCTCCTGTCAACGCAACAATCATCGCTGTTCTATGAGATAGTCAACCGTAGTGAGTGCCGGACGTACATTGCGCACACCGTTGGGGGAAACAAGGACATAGACATGGCACTTGTCGGCAGGATGTTCCTCGACCTCCTTATAGTTGACGACGACCCGGAAGCCCGCCGGCAGCAGTTCCCTTGTCTCGGCATTCTTCGGCATTGTACGCAGCCGGTAGGCGCCGACGACGAAATTCACGCGGACCTTTCCCGGAAAGGTCCGCAGGACCTTGTCCGCCGGCATATTGATCGCCTCAATAGGCACTTCTACGCTCTCTTCCGTGAGCACATCGGGATAGAGCCTCATCTTCACCCTGGCGGGAATGCACTTGGCATCGGCGAACCGACGGAGGTTCACCGTCAGTTCCTTGACGTCAGTGAAATTGCTGACGTGCTGCCGCTCCGTATAAACCGTCTGGATACTGTCCAGCACACCACGCGCGGCATATACCTGCACACTGTCGGGAACAAACTCGACGTGGGCAAGATAATAGTTGTTTCCCGGCGTGACGGTCCCCAACAGCCGGACAGGCACTTTCTTGTGCCGCCCGAAATTGAAAGAGAAAGAGAACTTGCCGTTCTTGACCGAAGTGATCTTCGAACTTTTAGACAGCTGGAGATAAATCTGCCGCTGTAAGTCGGCCGGGGAAATTTCTCCTCTTCCTCGCCCGTCAGTATAGAGCCGGTAATCAGCGAAGACAGGCCGGAAAGCATCTTCAAGCCCATAAGCGGCAATCAGATACCCTTTGTCACGGACGGTAAAGCGGACAACAGAGTCCGGGCTGCTGGTAATGACCACATTACGGGGCACGTCGGCCATACGGAGCGGGATGCTGAATTCCCGCTCATACGTCTCGTTCAGCGTCATCACCAGCCAGAACCCGCCGCTCAGCACCAGGAAGAACAAAAAAATCAGAAACTCCTTGTTGAAGATCCTCGACAGGAAGTTTCTGAAGATACCGAACGTAAAATGCGGTCTGCTAATTTTCATCAAAAGCCCTGCTCCTTTCCCTGCCGATAAGGCTTATTTTCCCTGGTTCTGCTGCGAAGCCTGCACACTTCCGAAGACGTAACTCTTGTCGACCGTTATGACGACCCCGCGGGCGATTTCCACGTCAACCTTGCCGGTCGTCAGGTCGATGTGCTTTACGGTGCCGTAGATGCCGCCGCCGGTCACGACGCTGTCGCCGGCGGAGAGTGCGTTCTGGAAGGCGCGGATCGCCTTCTGCTTCTTCTGCTGCGGGCGGATCATGAAAAACCACATGATGGCGAAAATGGCAACCATCATGATAATCATAGGCATGGGACTGCCTTGACTGGCAGCCTGGGCTGCGAGGATAAGCGCTGTATTCATTCTATTTCTGTTGTTATGTTTTCTTTTTTCGGGGGGGCAGGCGGAGATAGGAGATCATAGGCCATGATGGGCAGGGACAGGCGTTGATGGAGATTGCCACAGGGATGACCGCTTATCATCGCCTGTCATCGCTCATCCGCGCCGGCAGCCGGCCTGCGACTGCCCATGGCAGCCTATGCCTGCCCTTCGCCTGCCGGCTGTTCACCGGCGGCCTGTGTGCTCTCGGCCGGGGCATTCCCGGCCTGCACATTCTCACCCTGCACATTCCCAGCCTGAGCGTTTTCAGCCTGGGCGCGCCGGGCGGCGCGCTGGGCGGAAGTCTGGGCGATGGTGGGGCGGCGTCCCTCACGGCGGGGTGCCCTGTCGTCCGGCCTGACGTTGTGCGGACGGCGCTGACGGGGCTCCGGCATGGGTTTCAGCATCTTGCCGGTCTGGACAAGATGGCGTGCGATGGTATCGAGCATGCCGTTGATGTACCCGCCGCTGCGCGGCGTGCTGTACAGCTTGGCGAGGTCGACGTATTCATTGATGGTCACCGACACCGGGATGTTAGGGAATGTGAGCATCTCGGCGATGGCGATCTGCATGATGACGACATCCATGTAGGCCAGCCGGGAGAAATCCCAGTTGCGGCTCGACTCGCTCATGTAATGCTGGTAGTCGTCGGCATTGAGGATCGTAGCCCGGAAGAGCTTGACGGCAAAGTCCCGGTCCTCCTCGTCCCGGTACTCCGGCAGCAGCTCCTGGTCCTCCCCGTTGGCGGGGTCGAAGCGTTTGATGGTCTTGACGACGAAGGTGTCCACCACCTCCTTGTCGTCGTTCCAGTAGAGACTCTTCTCCTCCAGCACGGCATCCAGGTCGGCATTCTCCTGGATGAGCGTGCGGTAGATCCTGCGCCACACCTCCCGGTCGGCCTCGTACGAGTTCTCCTCGTCCTGCATGTATTCCTGGTAGATGGTGCTCTGCTCTATCTGGTCGCAGAGCTTGCGCACCGCCTCCATGTCGTCTTCCCAGCGGCGTTTCTGGTTTTCCACGAAGAGGTTGAGCTGCTTGTTCGCCTCCAGCTGGACGGCGAACCTGTTGTCTGCGAAACGGCGCGAGGGAGCCTCCGTCCCCTCGCGGGCGGCACGGGCGGCGGCGATTTCCACACGGTGCCGCTCCTCCTGCGTGACAGATACAATCAAAGCCAGAAGGTAATTATAGAGGTCGTACGCCTTCGCCAGGCTGAAAAGCAGTTCCTTCTCAGCGTTGTCCATATTCCTGTTGCCGTTCTGATAGTATGCGTAGGTTAACTGGACAATCTTGATTCTTATTAATTCCCTATTGATCATTGTCTGTTCTAAAGATTGTGTTTCGTATTGAATTCTTTATTTTGCAAATGTAGGGATTTTCCGCCGTACGTGCAAACAATACCGTCTTTTTCTGTGTTTTTTAAGACAATACTTGGTCAATCCGGGGAAAAGAAGTATCTTTGCAGCGCTTTTTGCAAATTGAGGATTGAAAATTGTGAACACCCGTCGGATTCCCGGTTTCCCGGTCTCTCAGTGTGTGATGGCGAATTAACGTTCATATTAATTTAGAGTAACACAGAATTATGAAAGAAATCAAAGTATCAGGTCAGAAGCGTACGGACCTTGGAAAGAAAGCTTCAAAACTGCTCCGCAAGGAGGGTCTCGTCCCCTGCAACCTCTATGGCGAGGCGCACAAGGACGGCAAGCCGGTAGCAGTCTCCTTCGCCGCTCCGATGGCGGAACTGCGCAAGGTGGTCTACACACCGCACATCTACGTCATCGAGCTGGTCATCGACGGCGAATCGCACACGGCGGTCCTCAAGGAACTGCAGTTCCACCCGGTAACGGACGCGCTGCTCCACATTGACTTCTACGAGGTCAACGACCAGAAGCCCATCACCATCGGCGTTCCCGTGAAGCTCTCCGGTCTGGCACAGGGTGTACGCGACGGCGGACGCATGAACATGTCGATCCGCAAGATCAACGTCAAGGCGCCGTACCAGCAGATTCCGGAGCACCTCGACATCGACGTGACGGGTCTCCAGCTGGGCAAGAGCATCAAGGTGGGCGAACTGAGCTTCGAAGGGCTCGAGCTGGTCACGCCGAAAGAGGTGGTCGTATGCTCCATCAAGGCGACACGTAACTCCATCCAGGCCGCAGCTGCCGCCGAGGCGGAAGAGGCTGCCGAATAACACACAGGCCCTGTCCTGAAGATTCCCGCGCGGAAGACACCGGAGGGAATCTTCGGCAGCTGCCATGACGAAAAAGACAGAACTTTGGACAAGTATTTGATCTGCGGACTGGGCAACCCCGGACAGGAGTACGAGGGGACCCGGCACAACACAGGATTCATGGTATTGGACGCTTTCGCAAAAGCGTCCAATATTGTTTTTGAGGACAGGCGCTACGGATTCATCGCCGAGACTGCCGTCAAGGGACGGAAGGTCATCCTCCTGAAACCCACCACCTTCATGAACCTCTCGGGGAACGCCGTGCGCTACTGGCTCAACAAGGAACACATCGACCAGCGCCGCCTGCTCGTCGTCTCGGACGACGTGGCCCTGCCGGCGGGCGCCTTCCGCCTGAAGGGGAGCGGATCGGACGGCGGCCACAACGGACTGGGGCACATCCAGCAGCTCATCGGCAGCGACTACGCCCGCCTGCGCATGGGCATCGGCAACGACTACCCGCGCGGCGGACAGATAGACTGGGTGCTGGGACATTACACCGACGAGGACCTGGAAGTGCTCCGGCCGGCCGTCGACACGGCCGTGGAAATCATCAGGAGCTTCGTCCTCGCCGGCATCGACATCACGATGAACCAGTTCAACAAACTCGGAAAGAAATAACCTCCCCACCGATTGCAAACACAGGAAGCGCAGATGAACGACATCGCAAGAATAGACAAATGGCTCTGGGCAGCACGCATCTTCAAGACCCGCTCGATAGCCGCGGACGCCTGCAAGAACGGACGCGTCACCATCAAAGGCGTGAACGTAAAGCCCTCCCACACCATCAAGGCGGGCGAGGTGGTGTGCGTCAGGAAACCTCCCGTCACCTACTCCTTCAAGGTGCTGAAGACGATCGAGCAGCGGGTCGGTGCGAAATCCATCCCCGAAGTCTATGAGAACGTGACCGAGGCCAAGCAGTACGAGCTGCTGGAGATGAGCCGTATCAGCGGATTCGTCGACAGGGCGCGCGGCACGGGACGGCCTACGAAGAAGGACCGCCGGCAGATGGAGGCCTTTGTCGACCCTGCCCTCTTCGGATTTGAAGACGACGGGGACGACGAGGACTTCTCCTTCTGACCGCCCCGGCAGGGCGAGGGATGCCCCTCCGGCGTTCCCTAAAGCGTCCCCCCCCTGCCCGGGGATCTTTTGGTTCTTCCGTTAAAGGGGAATCTTTTGGTTCTTCCGTTAAATGCGTAGATGGGAGAATAAAGGCTCATGCACTTGCAGGGTATGACAGTCCAGAACCAGACGGTCTTGCAAAGGAGGATGAACTGAAAGATAAGATGCAGGAAAGGCAGATAGATACGAAGCCTGACCATCAGCCCGTCTTTCCGTCTTCCACAGACAACTTATTTTGTTCCCATGTCATCGGTATTTGTAAACTGTTTTCATGCGGCCCGAGCTGACACATGCCCTTCCGGCTTCTGGAAGATGCCTGACTTACTTGCAACAGGTGCCCTTTCAGCGTGTTACTAACGCCCTTTTGAAGTCCAATCAGGCACCTTTTACGAACGGCTTGACAACCAATTGATTGACTGCTGGTTACAAACCTGGTTTTGGCACGGACTCTTTTTATCTGCAGATGATTTGTTTGAAATTATGTAATGACTTTTCAAAAATCCCGTCTGTATTTCCGACGTATTAGAATGAAAAGGTCTTTGTACCGGAGGAGGACAATAAAATAGACAGTTGACGGTCCTGGCTATGTTTCTGCTGAATGAATCACCTCGGTTTTTCCGTGAAAGCTATGCGAAAAGCATCCACGCATTTAACGGAAGAACCAATCTTTTTCTCTTTATTTGGCCATTTCGTTTTTTTTGTATAAGTTTGCGGAGAAAAGGAGAAGAAGCGGGAGAAAAGGCCATCCGGACGGACCGGACGGCGGCCGTGTACCGTCCCGCGGCGGCACGGCGGCGCATCCCGATGCCGCTCACCTCATTACAGCTAACCCCATCATGACAGATATGAAACAGAACCTCAAGAATGTCGTGCTTGCCGCAGGGCTTGCCTGCACAGCACTGACGGGTCAGGCGCAGAACGCAGGATCCAAGACCACACAGACGGTCACGAATTCGCTCATGAAACAGAGTACACTACCTTTCAATGCTCCCGACTTCAGGCGTATCAAAGATGAGGACTATCTCCCTGCCATCAAGGCGGCCATCGATGAACAGAGAGCGGAGATAAAGAAGATTGCCGACAACAAGCAGAAGCCTACCTTCGCAAATACCATCCTGGCTTACGAGCGGAGCGGAAAGGATCTGGAGCGTATTTCAAATATTTTCTATGCGCTGGTATCAGCTGACAAGACGCCTGAGATTGAAAAGGCGCAGGAAAGTATTGGTCCGATGATGACGGAGTTTGAGAACGAGACAAAGTTCAACCAGAAGTTCTTCCGGCGCATCAAGTATGTCTACGACCACGAATACAAGACCCTCAAGGGCGAGGACAAGAAGCTGCTGGAAGTCATCTACAAGGACTTCACCCACGCCGGTGCCCTGCTCCCGAAGGAGAAGATGGCATGCATGCAGGAAATCAACAGGGAACAGGCGAAACTTCAGCAGGAGTTCGGTAACATGCTGCCAAAGGCTGCCAACGAGGCCACCGTGTGGGTCAGCGATGTGAAGGAACTGGCAGGACTCGGCGAGACCGACATCGCCCAGTGCAAGAAAGACGCCGAAAGCCGCGGCGGCAAGGCGCCTTACTGCATCGTGATTACAAACACTACGCAGCAGCCTATCCTCGCAAGCCTTGAGAACCGCGCCCTGCGCGAGCGTGTCTATAACGCTTCCATCCACCGTACGGACGGCACGGGGGCTTACAACGCCTTCCCCGTCATCGTGAAGATCGCCCGTCTGCGTGCGGAGAAGGCGCAGCTGATGGGATACAAGAACTATGCTTCTTACTCGCTCGAGAGGGCTATGGCGAAGAACACAGACAACGTCTATACCTTCCTGCGCCAGATGATTGAGGCATACAGGCCAAAGTCGGAGGCACAGACAAAGGCCATCGAGGAGTATGCACAGAAGACAGAGGGCGCAGACTTCCGTCTCCAGCCTTACGACCGCTTCTATTATTCGGCAAAGATGAAGAGGGACCAGTGCAGCTTCTCTGATGATGACGTGAAGCCTTACTTCAACCTTGACTCCGTGCTCGTGAACGGCATCTTCTATGCTGCTCACCGTGTCTACGGCCTCAGCTTCCGCGAGCGCAAGGATATTCCTGCCTATCACAAGGACATGAAGGTGTTTGACGTGATGGATGCCGACGGCAGGCAGCTGGCGCTGTTCTACTGTGATTACTTCCGCCGTCCGACAAAGCGCGGAGGGGCGTGGATGAGCGCCTTCCTCAAGCAGAGCGGCGACCGCCAGCAGAAGCCGCTGGTCTACAACGTATGCAACTTCGCCAAGGCACCGGAAGGTCAGCCGACACTCCTTACATGGGACGAGACACAGACGATGTTCCACGAGTTCGGACACGCCCTGCATGGGATGCTTTCAGACTGCAGATACAACACGCTCAGCGGTACGTCCGTATCACGTGACTTCGTGGAGATGCCGTCACAGTTCAATGAGTCGTTCGCAAGCATACCGGAGGTGTTCAACCACTATGCACGCCACTGCAAGACCAACGAGCCGATGCCGGACGCCCTGCGCGAGAAGATGCTCGGCTCGCTCAACTTCCTTTCGGCTTACGCACTGGGCGAGAACCTTGCTGCCACCTGTGTGGATATGGCCTGGCATTGCCTCACACCTTCCGAGGTGCCGACAGCCGAGGAGGCGCCAGCCTTCGAGAAGAAGGCGCTGGCTGAAATCGGCCTGCTGAACCATCAGATCCCTCCACGCTACTCTGCCTCTTACTTCAACCACATCTGGGGCGGAGGATACGCAGCTGGTTATTACAGCTATCTGTGGAGCGAGGTGCTGGCCGTGAACATCGCCGACTACTTCGAGGCTCACGGTGCCCTGACACGCAAGGTGGGTGATGACTTCCGCCGGAAGATTCTCTCACGTGGCAACACCTGCGACCTGATGACGATCTTCTCCGACTTCACTGGGCTGAAGGCGCCTGATACAAAGGGATTGCTGAAAGCAAGGGGGATGTAATGCCTCCCCCCAGCCCCTCTCCCGTACCCCTCCCCCGAAGGGAGGGGAGTGATTACTCTCACTTGCCAAAAATAAAAACTGCAATGAAAAGCAAGCCACAATCAACAGGACATATCACTCCCCTCCCTTCGGGGGAGGGGCAAGGGGGAGGGGTTCTTCTTCTTTTTTTCATCTTCTTCTTGGCCTCCGCCACACGTGCCCAGAGCCTATGCGTCATTGACGGCATACCCTTACCCGACTCCCTCCTGCATGTCACCGTCACCGAGATGCGCTCGGATTCTGCCAGACAGATTGTTTCACATAGACTGGGACTTATTCCGCCCCAAGCCATCGAATCCATACAGACATTCCCGGCAGAAGAACAGATAAAGAAAGGTAAAAACACCACATTCTGCAAGCCGCCCGAAGACATCATCATCATAAGAACCAACTCCCTTGCAGAGCTGCAGTGGGTAATAAACGGAAAACCGAGGAAACCCCGGAAAAAGTTGACCATCATTGATTATAAGCTCTCACCCCAACGTATGACGGAGGCATTGCCAAGGGGCATCAAGCCAACGGACATAGTCTCTGCCGACATCCTTACTTACGCAAACGATCCACGGCCGGAAAAACATCCGACAATCGTCATCAAGACAAAGAACAGAAATGAAAGATAACAGCGTTCTCAAAAACACAAAAGAGAAGCCGCAGGGGGCTTCCTTCATCTCCCGCTCGCTTTCCCTCCCTCTCCAAAGCGTATCGGCCGTTCTCACCTTACTCGATGAGGGCTGTACGATTCCCTTCATTTCCCGCTATCGTAAGGAGCGGACGGGGAATCTTGACGAGGTCCAGATAACCGATATCAGCGAGCTCAATGAACGGCTGGAAGAACTTGGCAGACGGAAAGAGACGGTCGTCAAGACCATCCGTGAGCAAGGGAAGCTGACAACGGCGCTCGAGAAGCAGATCCGTGCGTGCATGGACGCCGCGGAACTGGAGGACATCTACCTCCCCTACAAGCCGAAACGGCGCACAAGGGCACAGATCGCACGCGGGCAGGGACTGGAACCCCTGGCTGCCCTGCTCCTCCTCCAGCGTGAACAGCATCCCGGGGAATGTGCCGGACGATTCGTCAAGGGCGACATCAAGGATGCCGGCACAGCCCTCGCAGGGGCTTCGGACATCATCGCAGAGATCGTTTCCGAGAACCAGCAGGCACGCAACACCGTCCGGGCCGCTTACCGGCGGGAGGCCGTCATCAGGTCGAAGGTCGTCAAGAAGATGCAGGACACCGACGAGGCGCAGAAGTTCTCGGACTACTTCGACTTCTCCGAACCGCTCCGCCGATGCAACAGCCACCGCCTGCTTGCCATGCGGCGAGGCGAGGCACAGGGCATCCTGCGTGTAAGCATCACGATTGACGGCGAGGAATGTATCCGCAAGCTCACCCGACAGTTTGTACGTGGACACGGAGCCTGTCAGACCCTCGTCAGCCAAGCCGTTGAAGACTCCTTCAGACGTCTTATCAATCCGAGCATTGAAAACGAATTTGCCGCCTTGAGCAAGGAGCGTGCCGACGAAGAGGCCATCAAGGTGTTCGCCGAGAACCTCCGCCAGCTGCTCCTCTCCCCGCCGCTCGGCCAGAAGCGCGTCCTCGCCCTCGACCCGGGATTTGCCAACGGATGCAAGATCGCCTGCCTGGACGGACAGGGCAACCTCCTCCATCACGAGGTCATCTATCCCCATCCTCCCCGCAATCAGGCCAGACAAGCCGCGGAAGCCCTGCAGAGGATGATAAGCACGTACAGGATTGAGGCGATCGCCATCGGCAACGGCACGGCGAGCAGGGAAAGCAGAGAGTTTGTGGAGAGAATCATGAACGGGGACGGCCCCTCCCCCTTGCCCCTCCCCCAAAGGGAGGGGAGTGATTACTGTCACTTGCCTAAAAGCAAACAGCAATTTACAGATAATGCATCTCCTAACTTTGCAAAGCAGACTGATAATTACCATAATCCGAATAGCAAACCACAATCAACAGGACATATTACTCCCCTCCCTTTGGGGGAGGGGGAGGGGGAGGGGGAGGGGCCAGCAGGATCCGCTTCTTCCTTGTTTATCTTCCTTGTCTCAGAGGACGGCGCTTCCATCTACTCGGCCTCTCCCGCGGCCCGTGAGGAGTTCCCGGACGAAGATGTCACCATACGCGGGGCCGTCTCCATCGGCAGACGGCTGATGGATCCGCTGGCCGAACTGGTGAAGATAGACCCGAAGAGCATCGGAGTAGGACAATATCAGCATGATGTCGACCAGGCGAAGCTGAGACACACGCTGGACCAGACCGTCGTGAGCTGTGTCAACCAGGTGGGGGTCAACCTCAACACGGCCTCCCGGCACCTGCTTGCCTACGTCAGCGGACTGGGACCCGCACTGGCCGGGAACATCGTAGACTACCGGCGGGAGCACGGCCCCTTCACCTCCCGGACACAGCTCAGGAAGGTGAAGCGCCTCGGCGAAACGGCCTACCAGCAGTGTGCCGGCTTCCTGCGCATCGACAATGCCGAGAACCCGCTCGACAATTCCGCCGTACATCCGGAGAGCTATCCCATCGTCGGGCAGATGGCCAGGGACCAAGGCTGTACGATAAAAGAACTCATCGCCTCTCCCGGACTCCGCAGGAACATCCGGCTCGACAGATACGTCACAGACCGCATCGGGCTGCCCAGCCTGAAAGACATCCTCGGTGAACTGGAAAAGCCCGGACGCGACCCGCGCGGAGCGGTCGAGGCCTTCGAGTTCGACAAGAACGTCCACACCCCCGGCGACCTCGCCGTGGGGATGGAACTCCCGGGCATCGTGACGAACATCACCGACTTCGGGGCTTTCGTCGACATCGGAGTCCACCAGGACGGACTGGTCCACATCTCCCGGCTCGCCGACCGCTTCGTCGCCGACCCCACGCAGGTCGTCCGCCTCCATCAGCACGTCCGCGTCCGTGTCGTAGAAGTCGATATGCGCCGCAAAAGGATCGGACTGAGCATGAAGAATATCAAACAATAAAAATATATGAATCAGACAAAGAAAATCCTTGTTTACTCAGGCTGCATCGCATTTACCGTCCTGGGCGTATGGCTCCTTACCGCAGAAGCGCCCACCGCAATGTATCCGCTCTGGAAGACAAGACTTGCCGGCATCCTGTCCATCATCTTCTTCGGCGGGGGCGGTTTGTTCATGGCTTGTAAAATGGTAAAGCTCCGCATAAACCATAAGAAAGAAATAGAATTTACCGACACGGGCATCTCTATCTGCGGAGCCAGGGAAATACCATGGAACGAGATAGCCGGCTTCGCCCTCATACGTTTTAAAGGCAACAGGTTGATAACCATCCAGATGAAAGATCCTGAAAAGGTTATCGCCAACGAACCTTCGTGGATAAAACGCAAGACCATGGAGTATAACCTGAAGACCATCAACGCTATCTACTCCTTCCCGGCCTGTATGATGGATGGACGGGCAGAGGAAGCACTTGCACTGTGCAGACTGAACCTGGCGGAACATCAATGCCATAACCGATAACAACTCCCGACAGTCAGCATTAACCTCTATAATATGGATGAAGACAGATTACTCTACATCAGTTCCATCATCTGCGCACTCCTCACCCTCTATCAGATGTTCAGCCGTCAGAAAGGAACAGGTATCTTGTCTGCTATCGTATTGTCAGGTTACTCTCTCCCGCTCTACTATCTCCTCTTCTTTCGTTCAGAAAACGGGGCAGGACTCACATGGTGGTTTTGCCTCCTTGTGCTCAACCTGATGTACACCCTCTCAACAGCGGCACACATCATTTTCAAGTACATCAAGGGGAAACGGACGGCAATGTAACCCCCCCCTTGAAATCAACAGACCGACCTATGGGAATGATTCTTGTTCTTGCTTTCTGGGCCGTCGCCATCCTGCTGCTGTCCCTGGCATCAGGCCTGCTGACGCTTCCGTTTTCCTGTCTCCTCTGCAAAAGACAGAGGAAAAGAAAGATGCTCCTCTGTTTCCTCACGCCGGGAACAGCCCTCTGCACCTATGCCGCAGGCAGCTTCGTATGTATGGTTGTCATAGCGGTCATCCTCGGGACGGATATAGGTATTGGCGACAGCTGGAGCGCAGCACTGAAGAATCATTACGAACTTGCCAGCACGGGTGCGCCCGAAAACGGAGGCATCTGCAGGAAAGACGATCCCTGCGGCGAAGTGCTGGTATCGGAAGTCACACACCTGCAAGTTCTTGGCGATTCCGTCATCGGAAAGGCAGACGGAAGCTACTTCATCTTCAACCTGAAGAACGGAGCCCATACTGACAGCCTTACCTATCAGGAACTTACAAGACATATCAGCCCTTCCGCCATCCGCCTTGTTGACAACAGCACTTATTACCGGGAACAGAGAAAAACCGCCTATGCCATCGCCGGCGTCCTATGCCTCCTGCTGACCGCTCTCTCCGTATGGCTTCTCTGGCGGATAGGTCTGCACGGCTTTCAGAAAAAATGACAGGAATTATGAATCGAATCTCCAGGGATCTGGCGTGATGAGGTCTGTCCCGTGCGCTGATGACTTTGATGGCATACCGCACAGAGGCAGAGAGCGGACGGAGGTAAAAACCATAGAGCGGAGGCAACGCCGGTGCGTGGGCAACGGAGGTCATCGGAGAGTTTTATCAGGGCATTTGCAGGCGAGAATGATGAATGATGAATGGCGTTTATCCAAAAAACAAAGAAACCCGTACGTTACTTCTCTGTCGCTCTTTTGTGCCGCCGGCACTTCCGTGACAGCCTTTTCGCTCCGCTTCTCCGTGTGCCTTATTATGCAGCAGGCCTGCTTTGTCACTCCCTATTCCGGAAGAACCGGAATGACAAGCCGCACCCTTTCCCATCCGAACAAATCCGAGCGGACGCCGGTATCCATCAAACACAGAACCGGCCGCCAGCCATCCAGCACCCGGACCCGAAGCCGGACTGTCTGCCAGTGACCCTCCCATAACTCCCTGCACTGACCGGATGAATCATGAACGCGACACCTCCCGGGCTGACTGCCGGTTTCTACCGGCAAGATTCTGCAAAGGCGCAGGGGGGGACAGGCCTCTCTTGAGACATTATCTTAAAAGAACGTCTGAAGCCTGTGATGAGACCGAAGCAGGACTCCCTTATAGGAATCCTCGGAAAGCGTAACCTGTTGATGATCAAATATGCGGTTCCGGGACAAACAGAGTTTTGCAGCGGTTTCGTAATATACGCAAGATCGTACAGGAACACCCCTACCTCCTGAAGACGGTGCCGGAGGAGACTTTCCGCCTCACGGCCTCAATCAGAGAAGCCGTGTATCTGCCCTTGGGAATCCTGTCGATGACGGCCTCTTTGAATCCCGTCGGCAGGAATCCTCCGGGAATCCATAACGCATTCGCCCCGGCTTCATTCCCCGACGGCATCCTCAACCTCAGTTTCCTGGGCGAAGGGATGTCGATCCGTACCAGGATCCTGCCGTCCCAGGCACCGGGAGGAATCCCCAGCTCGCGTTCTATCAGAGACAAATCACCATGACTTATCAACAAGACGCTGTCCATCTCGGCCTTTGTCATGACGAACTGGCTGTTGTCCGACTTCCCGATAGAGTCCCCGCCATGACGGTCTAACAATTCCTTGGAAACGATACAGGAGGCTCCACGCCTGAAAGATTTCAGATGCCGCCTTATATACCTTCTTTTCAGATAGGTTCCGGGGGCAGGCCTTTTCCCTTTCGGCAGCCTCAGTATGATGTCTTTCGACCAGCCCTTGAGGAAACATTCGGCGGGAACACCGCCGTGCCCGATAGACACACGGCACGCAGCCTGCCCCTCTGTCGCCCGGACGACGGCCTCCGATAATGCGGAATCCTGCGCGGACAGGCAGCAGACAGAGTCCCGGACAGAGTCCCGGACAGGAGGATATTGGGCGCAGACGGTCTGCCCCGCCCCCATATAGAAGAAGAGGAGCGATACAAAATAGCTGAACCATCTGCCTGCACTCATGCCCATACTGTCTTTTAAATACCGCAGGGTCTCCCTCGTACCTGCCTTCCCGACACGCAGAGACTCCGGCCTCACGCATTGACGGAAAAACCGTAGACGAAAGGCCGCCCTGCAGATGCAAATTTAATGGATATTCTGATAATACAGCCATCTTATTGAGAGAAAGTTCTAGTTTCCCTCCTCCTTTCCGTCCCCTACTCCTATCCGATCCCTACTCCATTCCGTCCCCTACTCCTTTCCGATCCCTACTCCTGTCCGTCTCCTACTCCTGTCCGTTCCCTACTCCTGTCCGTCCCCCTACTCCTGTCCGTTCCCTACTCCTGTCCCATCTTTCCGTTCTCCCTCTTCTTTTCCTTCTTCCTTTTCTTTTTCTTCTTCCTCTTCTCCCTTTCGAGTCTCCCCTGCCTCCCCGGTCAGCTTTGTAGAAAAACCGTAACGGCACAGGAGGAAAAGCACGGGCAGCAACAGCGGCAGATCCTAAAGATACCGCTGATGAATTTTTCCTTTCAGGCGGCAGATTCTGCTTTCCTCTTAAAAGCACAGAGACCCGAACGACCGGAAGAGAAAGCTGAAGATGCCGTATAAAAGCGAAAATCACAATGTCTGCAAGAGCGGACGGCGGATAATCCGCATTCGCACGAAAGACACATGGCATCGACGATGCCCTCGCGTCAACGTACCCTCGCCGACCGCTTTCCGGTGTGGAATCTTAGAACACACTTCAATTGTCTTTCCTATCACCGTCCGGCAACACTTAAAGTTCGCGGATTTCCATACGTCAGAACATTCAACCGACAAGCCCGCAGGGTCTTTGGAGAAACTGCCTGCACCAGAGAAAGTACATCGGCCTTCGCCGTTCATCGCAAGTCGCCGCAAGTCGTCCCCATCCAGACTGCGAATCGCAAACGTGTGCGACATCCATGCGTCCGGTGCTTACCGACAGCACGATCACCGTCGGGAATCAGCACGGGCGGTGTCGGGAATCAGCATGGTCGGTGTCAGGGATCAGCATGGTCGGTGTCAGGAATCAGCATGGTCGGTGTCAGAATCAGCACTGCAGTGTACTGGATTTAGTTGACAGTTTTGGTTCTTAAATTAAATACTGTTTGACAATAAATTTGCTTAACTCCAATGTTGGTTGACACACGATTCTCTTAAGTCAGAGTGTTGTTGTCATTAGCTCGGTCGGTGTCAGAATCAGCTCGGTCGGTGTCGGGAATCAGCATCGCAGTAAGTCAGGTTCATTCCTGTCACCGACCCACAGATAGCAAGATAAAATGACCGACCTGCACGAAAAAGAATTGCTGCACAGCAACAAACCCCAGATTGACTTTTTTATGCCCCTTGAAACATCCCTCCAAACATCTCTCCCTCCTCACCTCCGACATTCCACCATATTTCTCTCTGACACCTCTCTATATTCTCTTTTGGCATCCATCTATATTTTACGCTGACATCCCATCATATTTTCCTTTGGCATCCCTCCGTGTTTTTCTCTGGCATTCCACCATATTTCTCTCTGACACCTCTCCATATTCTCCTTTGGCATCCATCTATATTTTACGCTGGCTTCCCGCCATATTTTCCTTTGGCATCCATCTATATTTTACGCTGACATCCCATCAAACCCCCTCCGGCATCCATCCACCTCCGCTTCTGATGCCCATCCGAATTTCACCCGATCTTCCCACCGGTTCCCACCCGGACACCCATTCAAGTTCCATCTCAACAGACATCCGACTCAACAGACATCCGATCTTCACTCTGACATCTTAAATCTTTCCGCTTCCCTGCCTCCCGTTTTCATCCTTACATCCCGCCAAAATCCCTCCGGCATCCATCCACCTCCGCTTCTGATGTCCATCCGAATTTCACCCAAAACTCCCACCGGTTCCCACCCGGACACCCATTCAAGTTCCTTCTCAACAGCCATCCGATCTTCACCCTGACATCTTGAAAAAATGCCTCTGACCTGCCTCCCATTTTCATCCTGACATCCCACCAAAATCTCATTCTGTCCCCAGCCTTGTCTTCAAAGAAAAATATTTACTAAAAACACACCGTATTCTCACCGTCCCCAACTCGTCCGCAAACAAATCTCCCGGCTGGTAAGCCGCACACCCCCCAGTCGTCCAACGAACTTCACCCGACCTCTCTTGCCGGCTACGATATGCTTACCTTGTCTGTTAAAATGCCATTTTTCACTTTTTTGTCGCCGTTGTCCACCTCCCTCACAAGGCGCATTAAGACCTGTCTTGTCTTCCCTGTCCGGCACCTTCCTGTCCGTACTTGGGAGCGAAAACAGATGGTCGTCACGGACAAAAACATATATATGTAAAAACGCATTTATAAATCTTTTCCCCTATCTAAATGCCGACTCGATTCAATATTTCAATACTTTAAAAAATATTCAAAGATTCACATAAATATATATAGATATAATTTTATTTGAGAATTTACATATAAACATATTTTTAACAGAAAACATAAAGCATTTATATATTTATATTTTCTTACACATAAGCAAATAAATACTTTTTTATATCTTTATATACTATCATAAGAAAACAAATAAAATTTAAACATCAATGTTTATATAAAGATATACTATTGAGAAAAAAGAAGAGGTAGATAAAGTTGGAATAGAGCAAACAAGAAAAAAATCTGAAAGAAAGAGAACAACCATCCTAGCATATTGATAAAATCTGAAAACAGGAAAAACAGCGAAAAGAAAAGAAAGAAGAGATAAACAAGAGGAAAAGAGAAATGCAGATATAAAATATTTTCATACAAAAAGAAAGAAAAAACAGGATATCAGAGACCGAGAAAAAAAAATGCCCAGCCCCTAAGAGAGCCCGCCTTTCTGCAGGACGCACACATCTGCAAACAAAATACAAAACCTCATGATGTACAAAACAAACAACAAAGCAAAGGAAACAGACATCAGAGGAGCAGTGAGGAAACAAGACGGCAAAATATGTAGTTCTCTCCCATTCCATCGAATCCAAAACAAAATAATGTAAAAAAAGAGACAACACATCAACTGCCGAATTGGAACAACTTCCTCTACCGACAACTGAAACCGCCTGACAAAAAAGAACACTTACATCTTGCTCAATCAAAGAAAAGCAACATCCAGTCATACAAAAGAGGAACTGTGAGAGCCACAATCACCTGTAATACATATTTTTAAATATTTATATGAAAAAATAAAAGACTATTTAAGTGAATTTGTTTTTATGTGAAACATTAGCAAACGATGTCCGGTACAAACAAACCGACCACCCAAGCGAAAGAAGCACAAATTGAAAAAAAACAAACACAAGAGAAACATATTTTCCGCTTCAAAGCATCGGAAAATGAAAACGTCAAAGTGGATTTGCACCAAAGATGATCTGAAAGATTGACTGATTCCATCGGGAACACAAACGCACAACAAACAAAGAGAGCATACAGAAAAAACGTAAAGAGACACTGAAGAACCTTCCCGATTGAAAAAAGAGAAAACGAAAAAAACTCACCCGACATTCAGAAAAAATGAGAAAAAAGAAGGTAAACTTCTGCTAATAAGTAATATATATTTTTACATATTAATATATCAAAATAAAAAATCAAAAGAAAACAGAACATGAACGGTGAAGGGAAATACCCAAAAAGGAGCGATGCGAGACGGCACCTTTTCAGTTGGCAGTTCCCAAGGCAGAGCTTGCAACCATGCCATAGTACCCCACTCCACCAGCAGACACCAGACACACCGACTCAAGGATGCAGCAGGAATAAAGCAGAACAAGGTATCGACAACAAAATACCAGACTAAATAAACCATAGCAATCTGAATACAAGACAGATACATAACAACACGGAATGCTCGCAAAAGAAAAGGCTGCACGACAGCCCCCAGACAGAAAAAGAGAGCCGAAGGCACAGGCAGAAGTCAAAAAGCCATCCCTAACAGCATCGATCCGCTTCTCCCGACTTCCCAAAACAAAAAAGAAAGCTACGGAAGAAAGAGACGGAAGGGAACAGGCAGCACAGTCCAATACCGACCTGCAGAAGACTGACAAACCAAACGAAACACCAAAATCAGTACCTGATAAATGTAAAATAAAGTTTCTGTGTGGTGATATTAGGACTAAAGAATGTTAATTTAAACAATCTTTCTTTATAAACATCTGTAATTCAATTAATTTTGCAAGAAACGATGAACTTAATGTTACTTAAAGATTTCTTTCAAATATTTCCTGACGAAGAAAGC
>ERZ773006.245-NODE-245-length-28863-cov-9.55318_pt1 | contig 28863 bp, 23 predicted proteins | sample MGYA00580843_ERZ773006 | MGnify/ENA primary metagenome ERZ773006 (study PRJEB29015, sample SAMEA2738011) | human oral metagenome | biome: human oral; feature: human-associated habitat; material: dental | place: China | collected 2052 ...
ACCAACAGAGCTTTGGCGGCAATCGGGTCTGGACTCAAAATCAGTTTTACCCATGTAGCTTAGTATAAATTAATTCTTACGCCCTACTTGTCATCCTTGCTTTCTCGGCAGCAGTCATAGGTCTGCCCTTTGGCTTCTGCTGTTTTACAGGCTGTGCAGGAACAGGCCTTGCGGGCTGCACAGGCGTGGCCGGCTTTGTCTGTGTCGGCTTTGGGCTGACAGCGTGCAATCCCAGCCATCCTGCGAACTCCTCGTAGGACTTGCCGGCATCAGCACCGCCTTCCCTGAGCGTGTTGAATACTTCCTTGCGGTTGTTGTAGCTATCCTTGCCCTTGGCAAAAAAATAGTCGTTGAACTCTTTCTCTGACCCTACATCTGCACCTCCGTCTTTCAAGGTGTCGTATATCTGCTTTACTTTTGGATTTATCGGCATGGTTCGTTGATTTACTTGTGAATAGAAAAGGACGAGAACTTCTTCTTGGGATTCTGCGGATAGCCGCCGCCGCTTGATGTTTTTGTGGATGTCCGGACTGCATTATGACCAAGTCTACCTTTTCCTGTGGTCGTTGTCCTTTCGGTCTTGTTTTCCTGCCTGAAAGTGCCGTGCTGCTTTGCATAAGCCTCTGCGGCATCTTTCGTGCGGAACTTGTGCTCTCTTCCTTTTGAATCGTACGCGGAGAACTCGCTGACGTTACTGCGGTTGCTTGCTCCTGCAGCCGCATAATGAGCTGTTGCGCCTGCACGCTGATTGGCAGCCCTTGCACCGCTTTCTGCCACCTGCGCCCCTCTCAGTTTAGCAGTGGCGCTGTTGACAGTCTGCTTTGTCTGCTCCGTCTTTCCACGCTGCTGCTCTGTATTGAGCTTTGCTCTTTGTATTGCGTACGCATTATCAGCTTCAGCCTTTTTTGATTTAGCAATACTGTCAGCTGCGTCCGCTTTGGCAGTCTGCTCACGCTTTCTGTCTGGCTGTAGGTCTGAAAACCACTGATGTTCCTCCTGTTCTCTGTTGGCTTTCTCTCGTGCAAGCCTAAGTTTTTCAGCCTGTGCCTCCATTTCCCTGATAGTTCTTGCACGGTCATTCTCAAGGTCGCCAATTCTCAACGAGTAATTGAGGTACTTATCTCTGTTAGCCTCTCGCTCTGCTTTCAGTTTCTCCTGTCGTGCATCCACTTTCGCCAATTGGCTTTCATTAGGATTATACATATTAGGAGCGTACTGTGAAGTAAAGTAGAGATTAGACAGTGCTCTTATGCCATCACCTACGGCAGCTATAACACGCTTTGATTTCTCTCTCTTCTCCCTTTTCTTGCGTTCTTCCTCGGTTTCGTTAGCACTGGCGTAGTCTGCCTGTGCTTTCTTCAAGATGTCTATCTGATTATCGTAACCGATGAGGTCTTCTTTGTGATTGTCTGGAGTAGCTGGTGATATAGTCGGTGATACGGTTGAGGCTGGTGTAGATGCGGTATTAATGCGTGAATGGAAGCTGAACAGGTACGGGTCGTTTTCATCGGCCCTGTATTTCTCGAACAACGGCAGAAGGATAGGCTCCACGCGCATTTCAATGTAAGCCTCATCACGTCTGACCCTGCGTGTCTTCGCCCTCCGGTAACAGATGCGTCCGTCCCGGTAGTCCTCTTTCCTCAACTCGTAGAGGTCTACTGTGTTGATGCCGACAAGGCAGAGTATCATCTTCGCCACGTCACGCCCGAACTCCGGCAAAGGGCTTTTCATCTTGCTTTCAGGAAGCGGTGCGGAGAAGAACTCACGGCACAGCTCCGGGCTGACGGCAAGTTTCTCCGTCCTGTCTGACGAAGGAATCTTCACCTTCGTCCACGGATTGACCTTGATGCGGACAAGCCTGTTGTCATAGTCGTTGTATTCCAAGACGGCAGCCTTGAACACCTGCCTCATGCACACAGGATACATCTCCTTGGCCCGTTTCGTCTGTCCCAGCGCCTGTATCCATCTGTTCACGGCAGGAGAGGTCAATTCGTCAAACATCACCTTTGTCGTCCCGCAGAAACGCTCCAGATGCTGGAGTGCCAGCCGGTAGTTGCGTGCATTGCGCACCTGCCCGCGGTCAATCATGCGGTCGATGTGCAGCCGTGCATATTCGCTGAAGCACAAGTCCGTGCCGGCCGTGCGGAGATATTCCACCACCTGCCTGACGGTCCACCTCGACGTGTCCTTCCTGTTGAGTCTGTCGTTGTACTCGATGATGAGGCCGGAGCAGTATTGCAGGACGTAAGGATCTGTCAACTCGTTTCCCTTGCCCAGTCCTTTGCCCGTTACATACTTGTCGGTCGCGATATAACCCAACCGCCTGTCAACGCAGACACGGATATAAACCTGCCAGAAGCCGTCTTTTCTCGGTCTTCTGACCGCTGCCTTGAATAGTGCCATAATATATTTTCAATTTCTGTTGGTAAACATCTGGTAAACACATCTGCTGTGAATGGTGAAAGAAATGGTAAACAAACCGCTTCAAAAGTACACGGAAAGTGTGTACAAATGCACGTCCGTCCCTTTACGAAATTAGGCTGCAACCCCTGTTTTACCAAGGAGTCACAGCCTAACCGCCTGTATTTCAATCACTTACACTTTACTCTTCGACCGATGCCTGCGCCGCTGCAAGTCTTGCAATCGGCACACGGAATGGAGAGCAGCTCACGTAATTGAGTCCTACACGGTGACAGAACTTGACAGAACTGGGCTCACCGCCATGCTCACCGCAGATACCACATTTAAGGTTTTTGCGCGTCTTACGTCCTTTCTCAACGGCCATCTTGATCAGCTGACCGACACCTTTCTGGTCAAGAACCTGGAACGGGTCGACATCAAGGATCTTCTTCTCCAGATAGCTTGGCAGGAAGCTGGCAATGTCATCACGACTGTATCCGAAGGTCATCTGCGTCAGGTCGTTTGTACCGAAGCTGAAGTATTCCGCCTTCTCTGCAATGACATCAGCCGTCAGGGCTGCACGTGGAATCTCAATCATCGTACCTACTTTGAACGGTACTTCTACCCCCTCCTTCTTGAAGAGTTTGCTTGCCGTCTTACGGATGATGTGCTCCTGAATATCAAGCTCGTTTACGATACCTACCAGCGGAACCATGATTTCCGGTTTAGGATCAAATCCCTCTTTCTTCAACTGGATAGCAGCACCAAGGATTGCCTTTGTCTGCATGGCAGTAATCTCCGGGAAGGTATTTCCCAGACGGCAGCCCCGGAGTCCCAGCATTGGGTTATGTTCGGAAAGCGAGCTTACCCGCTCCTGAATGAACTGAACACTTACACCCATTTCCTCTGCCATGGTTTCCTGGCCCTTCAGGTCGTGAGGAACAAACTCGTGCAAAGGCGGGTCAAGCAGACGGATATTTACCGGCATGCCGTCCATACACTTCAAGATGCCATAGAAGTCCTGCTTCTGATAAGGCAGGAGCTTGTCAAGCGCTTTCTCACGGTCTTCGGTACTGTCAGCAAGAATCATCTCGCGCATGGCCTTGATTTTCTCATTCTCGAAGAACATATGCTCCGTACGGCAGAGGCCGATACCTACAGCACCGAAGTTGCTTGCCACTTCTGCATCGTGCGGCGTGTCAGCGTTCGTGCGGACAACGAGCTTCGTGTACTTCTTACAGAGATCCATCAGTTCGGCGAAATCACCTGTGACCTCAGCCGGACGTGTCTTTACCTCACCGGCATAGACCTCACCGGTCGAACCATTCAATGAGATGTAATCTCCCTCACGGATGATGGTCCCGTCGATCTCAACCGTCCTTGCCTTGTAATCTACCATGATCGCTCCTGCACCGCTGACGCAACACTTGCCCATACCGCGTGCCACCACAGCTGCATGAGAGGTCATACCGCCACGTGCGGTCAAGATGCCCTCTGCTGCGGACATGCCGGCAAGATCCTCTGGAGAGGTCTCGATGCGGACCATGATTACCTGGTGCCCGTCCTCATGCCACTTTGTAGCATCGTCGGCAAAGAACACCACCTGACCGCAGGCTGCACCTGGGGATGCCGGCAGACCACGCGTCAGCACGCGTACCTGTGCCAATGCCTCCTTGTCGAATACCGGATGGAGGAGTTCGTCGAGCTTATTCGGCTCACAGCGCAGAAGTGCCGTCTTCTCATCAATCTCACCTTCGTGAAGCAGGTCCATGGCAATCTTTACCATCGCCGTACCCGTACGCTTTCCGTTACGTGTCTGGAGGAACCAGAGCTTGCCCTCCTGTACGGTGAACTCCATATCCTGCATGTCATGGTAATGCCTCTCCAGCTTGTCCTGAAGTGCATACAGCTGTGCGTACAGCTCGGGCATGGCTTCCTCCATGGACGGGTATTTCGCGCTGCGCGTCTTCTCGTCAATGTTCTGCTGTGCAGCCCAGCGAAGAGAGCCTTCCTTGGTAATCTGCTGCGGTGTACGGATACCTGCAACGACATCTTCTCCCTGTGCATTGATAAGGTATTCTCCGTTGAAGCGGTTTTCGCCTGTGGCAGCATCACGTGAGAAGCAGACGCCGGTAGCGGAAGTATCTCCCATGTTGCCGAACACCATTGCCATGACAGTAACGGCAGTACCCCACTCCTGTGGAATGCCTTCCATCTTGCGGTAGAGGATGGCACGCTCGTTCATCCAGGAATCAAATACGGCGCAGACTGCTCCCCAGAGCTGCTCCATCGGATCGGTCGGGAAGTCCTTTCCGGTCTGCTCCTTAATTGCCTGCTTGAAGAGAACAACCAGCTGCTTCAGTTCGTCAACGGTCATCTCATTGTCGAGTTTGATGCCACGCTGGCTCTTTACCTTCTGTATGATGGCCTCGAACGGGTCGATGTCTTCCTTGTTTACCGGCTTCATGCCCAGCACCACATCGCCGTACATCTGTACAAAACGGCGATAACTGTCAAAAGCGAAACGCTCATTGCCGGTCTTCTTGGCCAGTCCCTCGACGACACTGTCGTTCAGACCAAGGTTGAGGATGGTATCCATCATGCCCGGCATGGAGGCACGTGCGCCCGAACGAACACTCACCAGGAGCGGATTGGCCGGATCGCCGAACTTTGAATTCATCAAAGATTCAATGTGTTTCACGCTTTTCTCCACATCCGCTTTCAGCAGACCCACTACAGTCTCTTTACCCTTCTCAAAATACTCGTTACATACATCGGTAGTAATTGTAAAACCCGGAGGAACCGGCACGCCGATAAGATTCATCTCGGCCAGATTGGCACCCTTGCCACCAAGGAGATTCCGCATGTCAGCCTTACCTTCTGCCTTACCGTTACCGAAGGTATAAACTCTTTTTTCGCTCATAGTTATAAAATGATAATAAATTTTAGTTATTCATCTTTAGTGCAAATATACCAAAAAACAGGTAAAGCAGCAAACTTTTTAGGGAAAATTGCTATCTTCACCTTACATTTTTGTGTTGTTTGCGTACACAGAACCGATTGGGAACTGCCAAGCAACGTGCAAATAGAAAAAAAGCCGTACCTTTGTCCCGAAATACAAAACAGATTATGAGTAGAAAGAGAAAGCCATTCCCCCTTCTGGAGAACATCACCATAGAAGCGGTGGCAGCCGAAGGAAAATGTGTCGCCCACGTAGACGACAAGGTCGTTTTCGTCCCATTCGTCGTTCCGGGAGACGTCGTAGACCTCCAGATACGCAAGAAGAAACGCACTTACTGCGAAGCTACGGTTGTCCGGTTCGTCAGCAAGAGTGCTGTACGCGAGACCCCCATGTGCGAACACTTCGGCATCTGCGGCGGGTGCAAATGGCAGAATCTGCCTTACAACGAACAGCTGAAAGCAAAGCAGCAGCAGGTCTATGACCAGCTGATCCGTATAGGGAAGGTGGAGCTTCCGGAGTTCCGTCCTATCATGGGATCCGTGCATACAAAGGAATATCGCAACAAGCTGGAGTTCGGGTGCGCCAACAAACGATGGTACACGGCAGAGGAATTGCAGGCTCTGCCGGAGGATGCCGGACTGTCAGAGGGAGCCATCGGCTTCCACATCACAGGAGCTTTCGACAAGGTCTACCCCATTGAGAAATGCTGGCTGATGGATGATCTCTGCAATCAGATCCGCAATGACATCCGCGACTATGCGCTCGGAACAGGCATGACATTCTACGACATCCGGGGACAGCATGGCCTGCTGCGTGACATTATGGTGCGCAACTCCAATACAGGCGAGTGGATGGTACTCATCCAATTCCACTACGACGAGGAGGGAGACGAGGAGCGTGCGAAGGCGCTGATGCAGCATGTCGCCGACCGTTTTCCGCAGATCACCTCCCTCTCCTATGTAGACAATCAGAAGGGGAATGACACTTTCAACGACCTCGACCTCATTACCTTCAAAGGCAACGACTACATCTTCGAGACAATGGAAGACCTGAAATTCAAGGTAGGTCCGAAGAGCTTTTACCAGACAAATACCGAACAGGCCTACCATCTCTATTCCGTAGCCAGGGAGTTCGCCTCCCTTACAGGCGACGAACTCGTTTACGACCTCTACACCGGAACAGGGACAATTGCCAACTTCGTCGCCGGTAAGGCACGGAAAGTCATCGGTATAGAGTATGTACCGGAAGCCATTGAAGACGCCAAGGTCAATTCTGAGATCAACAACATCAGCAACACGCTTTTCTATGCAGGAGACATGAAAGATATTCTGACAGAGGATTTCATCAGCCGTCAGGGTCGTCCTGATGTCATTATCACCGACCCCCCACGTGCCGGCATGCATCCTGACGTCATCAATGTCATCCTCGGAGCAAGTCCGGAACGTATCGTTTACGTCAGCTGCAACCCAGCCACCCAGGCACGCGACCTCGCCCTGCTCGATGCAGACTATCAGGTTGCGGCCGTCCAGCCGGTTGATATGTTTCCGCATACGCCGCACGTGGAGAACGTTGTCCTTTTAGAGAAGCGGTGACGTGTGCTACGAGATCTCCGCAAAACTCTTCCCATCCGGTTTCATAATTGTTTATTGGTCAGCAATACCGGTTATCGGCATCTTGGCGTGCGTACCTCAGAGATTTCGTTCCACTATTTCCACTTTGCAGGGCAGACAGGTGAAGTCCGGGAGCATGCTGCATAGACTTTCCCCGACAGGACAAGGTGATCAGAACCCATCCTGTACGAAAAAGTACTGCCCGGCAGACACCTCCCGCATAAGTCATCGTTTTCTTACGATACATCATCGTGACCGGGACGGCTCTGTCTATCCTTTTCCGGTAGATGTATCGGTGTCCGTCACATTATAGAGTTGGCAAACACCATTCGTGCTGAACGCTCCGCACCATTCGTGTCGTTGGCAAACACCATTCGTGTTGAACGCTCTACACCATTCGTGTTGACGGTCTGCACCATGACGATCCATGGCCGGTACGGAAAGCGACTTGCAGTAGAAGGATAGCCGTACAGACAAGGGCTGATTGATCAGGGGAATACCTTTCTGTAAAAAGGAGATTATGGATTTTTGTTTCCCTGTCCGAGAAACGAAATCAGAAAACAATAAAGGCAGACATCTCATCCCGCCCACATTCTTATCTGTCAGAAGTGGGAGGAATGGCATGTCTGCCTTTATCTTGACATCCGTCCGTAACCGGACGCTGCTTGCATCCGAACCCGCCGGACGGCATTGTCATCTGCCATAACAGCGACCAGGGTTTGCCGGCTGTCTATGCGGGACTACAGTTCCCACCCGATAGCAGAAGCGCCGAGCACGGCCGCAGCCGCATCGTCAAGCGAACTTACCAGGAACTTCGGCTTGTCCTTGAATATTTCCAGGGCATGTTCCTTGTAGGAGCGGACAATAGGCTGCATCAGCAAGTTGCCGGCTTTTGTCAGACCGCCGAAGAAGATGAATGCCTCCGGCGAAGAGAATGTCGCAAAGTCGGCACAGGCCTCACCCAGCATGTTCCCGGTGAACTCATAGACGCGTTTGGCAAGTGCGTCGCCGCGGCCAGCAGCAATGGAAACGTCCAGAGAGGTGATCTTCGCAGGCTTCAACTCGCGCAGCAAAGAATCTTCATCGCTCTCCTTCAGGAACTCCCGGGCTGTGCGTGCCACGCCGGTGGCGGAACAGTAAGCCTCCAGACAGCCTGTGCGGCCACAGCCGCAGCTGCGTCCTTTCTCTCCACGCACCATTACCACGTGCCCCAGCTCACCGGCGAAGCCGTCTGATCCATACACCATCTGTCCATTGATGACAATGCCCGAACCGACTCCAGTACCGAGGGTGATCATGATGAAGTCCTTCATACCGCGTGCTACACCGTACTGCATCTCGCCGATGGCAGCAGCGTTCGCATCATTGGTAAGACCTACCGGAATTCCCAGTTTTTCTGAGAACATATCTCCCAAAGGCACGACACCATCGTGCCCCCACGACAGGTTCGGTGCGAACTCGATGGTCCCGCGATAGAAGTTGCCGTTAGGAGCTCCGATACCCATGGCACGGAACTGACTGATACCGCCGTATTTTAAAACAAGCGGCCTCAATGCCTCCACGCCGGCTTCCACGAAATCATCGACGGTCTTGTAAGCCTGGGTCTTGATAGAGTTAGTAGCGAGTACCTGTCCGCGCTGGTCAACAATCCCGAAGACAGCATTTGTTCCCCCCAAATCCAAGCCAATGACAAATGGCTTTTCCAAACCAGCCACAACTGGCTTCTGTTCTGTAATGTCCATGACTATATAAGTTTTTAGTTTGACTATAATATGCGCAAAGTTATGAAAAAAGTGCAATACCACAAAGTTTTGTCAGGTAAATTTGCTTATCTCGTATTATTTTTGCAATTTTGCACTCAAAATTACAAGCATGCAGTTTCCTATTCAATTAGATATTCTGGATTTCATTTTCAAAGGTCTGCTGATCGGCATAATCGCCTCGGCGCCGATGGGGCCGGTCGGAATATTGTGTATTCAACGCACGCTGAACAAGGGTCGTTGGTATGGCTTCATCACGGGAATCGGAGCAGCTGCCAGTGATACGATTTATGCGCTCATCGTAGCTTTGGGTATGGGATTTATTGTCAGCTTCCTGAAGAACCCCACCTACCAGCTTGTCCTTCAGATCTCAGGCAGCGTCATCCTCCTGCTCTTCGGTATCTACTGCTTCAAGTCCAACCCGATGAAGAAGATGCACAAAAGCGGAAACACCAAGGGGACTATCTTCCAGAATGGCCTGACAGCATTTCTTGTAACATTTTCCAATCCCCTGATCATCTTCCTCTTCATGGCGACCTTTGCCCAGTTCGCCCTGATACAGCCCCATCGTATGTTTGAGACCATCGTCGGCTTTTCCTGTATTCCGGTCGGTGCCCTGCTGTGGTGGTATGGGCTGACCTGGCTGGTCGACAAGATCAGAGGAAAGTTTGATGTCAACGGAATACTCATCATCAACAAGGTGATCGGAGCCGTTGTCATCATCTTCTCGATCATTATTCTATTGGGTACGATATTCAACCTCTATCACCTGCCATCCTATTATTAGATGGATTGACATGGACAGCAAGTTTGCCGGATTCTGAAAGAGAACGTTGTCTGTCAAATGGCTGTCCATCAGACAGGGTACAAATCAGATACATAGTTACGCACCGTTCAAAGATGTTTGTTGCAAAGGAATTAAGAAAAAAGAGCATAGCAGAATACTTGCTTTATATGTGGCAGATAGAAGATACTATCCGTGCCTACGGCTGTTCACTGACACGAATCCGCAAAGAGTACATTGACCGTTTTCAATATACCGAGGAGCAAAAAGAAGAAGAGGAAGACTGGTTCGGCGATCTTGTACGCATGATGAACCGGGAAGGCTGCCGGGAGAACGGACACCTGCAGATCAACAAAGTACTCATGCAGGATCTGACAGAACTGCACGCACAGCTGCTGCAATCGTCAAAGTTCCCATTCTATTCCGCCGAATATTACCGTGTACTTCCTTTCATCGTCGAACTGAGAGGTAAGGCAAAACGCACGGCGGACAAGATGGCACGCACGAATGACAGACGGCTGAAGAGTGTCGCCTCCCAGTTAGCAGAGAGCGAGGTGGAGACCTGCTTCGACCTGCTGTACGGGGTGATGATGCTACGCCTGCAGAAGAAGGAGGTGACACCCGAGACGACCCGTGCGCTGAAAGAGGTGACGACATTCATCGGAATGTTGTCAGACTACTACATAAAGGACAAGACGGAAGGACTGGACTTCGGCAAAGAATAAAGAGGAAGACAATGAATATTTTAGTAACAGGAGCCAACGGACAGCTTGGCAATGAAATACAGCTTATCGCGAGAAACAGCAAGGACAACTACATCTTTACAGATGTATGTGAGGGATATACGAAGCTCGACATCACCAATCTGGAAGACATCCGCCAAATGGTGCATGACCACAACATTACGTGCATCATCAACTGTGCGGCATGGACAAATGTGGACAAGGCCGAGACGGCAGGCGAGATTGTCGAAACGCTCAATGCCGTCGCACCCGGCAACCTTGCCAAGGCCATGAAGGAAGTGGATGGCCTGCTGGTCCACATCAGTACGGACTACGTCTTCGGCGGCGATCCTTACAACACTCCCTGCAAGGAGGAGATGAAGGGGACTCCCACCGGAGTCTATGGGCTGTCCAAACTGCATGGCGAGGAGAAAATACAGGCTACCGGCGTGAAACACATTATTCTCCGCACGGCATGGCTTTACAGTGAGTTCGGACACAACTTCGTCAAGACAATGATGAATCTTACGGCGACCAAGCCCCTGCTGAAGGTCGTCTTCGACCAATGCGGAACGCCCACCTATGCCGGCGATCTGGCAGAAACGATCTATTATATCATAGAGAATCGCAAGTATGAAGGCAGCAGCGGAATCTACCACTTCTCCAATGAAGGCGTATGCAGCTGGTACGATTTCACCATCAAGATTGCAGAACTTGCCGGCAATACGACCTGCGAGATCCTGCCTTGCCACAGCGACGAGTTCCCCTCGCCGGTCAGGCGTCCGGCATATTCCGTACTCGACAAGACAAAAATTAAAGAGACCTTCGGCATGAAGATTCCTTATTGGGTCGATTCTCTGAAGAAATGTGTGGAATCCTTGCAGGAACAAGGTTGACAAAAGAAAGGTAAAAGAAAACAGAAGGCAAGACATTGCCTGAAGTTCTGGAGAAAAGGAAGTCATCGCTCTCACTTCCAATACATTCCGGAAGAGAAACTGCCGGCTTGACTCTTCAACTCCATTAACTCCCCAAATAAAAGCAAATGAACGAAATAGAACGCAGGCGAACGTTCGCCATCATCTCCCACCCGGATGCCGGTAAGACGACACTGACCGAGAAATTCCTTCTCTTCGGCGGGCAGATCCAGGTTGCCGGTGCGGTCAAGAGCAACAAGATCCGCAAGACAGCCACATCCGACTGGATGGATATAGAGAAACAACGCGGCATCTCTGTATCAACTTCCGTAATGGAATTTGACTACGAAGGATACAAAGTGAATATCCTTGACACCCCCGGCCACCAGGACTTTGCCGAAGATACCTACCGTACACTGACAGCCGTAGACTCGGCCATCATCGTCGTCGACTCCGCCAAAGGTGTCGAGGCACAGACACGTAAGCTGATGGAGGTATGCCGTATGCGTAATACGCCGGTCATCATCTTCATCAACAAGATGGACCGCGAAGGACGCGACCCGTTCGATGTGCTGGACGAGCTGGAAGAAGAACTCCAGATCAGCGTGCGCCCCCTGTCCTGGCCTATCGGGCAGGGACAGCGTTTCAAGGGTGTCTACAACATCTACGAACAGCAGCTCAATCTCTTCACGCCCAACAAACAGCGTGTGACTGAGAAGGTGGAGGTAGACATCAACTCAGAGGAACTGGATGCACAGGTCGGTGCAGACTTTGCCGGACAGCTCCGCAACGACCTCGAACTGGTCAACGGTGTCTATTCCGACTTTGATGTAGAAGCCTATCGACGTGCAGAAGTCGCCCCCGTATTCTTCGGCTCTGCGCTGAACAACTTCGGCGTACAGGAACTGCTCAACTGTTTCGTAGAAATCGCTCCCAGCCCACGTCCGACAAAAGCGGAAGAACGCATGGTAGAACCGACAGAGCCTAAGTTCACTGGCTTCATCTTCAAGATCACGGCCAATATTGACCCCAACCACCGCAGTTGCATCGCCTTCTGCAAGGTGTGCTCTGGAAAGTTCCAGCGCAACCAGCCTTACCTGCACGTCCGCAACGGAAAGACAATGCGTTTCTCCTCCCCTACCCAGTTCATGGCACAGCGCAAGAGCACGGTCGAGGAGGCTTACCCAGGCGACATCGTAGGTCTGCCGGACAATGGCGGTGTCTTCAAGATCGGTGACACGCTTACCGAGGGAGAACAGATTCATTTCCGCGGCCTGCCGAGTTTCTCCCCGGAACTGTTCAAGTACATTGAGAACGACGACCCCATGAAGTCCAAGCAGTTCCTCAAGGGTATCGAGCAGCTGATGAACGAGGGCGTAGCGCAGTCGTTTGTCAATCAGTTCAACAACCGCCGCATCGTCGGCACTGTCGGACAGCTTCAGTTCGAGGTTATCCAGTACCGGCTGGAACACGAGTACAATGCCAAATGCCGCTGGGAGCCGGTACATCTCTACAAGGCCTGCTGGATAGAAGCGGATGACGAAACGGAGCTTGAGAACTTCAAAAAACGCAAGTATCAGTATATGGCAAAGGACAATGAAGGGCGTGATGTCTTCCTTGCCGACTCCGGCTATGTGCTAAGTATGGCACAACAGGACTTTGAACACATCCGCTTCCACTTCACGAGCGAGTTCTAAGATACTTTCAGGAAATACATAAAAGGAAACATAAAAATCGAAAAAGGGAAGACATCAATCTGATGTCTTCCCTTTTTATATGTCATGTCTGAAATGCCGATTACATCATGCCGCCCATACCCGGAGCAGCTGCCGGCATGGCCGGTGTCTCTTCAGGCTTGTCAACGATGAGGCATTCGGTTGTCAGGAACATTCCTGCAATTGAAGCAGCATTCTCAAGTGCGACACGGGAAACCTTTGCCGGATCGATGACACCGGCAGCACGGAGATCTTCGTAAACATCCTTGCGGGCATTGTAACCGTAGTCGCCCTTGCCTTCACGGACATTGTTGACAACGACAGCACCTTCACCGCCGGCATTGGCAACAATCTGGCGCAGCGGCTCCTCAATGGCACGGCAGACGATGTTGATACCGGTCTGCTCATCCTGATTGTCGCCCTTCAGGTTCCTCAATGCTTCCTGTGCACGGATGTAAGTGGTACCGCCACCGACGACAACGCCTTCCTCCATCGCAGCACGTGTAGCGCAGAGTGCATCGTCAACACGATCCTTCTTCTCCTTCATCTCCACCTCGGAGTTCGCACCGACGTAGAGGACTGCGACACCGCCGGAGAGCTTGGCCAGACGCTCCTGCAGCTTCTCCTTGTCGTAAGAACTGGTCGAAGCGGCAATCTCGTTCTTGATCTGTGCCACACGATCTTTGATGGCATCCTTTGCACCGGCACCGTCAACAATCGTCGTGTTGTCCTTGGATACAGTGACCTTCTTGGCCGTACCCAGCATTTCCAGTGTAGCCTTTTCCAGAGAAAGACCTTTCTCCTCGCTGATGACCACACCGCCGGTCAGTACAGCAATATCCTCGAGCATGGCCTTGCGACGGTCGCCGAAGCCCGGAGCTTTGACAGCGCAGATCTTCAGACCGGCACGCAGACGGTTGACGACCAGTGTCGTCAGTGCCTCTGAGTCGACATCCTCTGCAATGACCAGCAACGGGCGACCGCTTTCGGCAGCCGGCTGGAGAATCGGCAGGAAGTCCTTTACGCTCGAAATCTTCTTGTCGTAGATGAGAATGTAAGGGTCTTCCATCACACACTCCATCTTGTCCGCATCGGTAACGAAGTAACCCGAAAGATAACCGCGGTCGAACTGCATGCCCTCAACAACCCCGATACTTGTCTCGCGGGTCTTGCTCTCCTCAATGGTAATCACACCATCCTTGGACACCTTGCGCATGGCATCTGCCAGCAACTTGCCGATTTCCGGGTCGTTGTTCGCACTGACCGTAGCGACCTGCTCGATCTTGTCATAATTGTCACCGACAACCTCTGCGGTCTCTTTGATGTGCTCTACCACCTTGGCAACGGCCTTGTCGATACCCCGCTTGAGATCCATAGGATTGGCACCGGCAGCTACATTCTTCAGTCCCTCGTTTACGATGGCCTGTGTAAGGATCGTAGCAGTCGTCGTACCGTCACCGGCATCGTCACCGGTCTTGCTGGCAACGCTCTTGACAAGCTGTGCACCTGCATTCTCGAAATTGTCTTCCAGATCCACTTCCTTGGCAACGGTCACACCGTCCTTGGTAATCTGCGGAGCACCGAACTTCTTGCCAAGTACTACGTTACGGCCTTTAGGGCCAAGCGTTACTTTTACAGCATTTGCCAACTGGTCTACGCCGCTCTTCAGGAGTTCACGCGCATCTGTATCGAATTTTATTTCTTTTGCCATTTTCTTTTTCTTTAAGTTTGAAAATTGAACTTTGAATTTTATGTTTTACCGGCCGGACATTCCGGCTTCTTCTCCCCTTTCCCGTAGGATGTGACGTGGGGAAGATTTTATTCTATGACAGCGAGAACATCGCTCTGGCGCATCATCAGGTATTTCTCTCCTTCATTCTCGATTTCCGTACCTGCATACTTGCCATAGAGCACTTCGTCGCCTGCCTTGAGGACCATTGCCTCATCCTTGGTGCCATTGCCTGCTGCGACGACCTTGCCACGCTGCGGCTTCTCTTTCGCCGTATCAGGAATTATGATACCGCCCACTTTTTCTTCTGCCTGTGCCGGAAGCACGAGGACTCTGTCTGCTAGAGGTTTAATTGTCATAATCAATCTATTTTTAGTTCTAATCTGTCTTTTTTCTCCTACTGATGAAGAAGTTTCGCTTTCCACTCTACGAAAAGCGTGCCAAAGCAGTGTACTGACAGTCTTCGGAAGCCATCTGTGCCAACCTGTCAGTCTGCACCGGCATTTGCAGGGCAGCATCTAAGAACACCTTGGAGGGATGACCGTCTTTTAAGCGGGCAGATTCCGCTCCCTTCCTGAAAGGGAACAGCGGGTCATGGCCATGCAACCGGAAGGGAGAGCCGGAGATGCCGTATGAAAACAAGGAGAGACAGAGGGGGACTATATCCCTGGCGGCAGACCCATCCGGGACTTTAAGAACGTACCGCAGGAAATCCGAGGGAAAACGCTGTCTTTCCTTTAAAGAAAATAGAACTTTCTTTATCCGGCAGGATTATAGTTTGGGAACTTTATCTAAATTTGCAACAGAAACAACAGGATCGAAAGGAAATATGTTGTCTATTACAGAAAAGATTTCAACAGAACTTCAACACTTGTCCAATCCTGAAAAGCGGGAGATCTTCCCGAGATTCTTCAAGGCAGGAAAAGGCGAATATGGCGAAGGCGACCGCTTCTTAGGGGTGACAGTACCGGATATACGGTCCGTGGCAAGACGGCACAAGGACATTGCACTGGACGAAATCCGGGAACTGATGCAGTCGGAATGGCATGAGGTAAGGCTGTGCGCCCTGCTGGTCATGGTGGAAAAAAGCAAAAAGAAAGACGACGGCTTATGCCGCCGGCTTTTCGACCTCTACCTCTCGCTGACCGAACGGATCAACAACTGGGACCTCGTCGACCTCTCCTGCCGCTTCCTCGTAGGGGAATACCTGCTCGACAAGTCACGTGACATTCTGTACCGGCTGTCCCAAAGTCCACTGCTATGGGACAACCGCATTGCCATCGTCTCCACGTACGCCTTCATACGCAAGGGTGAACTGGAAGACACGTATGCACTGAGCGACCTGATGATGCACCACCCGCACGACCTCATGCACAAAGCCATCGGCTGGATGCTCCGTGAGGCCGGCAAGCGCAATCCGGAACGTCTCTACGGATATGTTCTCGGGCACCGTGCGGACATGCCGCGCACCATGCTGCGCTATGCCATCGAGAAGTTCAGCCCTGAAGAGCGCGCCGTGCTCATGCAGCGCGTGTAAGACCCGGCTGATGCCAGCACAGCGGTACGGCGGTTCCCAAGGCCTGGTACTGCTGTTCCCAACCGGTCGGGAACAGGATTCCCGGCCGTCGGGAACAGGATTCCCAGCGGCCGGGACAAAAAAAAGCAGAGACACATCTTTCCTGTATCCCTGCCGGTCTATGCTGTTTCCGGAAATGCACGTTGCCGTTTCGGCTCTATGCGCACCTGCCGGATTTATTTTCCTCTTTTGTTTTCAGGCAGCCGCAGCAGCCTCCTCCCCGGCTGCACGGATCCGCCGCGTCCTTTCAAGCAAGAAGCCGGAGCCGCCCGCCTGAAAGGCAGAAAAGCATCCGTGGCAATCACATCCGCCGTCCGTTTCCGGGTGCCTCCCTACTCCACCATGAAGTTGTGCAGGTCGACGAACTTGCCACGCTGGCGGCGTTCTTCGATCAGACGTGCCAGCTTGGCTCTGCGGTGGGGGGCAATCCATTTGCGCCCGAAGATGTTCGGAATGGCTACGCCGAGGGCAATGCAAAGCAATACCAGCGAACCGTTGATGGCATTGAGTACGGCAAATGTCACTTCACCGATGACACCCTGCATCTCGATGAGCCCGTAAAGAGCACGATACATCAACACACCTGGGACAATCGGGATGACAGCCGGTATCGTGATGCACTGATGCGGTGTATGGAGGAAGTGTACGGCCTTGATGTTGATCAGCGAAATCAGGGCCGATCCGCAAAGTGAGCCTACGATCAGACCCAGCCCCAGACCGATATTGCCTGTCTCCGGCCCGAGATTGATGAAGTTGCGGGAGCAGACGCAGATGATTCCCCCGATGGCTATCCACGGCATCAGCCGGTAGGGAATGTTGTAAATGGTCGCAAAGCCCATAGCCGATATGGCTGCCGCAACGGCATACTCTATGAAATTATGGTGAGGCGTCATCGACAAGTCCTTGACAAAGTTGTCAATGCTGCCGCACTTGATGGCGATCGCAATGCCGAAAGCCATGGAGACCACGATGAGCAGCGTGTTCATCACCCGGACAAGACCTGTATTGATGTGGTTGTCCAGCAGGTCGTTGACGGCATTGATCAAAGGAACTCCCGGGACAATGTAAAGCGCACAGGCAAGCAGCGGATGCCAAGGGGTGGAACTGTACAGAATCGGGCGCAGGAACGCAGGTAATGCCGCCTGAACAGATGGGAACGACAGATAGGACGACAGCCATGCCAGAATCGTGCTGACGAAAGCGGCGATTGCAAAATTGGCATAGACGTTGGAACCGGAATGGTTCAGGTACATCCGCAGACGGTTGCCCAAGATGGCAGCAAGGGAGGCATAGAAGAACGCCGTCCAGTCGCAGCCGAACTGGATGCAGAAGCCGCCGCAGGCAAAGCCGGCGCCGACGGCGATCATCCAGTCTGTATAATAATGTCTGCCGTGCGCAATCTTCTCAAGTTCTTCTTCATATCTGTCCAGAGAATAATCCTCCTGGATGGCGCGCCACGAAAGTTTCGAGATTTCCTGAATGGCAAGCATGTTGATGACGTGCTTGTCACAGCGTTGCATCTTAGAGAAGCTGTGTGTCTCGTCACTCACATTCACCTGAAGGATGTAATAACCGACATCCATGTGCAGATTCTCCTTGGGCAGCCCAAGGTAAGCCGCCGTACGTTCCATATTACGTTTTACACGGCTCGTGTCTGCCGAACTCTCCATAAGGATCTGACCTGTTCTTAGGAGTAGATCAAGTTTCCTGCGAAGGATCTTCTTGGAAGATGCCATCTGATTCTCGTCCATAAAATAACAATCTTTAGCTTAATAAACGTCTGCAAAGTTACGATTAATTACCCACATGGGAAAATTACCCTGCAACAAATCAGTGCCTTGCTCCAACTTTTCACGTGACGAAGGGATGCGGACTCGCAAGTTTTCCTGTTACGGAGACACCGGGATCAGCATCCCATGTGGAAAAAGCGACTTGTCCCTCCCGTCCCGTTCATGCAGTTCTATGCCGACAGACTAAAGTCACATTCCGCCAATGTCCTGCGGATATTCGCTTTTGCGAGTACCGGATCCATCGCATCGGCAAGCGGCATACCCGGCGGGGTGATACACAGCACCTGCGCGAAACCGGCCCCGACCAGAGCTGCTGCGTCCGTCACCCTCCCGGCTATCAGCACGACGGGAATACCCTTGCGGATGCCGTATTGCAGCACGCAGGCGGGGATCTTCCCCATCAAGGTCTGGGCATCCGCACTTCCCTCCCCTGTCACGATGAGATCTGCCCCGTCTATCAGCGTACCGAAGCCGGCGGTCTCCAGCAGGAGGCCGGCACCTGACCTGATCTTTGCATTCATGAACTGCAGGAAGGCATAGCCCAGTCCGCCGGCAGCACCGGCTCCCCGCTCCGTGGACCGGTCGAAGCCCTGACGGGCCGCCGCCATGCGGGCGAATGTGCGTGCACGACGATCCAGGCAGGCTATCATTTCCGGAGTTGCCCCTTTCTGCGGACCGAACACTGCCGCCGCCCCCTGCTCCCCGAAGAGCGGATTGTCTACATCGGAAGCCAATGTCACATCAAGGTGCTGCGGAAGTGCGGCAGGCCAGTCTTCCCCGAACGCATCCTTCAGCGCCGCCAGCATCCCCAGGCCGCAGTCGCTTGTCGCCGACCCGCCCAGTCCGATGATGAACCGGCTGTACCCCTTCCGAAGAGCATGGGAGAGCAGTTCACCTACTCCATAAGAGGTCGCGCGCAACGGGTTCAGCTCCTGCGGTTTGAGAAGTCCGATGCCGCAGGCTGCAGCCGTCTCGAGGATGACGGTGTCATCCGTACTCACAGCATAAGAGGCACGGACAGGACGCATGAGTACATCGTGGCAGTCGACAGCGATGGTCTTGCAGTCTAAAAGACGGGAGAAGACTTCCGCCATCCCGTCCCCTCCATCCGTAACCGGCACCTTGACCACCTCGGTCTCCCGCCATCGCTCTCTGATCCCGGACTCGGCAGCGGTCTCCGTCTCGGCAGAGGAGAGACAGCCTTTGAAACTATCAATTGCTAAAACGACACGTCTCATAACTGCCGCAAAGTTATTAAGAAATCTTGAATTATTTGGATTTTACATCTATTATATATATCTTTGCACGAAAAACATAATTAGATGCCTATATGAAACAGTTTTTCAAGTTTGTTTTCGCTTCATTCGTGGGAACGCTCCTCTTCGGTATCGTCGCAGGCTTCTTTGCACTTATCAGCATCGCAGGCATGATTGCAATGCAGGATTCCACAGAGAAAATAGAGGACAACTCCGTGCTTGTCCTGAACCTGTCGGGACAGCTGGCAGAGCGGGGCGAATACAACTTCTTCGGTCAGCTGCAAGGCAATGCTACAAGCAGCATCGGACTTGACAACCTGCTCGAAGGCATCCACAAAGCCAAAGACAACAACAACGTCAAAGGAATCTATATCGAAGCCGGCGCCTTCGCCGCCGATTCGTACGCTTCGATACAGGCACTGCGGAATGCCCTGCTCGACTTCAAGAAGAGCGGGAAATGGATTGTCGCATACGGAGACACCTACACACAGGGCACCTATTATCTGGCTTCTGCCGCCGACAAGATCTACCTGAATCCGCAGGGGCAGATCGACTGGCATGGACTGTCGTCCCAGCCGGTCTTCGTAAAGGATCTTCTGGCAAAGGTCGGCGTGAAGATGCAGGTGGTGAAGGTCGGTGCGTACAAGAGTGCCACCGAGATGTTTACAGGCGACAGAATGAGTGCAGCAAACCGTGAACAGACATCCGCCTACCTGAACAGTATATGGGGAAACATAACGAAGGAAGTGGGAGCAAGCAGGCGGCTGTCCACAGCGCAGCTGAATGCGTATGCCGACAGTATGATTACCTTTGCCGCACCGGAAACATACGTGAAGCTGAAACTCGTAGACGGACTGGTTTACACGGACCAGATGAAAGGGATCGTGAAAAAGCGGCTGGGACTTAAGTCCGATGATGCTATCGAGCAGGTCACCGTCGCCGACCTGCAGAATGCAGAAGACGAAACACAGGACGACGGGGACAGCCAGATCGCCGTTTACTATGCCTACGGTGACATTGTCGACGGTGCCGTAGGCGGCATGTTCGCACAGAACCACAAGATTGATGCACAGAAGGTATGCAAAGATCTGGAGGAACTGGCGGAAGACAAAGAGATAAAAGCCGTCGTACTGCGGGTCAATTCTGGAGGCGGCTCCGCTTATGCTTCAGAGCAGATATGGCACCAGATCATGGAACTGAAGAAAAAGAAGCCGGTAGTCGTCAGCATGGGAGGCATGGCGGCATCAGGAGCCTATTACATGTCGGCTCCGGCAGACTGGATTGTCGCCGAGCCTACTACCCTCACCGGCTCGATCGGAATCTTCGGAATGTTCCCTGATGCAAGCAGCCTGTTTGCAGAGAAATTAGGCGTAAGATTCGATGAGGTGAAAACCAACAAGTACGCCGGCTTCGGCACGCAGGCACGTCCCTTCACGGAAGATGAGATGGCATATCTCACTCAGTATGTCAACCGTGGATACAGACTCTTCCGCCACCGCGTGGCGGAAGGACGAAAGATGACCGACAGTCAGGTCGAGAAGATCGCCCAGGGGCATGTCTATACAGGACAGGATGCGCAGAAAATCGGCCTTGTGGATCAACTCGGCGGTCTGGACACCGCGATTGCCAAGGCGGTACGGCTTGCCAAGCTGACCGGCTACAGCACCTGCGTTTATCCGGAGGAGCCGGGGATCCTCGAGCAGCTGCTGGAACAGACAAAACCGGACAATTACCTCAGCGAACAGCTGCGGGCGAATCTGGGCGACTATTACGAACCATTCTCCCTGCTGAAGACGCTCAACCACCAGAGCGCCATCCAGGCACGCCTGCCCTATTTCCCAAACATCCACTAACCGAATATGGAAGGAGACCCTATCAAGATACACAGATGGCTGCTGCCGCTCAGCTGGCTTTACGGGCTTGCCGTCATCATCCGCAACGAGCTGTTCGAGCTGAACATCCTCAAGACCAGACGGTTTGACATCCCGGTCATTTCCGTCGGCAACATCACCGTGGGAGGATCCGGAAAGACCCCCCATGTGGAATATCTGATCCGGCTGCTGAAAGACAAGATGAAGGTAGCGGTGCTCTCACGTGGATACAAGCGGAAAAGCCATGGCTATGTGCTGGCGGACAAAGAGACCCCTATGCGTGAAATAGGGGACGAGCCTTATCAGATGAAGATGAAATTCCCCGACATACGTGTGGCCGTAGACAAGAACCGATGCGAGGGAATCGACCGGCTTACATCTGACGAAACGACAAAGGACACGGATGTCATTCTTCTGGATGATGCTTTCCAGCACCGCTATGTACAGCCCGGCATCAATATCCTGCTGGTAGACTATCACCGGCTGATCATCTACGACAAGCTCCTCCCGGCAGGGAGGCTGCGTGAACCGTTGTCCGGCAAACACCGCGCCGACATCGTCATCATCACCAAATGTCCCAGGAGCCTCAATCCGATAGACTACCGGGTGCTGAGCAAGGCAATGGAGCTTTATCCTTTCCAGCAGCTGTACTTCACCACCCTGGAGTATTGTGCGCTTGAGCCGATCTTCGTCCAAGGGCAGCATGTCCCGCTGACCGAGATCAGGGGGAAGAATGTTCTCCTGCTTACGGGAATAGCCTCACCGGGGCAGCTGGAGACGGATATTAACACCTATGCCGGAAACAATGCACTGACTACGCTTTCGTTCCCCGACCACCATGCCTTTACGGAAAAAGACATCAGACGCATCAACGAGACCTTCGCCGGCATGGCAGACCCCAAGATGGTCATCACCACCGAGAAGGACCAGGCACGGCTTGTTGACGTGGAGACACTGTCTGACAGCGTAAGAGAAAACATTTATGCCCTCCCGATCAAAGTAAGTTTCATGCTTGGCAAGGAGGAGACATTCAACCAAAAAATAATATCCTATGTACGCAAAAATTCAAGAAACAGCATCTTGGCTAAAAGAGAGGATGACCACAAGTCCAAAGACGGCAATCATTCTGGGCACAGGCCTCGGACAATTAGCTTCAGAGATAACTGACAGTTATGAGTTTCCCTATCAGGACATACCCAACTTTCCTGTCTCGACCGTAGAGGGACATGCCGGCAAGCTGATCTTCGGAAAGCTCGGTGACAAGGACATCATGGCCATGGAAGGACGCTTCCATTTCTATGAAGGATATGGCATGAAAGAGGTCACTTTCCCGATCCGGGTAATGTATGAGTTAGGCATCACGACCCTCTTCGTCTCCAACGCTTCAGGGGGCATGAATCCGGAGTTCAGAATCGGCGACCTGATGATCATCACCGACCATATCAATATGTTCCCGGAACATCCGCTGCGAGGACACAACTTCCCGACAGGCCCCCGATTCCCGGACATGCACGAGGCATACGATCATAAACTGGTGGCACTGGCCGATGAAATTGCAAAGGAAAAGAACATCCGGGTGATGCACGGCGTCTACATGGGCGTACAAGGCCCGACCTTCGAGACCCCGGCCGAATACCGTATGTATCACAAGATGGGAGCGGATGCTGTCGGGATGAGTACCGTGCCTGAAGTCATCGTAGCCCGGCACAGCGGCATCAAGGTGTTCGGTGTCAGTGTCATCACCGATCTCGGCGGATTCGACGTACCTGTCAAAGTCAGCCACGAAGAGGTACAGGAGGCTGCCAACGCCGCACAGCCCCGCATGACAGAGATAATGCGCGAGATGATCAAACGCTCCTGACAAAGAGACAGTCCCATACAGGCACTGGCAGACGTAATTTTGACTCCCGCCTCCTATGTCCAAGAAGACAGGACTGCGGAGACAGAATCCGCCCGGACCTCCTTCCATGTCGTGGAAGAGGGATTGCGGAAACGGAAAAGCCGGTAAGATGCATGTCTTCCGCCAGAAAAATTCACAAAGCTATTTGCATTCAATGGAAATAAAAGAACTCGGTGAATTTGATTTCATCGACCACCTCACAAAGGATATAAAGCCTGTCAACAGCTCAACGGTGAAGGGAGCCGGTGACGATGCCGCCGTTCTCCACTATACAGACACTGAGACCCTCGTCTCTTCACAGATGTTCATGGAGGGGGTGCAGTTCGACCTGACCTACATTGACATGGAGCACCTCGCCTATAAGGCAGCTATGATAACGATGAGCAATATCTTTGCCATGAACGGCCATCCACGTCAGCTGGTCGTGTCTTTAGGCCTTGGCAAACGCTTCAAAGTCGAAGACATCGACCGGTTTTACAGCGGGCTGAAGAAAGCCTGCGGCAAATGGGAGGTAGATATTGCAGGCGGTGATACGACCTCATCCTATACGGGACTCGCCATCAGCCTCACCTGTATCGGCGAAGCAGCCAAGGCGGACATCGTCTACCGAAGCGGAGCGCATGAGACCGACCTTATCTGCGTGACAGGCGACCTTGGGTCGGCTTATATGGGTCTGCAGATCCTCGAGCGTGAGAAGACCGTATATTACCAGCAGGTGGAGGAATTCAACAGAAAGGTAAAGGAGGCACAACGCAACAAAGAGCAGAAGCAGCTCGAGGCACTGCAAAAGGAACGTGCTGCCATCGAAGATTTTCAACCTGACTTTGCGGGGAAAGAGTATCTCATAGACCGGCAGCTGAAGCCCGAGGCACGCGGCGACATTCTCAACCAGCTCCGTGAGGCCGGGATACACCCGACGGCTATGATAGACATCTCGGATGGGCTGGCAAGCGAGTTGAAACATATCTGCAAACAAAGCCACTGCGGGTGCAGAATCTATGAAAAGAACATTCCCATTGACTACCAGACAGCAGCAACCTGCGAGGAGTTCAATATGAATCTTACAACGGCAGCCCTGAACGGCGGCGAGGATTATGAACTTCTATTCACCGTACCCATAGGGGATCATGAGAAGATAGAAAAGATGGAGAATATCAGACAGATAGGCTACATCACCAAGGAGAATCTGGGTACATTCCTTATCACTCGTGACGGCAATGAATTTGAATTGAAAGCACAGGGATGGCGGTTAAAGGAAAATTAAGAAACACGTTAATGAGTGCAAACGATGTGAAAAATCTTGCAGATAATTTGGCAGGGTAAAATTAATATACTACCTTTGCATCGCAATTCAGAAATGGTGCTGAAAACACGATGATGATTGCAAAAAATGATGGTGCCATAGCTCAGTTGGTAGAGCAAAGGACTGAAAATCCTTGTGTCCCCGGTTCGATTCCTGGTGGTACCACTCCTCCTTTCATCAGGGCGGTTCTCGAAAGAGGCCGCTCTTTTTTGTTTTCAGGGAGCCTCGATGGGACGAGGTGTCCGTCGTTGAAGATGCAGGGAAGAAAGGGCTCAGTAGAAAGAAAGGAGGAGAGAAAACGGCAGACCCGGTAAGTCCATCTTTCAGTACACCCGCTAAAGCTCCATGACGAAAAACAGACCGCTCGCTTTCATCCAAATATGATACGTTGACTTTCGGCAGTACGGCACTTCTCTCACTGCTGGCAGTCCGCATACCGCCTACCCATTGCAAGCGTGCGAGCCCTCGGCACGACCGGTGCCCGCCGACAGCACGATCGGTGTCAGACATCTACACATCGGGAGACGGGCAGGTTCATTCCTTTCGCTATCAGTAAAAGACTGTTGACCTTACTTATACGAAAGATGTCTACCGAACAACAGTAAGAATATCAAAGGTGATTTTTACAAAGGTGGTATTTAGAGCCGCCCTTAACTTTTTTTTTGTTACCAGACTCTCATTATATCATTTAAAATTGGTAACTTTGTGCGAATTTAATCAGTTAACGGTGACTAAAGATATAGTCAAAAAAAAAGTTCGGGATATTCTGGATGAATACCTCGAAGCGAACAATCATCGCAAAACAGCAGAACGGTATGCGATCCTGGATGCGGTGTATGATATGAGAGGACACTTCTCTCTCGATGAGCTTGGCTTAGAACTTGAGACAAGGAATTTCCGTGTCTCCCGTGCGACACTGTACAATACGATGCGGCTCTTCATCGAGCTGCGCCTTGTTATCAGGCACCGTTTCATCGGGCAGACAAAATACGAGGCGTGTTATGACAATGAAGACCATATTCATCAGATCTGCACCGTCTGCGGGACCGTTACGGAAATTGAATCGCCGGAGATTGCTGATGCGATCAGGAACACCAAGCTCCATCGATTCCGGAAGGACGGGTTCTCCTTATATATATACGGTATCTGCTCACGCTGTCAGACGGTCTTGTCGCGTCAGAAAAGCAAGTCTTCCAACCAGAAGCAAGGTAAAAATAGATAAAAGCAAATGAACACAGGTAAAGTAGATGTCCTGTTGGGACTCCAATGGGGTGATGAAGGTAAAGGAAAAGTCGTAGATGTGCTCACACCACGCTACGACATAGTGGCTCGTTTCCAGGGTGGTCCTAACGCCGGCCATACACTGGAGTTCGAAGGACAGAAGTACGTCCTGCGTTCCATACCGTCAGGAATCTTCCAAGGCGGCAAGGTGAACATCATCGGCAACGGCGTGGTACTGGCCCCTGATCTCTTCATGAACGAAGCCAAGGAGCTTGAAAAGAGCGGTCATCCCTTGAAAGAACGTCTGCATATCTCAAAGAAGGCACACCTCATCATGCCGACACACCGTATCCTCGACCGTGCATACGAAGCTGCAAAAGGGAAGAACAAGGTAGGTACAACCGGTAAAGGCATCGGCCCAGCCTATACGGACAAAGTCAGCCGTAACGGATTGCGTGTGGGGGATATTCTCTGTGACTTTGACCGGAAATACGCCCGGCACAAGGAACGGCACATGAAAATGCTGGCGGCACTCGGATGGACGGACTTTGAAGGCTTCGAGGAAACGGAGAGACATTGGATGGAAGGTGTCGAATACATGAAGGCGTTCCGTTTCGTGGATTCCGAACATGAGATAAACCAGCTGCTGGGAAACGGGAAGAACATCCTCTGCGAAGGAGCGCAGGGAACCATGCTGGACGTCGATTTCGGTTCTTATCCTTTTGTAACCTCCTCGAATACCATTTGCGCCGGTGCATGCACGGGACTTGGAATCGGGCCTAACAAGGTAGGTAATGTCTATGGCATCATGAAAGCCTACTGTACACGGGTAGGGGCGGGACCGTTCCCGACAGAACTGTTCGATGAAACCGGCAAGAAGATCCGTGACCTCGGACACGAGTACGGTGCCGTAACGGGCCGTGAGAGGCGATGCGGCTGGATAGACCTTGTCCAACTCCGCTATTCGGTAATGATCGATGGAGTCACTGAATTGATCATGATGAAGAGTGATGTGCTTGACAGCTTTGACACGATCAAGGCATGCGTGGCATATCAGTTGCCCGACGGCACACAGACAAAGGATTTTCCCTATGAGATAGACAATGTAAAGCCTGTCTATAAGGATTTTCATGGTTGGAAAAAGGACATGACGAAGTGTAAGTCCGCGGACGAGTTCCCACAGGAGTTCCGCGACTATGTATCCTTCCTTGAAGACTTCCTGGAGACCAGAATCGGAATCATCTCTATTGGGCCTGACCGAGAACAGACGATCATCCTATAACCCCGCTTATCATAAATGAGAAATAGCGACAACGGAAGGGACGGGCAAGGATGACTGGGAGCAGACAATCACTGTCTTCCGGGTCTATTGGGTCTCATTATCCACTTTACTTTCTGTCTCTATCTGTCATTCCAATCCTGTAACATAAACAAACATAAAATGGCAAACAAACCTTCCATCCCAAAGGGTACACGCGACTTCAGCCCGGAGGAGATGGCCAAAAGAAACTATATATTCGACACTATCAGACGTGTATATGCCCTCTATGGCTTTCAACAGATTGAAACTCCTGCCATGGAGACGTTGCATACGCTGATGGGCAAATATGGAGAAGAGGGGGACAAGCTCCTCTTCAAGATTCTCAATTCCGGTGATTACCTGAAATCCGTCAGCGACGATGAACTCAAAGAGCGGAATACGCTCAAGATGCAGACCAGACTCTGTGAGAAAGGCCTGCGATATGACCTTACCGTGCCGTTCGCACGTTACGTCGTGATGCACCGTGAGGAATTACAGCTCCCTTTCAAACGCTATCAGATCCAACCGGTGTGGCGTGCTGATCGTCCACAGAAAGGACGTTATCGTGAGTTCTACCAATGTGATGCCGATGTCGTCGGTTCCGACTCCTTGCTGAATGAAGTCGAATTGATGCAGATTATCGATACGGTATTCACAGAACTTGGCGTACGGGTACAGATCAAAATCAATAACCGGAAGATTCTCACGGGAATTGCCGAAGTGATGGGTGAGAAAGACAAGATCGTAGACATTACGGTTGCCATCGACAAACTGGACAAAATCGGTCTTGAAAATGTGAATGCCGAGTTGCGTGAGAACGGAATCTCGGAAGAAGCCATCAGAAAACTGCAGCCCATCATCAGACTGGAAGGGACGAACGAAGACAAGCTGGAAGTCATAGCGAAGGTACTCGCCGACAGCGAGACAGGATTGAAAGGCGTTGAAGAGACCCGTTTCATTCTTGATATGCTCAAGACCTCAGGACTAAAGAATGAAATCCAGCTCGACCTTACCCTCGCACGTGGCTTGAACTATTACACAGGAGCCATCTTTGAAGTAAAGGCACTTGACGTACAAATTGGCTCCATAACGGGTGGTGGACGATACGACAACCTTACGGGTATCTTCGGTATGCCAGGACTGTCAGGCGTCGGGATCAGCTTCGGAGCTGACCGCATCTACGATGTACTGAACACTCTCGACCTCTATCCGAAGGAGAGCGTACAAGGCACACAACTCCTTTTCATCAATTTCGGAGAGAAGGAGACCGCCTACTGCATGCCGGTTGTCGCCGCTGCCCGGCGTGCAGGGATCCGGACCGAGATGTACCCGGACAAGGCAAAGATGAAGAAACAGATGAGTTATGCGAATGCCAAGAACATCAACTTCGTCGCACTCACGGGAGAATCCGAGATGGAAGCCGGTAAGATTACACTGAAGAATATGGCTACCGGTAAGCAGCAATCAATGACCTCGGAAGAACTCATCAGGCATATCACCCAGAAATAAAAGTCAATGAAAATGGCGGGAGGGGAGAATCATTCACATCGGAATGACACTGCCCTCCCCCATTTTTTATATGCCGTCCAAACAGCTCGGGCATCTCCGTGCAATACCGTCCTGCCTGTTCCCAAACAGCATCGGGCATCTCCGTACAATACCGTCCTGCCTGTTCCCAAACAGCATCGGCATCTCCGTACAACACCGTTCTGACTGTTCTGGGCCGGATTAGACTGTCTGCACCAGTATCGATGATTAAGATGGATACCGTCTTCCAGCAGCGATTCAGCCTTTATACACTGACAGCAAAAAGCAATGCCGGCGATTAGAGCGCACGCACAGTCATGCTGCGACGACTTAATGCTTCACACTAACCCTCCAGAAAAAAAATCGACGATAAAGGGTAGACACCGTCTTTCGGGTCAGTCCTAAAACCCAGTTGCAAGCCTATCCTCTTAAGCACACAATTTCATAAGCCTATATAAAAAGAAAGGAATATCTGTCACTCCTCTGAACTGTGCCCTGAATGCCTTAACTTTAGCATTGAATG